>Ga0075029_100000854_pt1 | contig 17491 bp, 10 predicted proteins | sample LitLauG_LLR_2013_FD_71391 | JGI IMG/M metagenome (GOLD analysis project Ga0075029, IMG submission 71391) | Freshwater sediment microbial communities from North America - Little Laurel Run_MetaG_LLR_2013 | ecosystem: Environmental > Aquatic > Freshwater > Creek > Sediment | place: USA...
AACAATTCTATGCGATTATGATTCGTCTGCCAACAGATTTGGCTTACTTTTTCAGCAGCCTGCTAGGACGCCGCTCTCCAAATCCGGACATCTGCGGACATCCGGCGAGTTCGCCCGCTCCAAGTTCGTTGGCGCCGTCCTGACCTGAGCGTCCACGGGCGGTACTGTTTTCCAAGCGAAGCCGCGCTCTCCGCCCGCAACTTTCATAGCGCCAGGCGCTTGGGAGAGTAGGCGAAGCGGCACGTTCCTCTGAGGTAACACGCCTGAATACCTTTCAGATCGAACGCCCGGAAGGCCTCGGTTTCAACATCAAACTTTGCGCGGCTCCCGATCAGGCAAGCATGCCGGCACAAAGGGAAAAGGATGCGGGTTGCGCCGTCTGTCAGAGCAGCTTCCAACGTAGGCGCTTTACCTTCGACAATAACGGCATCGTCACCAGTGATAACGGGATGAGCGACGTCCACCGCCAGTCTCAGGCACCAGTGAAGGTTTGAGAAGAATGCCGCACCTTTCGCAATTTCGCCGCGCATGGTCGTGATCGTCATGTTGCGAAATAGCGTTTCGCGCTGCTCGCTGGTTTCCGTCAGTTCCTCGTACCTTATTGCAGCATTTCCTGTTACTGGATCCTTCAAAACCTCCTTCACCCTGACGATAGGCCGTTGGCGCACATCAGCCAATGCCTGCTGACGGAACAGCTCCGACCTGGCGCGGAGCATTTGCGCATATCCTAAAAGAAAGTTGAGATGCGATCGCCAACCGGAAAACCGGCTCGCGACCATTTCTCTCCTTACGTTGGGGAACTTGTCTTCGTATTCCCGAAAGGACTGATCCGCTGTTTGGTCCGGAGCGCTACCGGGCGAGTAGTCGTAAAAACCTTTGATAGCGGCCACCCCACGAGCGCGCTTTCAAACCACTCCCGGCGCTCAATGCAGTAGACGGACAGTCGCCCCGGTTTAGAGGGATTGGTAAAGCCCTCCAAGTATCCCTGCGGGAGAAGGTGATCGCGCCGGCCGCGGAGCGTCGCTGCTGGCTGCGGATCAGACATGATCCATTTTATCGCCGCGCTCCCGACGTTCAGGCTCAAACGGATCTCATCGCTCAAATTTTACTGGCGTCCGCGTTGGGGTATGGTCTCACCACCCGCTGATTAGCCCGTGCATTGTTAGCTACTGATATTGCCCCTTAACGCCGCTCTTTCCGAATGGCCCGAGGAGACCTTACTTTTGCGCCCTGCGCGGTTGATTCGGAGGGCACGTCCTGAGCAGCCCTTCTACATGCTCGGGAACGTCGGGCGTAAATACCATGTATGGAGCGCCGATGAAAGGTCTGGACTTTTTCAACATCCCGGACCATCCGAACTTCGGAATGCCAGCCAGTTCCCTGGGCGCGTCCAACTTCGGCGTGATCTCGAGCACGGGCAACTTATCTGCCGCGGAACATCCAGCTCGCGCTAAAATTACTGTTCTAATGGAGACATAATGGCCGCACATTGGTCCTCCTGGCGACGTACGGTGACGTTCACGATCGTTGTATGCTGCGCCTTCTCGCTTCACGCCCAGAAGCCGGGCCCCGCACGCCGGACCGACTGGGCCGCCTCGAATGACTGGCCGGTCTACCACGGCAGCAGCGCCAACATCAAGTATTCGACGCTCGACCAGGTGACTCCCGCCAACGTGCGGAATCTGCGTGAGGTGTGGCGCTACTCGTCCACCCAGGCTTCCGACACCAATACGACGGACATGAAGACCAATCCGTTGATCATCGAAGGCACGCTGTACGGATTGAATCCGCAGTTGAAGCTCTTCGCGCTGGACGCCGCCACCGGAAAGGTCAAATGGGTTTACGACCCCGTCACAGTCCTCCAAAAGGGCAAGAACATCGGCCGCGGCGACTTCGCCACCTCGACTAAAATCTCGCGCGGGATCGCCTTTTATCGTGGGTCCCCCACGGACCAGCGCATCCTCTATGCTCCCGGCGGCGGCCACGCCCTCTACTGTGTCGATGCGCTGACCGGCAAGCTCATCCCGTCGTTCGGCGATAACGGCATCGTCGATATGCACGACGACCTGGACTGGACGCCGCCCCGGAAAAAACTCCTCAATCTCGAAGACGTCCACGACTTCCACTATTCGATGACCAGCCCCGGAATTGTTTATAAGGATATGATCATAGTCGGGTCCCGGCTGTCCGAAGGACCGCTCACGCCGCCGGGCCACCTCCGCGCCTACGACGTCCACACCGGCAAGCGACGCTGGATCTTCCACACGATTCCGCAGCCTGGCGAGCCGGGCTACGAGACCTACCCGGACAAGAACGCCTACAAGTGGGTAGGCGGCGCGAACGCCTGGGGCGGCCTCACGCTGGACGAGAAGCGCGGCATCGTTTTCACCGGCACCGGCTCCACCACTCCCGATTTCTGGGGCGGCAACCGGAAGGGCGACGACCTCTACGGTGACTCCACCCTGGCTATCGACGCCAACACCGGCAAACTGCTTTGGCATTTCCAGGAGGTCCATCACGACCTCTGGGACTGGGACAACCCCACCGCGCCGATCCTCGCCACCATCACACAGAATAGCCGCAAGGTCGACGTCACGATTCAGACAACAAAGCAGGGCTTCATCTTCATGTTCGATCGCGTCACGGGCAAGCCGATCCACCCTATCGAAGAAGTGCCCGTGCCGCAGACGAAGCTTCAGGGCGAGTATGCGTCTCCCACCCAGCCGGTTCCGACCTTCTTCAAGCCTTATGTCCGCCAGCGGCTCACCGAGGCCGATCTTTTCAAGGAGGGCATCTCCGAGGAGTCCTACCGCGATCTCCTGCAGCGCTTTCGTTCGCTCGACAACGACAACATGTGGAACCCGCCGTCCGCCCGGGGCACGATTCAGAATCCGGGCTTGAATGGCGGCGGAGAGTGGGGCGGCCCCGCATTCGATCCTGAAACGGAGATCCTGTACATCAACGCCAACGAGTCGCCGTGGGTCATCGGCCCCAGGATCGCCGACGACCAGAGTTCCTCGTCAAGGCAGCCCGATCAAACGAACCTCGAGGTCGGGACGAGCCTGTATCAGAAGACCTGCACCGGCTGCCATGGGGCCGATCGCAAGGGCGCCGGCACGTATCCCTCGCTCGTAGGACTGCCGCTCGACGCAGCGTCGTTCAGCAGCCTGATCTACACCGGAAAGGGAACGATGCCGCCCTTTCCGCATCTGAGCGGCGCCGAGCGGACCGCGATCGCTTCCTTCGTCCTCGACCTCAGGGACAAGCAGGTTCAACAATTCGTCTCCTCCGCTGATGAGGAACTGCCCGAATACTATCGGATCCCCTATCGCGAAGGCCGCGGCGGCAAGTTGCTGACCAAGGAGGGCTACCCCGGCGTCAAACCTCCATGGGGCCATCTCAGCGCCATCGATCTGAATACCGGAGAAATGCTGTGGAAGCAGACGATCGGCGATTATCCCGAGCTGAAGGCCAAGGGAATCCACGCCGGCAGCGAGAACTTCGGAGCGCCGGTCGTCACCAAGGGCGGCCTGGTGTTTATCGCGGCCACCCGCGACGAGAAGATCCGCGCATTCCACAAGAAAACCGGCGAGTTGCTGTGGGAAGCCGACCTGCCGGCCGCGGGTATCGCCACTCCCGCCGTCTACGAGGTGAATGGCAAAGAGTATATAGTGATTGCCTGCGGCGGAGGTGGAAAACAGCGGACGAAGTCGGGCGACCAGTACGTCGCCTTCGCGCTCCCGGGCGCCGCGGGGCCGGCAAAAGGTAGTCATTAGTCGAAGGGGGAACTATTCGTGAGCCGTGACAAGCTGAATATCGCAATCGTCGGACTCGGTTTTGGCAAGGAATTCATCCCGATCTACCAGAACCACCCTGACACGAACATGTATGCCATCTGCCAGCGCACGAAGGAGAAGCTGGATGAGGTCGGCGACCTGTACGGTGTCCCGAAACGGTATCAGAGCTTCGAGGAGCTGATCCAGGACCCGAAAGTGGATGCCGTGCACATCAACTCGCCCATTCACCTCCACGCTCCGCAGAGCATCGCGGCGCTCCAGGCCGGCAAGCACGTAGCGTGCACTGTTCCGGCTGCGACTACGGTCGAGGAGTGCCGGCAGATCGTCGCCGCCGCCACTGCCGCCCGCCGCAACTACATGATGATGGAAACCGCTATCTACACGCGCGAGTTCCTCTTCGTCCGCGAGCTGCGAGATAGCGGCAGGCTGGGCCGCATTCAGTTCATGCGCGGATCGCATCAGCAGGAAATGGCCGGCTGGCCGGGATACTGGGAAGGTCTTCCGCCGATGCATTATGCCACCCACGCCGTCAGCCCATGCCTGGCGATCGTGCGAGGCGAGGCGGAGTACGTCTCGTGTTTCGGCTCCGGGCGCATCGAAGACCGCCTGGCCGCTCGCTACGGCTCGCCGTTCGCGGTCGAGACCGCCCTCTTCAAGGTGCGCAACCAGCAACTGGCGTTCGAAGTCACACGTTCGCTGTTCGAAACGGCGCGCCAGTACCGCGAGAGCTTCGACGTTTACGGCGACAAGACCGCGTTCGAGTGGAGCCAGATCGAAAATGAACCGCCTGTGATTCACGTCGGCGAAAGCCCGGAGCGCGTCAACGTTCCCGATTACGCTCCTCTGCTTCCGGAACCGATCCGGCGCTTCACAACCAAAGGCGTCTACGACGCGGAAAACGCGCATTTGTCCTTTACCCAGGGCGGCGGGCACGGCGGCTCGCACCCGCACCTCGTCCACGAGTTCGTCTCCAGCATCGTCGAAGGCCGCGCGTCATTCCCCGACGTCTACCAGTCGGTGAACTGGACCAGCGCCGGGATTTGTGCGCATGAGTCGGCGATGCAGGACGGCTGTAAAATCGCCCTTCCGGACTTCCGGACGGAAATAGCCGTTGCGGCTGACTGAGGAAAGGACGCAGGATGAAGAGGGCCATTCTTGCTGTGGGCTGCCTGATTTCGGCGGCCCTCTCCTTTGCTCCCCGGCCGGTCTCCGCCGGGCCGGGCGACAGTCCGCTCCGCGCCGAGCAGGACGAAGCCTCCCAGACCATCAAAATCTATCGCGCCAACGGCAGGGATCCCGTCGTCACGGTGAATGTCCGGCGCGACGCCCGTCCCTACCTGCATCCAATCGTGGCGCCCGACGGCCGCGGCATTATGACCGAGTACCGTCCGCCTCACCACCTCCACCAAACCGGCATTTTCTGGGGCTTCAAGTTCATTAACAATCGCGACTTCTTCATGAAATGGGAGGGCGACAACTACCGGCGGGTTTCGGCCAAAGTGATCCGCGCAAAGGGGCCTCGGGTGCAGTGGCAGACGGTTTACGATCTGCTGGATGAATCTGGCAACACGGTGCTCACCGAAACCCAGAACTGGTCGATGCAAAATCCCGGCGACAAGTACATCCTCGATCTCGATTGGCATGGCGAGGCTCGCACCGACATCGTTTTCGGACAGATTTACGTCGGTGGGCTTTTTATTCGCATTCCGTGGCATCCGGGAGACCACGCCGAAGCTCTGAATGCCAACGGCCAGCGCGGTCAGGATACCGAGCAGCAGCACGCCATCTGGATCGACGTCGGGATTCAAGTTGAAGGGCGGAACGACCTGGCCCACATCGCCGTCTTCGATTACCCGGATAATCCCGGCTTCCCTATTCCTTGGCGGATGGACGGTCAGTACGGCTTCGGTCCGAACACGGAGGTAGTCGAGAATCGCCTCGAAAAGGGAAAGACCAGAAACTATCGCTACCGCCTTATCGCGTACGGCGGCACGCTCGATCCCGCCGCGATGTCACGCGCCTGGAAGGAGTTCGTGAAGGAGTTTTAAGGCGCAGACGTGCGGCATGATGCTGCGAGGGCAATCGAATGGCAGGGTGCTCCGGACGGTATGTGGCCAAACTGGGTTGAATCCATTCAAATTAAAGGGGGGGGCCCGGAACTGCGTCCACAGAAACAGTTTAAGCGTCGAATTGGGCCAAACGGACGTGGCCAGCCCCCTTTACTCTGCTTTGACGCGGGCTTGCAGGAGATTAACACCTCAATACCCTGTTATTCTTGACAGCCCCTAGGAGTCCGCTTAGAATTGAAACGGTTCATCCAACCATATCTTCAGGAGGTTGTCCGCATGGATCGTCGTCAGTTCCTGTATCAGAGTGCGCTCATGCCCGCAGCGGCGTGTGTAGCTTCCAGTTCAGCCGCGGGATCGCCGGCAGCAGAGGGAGGCGGGAGCATCACTCTCAGGGATAAGTTCTTTGGCTGTATTGCCGGACTACACGTCGGCTCCGCATTGAAAGGGCCCTGCGAGGGCTGGGCCTGTCAGGACATTCAAGCCAAATACGGCACGATTGACAAAATGATAGGGTATCAGGACTATCACAACGGGTGGAATCGAGAGCCCGGGACTACCGAAGACGGAGTGGAACGGTCCAAGATGATGAGCACCGCAATCATCGAGAAAAAGGACCGCGTAACTGCCGAGGATGTGCGTGCCATCTGGGTGCGGGATATGAAGCCCGAAGCGGCCGGCATGATCTCGGAGCCGTTCGAAGGAGTGCTGCTGGCCATGGCGAAGTCCGGAATCCCGGCTTGCGACATCGGCCGGTACTGCGATTACGCCGGGCTGGTATCCATGTCGCGCTCTTGCCATCCGATCGCCTTGATCAACTCGGGTAACATCGAAGGCGCGGTGGAGGACATCTTCGAAGTCGGCCAAGTCTATCAGACTTCGAACAGCCGCGGGCTGCAATGGGCGGCTGTGACGGGAATCGCCATCGCATCCGCAACCAAGCCCGGAGCCACGGTGGATGGCGTAATCGGAGATATTTTGAAAGGGCATCCCAGGTTCTCGACAACAGGGGCGGCTTCGGGCCAGTCTGCTATCGTAAACGAAATTGAGCGGGGCCTCGAACTCACCAAGAAGTGCCAGGATTTCCACGAAATGCGCGTGGCGTTCGATTCGGTGTATAACGGCAAGGGCATGGCGTACTTTGCCGCTTACGCGAACGAGGTGGTCACCAAGGCCGTGTGTGTGTTTGCCATGTGCAAAGGCAACCTGAAGCAGGCCATGATTTCGGGCGTGAATATGGGACGAGATACGGATTGTCTCTCGGCGACCGCCTCGGGCATGACAGGCGCACTCGCGGGAGCATCCAGCGTTCCAGAAGAGTGGATCAGCCAAGTCGATTACGCAACAACCAAAATGCCGGTGACGAACGACCGGAGAACAGTCAAGCAGACCGCGGACGGGCTCTACGAAGCGTATAAGGCGCGGTTGCAGAGGATTCGGACTTTCGCCGAACAAATGGAGAAGGCCTAGGTCTGCCATGCGAGCAGTAAGAGCTGGTCAGACAACCAAGTAGCGGTCCGGGCAACCGCAGGTGACCGCGAATAAGGGGAGTTGAAAATGACAAGAAGACCGTGTTGTTTCTTCCCGGGCAGCCGAGCACTTGTCTTCGCAGCGCTGCTCGGCATTGTGCTACTTACCGCAACGGTGCAGGCCCAGGTGAGCACAGCCGATATCCTTGGAACGGCGTTCGATCCGACCGGCGCTGTCGTGGTTGGTGTTAAGGTGACTGTCACGAACCTCTCGACCGGGATCACCCGCGTCGCGAACAGTAACGAAACCGGCAACTACCTGATTACTGCGCTGCCAGTGGGCCACTACAGCGTGAAGGCCGAAAACAGCGGCTTCAAGACCTACAGTATTGCTGACGTGGCCCTCGCCGGGGGAGACCGGGCGAGGATCGATCTGCAGATGGAAGTCGGGCAAGTGTCGGAGTCCGTCAACGTAGCCGCACAAACGCCGGCCTTGCAGGCCGACAGTTCCTCATTGGGCACGCTGATCAATTCGAAAGCCGTGCAGGACTTGCCGTTGAACGGGAGGAATTTCATTCGCCTGGCGCAGCTATCCGCAGGGGTCAATGAGGACGCCGACAATTCCCTGCAAAGCGGCAACAGGCCGGACGATCGGCGTAATAGCACCGCGGTGGCCGTCAACGGCCAGCACGGTTATAACAACAACTTCATGATCGATGGGCTTGATGACAATGAGCGGTACATCGGGACTATCGTTTTGAAACCGCCGATGGATGCGCTGGCGGAGTTCAAGCTGCTCACCAATGCGTACGCGGCCGAGCTGGGCCGCACGGCCGGCGGCGTAATCAACCTGGTGACCAAATCGGGCACCGACAATTTCCACGGCTCGCTCTTCGAATTCTTCCGCAACGAGAAGATGGACGCCAAGAATTTCTTCGCCGGGCCGGGCCCCACGCCTTCCTTCAAGCAGAACCAGTTCGGCGGCAGTTTAGGCGGACCGATCAAAAAGGGGAAAACGTTCTTCTTTGGCGATTACGAAGGACTGCGGTTGCGTCAGGGCATCACATTCACGAACTCGGTTCCGACTCTGGCGATGCGGCAAGGGAACTTCGCCGGGCTGGCCGCCATTTACGATCCACTTACGCGAAACCCGTACCCGAACAACCAGATCCCGGTGAATGCGATGGATCCGGCCGGACTGAAGATCGCGAATCTGTATCCCCCGCCGCAAACCGGTGGATTGGTCAACAACTACACGTTGAATCCCAATAAGCAGGATCGGGAGGACAAGTTCGACGCGCGTGTGGACCACCAGTTCGGGACACAGAACTCGCTGTTTGGCCGCTACTCGTTCAACGACGGAAACATCTATACGCCCGGAGCACTGCCCGCCGCCGGCGACATACAGGCCGTGGGCGTCAACGGTGGCTTCCCGGGGCCTGCGCAGATCCGCGCCCAACAAGCCGGTATCAACTGGATTCACACGTTCAGCCCCACGCTGATCCTCGAAGAGCGGCTTGGATATTCACGGTTCGCGAACCACGTTTTGCCGCCAAACTACGGTCATAATGTCATGACCGAGCTCGGTGTGCCCGGCATTAATATCGACGCCGATAGTTCCGGCATGTCAACTATTAGTGTCAGCGGATTCCAGACACTCGGCGACTCCGGCTCGATACCGATCATCGACTACAACAACATCTACCAATACGCGACCGTAATGACGAAAAGCCACGGCTCGCATACCCTCAAATGGGGCGCCAATATCATCAACCGGCGGATGATGCAGTTCCAGAGTGGATCCGCGAAAGGAGGATTCAACTTCGACTCCACCTCGACGAGTAACGGTGCGGGTTCGGGAGGGAATGCTGTTGCATCCCTACTGACCGGCTATCCGACTTCGACGAGCCGGTCCAAAACCCTTTACTGGCCGGATCTGCGTAGCACCGAATTCGGATTTTTCGTGCAGGACGACTGGCGCGTCAGCCGCAGCCTGACCTTAAACCTTGGCCTGCGCTACGACATCATCACACCGCTCGAGGAAGCCCACGGCCAAGGCTGTAATCTCTATCTGACCACTAGCGACGCCAAAATCGCCTGCTACAACGGCGCGAACAGCAACCTGACGACAAAGAGCGGCGGAGTGGCGATTGCCTACAACCACTTTTCGCCCCGCGTCGGTTTTGCCGCTACCTTGACGCCTCGCACGATTCTGCGTGGCGGCTTCGGAATCAGCTTCTTTCCGCCTGTAGCCGGCAACAGCCAGGGCATGCGCAATGGCAATTTCGTCAGCACCTTGAACTATACGACGACGCCTAGCGCAGTTAACAACCAATTGTCGAGTGGTCTTCCTTACCCTGTGCCCGACAATCCCGTAAATCCCACTGGCGGTATCACTCTGAACGTGTTTTCGATGCCGAACCGCATTCCCTACGTTGAGCAGTTCAATCTGACGTTGCAGCGGGAAATCGTGTCCGGCCTCGTATGGAACGTGAGCTATGTGGGTGCACTGTCGAGGAAGCTGGCTTTCGTGGCGGAGATCGATCAAGCGCCACCTGGGCCCGGAACGGTCCAGCCGCGCCGTTACTACTATGGCCTGCTGCCGGGAGTCTCCTCAATCCAGGAAATGTACACGGGCGCGATCGCTGACTATCATTCGGTACAGACATCTCTGGAGCATCGCTTCAGCCGAGGGTTCAACCTCCAGACGAATTATACATTTGGGCACCTGATAGACGACGCCCCGTGTCGCGGCGGCTGTAAGTCGGGTTCCACCGCCGGTCCGTTCCCTCTCCTTTCCGCTAATCGAAGGCTGGACCGCGGAAACTCGGACATCGACCTGCGGCAGCGATTAGCGGTCATGGTGAGCTACCAGCCCTCTCTCTTCAAAAACCGCAAAGGTGTGGAAGGCGTGCTTCTGAATGGCTGGCAACTCAATGCCGTTGGTGCAATGCAGACGGGCCAGACGTTCTCGATTCAGAACTCGTCAGCAAGGGACAATACCGGCAGCGGAGACCGGCCGAATCTCGCGGGCGATCCGTACAGCACACCCCAGACCCCGAACCAGTGGTTCAACACGGCCGCGTTCGCAGCTCAACCGCTGTACACGGTTGGCAATGTTGGCCGCAACACGATGTTTGGTCCGGCGATGAGGTCCTTGGATTTCTCGACCTTCAAGGACTTCAAGCTGAAGGAACAGACCACGCTGCAGTTCCGCGCGGAGTTCTTCAACATCCTGAACCATCCGAACTTCGGACAGCCGGCCAACTCTCTGGGAGCCTCAAACTTCGGCGTGATTAGCGGTACTGGCAACTACCTGCCGCGTAACATCCAACTGGCTCTGAAGCTGGTTTTCTGAAATCCGGTAGAAAGTTGTAGCCGCGGCGACAGGCAGCACTGCGCCGCGGCTACCAGCGCGTGGACAGCACAAATCGAACCCAGGTCTCCTTGACAACTCATGCGGATCGGAATTCTTTCGCCTGGCATCTGGGCGGTGGCGTTGCCGCTGTCGTGCGCCGCGCTTCCGCAACCCCATGCGCGGGCGCCGCCCGTTGGCCGTGGCCGGAGATTTAAATCTCTCGAGTTGCTGGCGGACAGCCCGATCAACTGCCTGCTAATCGAGAGTTACAAGCGGGAATACGTCGCGGCGGCTGCCGTTGGCATCCGGCATTGGTCCGGTAAACGCCATCGCGAATCTCGGCCCGTGCTGTCGTCTGCACCGGCCGTGAAATCGTGGTGTCCTAACATTTGCTCAGAGAGGCGTGTGGGGCTGCGGTGTCGCTCTTCGCGGCCAGCACGAGCCTGCTTTTTTGGACAAAAAGAGCAGTCATCCGATGACGATTCAGGAGTACCTGGAAGCCAGCGAAAGAGAGTTGAGGTGGCTACCGATATTACGAAATAACGCCGTCGATCGAGGCCGGTAGACTGTCGATGGGAGGGTTTTCGTAAAATGGGGTTGTGGTTGATCAGCCCTGGAACTTCAGAAAATCTACGACTGCGAAATCAACATAAGGATTAGCTGGCTCTGGGACGCCGGCATCGATATTCGCCTCGGCGATGAAGTAAATGGCTATCTGGCGGAACAGACTGTGCAGTCCACGGCCGAGATCATCCCTTGGCTTCAAGCGGCAATCGCGCATTTTTACCCAGAATCATCCTACGCCGCCTCGCTTAGCCCCGATGTCCGAGAGCGCGCCCGCCAAATGCTCTTCCAACCGCCAAGGATCGGCGCTTCTGTGGTCTGCCCCCATAGCGGCGCACCCCATGCCGCGCCCCCAAGCATGGATGAACTGTTCATATTCATGTGCTCGCATTGTGGCAACTCAGTAGAGGTGCCACAACCGGCGGTTCAATAGGTGAAAAGATCATGCCCAAACGGGAAGCTCTCGCGCGCTCGTAATGCGTGGCAGGGAGTGGCGCATCATCCGGTGGTACGCCCTGTTAACCGCCGTCGAGGAGCGGAAACGACTTGAGGAGAGACTAAGCGCCAGCGAATGGAATCTTCGTAAAATGGTTCGAAGAGACTGTTCAGGCGGCATAATCATTGAAGTGTTCCGTTCGATGTTGAGACGCACCTTTTTAGAGGGAACCAGGCGGTCTAAATGGACAGATCGAAATTCTCTAACGAACTGCCTGACGAGCTTTATCCCAAGCTCAACAACGAGCAGATTGCCCGGCTTTCGCAGGTGGGCATGCGCCGGAGCATCCCCCCGGGAGAGATCCTTTTCGACCAGGGGACGATCCGGCGCCACTTCTACGTGATCCTGCAGGGCGCTATCGAGGCCGTGCTTCCTTCCTCCGAGGGTGAGGTTCACTTGCGCCTGCATCAGCCCGGTGACTTTACCGGCGAACTCGATATGCTCTCGGGCCGCCCCAGTTTAGTGACTGCTCGGACAGTCGATCTGACAGAAGTTGTGGAACTCGATTCGGTCAGCCTGCGAAACCTCCTTCAGACCGATCCGGAACTGGGCGAGTTCGTGCTTCGAGTATTCGTTCGCCGGCGCCTGGCTATGATCGCCCGCGCCATGGGAGACGTGGTCCTGATCGGCTCCCGAAATTCGGCCGACACGCTTCGTCTCAAGGAATTCCTCGCCCACAACGGGCATCCGTTCACATATTTCGAACTGGGCCAGGGTGGGCCGGCGGAACAACTGCTGCAGCGCTTTAATCTTGGTCCTGAAGACGTCCCGGTGCTCATAGGTCGCGACGAGTCTCCGATGCGCAATCCAACAAATGCGGAGCTGGCCGCGCGTCTCGGGCTGAACGCTGAAATCGATGGCGAGCGGATTTATGACCTGATCGTGGTTGGTGCGGGACCTTCAGGTCTGGCGGCAGCAGTATACGGTGCCTCTGAAGGGCTGAGCGTGCTGGTGCTGGAGGCGATCGCCCCGGGCGGCCAGGCGGGCTCCAGTTCGCGAATCGAAAATTACCTGGGATTTCCCTTGGGAATTTCGGGCCAGGACCTTGCCGGCCGAGCGTTCGTGCAAGCCGAGAAATTCGGAGCGCAAATTGCCGTCGCCCGTCGGGCGACTGCCATAAGATGCGATAGCCAGCCGTTCCCCATCGAATGTGATGGCGATGGTCCCGTTCGCGGACAAGCTGTCGTTATCGCCTGTGGCGCCGAGTATCGCAAGCTCCAGGTTGCGAACCTCGCACGATTCGAAGGGGCCGGCGTTTACTACGGAGCCACCGCTATGGAGGCGCAGCTCTGCAAAGGCGAAGACGTAATCGTAGTGGGCGGGGGCAATTCGGCCGGCCAGGCTGCGATGTTTCTCTCTACAATTGCGAAGCATGTCTACATGCTCGTGCGCGCTTCAGGCCTCGCAGACAGCATGTCGCGATACCTCATCCGCCGGATCGAAGAGTGCCGCGACATCACGCTCCTCTGCCGGACAGAGATCGTCAGACTGGACGGCGCCGGAAATCTTGAATCGGTCACTTGGAGAAATCGGGACACTGGAGAAACCGAAACGCGCCCAATCCGGCATATCTTTTCCATGACCGGCGCAAACCCCAATACGGCATGGCTCAAGGGCTGCGTTGCGCTCGATAGCGGCGGGTTTATAAAGACCGGCGCCGATCTCGCGGTGGACGATCTGGACAGTGCAGGTTGGCGCCTTGAGCGGCGCCCGTATCTGTTCGAGACCAGTGTCCCGGGCGTGTTCGCCGTGGGGGACATCCGCTCGGGCAGTGTCAAGCGCGTCGCGTCAGCCGTGGGAGAAGGTTCGGTCGTCGTACAACTCGTGCATCGCGTGCTGGCGGGCTGATCAGTGAAGGCGCGCAGGATTGGCGGCCGGGGATGTACTTTCGCTTTGCATCTGTGTTATGCTCCCCCACAAATTGAGTGCCAATCACTCTCTGGAGGCTGTTTTGCGCGCAACCCTTCTCCTCGTCACGGTGTCATTAGCGTTCGCTGAGACCAAGCTGCCACCGTCCGCCAACCGGAAGGTCGACTTCCAAAAGGACGTCGAGCCGATCCTCTCGCAGAAATGCCACTCCTGCCATGGCGAAGAAGCCCAACAGTCCGGACTCCGCCTCGACAAGCGCCAAAATGCGCTCCGCGGCGGCGATTATGGCCCAGTCATCATTCCGGGCAGCAGCGCCGAAAGCAAACTCATTCGCCGGCTCGTCGATGGTGACGGCGGACTGCAGATGCCTCCCACCGGTCCGCTCTCGGATGAGGAGATCGGAATCCTCCGCGCCTGGATCGACCAAGGTGCCGATTTCCGCATTCAGGTCCAGGATGACGCCCCTGCGAAACCCGTCGATCCGGAGTTCGCGGCGCTGATCACGGCCGTCCGCTCCGGCAACACCAAAGCCGTGGAAAGGCTGATCGGCGCCAGCCCCGGACTCGTCAACGCGCACGATTTGGCGGGTACCGTGGCGCTCCAACACGCCGCCGGCTTTGGCAATCTCGCGACGATGAAACTGCTCCTTAAACATGGGGCCGACGCGAACGCCGGCAACAAGCGAAAATCCACGCCGCTCTTCTGGAGCCTGCACGACGAGGCCAAGGTCCGTTTGCTCCTCGACCACGGTGCCAACATCAACGCCAGAACCATTGATGGGCGCACTCTGGTCTACCAGGCTGCCTCCATGGCCAACGCCGTTCCCGTCCTCCGCCTCCTGCTCGACAAAGGGGCTGATCCGAACGCAAAAACACTCACCGGAATGACGCCCCTCATGGCTGCCGCCCCGGGGCAACATCGAAGCTATGCGCCTCCTGATCGACAGGAAAGCCGACGTGAACGCAACCAACGGGGCGGGCGGCACCGCGCTTATGGCCGCCGCGCAGACCGGTAGGCCCCAAGCCGTTCGCCTCCTCCTCGAAAAGGGCGCCGACCCGAATGTCAGAACCAAGCGCAACGAAACCGCGCTCGCCGACGCAGCTACCGCCGGTAACGAAGAGGTCGTGAAACTCCTGCTCGATCGCGGCGCCGACGTGAATGTTCAGGACATCCGCGGCTACTCGCCCTTGCTTTACGCCGCCGGATCGGACGCCCTGCCTGCCGGTGTCGTGAAGATGCTTCTCGCCAAGGGCGCCGACTCCGCTGCCAAAGGCGACGGCGAAACTGCCCTCATGCTCGCCGCCAAGCGTGGTGACAGCGAAGTGGCCCGCATGCTCGGAGTCCCGGAGGAAGAACGGAAACGGCTGGGCGTCGCTCCGGCTCCCCGCGGCAGCGGAAGTGAAAAGTCCATTGCGGACGCGGTCGGGTCCGCTCTCGCGCTGCTCGAAAAGCAGAGCCATAACTTTATTCGCATCGGCGGCTGCAACTCCTGCCACGCCCAGGACCTGCCCTCGGCCGCTGCGGGCATCGCGCATGATCATAGGCTCCCAACGCCCAAAGAGATCCCGCAGCTTCCGCAAAGCATGCATACGCTGAATCCGGAACGCATCATGGACCTCGCGGTCCCGAGTGTAATGACCGTCGGTTGGGAAATGTTCGATTTCGGAAACAACGGCGTCCCAAGGGATGAGTACACCGATGCGACCGTGCGCTACGTCAAGTCGATGCAGACTCCCGCAGGCAATTGGGATGCTTTCGAAAGCCGCCGGCCGCCTATGAATTCCGGCGTCTATCAGGCCACCGCGCTGGCGGTCTATGCACTCAAGACCTACGGACCGCCGGCCGAGCGGGCTGACACGGACCGATCGCTAGCCCAAGCTGCCGCATGGCTTGAAGCGGCCAAGCCGGCTACCACGCAGGACCAAGCTTTCCACCTGATGGGTTTGGCGTGGTCGAATGTGAAACCCGTCTCGATCACCGCCGCCGGGAAGGCGCTTGGCGCGGCGCAGCGGCCCGATGGAGGTTGGAGTCAGTTGCCGACCATGGGCTCAGATGCCTACGCCACTGGTGAAGCGCTCTACGCCCTCAACGCCGCCGGCCACATGGCGGCAACCGATCCAGTTTACGTCAAGGGAGTGAGGTATCTCCTCAATACCCAGGCCGCCGACGGCTCCTGGCACGTGAAATCACGTTCCATCTGGGTGCAACCCTACTTCGAAAGCGGATTCCCATATAGCCACGACCAGTGGATCTCGGCTGCCGGGACAAGTTGGGCCACGATGGCGCTCTCGCTAACGGTCGACACTCAGCACAGCGCATCGGCGCGCGAAAGGTCGCTCGTGTCCAATCAAAACGCTCGGTAAGACTCAACGCCACGGGTCGCCTAAACTCGCGCAAGCGGATAGTAATACAAGCAGCGTTTACGATGGCTCGCGATGTGCTGGCGATACCGAAGCCCTTTCCGCCCCGCAACTCCGTCTTTCGGACCCGACACGGCGTCGAGCAAATGTGGCAGGATTAGTCCGGATAGGTTGCGGTAGCATCGCCAACCGTCGGCATCGAGAGCCGCCGATATTCTGCGCTACGGCGGGGATGTCGCCGCCTCGGCAGAATGGGCCCAATCTTTCTCAGGGGGGAGCAACCGATATGGCTGGATATCGGTCCGGAGGAGGCTGGCGTCATCCCGGCGATTGGGATCACTCTACGGGTTGGCGACTTCTCGCTCATGTGCTTTGCCTAAGGGGCATTTCTCGGAACCAACGCGCGAGACTCTTTTCCGGATAGCGTAGTCCCGAAAGCAGCCGGCCAAATTCTCTCAGTTCCTCTTCCCCAAGATTCTTATACGTGGCCGCGTCAGCAGCGCACTTGCGTGCTACGCTTGCTGATATGAATTTGACAGGCGTCGCGGCGCTCGTCGTGTTATTGGTCCTGCTGTCCGGTTTGCGGATCGCTAGAGAATACCAGCGCGCGGTCGTGTTTCGACTGGGACGCTACACCGGGCTGCGCGGCCCCGGCCTGTTCTGGCTGATTCCGCTCGGTATCGAAAACGAAACCCGCATCGACCTCCGGGTGGTCACCGCTCCTATCGAGCAGCAGGAAACCATCACGCGCGACAGCGTAACGGTGAAGGTGAACGCCGTACTCTGGTATCGCGTCAGCGACCCGCAAAAAGCCGTTCTAAATGTGGAGAATTTCCGCGTTGCCGTCCAGCAGGTCGCGCTCACCAGCCTGCGAAACGTTATCGGCCAGCATGATCTGGACGAGGTTCTGAAGGCGCGCGATCAGATCAATAAGATATTGAGCAGGAACGTGGTCGAGAACATCACTCCCTGGGGAGTCGCCGTCGAATTGCTGGAGATGAAGGACGTGGAGATTCCTCAGGACATGCAGCGCGTCATGGCCATGGAAGCTGAGGCGATGCGGGAGAAGCGCGCCCGCATCATCAAAGCGGACGCCGAACTGGAGGCGTCCAAGAAACTGGCGGAAGCAGCGCAGTTGATGGTCGGGAACCCCGCCGCGCTCGAATTGCGCCGCATGCAGATGGTGGCCGAGGTGGGCGCGGAGAATAACAGCACTACTGTAATTATGATGCCCGCCGAGTTTGTTCACATGGCAGGAAGTCTGTCAAAGTTTCTGCAAGGGAAGGAAGCCCCTTCCGAGCCGGCCTTGTGAGCAACTCGTGAATCCGGCTGCGCGTGCCTATTGCTGCGGACTCCGGTCGGATGGCGGGCGATCCGGAAATTATCCCGGAGACAGCCGCTCAGAAAATAGTCCATTGAGTCCCCGTCACGTCAACTTGACGGGAAACGCCCAACCACCGATTTGGGTTAAACGCAGCCCAGGCGACAGCACTACCGATATGGCCGCATATC
>Ga0075029_100000855_pt1 | contig 17482 bp, 11 predicted proteins | sample LitLauG_LLR_2013_FD_71391 | JGI IMG/M metagenome (GOLD analysis project Ga0075029, IMG submission 71391) | Freshwater sediment microbial communities from North America - Little Laurel Run_MetaG_LLR_2013 | ecosystem: Environmental > Aquatic > Freshwater > Creek > Sediment | place: USA...
CGATCACCCGGACCGTAATCGGGTCGAGCTTGAGAGCGCTATGGCTATTCCACTCTGCGCGTTCTACCCAGCGCACAGCATCGGCATCCGAGGCAGCCTGCAAAGAGCCGCCCGTTACGCGGCAAAGATAATCTGCGATCACGTAATGGTAGCGGACTCTTTCGCCTTCGCGGTGAATCCGGTCCAGAAGCTCGACCAGTTCAACCGACTCGATAATGAGCCCGGTCTCTTCGCGTACCTCGCGAACCACAGCGGCTGAGAGAGACTCGCCCAATTCCAGCATTCCCCCCGGCAGGGACCATTGGCCCTTGAGCGGCTCGGTTCCGCGGCGCACCAGCAGAACGCGGCCCTCATCCACGACCACCGCGCCTACGCCGACGAGCGGCGCCTCTGGAAACTCTCTCTGCATGGCTTTTCCTATTATTCCTACGATAGTGCCTCGACCAGGCCCGAACGCAACCGGAGCACCTGCGAGGTCGAGCGCGAATCCCTTCCGCGCGGCTATCATCAAATTGAACAGGAGAGGCAGAACGGGAGAAAGAAATGTCGGAGTTCACCTTGCAAATCGATGGAATGCACTGCGGGTCCTGCGTTCGCCGCGCCAGCCAGGCGCTCGCGTCGGTGGGCGGGCTGGTCGTCAATGAGGTGCGTATTGGCGCGGCCCGGCTGACTTCCACCGAAGAGCCCGCGCCTGTGGAAGCGGCTATCACCGCGCTGGCCAAGGCCGGCTACACGGCGCATCGGGAACAGTAATTGACATCGCCCACTAAAGATTCGCTCACGCTTCCAGTGCTGGGGATGACCTGTGCCTCATGCCAGCACCACGTGGAGGAGGCGCTGCGCGCGACTGCGGGAGTGGAATCGGCGCATGTGGATTTGATGGCTCATCGCGCCAGCGTGGTTTTCAATTCGGCGATGGCCGGGCCCGAACAACTTGTCGCTGCAATTCGCGGTGCCGGCTATGACGCGGTTCTTCCCCGCTCCGCCGATGCCGCTGCGGGCCAGCAAGATGGCGAGCGCACTTCGGAGTCTGCGCGCAAGGCGTGGGTCACGCTTGCGGCCGGTGCGCTGGCGATGTTACTGGCCATGCCTCTGGGGTCGCAGATGGGCGCGCTCGATCATACGCTCATGCGCTTGCTGCCGTGGCTCTATGCGCTGCCGGCTGCGCCGCTCCGCTGGTTTCTGCTGATTCTCACAGCGGCCATTGTAAGCTGGGCCGGGCGCGGCATCTATCTAAGCGCGATCCGCGCCCTGCGCCACGGAGCCACCAACATGAATACGCTGGTGGGGCTGGGCACGAGCGTGGCTTTCCTCTACTCGGCCTATGCCACTGTCTGGCCCGCAACTGGCCGCGAGATTTATTTCGACGCAGTCCTATTGATCGTTGGATTTCTGCTTCTTGGCAAGAGCCTGGAAGCGAGCGCAAAACGTCGCGCCCTGGCTGCGCTCGACTCGCTCTCCCGGCTGCGCCCCGTCACCGCCCGCCGCATTGTTGATGGTGTGCAGGCTGTTGTGCCGCTCGAGGAGATTCAACCTGGCGACAATGTCCTGGTTCTGCCTGGCGAGAGAATTCCGGTGGATGCAGTAATCGTCGAAGGCCGCACGACTGTGGACGAATCAATGCTCACCGGCGAATCCACTCCGCTGGCCCGCGAGACCGGTGGCCGCGTGCTGGCTGGATCGCTCAACTACGACGGCGCAGTGGTTTGCCGGGCGGAGTCGCTGGGCGAGGCTACGGTGCTGGCGCAGATCACGCGCATGGTGGAGCAGGCGCAAGGCACGCGCGCGCCCATGGAGCGGCTTGCTGACCGCGCCAGTGCCATTTTTGTTCCCGTGGTACTTGGATTGGCGCTGGTGACGTTTGCAGCGTGGCTTATCGCGGCGCATTCGCTTCCGCTGGCTCTGGCAAATACTGTCGCCGTGCTGGTCATCGCGTGTCCATGCGCTATGGGGCTTGCGGTGCCCGCGGCGCTAACCGTTGCCGTTGGCCGCGGCGCGCAGCTTGGCATTCTCTTCAAGGGCGGGGAAGCGCTGGAGCGGCTCGCGCATCTGGACGCTATCGTTCTCGACAAGACCGGCACACTGACTGTCGGAAGGCCTGTGCTGACGGCGGTTCATCCTCTCTCAAGACATTCCGGGAACGACCTTCTTCGCATGGCTGCGGCGGCTGAGGAACGTTCGAACCATCCGCTGGCCCACGCGATTATCGACTATTCGCGCGGGATCGGCTTGGCCTGGAAACCCGCGGAAGACGTGCAGATTCTTCCCGGCCGCGGGCTCACCGCCAGGGTCGGGGAGCACGACTTGCTGCTCGGCAATGAAGCGCTCTTCAAGGAGTTCTTTGTTTCGTTGCCTTCCGGTATTGCGCCGCCGGAGGCTGGAGTCACGCGGTTGTGGATGGCATTGGACAATACGCCCGCCGGCTTTTTCGACGCGCGCGACGTGCTGCGTCCCGATGCAGCTGAGGCTATCGCCTCGCTTCGGCGGGACGGCCTGCGGGTTCTCATGCTGACGGGCGACTCGCCTGTTGCCGCCGCCCCCATCGCGAAGCAAGCTGGAATCACCGAGGTCGAAGCGGGGCTCGATCCGGCCGGCAAGCTTGCTCGCGTTCGTGCGTTGCAAAAGTCGGGCCTGCGGGTGGCCATGGTGGGCGACGGAATCAACGACGCCGCCGCGCTGGCGCAGGCCGACGCCGGCATCGCCATGGGTACCGGCGCAGACCTGGCCCAGGAGGCCGGCGACGTGCTGCTGCTGCGCACGCAGCCTTCGGCAATTCCTGCGGCGCTTGGCCTGGCGCGGCAAACCATGCGCATCATGCGCCAGAATCTTGGTTGGGCCGTCGGCTACAACCTGATCGGCATTCCGCTCGCCGCGGGCCTGCTGTATCCGGGATTCCACATCCTGCTCACCCCCTGGCTGGCCGCGGCGGCCATGGCGCTGAGCTCGGTCTGCGTGCTGGGGAATAGTCTGAGGTTGCGACGCTGGTCCAATTCCCAGGGCACAATTGCTAGACCTGAGGCACCCGCCGCACTTGCGGGAACCCACGCAAGTTAAACTTATCCGAGAGCCTGCTTGTGCGCATCCTGACCCGCTATATTCTCGGTGAAATCCTCTCCCACACGCTGATTGGCTGCGCGCTCTTCACTTTCATTCTGTTCATGCCCTACCTGCCGCACGTCCTTGAAATGGTGGTCCGCAACAGCTCCACGTTCTCGATCGCGGGGGAGATATTTCTCTTCACGCTGCCCAATCTTTTCCGGGTGACGATTCCCATGTCGGCGCTGGTGGGCGTACTGCTGGGGCTGAGCCGACTGGCTGCCGATAGCGAAATCATCGCCATGCGCGCCTCCGGCCTGGGCATTGGCTACTTTGTGCGCGTCTCCTCGATTGTTGCCGTTGGCGGCACGCTGCTGGGCCTGGCCAACTCACTCTACCTGGCCCCGCGCGCCAACCAGGCCATTTTGGATATGGAGCAGGCGCTTGAGACTTCGCAGGCCTCTTACCAGATTCAGCCGCGCGTCTTTTATGAGGACTTCAAGAACTTCGTACTCTATGTGCAGAATGTGCGCTCTGGTACAGGCGCGTCCAATTGGGACCAGGTTTTTATGGCTGACGTCACCGACCCTTCGGCGCCGCGCATCACCACCGCCGCCTCGGCAACAGTGGCCAGCGACTCGACCCAGGTGCTGCTGATGCGCCTGCGCAATGGTGCCCAGCACGACACAGTGGAGGATCAGCCGGATCAGTACAACATCTCCGCGTTCACCACAACGGATCGCCCGCTGGAACTGAGCGCGCAGAGCGATGTGCACCTGGGGCGGTTGGACACGGCCATCTATGCTCTGCCGATGAACACCCTGCTGGAGCGCGCTCACGGCCGGGACCCAAAGCGATTCCTGATCGAGCTGAACAACCGCTTTGCGTTTCCCGTCGCCTGCCTGGTGCTGATGCTGGTGGGCGTGCCGCTGGGTGTGGCATCGCGGCGCGGCGGCAAGAGCTCCGGCTTTGTCTATACCATCCTCCTGGTGTTTCTCTACTACTTTCTCTCTTCGACAGGAATCGCCCTTGGCCGCCAGAACAAGCTCCCCGCATTCGTTGCGGTTTGGTCGGCGAACCTGCTCTTTGCCGCGGTGGGCATCTTCCTGCTCTGGCAAATGGCGAGTGGCGGGCGAGTCCTGGCCGCAATCACCGCATGGCTCTCGCGCGATCCAAGTCCGAAGACAAATGGCACTGCCCGGCGCAAGATCTTCTCGCTCACCGGGCTTCTGGATAAAATGCAGCGGCGTCCTCAGCGCGCCAAATCCCGCAGCGCCTTTCCGCGCATTCTCGACGAATACGTCGTGCGCGAGTTTCTCAACACATTCCTCCTGGTGCTCTCCGGCTTTGTCCTGTTGATGCTGGTATTCACGTTTTTCGACCTGGTGGGCGACATCCTGCGCAATCGCATTCCGCTCACAACAGTCGGCGCTTATCTGGTCAACCTGACTCCCGACATGCTTTATCAAATCGCCCCGTTGGCCGTGCTGATTGCGGCGCTTGTCACCTTCGGCGTGCTCAACCGCAACAGCGAAATCATTGCCATCAAGGCCACCGGAATCAGCCTTTACCGGCTGGTGATACCCATCGTCACAATCTCCGCCATCCTCGCGATAAGCCTGTTTCTCTTCGACCAGTACTATCTTCCCCAGGCCAATCGCCGACAGGAGGCGCTGCGCAACACCATCAAGGGCAGGCCGCCGCAGACAGTCACGCATCCTGAACACAATTGGATCTTCGGGCAGCCGCACCCCGGCGAGCCGGGTCGCATCTTCTACTACCAGTTTTTCGATCCGGACCGCAAGGAGTTCGCCAATCTCTCGGTGTTCGAATTCGATCCATCCACGTTTTCGCTGACGCGGCGCATCTTTGCCTCGCGTGTTTTCAGGGACACGGACAGCGGCAACTGGCGCTTCGAGAACGGCTGGGTACGCGACATGAGCGGAGCGGAGACCGTGGCGTTCCGCGAGTTCCGACAGACCACATTCTCAGAGATTCACGAGGACCCCGGCTATTTCACAAAGGAGAATCTGCAATCGCAGGAGATGAACTTCGGACAGCTCGACGATTACATCCGAGACCTGCGCCAGAGCGGGTTTGACACCATGCGGCTCCGCGTCGCGCTATGGCACAAGCTCGCCTACCCGCTGATCGCGGTCGTTATGGCGGTGCTGGCCATCCCCTTTGCGCTCTCCATGGGCCGCCGCGGTTCGCTTACCGCCGTTGCCGTGGCCATTGGAGTTGCGCTGGCTTACTTTGTGGTCAACGGAACATTTGAGGCTATGGGCAATGTGAATTATCTGCCGGCAGCCCTTGCCGCCTGGTCGTCCGACATACTTTTCGCCCTGGTAGGCGGATACCTGCTATTGCGCACGCCCACCTGAAAGAGCGGGATCTTTCAAGGGTGCCGCCCTGGCGCTGCGGCGCTGAAGGCGGAACCAGGAAAAGGGTGAATTGTTTCCTTTCAAACAAGGCCGCACTGAGCGGTTGGCCTCTTCGAGCCGCATCACGTCGCTTCGAACTTCATCATCCGAGATTTCGCGAGAGCTCGGTGATTAGATTATTCAGCAGCAGTTCGGCATCTCTGTTCACACCCAGGAATTCGAACCCCACGCCATCTCCTTTACGGACGCTCATCACGCGCGCTCGAACTTTGAATTGGCGGTTGTTTAGCTTGAAGCGCACTTCGGCCTCGGCAAGGCGTTCCAGTTGCACATGTGCTCTGGAGATCACAAAGCAGCCGTTTTGACTGATATCCCGAATCTCGCCGCGAAACAGGCATTCCGGATGGACGACCAGGACCTCTGCGAATCCGTTGCAGAGATAACGGCGGCTACGCCGGCGCTCATCCTCTCCCACGCCGGGAACTGCGCGCACTTCGCCGATAACCATTGCATCCTGCACCGCTGCCTCCACGTCACCGAACCCGCTTCGGCGATTCCCTCTATTCTTCCCTATCGACAATCTTCCACGCCACTTGAAGGGTGCATGGCCGGGCAGGCGTCCAGCCAATCGCCCCTCCCGTTACAATGGAGTCATGATTCGCGACCTGGGCCCGCTTTTCCGGTACATGCGCCGCTACCGCTGGGGTTACCTGTGGGGCACGCTCTCCTGCGTTTGTACCAACGCCATCTGGGTTCAGTTTCCAGGGGTTTTGGGCCGAGCCATCGACTCCATAGAGCAGGGAACGACGCGGAAGCAGGTACTGGTTTTCGCCGGCATGCTGGTCGCCATCTCTCTGGCCAAGGGCGTCTTTCTTTACGCGCAGCGCTGGATCCTTATAGGCATCTCGCGGGACATCGAGTTCGACCTGCGCAACGACCTGTTCAAGAAACTCGAACTGCAGGACTCGGGCTTTTATCAGCGCTACCGCACAGGCGACATCATGGCCCGCATGACCAACGACCTGAACGCGGTGCGGATGCTGCTCGGTCCCGGCCTGATGTACAGCGCCAATACGATTTTTCTCACCGTCTTTGCGCTGGTCTTCATGCTCCGCATCAGCCCTTATCTCACCCTGGTTGCGCTGGCGCCCATGCCCCTGGCCAGCATCCTGATTCAGTATTTCGGGAGCCGCATCCATACGCGCTTTGAGCGTATCCAGGCCAGCTTCAGCGATATCTCCGCCCAGGCACAGGAGAACTACTCAGGGGCGAGGCTGGTGCGCGCCTTCGCCCGCGAAGAATCCCAAATAAGCATCTTTGAGAAGCTCAACCGCGAATACATCGGGCGCGCACTTCGGCTGGTGCAACTGATGGGCATGCTTTGGCCGACGCTCGAATTTGTCCTCGGCATCTCCATGATCATCACCCTGCTTGCCGGCGGTCACCTGGTCATTTCCCATCGCATCGATGTCGGCCAGTTCGTTGCCTTCAGCACCTACATGATCATGCTCATCTGGCCCATCATCGCCGTCGGCTGGGTCATCAACATCTTCCAGCGTGGAACAGCGTCGGTGATTCGCGTCGACGAGTTGCTTCGTGCCGAGCCGGCCATCGACGACAGCGCCGCCGATCCAGCGATTTCAGCCGACACAGTGCTGCGGGGCGAGATCGAACTCCGTGATCTCAACTTCAGCTACGGCGACACTCCGGTTCTTCATGACATCTCGCTGCGGATTCCCGCCGGGTCCAGCCTGGCGATCGTAGGCCCTACAGGCTGCGGCAAATCCACATTGGTCAATCTTATTTCGCGTCTCTATGAGGCGCCCCAGGGGACCCTCCTTATCGATGGACGGCCGGTGCGCGATTATCCCCTGGCGGTGCTGCGGCGGAACATCGGCATGGTGAGCCAGGAGACCTTTTTGTTCAGCGAAACAATTCGCGAAAATCTCGCCTTTGGCGCACCCCATGCCACTGCAGAGGAATTGATGGAGGCTGCCGAGGCAGCCCACATTCGCCAGGAGTTCGAGGAGTTTCCGCAGGGTTTTCAGACCATGGTGGGCGAGCGCGGGGTTACTCTTTCCGGCGGACAGAAACAGCGCTCGGCAATAGCACGCGCGCTGGTAAGGCGGCCCGCCATCCTGATTCTCGACGACGCGCTAGCCAGCGTGGACACTTACACCGAAGAACGGATTCTTGGCGGCTTACGCACTTACACCGCGACTTCGACAACGATTCTCATCTCCCACCGGGTTTCAACGGTGCGCAATGCCGACCAGATCGCGGTGCTCGATCACGGCCGGATTGTGGAGTTGGGCAGGCACGACGAATTGCTCGCCCTCGACGGTTACTATGCCGGCCTCTATCAGAAGCAACAACTCGAGGAAGAGCTAACCGTCGCCGGATGACAAAGACAGGGACTAGGGAAATAGGGACTAGGGACTAACGCCACCTTTCAGGAAACTCGTCCATGCGGCTCGGTTTCCGCGCAACAAATGATGTTGCGAGAATTCGAAGCGGAAGGTCATGAATCTCAGGGGACTTCCCGCGCCAAATGAGCGTCCTCTTCTTTAGTCTTTGGACCCAGTGTCGCTAGTCCCTGGTTTTCAGGCATTCCACCTCGAGCTGCCGGCAGACTCCATGCCGTAGTCCCCGCTACCGAACTCCTGCCGCACGTTCCCGCGAGAAATATCGTTTAACTGCAGCGGCGCCGGATTGACTTCCGGATCGACTGCCACCTGGCGCCACGCGTCGCGCACATTTTTTACGCAATCCAGCGCGTGCACGAACTTCTCCGTCGAAGCCGACTGCGATGCCTGGAGAACCTGCGCAAATATCGTTGAGTAGAACTCGCTGAGCGCCTGCGCGGGCCGACCCCCAACATCCATGCGCAACCGAGCCTGCAGGTGGATGATGATATCCAGCACCCGCTTGACGGCAACACGTCGGCCTTCCTGGTCGCCGCGCTCCACGGCCGCAATCGCCGCATAAAGAAAACGGATCATCCCGTCGTAAAGCGCCACCACAAGATCGACAGCCGAAGCGCCGTCCAGCGCGTGTTCCCGATAGCTTCCCATTTGCCTCAAGCTCCTTAGTGCCCGATTGTGTTGTAGCCAGTGATGGCCGAGTACAACTCGTTGATGCCCTGCAGCTGCGAGGGCAGTGCCTGCATGATCTCGTTGGCGCTGGTCAACTCGGCGGTCAGGCTCTTCTGCTGAATCGAGATCAACGTATCTTCCCTCGAAATCTTGGCATTCAGCATGGATTCCGTGCTGCTGTTGGATCTTGCGGCCAGCGCCAGAGCGCCCTTCGACGAACTGCTGCCGGCATTGTTCAGCATCGTTGAAAATGTCTGGCCCCAGCTATTCACGTTTTGGAAGAAGCCCAGCACGCCGCCGAAATCCGAATTCAGCGCCGATGTAAGTACGGTGGGATCGAAGCTGATGGTTCCGTCGTAGTTGGTGCTCATCGTAATACCCATGTTCGCAAGCCCGGAGACGTCCGATGAGTTCGTATAGGCCAGATTCGCAGTGCTTCTTTCAGAGGTGTCCAGAATGTTCGAAGTGATCGTCATTGTTCCGGCCCCTCCGGAGGTTCCGGACAAAAAGGAAAGGGTCGTTCCATTGCTGTCCACAACCGCGGTGACCCCGATGGCGGCTTTGTTGATGACGGCTGCCAGGCCGGAGAGCGTGGCGTTCGACGGATCGACATTCACGGTTTGCGCCGCGCCGCTGCCTACCTGGATGGAGATGGAACCGGTGAGCGTGTTACTCGACATCGCAATTGTAGTCAGCGCGCCGTACGATGGCGTCGTGATGGAGCCTGCCGTCCCGATGTAGTTCAGCAGCGTGTCGCTGGTGGCCGCGATCGCGGATCTCACTGTCAAGGCGCCCCTCGATCCAGCGGTCTGAGAGAGCAGCGTAAGGTTCGATTGGTTGTTCTTGGTCGCGATATTTGCGCCAACGCCGATGCCCGCGGCGGTCAGGCTGGAGGTGATGTTCAGCGTTCCGTCTGAGCCGGCGGTTCCGGAGGTCAACGAGAGGGTCGACTGGCCCCCTGCGGGCGTGAGCACGGATGTCGAAACTCCAATGCCGGAGTTGGTGATTGCAGTCGCCAGGTCGGCGAGCGTGATGGTGCCGTCTCCCAGGTAACTGGTGTTGGCTGCGGGTCCAGTAGCCGGCGCATCGCCGGTTGCGAAGGTCTCGACTGCGCCGCTGCCCACCTGGATGGAGATAGAACCGGACAAGGCAAGGTTTGCGTCTGGGATCGAGGTCAGAGCGCCGCTGGATACCGCCGTATCGGTGCCTGCCGTTCCGGCGTAGGCCATTGCCGTTCCGTCGGCGGCAGCGTTGATGGTGTGGGCTACGTTCTCAAGCGTGTTGTTGCCTGCGCCGGTGTAGAAAGTGTCTGCGGGGACGAAAGCCGGCGCACTGCCAATGACGATGGTCTGCGTCTTCCCGTTGCCGACGGCGATCGAGATCGTGCCGGCGAGCGTCGCATTCGTGTTGGTCGCGATCGAGTCCAGGTAGCCGTTCGGATTCTGCACGTTCAAGCTGCCGAAAAGCTGCTGCTGCAAAAGCGAGAGTGTGGGAGATCCGAAAAGCGGCTCGGGATTGCCCGAGCTGTCGTTCCCCTCCTGGACATTCATGGCGTGGACCAGCGAGTTGTAATCGCTTACCATGGTGTTGATGGTGCTCGCCACACTGGTGTTATCGTTGCCGATGACCACCTGGACCGGCTGCAGAGTGCCGTCGGATTGCTTTGCGCTTGGCGCCAGCAGTTGGAAGGTCAGACCCGGGATCAGGCCGGTTACGGTGTTTGAAGGGCTCGTCATGTCGGTGTTGTCGACGGTCAGCTGCGCGTCGGCGGGCGACGCCACCGAGGCGGTGTAGGCAAGCGCGGCATTCGAGTTGGTGGTGTCGACGATCTTGTTCGAGCTCGAGTCGACGATCACAGTTCCATTGGCTCCCGAGCTGCCAGAAACAAGGCTTAGCCGCGCACCGGAAGAGTCGGTCAATACATTGGCCGTCACGCCGACGCCGGACGAGTTGATGGCCGCCGCCAAACCGTCGAGCGTGGCGTTCGAAGAGGGAACATCGATTGTTTGCGCCTTGCCGCCGGTCCCCGCCTGGAGAGAGATCGAACCGGAGATCGTGTCGGTCGCATTCGCGATGGGGGCCAGATAGCCGCTCGATGTAGTGGCCAGGCTCTTCACAACCACCGTATGAGTTCCAGCGACCGCCTTTGACGAAGCATTCATCAGTTCAAGCACACCGGTATTGGAACTGGCGCCGGTCTTTTGCGACATGATGCCAGTCAGATCAGTGAGCGAACTGACGTCGTTGGAGAGTTTCGAGAATAGAGTTCCCAGGCTGGAGATGGCCGTGTCCTGGCTCTGCAACGAGGTCAGCTGGGTATTCCACGGCGTCTCCACATTCTTCAGATTGCTGACGATCATGGCCACCGTCGAACTTACGTCGAAGCCAGCCCCGCTGGTCGGCGATCCGAAACTGAGACCGACGGTTCCCATGGCAAACCCCCAAATGAATTCAAGCAGCCAGGGAGCCAACAGGCATATTGCACTATTGGAGAAAACTCATTGCCGGAGGTACTTCACCGGGCAACTCGTCGACCTGATTTCAACCCCGCCTGATCAACCGCGGAAGATTCTTCGTACCAGACGTCTATCGGCCTTAACAAGCACGACATGAACCGGGCCGGTCTATTCTCTTTGTGAGCTCTCTGGTCATCCCGGCGCAGAAAAGGGCGCCCTTGCGGACGCCCTTCCCTGTTGACGGTACCCAGCGCTCCGAACTACTGGAGCAGCTTGGTCACTTCCTGTTGCATGCTGTTGGCCTGGGCCAGTGCCGAGATGCCGGTCTGGCTCAGAATTTCGTACTTGGACATGTTGGACGCAGCGGAAGCGTAGTCGGTGGCCTGCACGGCGTTCTGTGCGGCGGTCACGTTCTGCTGCTGCGTGCTGAGCACTGAACTGACGGAGTTCAGCGTGTTGATCTGGGCGCCGATGTAGCCGTCCTGCGATGCGACATCGGTGATGGCCGCATTAAGAGCCGTCAACGCAGCTTTGGCCGTTGTTGAGCTCAGCAGATCGGTAGAGCTCAGCGATTGGCCTGCGCCATCCGAGTAGCTGATGGTTGCGATCCCGCTCGAGGCCTTCTGATTAGCAACGATGCCTGCCAGTGCCGACGAGGTTTGTCCGACCGTGGAGTCAAAGACTTTGTTAATAGCGTCGCCTGAGATTCCCGTGGTGTAGGAGCTGCCTGCCGTGTAGCTGAGCGCGGCGCCGTTGGTTGTGTCCACAAGGCTGGTTAGCGTGGACGAGACATTGACCGTACCGGTGGAACCTTCGGTACCGGAGGTCAATGCAATGTTGCCGAAGGATGTATTTCCGCTGGTGTTGGGAACCCACTGGGCATCGACGCCGAGTGTGCTTGCATTGGCATGGATATAGTTCACCAGCCCCTGTACCGTTCCCGCCTGACCGCTCCCGGTAACCTGGGACATGGTCACAGTCTTGTTGTTTCCGCTGCCCACGCTGAAGACCAGAGCGCCGCTCAGGCCGTCATTTGCGCTGGAAAGCTGGTTGGTTGTCGACGCTTGGGAGAACGTGCCCTGGGTAACATCCATGAGCGTGTTGTTGCTTGTGGCCAGCGTGGCTCCCGTGTACGTTCCCGCGCCGCCGGTTTGGGTCAAGGTTAGCCCGCCCGCGTTCGCCTGTGCTGTCACTCCAAGCGTTGCCGATTGAGCGGAAATCAAAGAGGCAAGACCAGCAAGAGAACTTCCGTAGTTGGTTCCGCTGGGGTCAGTGTTGTTGGTGTAGAAAGTGCCCGCTACCGCGAGGTTTGATCCGCTGCCGATCTTGAAAATGTCGGTGGTGCTTCCGTTTTGTACAGTGATGTTTCCGGACATCGCATCGTTGGTGTTGACCGCCGTGGCCACGCTCGAATTGTTCACGGCCGTAAGGTTGTCAACCGCATTGTTGCCCACCGCTCCAGTGATTGCTGTAACCGCGGAGCCAACCTGGGCCACGCCGGCCGTCACGCCAAGCGGGGTCATCGTATTGGCCGTGACCGTGTTCATGGTAATGGCTTGCGCAATGCCCTGTCCGCCCTGCAGATAGATGCCGCCCGAGCCGCCGGTTGGGGCAGAAGCCGTGATTCCCAGCGCGCCGGCCGAGTTGATGGCGTTCACCAGATCCGCCACGTGTGTGCCACCGGTATAGATAGCGCCTGCCACAGCGGTGCTGTCCGACGGTGCGTTGCCCATCACAAAGACCTGACTGTGGCCGTTGAAAGTCAGCGAGAGCGCGCCGCCCAGAACTGCGTTGGCATCGTCGACGTTGCCGCTGGAGAGTTGCAGGATGGCGGTGCTTGAAGTTGCCACCGTGTGGTCGACGCCGCCGGTGGAGTTTGCATCCGCAACGATACTTCCGGCATGAGTCGTATTCGCCAGGGTATCCGTTCCCACGGTGATGGGATTGTTTCCTGCCGCAGTTGCCGTCAGTACAACGCCGCCGATGCCTGCGCCGCCCGCGTTCGGGCCCCATGCCGCGGTATAGCCGGTGTTTGCAGACCCCGCCGCGGTCACCGCTGCGATCAATCCCGTATAGGTGTTGCCGCCATGGTTGCCAAGAAAGAAGGTGTTGGCGGTATCTGTTCCGGCGCCGGCGGTGAACGTGAAGTTCCCGTACGAGTTGCTAACACTAATGCTGCCCGTCAAGGTGTCGCCTTGAACGGCGGCTGCTACGCCATTGTCCAGATTGGTTACTGCCGCCGAACCGGCAACCAGCGACTGGCCGGCAATCTGCGGACTGTAGACGCTGAGCTGTGTGGCAGTTGTTGACGAAGTCAGGTTGACCCCGCTTACCGTCACGTTCTCGCCTGTCAGCGCGGTCGGCGTGCCGGTTGAATTGCCTGCATTCCAGGTCCCGGAGGTCAGCGTAAGGCCGGTCGACCCGACCGTTGCATACACCCCGAGCGTGCCGTTCTGCGCGTTGATGGCCGCAGCCAGGCCTGTCAGTGTGTCAGCGCCCGCCGCGGCGCCGGTGTAGAACGTGCCGGTGTGGGCGTTGCTCACATTCGTTCCCTCACCGACCACAAAGGTCAAAGCCTGCTGGTCGTTCGGAATGGTGTTCTGAATGGTGATGCTTGAACCAAGCGTCAGGGTGTCCGTGCCCGCGTTCGTGCCAGAGGCGCCAACAACCACTGAAGAAGCCCGGGAAGCGATGTATTGATTGCCCGCGATCTGCGTGCCCTGCGTCTGAACCGAGACCGTGGTGCCGGTGGAGCCCGCGGCAAACGAAGGAGCTTGCGAAGTTCCCGCCGTCGTGGTGACGTTTAATGCGCCGCCACCGGCAGCATTGGCCAGCGCCAGGCTCTGCGTTCCGTCGCCATTCGAAACCACGCTCGCGTTCACTCCGAAAGTCGGATTGGCGGTCGCATAGTTGTTGATCGCGGTCTTCAAGGTCGCCAGCGTGTTGTTGGTCTGATCGATCAGGAACGTGTGGGACTGCGATCCTTGACCGATGCTGACCGTGGCTCCCAAGGCCAGCGTCGCATTGGCCGCGAGACCGCTCAGGTCAAGCGTGCCGCTGGTGCTGGATGTGCTCGGATCGATGCCGGCCGAAACCAGGCCGCCAGTGACTTCAATGCCCGTCTGCGCGCCGCCGCCTTGCACCCCGGCCTGAGCCTGTGTTGCAAACGCGGCGTTAAGCCCGAGGCCGGCGTTATTGATGGCGCTCATCAAGCCGTTGGCTGTATTGGCGTAGCCGGAGCTGCCGCCCGCGGTGATCATCGCAGAGGCTGCGGTCGATGCGCCGTTCGCGCCCTTCACCAGGTAGCTCACGTCGATCGACGTTGTGCCCGTTGAGCCTCCACCCAGATAATCGGTGACTTTGGCGTTCGCGGAGCTGCTGGAGAGGTTGATAAACACATTGTTCGACCCGTTGCTGTAGGACATCACGCCGCCCGTATCGCCCACATTCGACGAAGACAGGGTTCCGATATTCAGCGCATCAATTGACGCGCCCGCGGTCGAGGAATCGCCGGTATAGATGTTGACTGGGCTGGCAGTGCCAAACACCGTCTGGTTGTTGTAGGTGGTGGTGGCGCCGATGTTCGAGATCTCCGACAGAATCGATTGATATTCGGAGTTGGCCGCTGCATCCTGCGAGCTGTTGAGGGTGCCGTTCGAGGCTTCGGTAGCCAGCGTCACAGCCCGGTTGAGCAGGTTAGTCACTTGCGAGAGAGCGCCATCGGCCACCTTCAAAAGGCCTACACCTTCACTGGCGTTGGTTTGTGACTGGGCCAGGGCCATGGAGTTGGCCTGAAGTCCGTCAACGAGCGAAAGTCCGGCTGCGTCGTCTGCGCCGGAGTTGATTTTGGACCCGGACGACAACTCCTGCAACGTCTTCGACAAGCTGTTGCTGGTGTTGTTCAGGTTATTTTCCGCGTACATTGCGTTGAGATTATTCAAGACACCCAGGGACATGGGGTACTCCTTGTGGGATGCGTGGATTTACGGCCCTTTCCTGGAAGCGTCCCCATATTATGGTCAACCCTGGGTGGCTGTTTCCGCTGCAGGAACCGTCGCATCTGGCCCCTTCTTCGGCGCACCCAATATGGACTTTATCGATGGTCGCATTGTGTCCGTGCCGGGACACTTCCGACACTTTCGTTTTAATTTTTTAACTTTTCCCGCCTCGCGTCGATAACTCATGCGTAGGAGATTCAAAGCCATGATCGAACTTACCCGGCTCAACGGAAACCCCATGGTGCTGAACAGCGATCTCATCAAGACCGCCGAAGCATCTCCTGACACCATGCTGACGCTGATCAATGGTGAGAAGCTGATTGTTCGCGAGGACACGGCGGAAGTGGTTGCGCGGGTGTTGGCCTATCGGGCACGGCTGCTGGCGAACGTGGCTCGGCGGCTGCCCACATTCGGCGATATCCAACAGATTGTTGCATTGGCGAGCCTCGACGTCTCTGGACAGGCGAATCCGCCGCCGGCGAAGCAAGAACAAGATCCGGAGAGTCAAGGATAGCGACGGCGCCGTTCCGCCCGGGTTCCAGAGGAGCAGTTCATGGATAAAGCGAGCATCGGTGGAGTCATTCTGGCCATCGTCGGCATCGTTGCCGGGTTACTCATTGAGGGCGGCAACCTGGGCCAGATTCTGCAGCCTACCGCCGCGCTCATCGTCTTCGGCGGAACCATGGGCGCAGTGCTGTTGCAGTTCCCGCTGACCACGGTGGTGGAAGCCTTCAGGGGCATGGCACATATCTTTACCGCGCCACCCAAGCACGACAGTCAACTGATTGGCCTCCTTGTGGGTTTTGCCAATAAGGCCCGCCGCAGCGGCGTCGTCTCGCTTGACTCTGACCTCCAATCCATCGAAGATCCATTCCTCAAACAAACGCTCATGCTTGCCATCGACGGCACCGAGCCAACAGAGCTGCGCAAGATCATGCGCGTCATCCTCGATTCGACAACTGAAGACGAAGAGAGCCTGCCCGCGGTCTTCGAATCCGCCGGCGGCTTCTCGCCAACCATCGGAATCCTTGGCGCGGTCCTTGGCCTGATTCAAGTGATGAAGAGTCTCGACAATATCCAGGAGGTGGGCCGCGGAATCGCTGTCGCCTTCGTCGCCACAATCTACGGTGTGGGCATCGCCAATCTCTTCTTTCTCCCCTTTGCTGGCAAGATGCGCATTCGCATCCGCGACGGCCATCGTCGCCGCGAGATGATGCTCGAAGGCGTCATCTCCATCCTCGAAGGAATGAATCCGCGCATGCTGCAGGTCAAACTGGCCGGTTTTGTCGACGACTCGAACCGCGAAAAGAAGGAGCGCGCCGCATGAGAGCTCGCGTGCCCCGAGCCCGAGTCAGCCACGATCGGTGGCTGGTTTCCTACGCGGATTTCATTACACTGCTCTTCGGTTTCTTCGTCGTTCTCTATGCCTTTGCCAAGGCCGACCAGAAAAAACAGGAGCAGGTGACCCAATCGGTCGACATCGCATTCCGGTCGCTTGGCATCTTTCCCGATGCCCTGCGGAGACAGAAAGGCGCCGGCGCCACCGCAGTTGGCACCGAAGCGCCGGTAATCCCGATGAATATCATCATGGGGGAAGATGTGTTGGCGCCTGCCAGGGTCAAAGACGATCTGGAGCACCTTGGCCGTGAACTCCAGCAGGCACTTTCCAACCAGGTCGCGACTCACACTGTTTCGATTCAAATGGGCCGCGACGGACTGGTCATCAGCCTGCGCGAGGCCGGATTTTTCGCATCCGGCTCGGCAACGCCAGAGCCGCAGACCCTCGACACGCTGCGCCAGATTGCCGCCTCGTTGAGCCGAACGCCATACGACCTCCGCATTGAAGGCCACACCGACAACATCCCCATCCACAACCCTCAATTCGATTCCAACTGGGAGCTCTCGACGGCCCGCGCCACCGGCATTGCGCGACTCCTGCTTTCGCTCAACGCCATGTCCGCGGATCGGCTTTCTGCCGCGGGGTACGCTGAGTTTCACCCGGTTGCGAGCAATGACTCGCCAGACGGCCGCGCGCAGAACCGTCGCGTCGATCTTGTGGTCCAGCCGCGCACCAGGATCGATTTCTCTCAGCCAACTCCTTCACAGTCCGGCGGTGCATGGCGCAGGATCACGGACGATCGTTAAGCGGCGCACGGTCTGAATGGCTACTTGCATGGTATCGCTTTCACAATCGCCTGGCGGGCCGCCATCGCGGAACAATTGGGTTGCATCGAGGGGGCCGGGAGCTACGTCTAGAATAAGTGCTGGGGAAGGGATTGTTTGCGATCTGCCCCGGCGGAACCTGAGCCCGCATTTGCACTATGGAGAAGACACGATGGCACTGATCAAGACATCCAATCCGGCACTGGGCGCGAACACCTTCAGCAATATTTCTGATGCGCAATACGGAGGCGGGCTGATTGACGCTGCCGACCGGATGACGCTCAATGGCACCGTGAACAAGACTGGCGTCCTGCTTATTTGCGCCATTGCGACTGCGGCCTGGACGTGGC
>Ga0075029_100000857_pt1 | contig 17468 bp, 18 predicted proteins | sample LitLauG_LLR_2013_FD_71391 | JGI IMG/M metagenome (GOLD analysis project Ga0075029, IMG submission 71391) | Freshwater sediment microbial communities from North America - Little Laurel Run_MetaG_LLR_2013 | ecosystem: Environmental > Aquatic > Freshwater > Creek > Sediment | place: USA...
TAGCGGCCGATTTCAAGCCCGCCTCCCTCGCGGATATCCATCGACATCCTCACGATCGGATCGTTCTGCGCCTGGCGATGCACCTCGGTCAGCATCGCATCGGGTTCGCCATCGGTGAAGAATCCGCCACCCTGAATCGGCGGAAGCTGCGCAGGATCGCCGAGCACCAGCAGCGGGCAATCGAACGACATCAGGTCGCGGCCCATTTCGGCATCGACCATCGAGCATTCGTCGATCACGATGAGCTTCGCCTTCGACGCCGGCGCGTCATCCCACAGTTCGAAACTCGGCTGCTCGACGCCGGATTCGCGGGCGCGGTAGATCAGCGAATGAATCGTCGAAGCATTGTCACAACCCTTGTTGCGCATCACCAGCGCCGCCTTGCCGGTGAAGGCCGCGAACTTCACCTCGCCCTCGACGCCTTCGGCGATGTGGCGCGCCAGCGTGGTCTTGCCGGTGCCGGCATAGCCGAACAGGCGAAACACCTGCGGCGTGCCGTTGCTGCCCGGCTTGCCCCTCAACCAGTCGGCAACGGCCTTGAGCGCGGAATCCTGGTGCGGGGTGAAGGTTGTCATGCTGTCTCGGGTGGGGATTGAGGCCGGGCCCAAGGTTGGGGGTGCCGACTCAAGGCCGTGACCCGAAACTAACCATTCAAATTGCTGTTGCAAGCACGTCGTCCTCATCGGCCATTGCGGGAATGCCAGCGTGGCGAGAGTCCGACGCTGGACTTGACCTCTCGCGCGAATACACTGCACGAAAAACCGGGCCGGTCGCGGGAGAGACGTCATGAAATTCGGCATCTTTTATGAGCTGCAATTGCCGCGGCCGTGGCAGGCCGGCGACGAGCTCAAGCTCTACCAGGATGCGCTGACGCAACTGGAGACGGCCGACCGGCTCGGCTACGATTACGCCTGGGTGGTCGAACATCATTTCCTGGAAGAATATTCGCACTCGCCCTCGCCGGAATCCTTTCTCGCCGCCGCCAGCCAGCGCACCAAGAACATCCGCCTCGGCCACGGTATTTTCCAGCTCACCACCAATCATCCCGCGCGCGTGGCCGAGCGCGTCGCGGTGCTCGATCTGTTGAGCCGCGGCCGCTGCGAATTCGGGATGGGCGAGAGCGCCTCGATCACCGAACTGGAGCCGTTTTCCCGCGACATGGAAACCAAGAAGGAGGTGTTCGAGGAGGCCGTGCGCGCCATCTTTCCGATGTTCAGGGACGGCGGCTGCGAGCATCACGGCAGATTTTTCGACATTCCGTTGCGCAACGTCGTGCCCAAGCCGGTTCAGAAGCCGCACCCGCCGTTGTGGATGGCATGCTCGCAGCTGCCGACCATCGAGCGCGCGGGAAGGAACGGCTTTGGCGCTCTCGGTTTCCAGTTCGTCAGCGCGGATGCCGCGCATGCCTGGGTCCACGCCTACTACAACGCCATTACGAAGCGGTTGACGAAGCTTGCCGACTACCAGATCAATCCGAACATGGCACTGGTGTCGTTCTTCATGTGCGCCAGGACCGACCAGGAGGCGCGGGCACGTGCCGACGGGGCTACCTTCTTCCAGTTCGCGCTGCGCTTTTACGGCGCTTCCCAGAACCGCCAGCGGCCGGCGCCCGGCACCGTCAACATGTGGGACGAATACAACAGGTGGAAGCGCGAGAATCCGCAAGCCCAGGAAGCGGCGCTTCGGGGCGGCCTGATCGGATCGCCGGAAACCATCCGGAGAAAGTTGCGGCGGTTCCGCACTTCCCATATCGACCAGGTCATCCTGCTCAACCAGGCCGGCAGGAACAGCCACGAGCACATTTGCGAGTCGCTCGAACTTTTCGCCGGCGAGGTGATGCCGGAATTCCGCAGCGATCCCGAACACGATGCATGGAAGGCGGACGTGATGAGCGGCGCCATAAGGCTGGAGGAAATCGACACCGCCGCCTTCATGGATCGCTACGGCAAGCTGGGGATAGCAACCGCCGCCGCGCCCAGCCCAGGTGTATAGGCGGCAACCTTCGGTTCAAGCGCCCTGCGACAAGCGAAATTGTCGGGGTGTCGATCCGGTCCAGCGTTTGAAGGCATGCGTGAAGGAACTGAGCTCCTGGTAACCGAGCAGCCAGGCGATTTCGGAAACCGGCAATTCCCTTTCCGCCAGGTAACGGCGCGCCAGCGCGGCCCTGAAGCCGTCCAGGATTTCGGCGTAGGTTGCATTTTGCTCGCGCAGCTTTCGCGACAGCGTTCGCGGACTCACTCCGAGCTTGCGCGCAACCTCGGATGCGCCGGCGCGGCCGTGAGGCAGGAGCTGTGTCAGTACCCTCTCGATTTCCGCGCGAAAATTCTCTCGCGCCGGCGGTCGGCTGGCAAGCGCTTCTTCCGCATAGTGAAGCAACAGAGTATTCAGAAATGGATCATGGCTGACGACCGGCAGCGATGCGAATTGCCGGGGGAACACGACTTCGTCAGCGTCGGCGGAAAATTCCACCTCGCACCCCAGAAAGGTCCGCAGCTCGGCGGGCATGCCGTCGCGAAAATGTCGTACCCTCAGCCGCAGGGGTGCCAGGCGGGTGTCGGTCAGTTGGCGGCAGATCCGCACCAGCGCGACCAGCCAAAACTCCGCTTGATGCTTGTCGGTGCGCCGGTCCACGTTCACGTATTCCAGCGCAACCCTCATGGTCTGCCCGAGCGTGACCTGCAAACGAACGCCTTCATTGTTAATCCGACTGAAGCGGGCCCCGTTGCGTAGCGCCTCGGCCAACTGTTCGGACGATGCGCCCACGTAATAGAGCAGGCCGACGCGGCGTACGTCGAAGCTGCGTGCGAGATGAAATCCGAGCAGATCGTCATCAAGCTCTTCGGCGGCCAACTCCAAAATCTTGATCTGGGTGGGCACCTCGAGCCGGACCGCTGGATCGTTCGCTTCTTGTAGCGTCAGTCCTGCCTTCGACAATACGGGGGCGACGTCTTTGCCATGCTCGCGCAGCATGTCCAGGGCAAGCCGGGTCACCTGGCCGGAAGCGCTTGGTACCGAACGAAGTCTCTGAGGTTTGCGGGATCCCATGAGACGTTGATCCGTGAAATCCGGATCTGTCGGAAAATTATCCGGTTCTTCATTTGCGGCTTCAAAACACAAATAATTGGCGCGCATTCACAAGAATATTCGCCCGCCAATCGGTAGAAGGCGCGCCACCACTGAATGAGATATTTAACTAATTGAGCGCCTCGCTGGTGCGCCGACCGGGCTTTTTTCTGGCTCAATGGTAACGCGACCGGGCATTGAATGAAAGACACTCGAGACGGCTTGAGCTGAAGGCACTCAAGCACCGATCGCGGTCCCCTCAAGCGACCTCGCAACGGATCGCGGACCTCGACCCAGACGAAGAAATGATCCTGTTGTCGTGGAGCGGTCGCGGGCCGCCGGCCGTTGCGGCGAAGCTTCCTCGATTGCCGTGCATTCCAGGCGAGGGGGTCACGTCGCCGCCGTCAGGAGGCTCTTAAAGGTCGCTCGCCCAGAGGATGTTGCTTTGTTTTTGTTCGGAGACACCATGGAAAATCGAAGAGGCAAGGTTGCGCTGTTCATCGATGGCGCCAATTTGCACATAATGGCCAAGGCGCTCGGCTTCGATGTCGACTTCAAAAGAGTTCTCGATGAGTTCGGCGCGGGCGCAACGCTGCTACGGGCGTACTATTACATCACGGTGATGGAAGATCTCGAATACTGTCCCGTTCGCCCCCTGGTCGACTGGCTCGACTACAACGGCTACACGGTCGTTACCAGGGCGGTCAAAGAGTTCGTCGATGATACCGGCCGACGCCGCGTCAAGGCCAACATGGACGTCGAACTTGCGGTCGATGCGATGGATTTGGCTGCTTATGTGGACGAAATCGTGCTGTTTTCGGGCGACGGTAGTTTCCGCTCGCTGATCGCATCCCTGCAGCGGCGGGGCATCCGGGTCACCATCGTTTCGACGCTCGTCAGCGATCCCCCAATGGTCTCGGACGAGCTTCGTCGCCGCGCTGACGACTTCATCGAACTCGCCGATCTCAAGGAAAAGCTCGGTCGAAGGACCTTTGCGGCCCGACCCGTCAAGCAGGCATATCCTGGCATGCCGGTCGAGCGCCGACGCAGCACCGTCAGGCTGGCGACGCCTGCGACCCTGCCGGATTCGGTTCCGGAAACCGAATAGGTTTTGCGTACGCTTTCCGCCACTTGACGCGCCAAGCCGGGCAGCGCGCCGATCGACCACCTGCCGATGCTTTGTCCTGGCGGGGCCGACATGCTGGAAAAGAATTGACCTGCGATCGATCGGATCATTGGAAAAAACGCTGCGTGCATCGCCGGCATGGCAGGCCGGTTATCGCTATTTTTTCCGGGTCCTCGACACTCGCCGCTGACGCCATCATCCTGAAATGGAACGAATGGGGCACAGAAGCCTCGGTTTGAGCAATGATTTGGGGTTTGGAATGTCTGATATCGCGATCAAGGTTTCGCAGCCCGTAGCGCTGCAGGCGAGGTTGAGCGAGGACTGGCTCGCGGTCGTCATCGGTCTTGTGGTGTTCGCCCTGGCTCTGGTGAGCATCAGTGGGACCGACCTTTTGGGTTGGGCTGTGACCACCTCGGTTTATACCCAGCTCTCTTCCGCGCTCAGTCCTTTTGCCAAGGCCTATGCCTGGCTCGGCGGCGGCGGTGCCTTGCTTGCCACCTATGCCGCGCTGCTTGCAGTGCTTGGCGCCGGCATTGCCACCCTCGGCGGAGACGTCAGGAAATTCGCGCTCGCGTTTACGGCTGTGTTCGCCATCGCCTATGCGAGCTGGATCGTCGGCAGTTATGCCTATGTCGCCGCGGTGACGCCCGCCGAACAGCAGAAATTCGGCATCGGCTGGTCGCTCAAGCTTACCAATGAGGGCGGCTTCATCGTGGCGCTGCTTTCCGGTCTCGTGATAGCCAACTTTTTTCCGCGCTTTGCGGAATGGCTGAAGGAAGCGATCCGGCCCGAGCTTTACATCAAGATCGCAATCGTCATCCTCGGTGCCACCGTCGCGGTGACCGCGGCCGGTCGGCTGAACCTTGCTTCCTCGCTGCTCCTGCGCGGCGCGGCAGCGATCATCGAGGCTTATCTGATCTATTGGGCGGTGATCTATTTCATCGCGCGCAAGTGGTTCGGCTTTAGCCGGGAATGGTCGGTTCCGCTGGCGTCCGGCATTTCGATTTGCGGTGTGGCGGCCTCGATCGCAACCGGCGGCGCCATCCGGGCGCGGCCGGCGGTACCGATCCTGGTGTCGTCGCTGGTCGTCGTGTTTGCGGTTGTCGAAGTGCTGATTCTTCCATTTCTGGCGCAGACCTTCCTGTGGCAGGAGCCGCTGGTCGCGGGCGCCTGGATCGGGCTTGCCATCAAGACCGACGGTGCCGCGGTCGCAGGCGGAGGCATCACGGAGTCGCTGATCATGGCCAAGGCCGCGGCCGAGGGCATCAAGTATCAGCCGGGCTGGATTCTCGCGACCACGGCTACCGTGAAGATCTTCATCGATATCTTCATCGGCGTCTGGGCATTCATCCTCGGCTACATCTGGACCAACCATATCGACAGGGGGCCGGATAAGGCCAAGCCGGCGGAGATCTGGCAGCGTTTCCCGAAGTTCATTCTCGGCTTCATCCTCGTCTTTGCGCTGTCGCTCTGGCTCGCGCTCGGCTCGACGCCGCAAATCGCCAAGGCCCTTCCAGCCGCGGCGGGTGAGGCGAATGTCTTCCGGGTGATCTTCTTCGTCCTGACCTTCTTCTCGATCGGCGTCTTGTCCGATTTCCGAAAACTCTGGCAACAGGGCTTTGGCAAGCTCGCAGCGGTCTATTTTGTCAGCCTGTTCGGATTCGTGATCTGGGTCGGACTTCTGATTTCGTGGCTGTTCTTCAGCGGTGTCAGGCCGCCGCTCGCCAGCTAGTCAATTGAAGGAAATTGCAATGTCGCGACCAAACCTCGGCAACGAGATCGACCGACCGCAAATCGAGCCGCTGTTGCCGGTCGAGAAGAAGCTGATCGGCTGGAGCCTTGGCCTCGGAATAGCGCTGCTTGTCGTGCTTATCGCGGTCAACCACTTCGTGCCGATCACGCTCTGACCGGCGTCCGCTCACGCCTACTGATGCCGCATGGCCGGCCGTCGTCTACGGGATTTCAACGAAGTAGCCTTTTTCCCGACCGTGGCTTACAAGTGCCCGTTGCGTCTTGCGCCGGGGAGGTCACGGCGATCTGATGAAACGGCTCGCGGTTTGGGCATTTTACGGAATTGGCACGCTCGCGGTACTCTACCTCGCGCTCTACGCCTATGCCGCCTTCACCGGACGCAAGCTGGAGCCCGGCGATCCGATCCACATCTTCCGCAAGCCCGACGCACCGAACTATTCGTGATTTCCATGCGCGCGCAGCAAGATCGCGCCTTTTCACGCGGCGCGCGGCCGGCACGTCACATCGCCGCCGGCGTGCGGTGAAGATCTCCCGCACCTGCCGGAGTGATCGGCAGGCCGCCGTCGGCGTATTCGTTCAGCTTGTTGCGCAGCGTGCGGATCGAAATGCCGAGGATGTTGGCCGCATGGGTGCGGTTGCCGAGACAATGCTTCAGCGTCTCCAGGATGAGATCGCGTTCGACATCGGCGACCGTGCGTCCGACCAGCGCGCGGGTCACCTGTTCGGCAGCGAAAGTGGCGTGCGCGACCGCCGGCACGGTCTTCGGTCCATCGAGACGGTCGCCGTCCGGTGTCAGGATGGCGTCGACGCCGATCTCGTCGCCCTGCGCCATCAGCACCGCGCGATGAATGGTATTCTCCAGCTCTCGAACGTTGCCCTGCCAGCGGTTGGTGGTCAGTACGCGGCGAGCGTCGGCGGAGATCGGCCGAACCGGCACGCCGTTGGCATCTGCATATTTCCTGGCGAAATGCAGCGCCAGTTCGAGAATATCGGCGGGACGCTCGCGCAAGGGCGGGATCTTCAGGTTCACGACGTTGAGGCGGAACAGCAGATCTTCGCGGAAAGTGCCTTCGCGAACCGCATCGGCCAGGTTGCGGTTCGAGGTTGCGACGATGCGGATGTCGACCGGAACCGGACGGGTGCCTCCGACGCGGTCGATCACGCGTTCCTGGATCGCCCGCAACAATTTGGATTGCAGGCGGACATCCATCTCGGAGATTTCGTCGAGAAGGAGCGTGCCGCCGGTCGCCTCCTCGAATTTTCCGATGCGGCGTGCCACGGCGCCCGTGAACGCGCCTTTCTCATGGCCGAACAACTCGGATTCGAGCAGATGCTCGGGAATAGCCGCGCAATTGATGGAGATGAAGGGCTTCTTTGCGCGGTTGGAGCGGGTATGGACGTAGCGCGCCAGCACCTCCTTGCCGGTACCGGATTCGCCGGTGATCATCACGGAGGCATCGGAGGTGGCGATCTGCTGGGCAAGCTTGATCACCTTCGCCATGGCATCGTCGCGATAGACAAGATCGCGTGAATCATTGGCGACGGCTGCCAGAACTGCGGCGATCAGCTCGGGTTCCGGCGGCAGGGGGATATATTCCTTGGCTCCGGCGTGAATCGCGGCTACCGCCGCGCGGGCATCGTTGGAAATGCCGCAGGCAACGATCGGCACGTGAATGTGCTCGGCTTCAAGCCGCATCACCAGATCGCGGATATCGAGGGCAACATCGACCAGCAGCAGGTCGGCGCCCTTGCCGCCGCGCAACACCCGCATTGCCTGCTCATGGTCTTCCGCATGGGTGACGGACGCGCCGTTGTCCATGGCGATCTTGGTGGCCGTCGTGAGCTGGCCCTTCAATGTGCCAACGATGAGAAGCCGCATGATAATCTCCTGTTCGTCCTTTCGCGCCCGTTATGCGCGTTTGCTTTGAAATAGCCTCAAGTGCGTTCCGACTTCACGATCTCCGTCATGGTCACGCCGAGCTTGTCTTCGACCAGGACAACTTCGCCGCGCGCCACCAGGCGGTTATTGACATAGATGTCGATCGCCTCGCCGACGCGGCGATCGAGTTCAAGCACCGTGCCGGGTCCAAGCTTCAAGAGCTCGCCGACATCCATCTTGGAACGGCCGAGCACGGCCGAAACCTGCACCGGTACATCGAACACAGCCTCGAGATCGGCTGCGATGCGGGCGGCGTTCTCGTCCTCGTTATAGGCGATGTCGTCGGCCACCTGCGTGTCGGCAGCGTTGAGATCGGGGAGCGGAACCTGTGCGTCGGTGTCACTCATGGTTCATTCCTCGTTGGTTCCTTATTGGCCATTGGCTCACATCTGGTTGCGGGACGCGATGTAGCGCCCGACGAGTTCGCCAATCTTTGCTTCGATTGCGGCGCGCTCCAGCACCACGCCGCCGTCTGCCCATTCGAGCCTGCAATCGCCGGTCTCGATCTCGGGTTCGGCAAGAATCACAAGACGGCCGGCGAAGCCGCTTTGTTTCGCCAACCTGTCGATCCGTTCGTGCGCGGCCTCGTAGAGGGCGTCGTTGATCCGCACCACCAGGTGCGGCGTCGATACCAGTTGCGCGAAGCAATCGCTTACCAGTGCGGTGACTTCGCCCAGCGGCTCGCGAGCGATCAGCTCGCTGCATAATTTGCGCGCCACCGCCACCGCCACGTCGACGGCTTCGGTCTCCATCCGGGTTTCGACGCTGGTAAAGCGCGCCGCAATGCCCGTGACGGCAATCGCGATTTCCTCCAGCGCCAGCGCGGAGCGGCGATCGCTTTCGACCTTCGCCTCCCGGAGTGCTGCGTCGTAGCCGTCGCGGTAGGCGCGCGCTTCCGCCGCGGCCACCTTCTGGGCGACCTCCGAGGGCGTGGCCGCGCGCTCGCGAGTCCTGTCGGGTGCCGCGAAGTCGGTGTCGAACAGGAATTTTGCGGGTGCGGCCATCAGTACACCAGCTCGTCGTCGGCGCGGTTCTTGGTCAGGGTGATTTCTCCCTTGGCCGCGAGGTCCTTGGCGAGATTGACCAGCAGCGCCTGCGCCTCGTCGACGTCGCGCAACCGCACGGGTCCCATCGCCGCCATATCGTCGAGCAGCATCTTTCCGGCGCGAGAGGACATGTTGCCGAGGAAGAAGCCGCGGACATCCTCGTTGGCGCTTTTGAGCGCGATACCAAGCTTGTCCTTGTCGACGTTGCGCATCAGCGTTTGCGCGGAAGCCGAATCCAGCTTGACGAGATCGTCGAAGGTGAACATCAACGCCTTGATGCGTTCGGCCGATTCGCGATTTTCTTCTTCCAGCGAAGTGATGAAACGGGTTTCGGTCTGACGGTCGAAATTGTTGAAGATTTCGGCCATCACCTCGTGTGCGTCCCGCCGCCTCGTCTGCGAAAGATTCGACATGAATTCGACCCGCAGCGTCTGCTCGACGCGTTCGATGACTTCCTTCTGCACCGCCTCCATCTTCAGCATGCGGTTGACGACATCGAGCGCCATTTCCTCCGGCAGGATCGCGAGCACCCGCGCCGAATGCTCGGGCTTGAGCTTCGACAGCACCACGGCAATGGTCTGCGGGTATTCGTTCTTGAGATAGTTCGCCAGCACCTCTTCCTGGACGTTGGAGAGCTTTTCCCACATGTTGCGGCCGGCGGGCCCGCGTATTTCGTCCATGATGCCCGAGACACGTTCGGCAGGCAGGTATTGCTGCAGCAGCCGTTCGGTCGCGTCGAAATTGCCCATCAACGCGCCGGATGCCGACATCCGCGACACGAATTCCAGCAGCATGTCTTCCACGACCTCGGCCTCCACGGTGCCAAGCGTAGACATGTGAATCGACAACTCGCGTACCTCGTCGTCGTCGAGCAGCGACCAGACCTTGCCGCCGTATTGTTCGCCCAGCGCAAGCATCAGCATCGCCGCCCGCTTCGGGCCGCTGATCGGATCGGTTTGCTTCCGATTGCCCTGACGAGCTGCCAGCGACGAGATAACGCTGGTGATATCGTTGGCGTTTGTGGTCTGAGGCAAGGCCATGTCAAATCACGCGGCGGGTTCGGAGAGCCATTGGCGAACGATGGCGACGGTTTCGTTTGGATTTCGGTCGGCAAGTTCCCCGACACGATGGACGGATTGGGCATGGACCTGGCCCTGAACCTGGGCGACGTCGATCAATTGCGCGGTGTTGTTGACGCCGGGCACGAGGTTTGCGCCCGCGGCGCCGGCTTGCGGACTGGCGTCGGTCAGCGCCGGAACCGAATTCTCGTCTGCGGTGGAGGGGACCGGGTCGGCCGCGATAATGCGCTTGACCAGCGGTCGGATCACCATGAACAGTACGACGAGGCCAAGCAACATCATGACGCCAAGCTCGATGACGTACATCACGTCATCCTTGGTGAATTGCAGCACTCCGAGCAATCCCGCCGGCTCCTGGAGGGGCGCGACGGCCGGAGCTTCGGCGAACCGGAGGTTGACAACCTCCACCTGGTCGCCGCGCTTCTGATCGAAGCCGATCGCCGAGCGGACCAGCGCCGCGATGCGATCGAGCTGCTCCTTACTGCGGTCCTGATAGACCATCTCGCCTTTCTCGTTCTTGCTGTAGCTGCCGTCGACCAGCACGGCGACCGAGATGCGGTTGACCTTTCCAGCCTCGGTCACTTCGGTCTTGGTCGTGCGAGAGATTTCGTAGTTGTTGGTTTCTTCGGTTTTCTTGCTCTGGTCGCGCGCATTTTGCGCCGGGTTGTTCTGCTGGTTGCCTGGCAGTTCGTTGCCGACGGTGACCTGACCGTTGTTCTCGGCTGTGACGCTGGATTCTTCACGCGTCTGGCTGGAGCGCAGCACGCGGCCTTCGGGATCGAAGCGGTCGGAGGTCTGCGTGATCTTGTTGTAGTCGAAGTCGGCCGAAAGCTGGACGCGTGCCCGGCCGGCACCGACAACCGAGGAGACGATCGCCTCGATCTCGTTGCGCATCCGCTTCTCAAAGGAGGCGCGGCGTTCGTCGCCGACAGCGTTATCGGTCGCGCCGCTGGCGCCGTCGGCCAACAGTTGGCCGGCTTCGTCGATGATCGACACCCGCTGCGGCTTCAGTCCGTTGACGGCGGAAGCAACCAGATGGCGGATGGCCCTGATCTGCTGCGGTTCAAGTGCGCCGCGCACGCGCACGACGATCGAGGCTGACGGTTCCGGCGTCTCGCGCGCAAAAAGCGGCCGTTCCGGCAGCACCAGATGGACCCTTGCCGCCTGCACACGATCGATGGCGCGGATGGTGCGGGCAAGTTCGCCTTCGAGGGCGCGCAGGTGATTGATGTTCTGGACGAAGCTCGTGGTGCCAAGCGCATCGGATTTGTCGAAAATCTCATAGCCCACGCCGCCACCTTTGGGCAGGCCGCCTTCAGCAAGCTTCATCCGCAGCCGCGTGACCTTGTCCTTGGGCACCATGATGACTGCGCCGTCGTTGCGGATTTCGAACGGGATGGCCTGGCGTTCCAGGTCCTTGATGACGGCTGAGGAGTCTTCCAGGCTGAGGTCTGTGAAGAGCGTAGTCATCTGCGGGGTGGTGACGCGCATGATGACGAACGCGAAGAAACCGATCAGTGCGGCTGTCACCGCAACCATCGCCATCAATCGCGAAGCACCCAAGCCCCTCAGAAAGCTTACCAGACCCTGCAAACCAACCGCCCCTCGGATTCGAAATCGAACCACTGGGCAATTATTGCCTATGGGATGGTTTCGATATGGTTAACGAAGGTTAAGCCGCGGGAGCAATGCTCAAGATGGAAAAAATCGGCTTCGCAGGGCAAAGCCGATTTTATTTGAATGCCGGTCGCTTCGCTCGAGCGTTACTGGCGATATTGCTGGATCCGTGTGGTGCGCAACCCGGCGAGACCGTGCTGGTCGATGGAAAATTGCCAGGAGAGGAATTCATCGACGGTGAGGGTGTAACGGCTGCAGGCTTCTTCCAGTGAGAGAAGGCCGCCGCGAACCGCAGCCACGACTTCGGCCTTGCGACGGATAACCCACCGCTTGGTGCCGGGCGCGGGCAGATCCGCGATCGTCAACGGACTACCGTCAGGCCCGATGACGTATTTTACCCTCGGGCGATGGGGCTCTGTCATGGCGTACTCACAAACTCGAAACCACTAAACTCATGACAGTAAGCTACGCCGCTCCACTTAAAATTTGCCTAAGCCCAAGAGCGCAATACGAATCTCCTTGAAAATGCCTCGATCTCGGCTCCCGGGAGCGGCCTTTTGGCGCCGGAAGAGCCGATTTTGGCAGCCCCGTGGCATTCGGGAGGCTGCAAATCAGTGATGGCAGACGAGTGCAGGATGTTAACTGTCAGTTCACGATGCTCTGAATCTGGTTGACGGTGAAGGTTTGCCCGCCGATCGACAACAGTGGCGGCGACTGCGTCAGATCGACCGAACTGACGACGCCTTCCACCTGGGTCTTGACCCCCACCGAGTTGCCGGCGGAGTCCGTGGCGGTGGCGGTCAGCTTGTAAGTGCCGTCAGGGAGCAGGGTGCCGTCATTGCCTCTGCCGTTCCAGTTGAACGGCTGGTTGTTTCCGGCGCTGGCGGGGAATTTGCCGGTAAAGACGGTCTGGCCCGTGCTGTTGGCGATCGAGATGTTGACGGTTGAGTTCGAGGCAATGTCGAGTTCCCACGTGGCCTGGCTGTTGGTCAGGCTTGCGGTATTGCCGTTGACCACCGCCGTCTTGCCGACGAAGCCAAGCGCCTGGCTCGCCTGGTTGGCCTGCTGCAGCGATACCAGCGTTGCCAGCGAATCGTTGGTGTTGAGCTGCTGCTGCACGCCGGCGAATTCGACCAGTTGCTGGGTGAACTGGTTTGTGTCGAGCGGACTGAGCGGATTCTGGTTCTGCAATTGTACGGTCAGGAGTTGCAGAAAGCTCTGAAAGTTGCCCGCAATCTGCGAGGATGCCAACGAGTTGGCGGCGTTGGCCGAAGAGCTCGATGAAGAAGTCGGTTGCGGTGTCGTTCCCGAAACGACCGGGCTCGACGTAGTCGGTGTCGCTGATGTCGTTGCCATATCCGTCTCCCTAGACCGTGATGTCCACGCCACTGCTCGATCCGAACGAGCGGCCGTAAGTTCGTCCCGCGACTGTCGCCGGCGTTGCGTCCTCTTCGCCGATCACCAGCCGCTGCGCATTCGTGCTGGAAGAATCGTTGCCGCCGTTCTGACTGGAAGAGGACTGGTCGCGCAGGCTGAATTGCAGCCCGCCGCTGCCGGTCTTCAGTCCTGCATCATCCAGTGCGCGCTGCAGTTGCGGCGCATCCTGGCGCAATAGCGACAATGTTTCCGGCTTCTCGACCGTCAGGTGCGATGTCACCTGGCCGTTGCGATCGACATCGATGCGGACATCGATGCGGCCAAGGTCGGCCGGGTCCAGTCTGATCTCGAAACGGCTCTTGCCGCCTTTCACCGAGGTGGCGATCTCGAGCGCCAAGCCGTTCAGGGGTACCGCACCATTCGTCGCTGTCGCCACGGTCAAGGCTCCAGGCGCCGTCGAAGATGTTGGAGAATTGAGCTGCGGGGCAAACGTGCCAACCGCCTGAGTTCCCGCATCGGGCGAATCGGCGGGCGCGTGTACGGCATTGGCGGCCGGCGAATGTTCACGGGCCGAAATTGCTTGCGCCGAAGGCGCGGCTGAATCGCCGTTTGAACCCTCGGCGGCCAGGCCGGCTGCCTCGGCCTTCACGGCCCCGTTGGTTGGTTGCAATGGTCCATTTTGCGCGGTGCCGGCTGCAGCATTGGTTGCGGAGGGATCGGTGGTACCTGACGTGGTCGTGGCGCCATCCGTTGCCCTGGTAGAAGTCGGTGGCGTGGGCTTCGCGGTGACAGGCGCCGCGGCGGCTACCGCGCTCGTAAGCGCGGCGGTGGCCACCGGCGGCGCATTGACTGGCGTCGTCTGCTGGTTGATCGATGTGCCGCTCGTCGCGGTTTGTGGCGCGGGAGAAGTGCCCTTCGTCGAGGTCGTTCCCGGACCTGCGGTCGGCTCGCTCTTGATCGGAGCCGTCGTTGCCACTTGTCCGCTGAGTGGTTGCGCGCTTGCAGCGATGGCCGCAGCCGCAATCGCCAGTGGCGCAGTGGAACCGCCGGAGGAGGGGGGAGTGGGCGGAACATTTGTGGGTTGGCTGGTAAGCTGAACCGCTACTGGAACCGGGATTGGCGTTGTCGCCGCAAGACCGGCCTGTTGAGCCAGGATCGTCGTATCCGCGCTTGAGGCATCTTCGCTGCTCTGCTTGTCGGATGACTTGTCGGATGACTTGGCGGTCCCGCTCTTAGGGGCGTCGGACGTCGTCGCGGCTGGTTGGGTGGCGCCGCTCGCCGGGCCGGAATTGGTATTGCCGCCGCCCCCGGCATTGGCCCCGGAGACCGGTGCGGCATTCGCATTACTGTTGGGATCATTGTTCTGCGGCTGATTGGCAGTGTCATACGCGTTTGTCGCCGCGTTGTTCGCAAGCGGCGCAGTTTCGTCGGCGCGACGCGGCGGCTGGGATGGCGCGGCGGCGGGGCCATTGGCCGCGTTCTCGTTAACCAGGGACCCGAACAGGTCGTTTGCCGGGGATTGATCGGTCCGCGTCGACCATTGCGGCGCAGCCTGGAAAGCTGCGTTCGCTGCGGCTTCTGGGGTAACGCTCAACAAGGGACGCCTCCGGCATTGAATTGCCCGCTTCGATCAGCAAGGACCGGGCCATCCGGAACCATAGAAAAATTGTTTATACTTCAATGCTTTACGATGATGCCGAGTCCGACTCGGCACGGCGATGAGGGCTTCCTTTTCTGCCCGGCGGCAAGAATTGCCGTCTGCAACGGTCCCAAAATGAGTGGTCGCGATTGCTTCGAGGAATTACGGCCTATATTAGAGAATGGCTTTTCCGCCCTTTAAGAAGGCGGACCAGCCGGTTTGGAAACGCTCCAAAACCTCGAATCGCAAGGTGACTAACTGGTTGCGAAGCGTGGGGTGGCGGCTCCGACCGCATCATCGATGATCGGTACCATGCTCAACAGTCTGGATCTCGAAGGCCGTCCGCAGGACACTCGCGTCGTCGTCGCCATGTCCGGCGGCGTCGATTCCTCGGTGACGGCCGCGCTGTTGAAGTCCGAAGGGTATGATGTCGTCGGCATTACGCTGCAGCTTTACGACCACGGCGCCGCCACTCATCGCAGGGGAGCCTGCTGTGCCGGACAGGATATCCACGACGCCCGCAATGTCGCCGAGCGGATCGGCATTCCGCATTACGTGCTGGATTACGAGAGCCGCTTCCGTGAATCGGTGATCGACAATTTCGCCGAGAGCTATGCCTCCGGTGAAACGCCGGTACCCTGCATCGAATGCAACCGCTCCATCAAGTTTCGCGATCTCCTGGCAACCGCGCGCGAGCTTGGTGCTCGCGCACTTGCCACCGGTCATTATGTCGCTTCGCGCCGTTTGGCCGACGGATCGCGCGCATTGATTTGCGCAGCCGACGCCGAGCGCGATCAGAGTTACTTTTTGTTCGCAACCACGCGCGAGCAACTCGATTACCTCCGCTTTCCCCTCGGCGACATGACAAAGCCGCAAGCGCGCGAACTGGCGCGGCGCTTCGGGCTTGAGGTCGCCGACAAGCAGGACAGCCAGGACATCTGTTTCGTGCCGACCGGCCGCTACACCGACGTGATCGGCCGGCTGCGGCCGAATGCGGTTCTGCCAGGCGATATCGTCGACCTCGGCGGCCGCATCATCGGCAGGCATGAGGGCATCGTTCACTTCACCGTCGGCCAGCGGCGGGGATTGGGAATCGCCTCGACCGCTCCGCTCTACGTTGTTCGGCTGGATGCGGCGAGCCGGCGCGTCGTGGTCGGCCCGCGAGAGGCCTTGCGCATGGATCGCATTGCGCTGCGCGACATCAACTGGATCGGCGACGGTCCACTCGATTCGGCCGTCGGCAACGGCCTTGAATTGCATGTGCGTGTACGTTCGACGCGCGCGCCGCAGCCGGCCTGGCTTCGCGCGGCCGAGGGCGGCGGCTATGAGATCGAACTCGTCGCAGGCGAGGAGGGCGTCTCCCCGGGGCAGGCCTGTGTGCTCTACGATGCGCCTTCGGGGCGGGCGCGCGTGCTCGGCGGGGGATTTATCCAGAGCGCGAGCGCAAGGTGCGTATCGGAGAAGGGTGTGGCGCGACAGGTAGCGCCGCCGCTCGTCGAAATGATGCGCGGGTAGGTTTCAGGGCGGGGCATGGCGACGGATATCGACCGCGAGGGGGTCGCAAAGGCTTATGGGCGCTGGGCGCCAATCTATGATCTGGTGTTCGGCAAGGTGTTCGATCACGGGCGCCAATCGACGATCGCGGAGGCGGACCGCATTGGCGGTCGGATTCTCGACGTAGGCGTCGGCACTGGTCTCTCGTTGTCCGATTATTCTCCGACGACGAGATTGTGCGGCGTCGATATCTCCGAACCGATGCTGCGCAAGGCACAGAGCCGCGTGCGGTCGCTGGGCCTGAGGAATGTCGAGACGCTTGCCGTCATGGACGCCAAAAACCTGGCGTTCGCGGATGCTTCTTTTGACGCGGTGGTGGCACAATATGTCATCACCGCGGTGCCCGATCCCGAAGCCACGCTGGACGATTTCATTCGCGTATTGAAGCCCGGCGGCGAACTCATCCTGGTCAATCACATCGGCGCCGAGAACGGTGCTCGCCGCGTCTTCGAATTGGCCTTCGCGCCACTGGCGCGCCGGCTCGGCTGGCGGCCTGAGTTCCCGTGGGCTCGGCTGGCGAACTGGGCCGCCAGCCACGGCCGCGTCAGTCTGGCCGAACGCCGGCCGATGCCGCCAATGGGACATTTTTCGCTGATCCGCTTTCGCAAGACCTGAAAACTGTGATCACGCGGGGCGGAACAACCTTCCGCAGCCGCGGTTTTCCCCGCATGACAAAACATGCGTTGCTTGTTTCCTGCCTGCTTGTGGCCTCCGCCGAGGCAGCAATGGCACAAGCCCCGCCCGCTGCGACAACCCCGCCGGCCGAAACGGCTCCGGCGGCAAGCGCCAATACCTGCGCTCCGACCAAACCGGTGCCGCTGCGTGGAACGATTGCTCCGGGGCCCACCACGACGGGCCAGGCCGGCGAAACGCTTGGCGACAAGCTTGCAAGGTCCGATGGCGTGTTGTGTCCCCCGGCCGGCGTCGATCCGGAAATCCGGGCACCCACGCCCGATGCAGGCAATACGCCGGTGATCCCGCCGCCCGGCAGCCCCGGCGGCAATCCCAATTTGAGGCCGAAATAACCGTGCAATCCAGCGACTTGCCAGGGCAAGCGGGGTTTGCTTGACAGGGCCAAGAGCGGCTTCTTATATGCCGCGCGTTCGCGGGTGCCGCGTGCCTTTTTGGCCCGCATATGCAAACGCTGTGGCGGGGTAGCTCAGCTGGTTAGAGCACGGGAATCATAATCCTGGGGTCGGGGGTTCGAGTCCCTCCCCCGCTACCATGGAAATCGGGTCTTTATCGCATCCGCCTTTCCGTCGTACCGCAATCTTAA
>Ga0075029_100000859_pt1 | contig 17448 bp, 22 predicted proteins | sample LitLauG_LLR_2013_FD_71391 | JGI IMG/M metagenome (GOLD analysis project Ga0075029, IMG submission 71391) | Freshwater sediment microbial communities from North America - Little Laurel Run_MetaG_LLR_2013 | ecosystem: Environmental > Aquatic > Freshwater > Creek > Sediment | place: USA...
CTAGAAGAGTTGAATGTCCCCTATGGAGAAACGTTCTCCCTGGACGACATTCGCGCGCGGATGACATTCGATGTGCGAGCCGTGTTGGTGCAGGCGACCGAGAGTTCCACGGGCGTGCGCCACGACCTCGAAGGCATCGCGAAGATCGTGCGCGAGCGTGGTGACGAGACGCTGCTCGTCGTCGATGCGATCACCGGCTTGGGCACCACGCATCTCGACGTGGACGGCTGGGGCGTGGACATGATCATCGGCGGATCGCAGAAGGCGCTGATGATGCCTCCTGGGCTGGCCTACTGCGCGGTCAGCGAGCGCGCGTGGAAGCATATGGAGAAGACCACCTCACCGCGCTACTACTTTGATCTGCGCAAAGAACGCAAATCGGCCGCGAAGGGCGAGACGCCATACACTCCCGCAACTTCCCTGTTTGCCGCGATGGGCGCGGCGCTCGAATTCGTGCGCGGCATGGGCCAGGGCGACCTCGCCCTAGGCCGCGAAAATCTCGTGAACAATGCCGAACTCTGCGCCGAGATGACGCGCGCCGGAGCCCAGGCCCTTGGCCTTAAGTTGTATGCCTCAGCCCCGGCCGCCGCGCTGACCGCCATCTGCCCGCCGGAAGGAAGCGACTCGGGAACCATCGTGAAAGAATTCCGCGAGTCGTTCGATGCCGTGGTGGCCAACGGGCAAGCCGATATGAAAGGCAAGCTCTTCCGCATCGCGCATCTTGGCTACTACGACTATCTCGACACCGTCGGCATTCTGGGCGCCCTCGAACACGTGCTGGCCCATGTGACCGGCAAGAGCATCGAGTACGGCGCAGCGGTGCGGGCCGCGCAACAGGTCTACGCCCGCACCATTTCGAACAAGCCCGAGTCGAAGACGCCCCATCCCGTCGGCGCGTGATGCCGAGTTCGCGCGTTAGTTGATGGTAAAGCTCACAGGACTCGACGTTTCCGCCAGCGTCCCGCCGCTGCCGTACTGGCCGTTGCCGGCGGTTCCGGGATTCGTCACCGTGACCATCACTGTGCCGGCCGTCGCAATCATCGCCGACGGAATGGTCACCGTCAGCTGATTTCCGCTCACGTACGTTGTGGTGGCAGTCTGGGCCGCGCCGTTCCAGTTCACGACGGCCTTCGTGCCGAAGTTACTTCCGTCCACGGTCAAGACGAAGTCCGCGCCACCGGCCGTGGCCACGTTCGGATTGAGCTGCGTAATCGCAGGAATGGTTCCGGCCACGGGGGGAGTGGTTTTCGAGCTATAGCCGCAAGCCAGAGTGAGTGAAATCAGCGCAGCGACGAACGCGGTCTTGACGGTAGTTGCATGGTAAAGCGTGTTCATATCGTTCTCCCAAGGGCAAAGGCCCAGTGAGCTCGAGTGTAGGAATTCGCCGGGAGACGCGTGTCAGGAGGCTGTCATTTTGAAGTCAATTGATTGTCGGGAGTCGAGGGAAAGTGGGGCCGGAAGTCAAAGGCATCAACCACGAAGGACACTAAGGATCACGAAGGCCTGCGTTGGCAACATTCCTTCGTGTAACTTCGTGTCCTTCGTGGTGAATGATCTACGATTCCTGGCCCTCGCGGCGCAACTTGCGGCTCTCCGCGAGCAGCGCCATCGAATGCATCAAATTCTGCAGCGTCACAATCCCCACCAACCGCTGATCCTCAACCACCGGAATGATGCTGGCATTGCGCGAGGTCAGTTTGCGGAAGGCCGAGCCCAGCGACTCCTGCCGCGCGCAGACTTCGAAGATTTTATTCATCACGGCCTGCACGTAGCCGTTGCCCTCGGCGCGCAGCGCATCGAGAATGCGCTGGCGGGAAATCACTCCCACCATATCGCTGCCGCGGACCACCGGAAAATCATCCTGCAGGGAGTGAACCGCCTTCTCCAGCGCGTCTTCCAAAGTATCGGCCGGCGAGAGCGTGGCGAAGTCGGTAAGCATGACCTCTTCCAGCCGCACACTGTCGAGCACGGACTGAAAGACCAGCGCGCGCTCTTCCAGTTGCGCCGCAGAAAAAACGATCAGGCCGATCATGGTCAGCCAGTTGTTGCTGAATAATCCGGCCACCATGAGGACCATGGCGATCGCGTTGCTGATCGAGACTGCGCGCCCCGTAGCCGCCGACGCCTCTTGCGTCCGCGACAGAAGCGCGCGCAGAATGCGGCCGCCATCCAGCGGGTACGCCGGAAGCAAATTCAGTCCAGCCAGGTAGAGGTTCGCCCAAACCAGGCTGCGCGGAAAATTCGCAGGCAGCAGGAAGGGCCTCTCCCACAAATCGGCGCCGTGTCCCATGCCAGTCAGAATTGCAACGGCAAACGATGCCAGCGCGAGATTGAGCAGCGGCCCCACGACCGCCAGCCGGATCTCCCGCACCCAAAGCGCCGACGAGTTGGCGGGTTTCTCGGCGCGCGCCTCGTCGTATAGAGTGACTCCGGTGAGCGGCAGCAGGATCACGGCCTTCGGGATCAGGCCGTAGCGGCGCGCCGCCAGAATGTGCGCCAGTTCGTGCGCGGCCACGCAAAGCAGGACGATGCCCGTCAGCGCCAGGTCGCGCGGAGGATTAGCGTTGCCCGCATGGGCCGTAGACTCGGTCCAGAAGATGAACAGCGGCAGCAGAAAAAACGTCAGGTGCAGGCGGACATCTACGCCAAATAAACGTCCCGCCGGAATCGACCAGCTTCGCATATTAGTTTGATGCTTTTATTCTACATGGACGGATATAGTGTCTGTCGCGCTAGAAGGCCCTTGGGAAGGCGCCGCCTAAGAGAGTCTGATGCGAGTCATTGCGGGAAAATACCGAAGCCGTCCGCTGCGCTCGTTGCGCGGCATGGATATCCGCCCAACCTCCGACCGCCTCCGGGAGACTCTGTTCAACGTACTGACCGCGGGAAATCCCGTGGCGCTCGAAGGCAGCGTATGGCTTGATTTGTTCGCCGGCACGGGAGCCGTCGGGATCGAGGCGCTGAGCCGCGGCGCAAAACAGGTTTATTTCGTCGAGGCGTCCGCGGCGGCGGCGGGCGTGATCCGCGAGAACCTGGAGAGCCTGGGCATCACCAGCGGCTTCAAGCTTCTGCAGGACAAGCTGCCGGATGCTTTCTGGCGCATGGAGCGCGAACACGTTGCCGCTGACGTCGTCTTTATTGACCCGCCCTATCGGCTGCAGGATGTGTATCGCGAGACGCTGCGCGCGCTGGCGGAATCGCCGGTGGTATGGGCGATGTCGATGGTCATCGCCGAGCATGAAAAGAAATTCGATCCGGGAGAGGAATTCGGGCCGCTGCGAAGATTTCGCCAGCTGGCGCAGGGCAGCGCCGCGCTGAGTTTCTATCGCCGCGCCCGCGCGACCGATCTGCGCGGTTGAGTTGGATTGCGCTTGTCCGTCGACCAATCGGCATCAGCACTTGGAGATAAATGCATGCTGACATGCCTGCTGGGCACGGAGTAGAGTATCGCTACGGACAAGGAAACGAAGGAAGCGCTGGAGACTATGGAATCGCGGATTCTGGAGCGGCTCGAACAAACCGAGACGCGGCTCCTTTCAGCCTTTCACGGCTGGTCTACAACAATGGATGAAGTCGTTGCCTGCAACCGAACAGCGGCTGGTAGTAGTAGAAGACCGGCTTAGCGCCATAGAGCGCAAACTCCTCGAACGTGGCATTTAGTTCATTTGCGCCCACAGGCCTAGGACTGGCCATCTCGCACGTCCTGCTCACATCAGCAACTCATCGCTCCGCCGCGCGATGGGATGCCGCATCTCTTCCAGATCGTTCTTCACCATGTTGAGGCCGTACACACATTCCTCGAAATTGCGCGCGAGCCGCGCGAACATGGGAGCGACCTTGGCGTACTCGAAGTGCTCAAACTTGGAAACGATGTAGTAGCTTTCCTTCCCGGCCTTGATCCAGTCGATCATGCTTTCCAGCCGTTGGCGGCGCAGCCGGAGGTGGTTGATGCTCTCGGGGAACATTCCGGCAAAGAACAGGGTGTAGTCGCCGATGTGCTTGCGCACCTGGCGCTCGCGGTCGAACGATGGCGCCGGACCGTAGACGGGATCGGATTCGAGCAGCATCTCGCCCACGTCTGCGAGCGGACGATTCGCGGCATCGCGAACTTTGAACAACTGCTCGGCCTCGCAGAACTCGGCCATCAGATGGGAAACATAGGCGATAATCTCCGGATCGCGAATGCCGATTTCCTGCGCGTAGTGTTGCCCAACCAGATCCTGAAACAGATCCTGCAGCGGATGAGATTCCGGAATCATCGTTTAGGCCCCCTTGAAGTCCGCTCCCCGCGCGGCTCTTCAGCTACTAGGACACAGTAGATACCTCAGTTCTGCTCAACAAAGCAAGCGACTTTTGTTTATCGGCAGAATTCATTTTTCAATTCAGTAAGACGCGTAGTTTGGAACTCCAGTTGTCACGCTCTTCTGCTGGCAGTTGCCCAGAGCGGCTGCTAATCGTAAGTGTTTCCGCGTGTAAAATGGCGCTCTCGGAGGAATCGTGCACATGGCTAGGCAAAATATTTCAACCGGTACACCATGGGAGCCAGTAGTCGGTTACTCCCGCGCTGTACGGATCGGGCCGTACATACATGTTTCCGGAACTACTGCGACTGGGGTGGACGGTAAGTTGGTGGGGGCGGGCGACGTTTACGCCCAAACCGTGCAGACGCTGAAGAATATCGAGAGCGCTCTGCAGAAAGCGGGAGCCAGCATGAAAGACGTGGTCCGCACCCGCATGTACGTCACCAACATCGCCGAGTGGGAAAAGATCGGCAAAGCACACGGCGAGTTCTTCCGCGACATCCGTCCCGCAACTTCCATGGTGCAGGTGAGCGCGCTCATCTCGCCCGAGATGCTGGTGGAGATCGAAGCCGACGCTTGCATCGGCGACTAGCTTTGAAGGGGCGCGGTTTCAGCTGCGCCGTCAGTGTTCGACAAATCAAGAGGGCTTCGGCCCCGGGGGGACCATGGACCTGCGAACCATCATCTGCTTCTTCCTGACTCTCGCCACCGCATTCGCTCAGACTACCGTCATCCGCGCCGGAACGTTGATTGACGGCAAATCGAACGCCGTCCGCCGCGATCAGGTGATTGTCATTCGCGGCAACCGCATCGAGAGCGTTTCGGAAGCGGCCACCACGAAGATCTCCGCCGGCGCCGCAGTCATCGATCTCTCCAAAGAAACCGTCCTTCCCGGCCTGATCGATTCGCACACGCACATCTTCCTGCAGGGAGAAGCTCCCGACCAGGGCGGATACGACGCCAACATCCTCAACGCGCCTCTGGCGCTGCGCGCCGCGCGGGCAACCGTGGCCGTCCGACGCGCACTCGAGCAGGGCTTCACCACGCTCCGCGATGTCGAGACCGAGGGCGCCGGGTATGGCGACATCGGCATCAAGCAGGCCATTGAAGGCGGATACATTCCCGGTCCGCGACTGTTCGTCGCTACCCGCGCGATCTCGACCACGGGTGGGTATCCCCTCGAAGGCTATGCTCCCGAACTCGAAATGCCCAAGGGTGCGCAGATCGTCGACGGCCCAGTCGAAGCGCGCAAAGCCGCGCGCGAACAACTCGACCATGGCGCCGACTGGATCAAGGTCTACATGACGCACCGTTCCTGGGCGGGCAAGAACGGCGAACTGGTCTCGCAGCCGACGCTGACGGTCGAAGAACTGCGCGTCATCGTCGACGAGGCTCACGGCTGGGGCAAGAAGGTTGCCTGCCACGCCTATGGCGGGATCGGCCTGCATCGCGCGCTCGACGGCGGATGCGACTCCATCGAACACGGCCTCGATCTCGACGATGCCGCCGTGGCGCAAATGCTGAAGCAGGGCACGTGGTACGTGCCGACGCTCACGCCCTATTACCTCGACTGGGCGCCCGCCGACACTCCCGCCGGCCGCCGCGACCGGCTGCGCGCCTCGGCGCACGAGCCCTCATTCAAGAAGGCGCTGAAGGCGGGTGTGAAAATCGTCTTCGGCACCGACATGGGCGGCATTCCCTGGACGGAGCCCATTGCCCAGGAATTCTCCCGCATGGTCGAGTTCGGAATGCAGCCGATGGACGCCATTCAAAGCGCCACTTCGCGCGCGGCCACCATGCTCGACATGGAAGGCGAACTGGGTGTAGTGGCGCCCGGTGCGCTCGCCGACATCATCGCCGTCAGCGCCGACCCACTGCATGACATCAAGACGCTGGAGAATGTCGACTTCGTCATGAAGGACGGGAGAGTTTTCCGGTCAAAATGAAACAGCCCGCGTAGCCGAATGGGCAGCTTTGCGTAAAACTGCTTGACAAGCGCTCCGCCGCGATCATAATGCGTCAATCCCGTTTAGGAAATCGGCCCAGGTTCCCCCCGGGCCCGGAGGTGCCTTATGAGCGTGCTCCAACTGTGTGACCGGGAAATTGCAGCGGTAGGACTGGAAGCAACCGTAGCGGACGCCATCAACAAGATGCTCGACCATCACGTGGGAGCGGTGGCCGTGGTCGACAGCGAATATCGAGTGGCCGGAATTTTTACCGAGCGCGACGTGCTGCGCAAAATGTCGCTCAGCGGGCTCGATCCGAGGAAGACTGCGGTGCGCGAGCTGATGACCACGCCTGTGGAGATGGCCACGCGCGGCACTGGCCCCGGCGAAGCTCTGACCACCATGCTGGAACGCCATTTCCGTCACCTGCCCGTGGCCGACGACAACGGCAAACTGCTCGGGATTCTCTCGATCCGCAACCTGCTCGAGTGGCGTGTCGACGACTTGAGCCACGAACTGGATTCGCTCGAGCAGTACTACGCGAATGACGGGCCGGGCGGCTAGAACCTTCACCACAGAGGACACAGAGGCGCACAGAGGTTTCCCCCCTGTGTTCCTCCGTGCCCTCTGTGGTGCGTCTTTGCGTTCTCTGCGGATTTTCTTTGCGGCCTTCGCGGAGAGAGCCTCTAATCGTGACCGGAGCGTAGCACCTGTTCCGTGACCCAGTCCGTCCAATAGGCGTCGGCGCCGCTCGATATTAGCGGACCCGCTCCCAGAACGGCGTCCACAAAATTCTCCACCATCGGATAATGCAGGTTCGCATGCGGCGGAAGATTCTCGTGCCCGCCCGGATACACCAGATCCGGCCCGTTCAAGGGCGACAACTCCATCTCACCCTCAGTCCCGCGAATGCGGCACTCGTCGCGGCTGATCTTCGAATGCCAGCGCACATCGACCACGCCGCGAACTCCGCCCGCATACTCGATCATCACCGTGGCATTGTCCTCGACTGCATAATGATGCACGGCATTGGATAACTGCCCCGTCGCCCGCAAGGGCTTGCCAAAAAGAAAATTCAGCACATCGATGCGGTGCGAGCCAATGTCGAACAGCGGTCCGCCTCCGGCCTTGGCAGGATCGACCAGCCAACTGCGGCTGCCCGTTCCGTCGAACCAGGAATGGCAAGTGAGTTCCGCGAGCACGGGCTTGCCGATCGCTCCAGCCGCGAGCAGTTTTTTCGCCCGCTGTACCTTGGGATAGCAGCGGCGATAGTACGCGACTCCAAACTGTTTACCGCTCGCGTCGGCTGCCTGCAGCATGGTGCGCGCCTCGGCCTCATTCATCGCCATCGGCTTTTCGCAGAGCACATGCTTGCCCGCGCGCAAAGCCTGAATCGTCTGCCGTGCGTGAAGGAAAACCGGAGTAGCAATGTAGACGGCATGAACTGCCGCATCGGCCAGCGCTTCCTCGAGCGTGGACCAAACTCGCGCCTCGTACCGCGCCGCCTTCGCCGGATCCCGTGTGACCACGCCGTAAAGAGCGCTGCGCGGCTCAGCCTGAATGGCAGGAATGACGCGGCGCCTCGTGATGTCACCGATCCCGACAACAATCCAGTTCAGCATGGGTGCAATGTTATCGTCCTGACCGGACAGCCGGGCGGCTGTCCCCACATAATTCGATCAGAAAACAAAAGGCCGGCTCGAGCCGGCCTCCTGAATAAGTATGCAGCCGAACTACTTCTTGGGAGCGATCGCGTCCTTCGCAGCCTTGGCTACGCGGAACTTCACCACCGTCTTCGCCTTGATCTGAATCGGTTCGCCGGTCTGCGGATTGCGTCCTACGCGGGCTTTGCGGTGCGCCTTCACCAGGCGGCCCAGTCCGGGCACAACGAATACGCCGTTCTTTTTCGTCTCTTTGATCGCGGTGTCAGCCAGGTGCTCCAGAAACGCCGCCGCCTGCTTATTGTTGAGTTCATTCTTCTCGGCCAGATGCCGAATCAGCTGAGTCTTGGTCATTCCAGCAGCCATTACATCCTCCTCGCAAAAATCGATTGAATTACTAATCCGGCGCTAATCTTATACCCGCGCCCTGTGGAAAACACCACATTTTATGCGGTTTTTTAGACTACGGCACGCGAGAGGCCGCGTCGTTACAGTGCATTTCGCGCCTCACAGCGCCAAAACGGGCCGCCCATGCGTACCAACGTGGTAACGGATGACTGGATTCATGTGGAGCGGGCACTCCTGCCCGCTTGCCAGCAGCCCGGCAAGGCAACCGGGCAGGAGTGCCCGCTTCACATGCCATAATGCATACAGGAGCCCCCGTTGCCCTGCGCCATCTGTGAAATCCGCAAGGAGAAGCGCTTTTGCCCTGCCGTGCATGGGCGTATCTGCCCGCAATGCTGCGGCGAGCAGCGCGAAGTTACGCTCGATTGCCCCAGCGACTGTCCTTATCTGATTCAGGCGCGTGAGCATGAAAAGCCGCGCTCCGCGGGCGATCTCGACGCTGCGGGACTGTTTCTGCAGATCGAAGTTTCCGACCAGTTCATGTACGAAAAAGAACACCTGCTGATGGGCCTGACTTACGCGCTGGCCAAGGCCGCCCGCGCCGACCGCAGCCTGCACGACCAGGATCTGATCAGCGCTCTCTCGGGTCTGACCACGATCTACCAGCGCCTAGCCACGTCAGGCCTGCACTACGAGCAGCCCCTGACCAGCGATTCGCAACGCCGCGTAGCCGCCGAAGTCGAGCTGATGATCAAAGAATACCGCGAGGCCGAGCAGAAGCAGTTGGGCTATTCCACGCTCCGCGAATCGGACGTGCTGAAGGCGCTGGTTTTTCTGGTGCGGCTGGCGCATGGGCGAACGTCGGGCCGGCCGCGCTCGCGCGCCTTCGTGGAATTTCTGCACGCGCAATTTCCAGAGAAGGAATCGGCAGTCATCGCGCCGCAGGAAGCAGGCAGCCGGATCATCCTGCCGTAAATCGCCACAGATTGCACGGATCAACACGGATAAAGAAATTGTTGTTTCTTGATCCGTGAAAATCCGTGGCTAAGTCTTTCGCACGGCCTGTCCAACCGGCAAGTCCGCCAGCATCTCCCGCACAGTTCTCTTCAGCACCGGATGCCTCGCCCACGCAGCGATCTCCGCCAGTGGCTGCAGCACGAAGCGGCGCTCGTGCATGGCGGGATGCGGAATCTTCACCGCGACCGAGTCCACGATGGCATCGCCATACAGCAGAATGTCGATATCGATCGTGCGTGGACCTTTCTTCTGCGTGCGCCGGCGACCCATCTCCTGCTCGATGTTCAACAGCGCGGCCATCAATTGCGGCGGTGCCAATGAAGTTTCCAAAGCCGCCGCACAATTCAGAAACCAGGGCTGATCGGTGAACTCCACCGGCTCAGTCTCATAAAAAGAAGACACTTCCGCCACCCGGCCAGCGGCGGCAAGCCGCGAAATCGCGTTCCGCAATTGCGCAGCGCGGTCGCCCAGGTTCGATCCCAGCGACAGATACACGATTTGAGCCACTTCGGCCATCACTTTCTTTTACTCCAGCTCAAACTCGCGTGCACGAACCACGACCAGACTTTGCGTAAACACTACAAAGCACTCATCCACGCGACGCCCGCACTTAAGGTCAGTGCTCCAGCATTACTTTTGTGACTTCAGCCTCTCTGAAGTCACCCCCTAGAATGATTACCATGACGTTAGAGTCCCTGTTGCTCAGCCAGGATCCGGACCTGGTACGCATCATCCGGCCCACGCTCGAGAAACTTTCCATCGAGGTGGAGATTTGCCACGAAGCGCGCAAAGCCGCCGACATCCTGATCTCGGAGAAGTTTGACGCCGTCATCGTGGACTGCGACGATCTGCAAGGCGGCCTGGGAGTGCTGCAAGGTCTGCGCGCCACGCCCAGCAACAAGAATTCGGTCACCTTCGCCATTCTCAACGGACATCGCACCACCATGCAGGAGGCCTTCGGCATGGGCGCCAACTTCGTGCTGCAGAAGCCGATCAGCGCGCTGAACGCCTCGCGCTGCTTCAATGCGGCGCTCAATTTTATGCTGAAGGAGCGCCGCCGCTACTTCCGCCATCCGGTGAAGATGCAAGTGCGCATCATGCTCGGCAAGAAAAATGTAAACGCGACCAGCACCAACATCAGCGAAAGCGGCATCGCGCTCATGCTGCGCGAAGCCCTGCCCAAAGGCGCCACGCCGCGCCTGCAATTCGCACTGCCCGATACCGGCCTGAAGTTCGACATGGAAGCCGAGGTGGTCTGGGCCGACGTGAAAGGCCGCGCCGGACTGCGCTTCCGCGAGGTCCCCAAAGACTGCCAGAAAAATCTGGAAAGCTGGCTCGACGAGCAACTGGAAGAAGAACTCCCCGGAGCCAAAGAAAAAATCGCCGCCGCGGGGTCCGAAATTCTGAACTAGGCTCGGATGTTTCTCTCTGTTCCTCTGTGACCTCTGTGGTAAAGACCCTTTTTAAACCACAGAGGTCACAGAGGAACACCGGAGCAAGCCGCGCCGCGTACCTACTCAGTGACTATCCAGCCTTCTCATCCGTGGCATTCTGGGGAATTATCGGAGGCCCTCCCCCTATGCCGAATATGACCAATGATTTGCGCATTGCCAAGGTGCAGCGGACGCTGCGCTGGTTCGAGGAAGATATCCCCCTGCTCAATCTGCGGGTGAAGGAGTTGTCGCGTGAGCGGCAGGAGCAGGCCAAACGCTTCGCCGCCGCCGTGATTGATGAGACGCGCGCCGAACTGCAGAGATTGTTGCAGGAACAACCATACGAGGCGCCGTACGAGATGACCGATCCGCCCTGCGAACCGGCAGACTGAATTGAATCGCCGACTGAATTTGAAGTCCACCTAGTGAGCGCCCGCGGCCGCCTCGGCCGAGGCTGCCTGCGTCCGAGCCGGCTCCTCGCCGTCGACGGTAACTTCCTCCCACAGCGTCTTATCGCGCAAGATGCGCGACACCAGCGCGGTGTGCATCGCATGGCCAGCGCGGTCCGCGACCACCTTGCCTAAAATCTGTTTGCCGAGCAGCGCCAGATCTCCCACCAGGTCCAAAACTTTGTGGCGCACAAATTCATCCTCGTACCGCAACGGCCCGTTCTCGACTCCGTCGCGCGTCAGCACGATGCAGTTCTCGCTCGAGGCCCCGCGGATCAATCCCATATTCCGCATGGCCTGCTCGTCCTCGCGCGAGCCGAACGTGCGCGCCCCGGCAATGTGCCGCAGATAGCTGCCGTTCGACAGCTCGACCTCGAACGTCTCTTTGCCGATCAGCGGATGCGGAAAGTTGATCGAGTACGAAACCGAATACACATCCGCCGGATACACGGCAATGAACTTGTTGCCCTCGCGCATCTCCAGCTCGCGGCGCATCTTCAGATATTTGCGCGCCCGCCGCTGCTTGCGCACGCCCGCCTTGCGAATCATCTCCACAAACGGCCGCGCGCTGCCGTCGAGAATGGGCAGCTCCAGGTTGTCGAGCTCGACAATCGCGTTATCGATGCCCATCCCGATGAACGCCGACAGCAGGTGCTCGGTGGTCGAGATGAACACCCCCTTCTTCATCAAGCTGGTGGCATAGCTGACGCGCGCCACGTTGCGGCTGACTGCCTCGATCTCGTAGCCGTCGAGATCGGTGCGGCGAAACACGATGCCGGTGCCCGAAGCAGCAGGCATCATCCGCATAGAGACGGGAGCACCGCTATGCAGGCCTATGCCACTGCACTCGACGGCCGAGCGGATTGTCTGTTCCGAGATCAAATGGAAGGTAAGAACGGTTAGATTACGCCCCCCGTCCCAAAAGCTGTCTGTGGTAAAAAAGCCACACTTCGTGGCCTGGATAGGCCAGAGGAACCAGCAAAGTCATCTTGTAAACAATTGTAAAGATTGTAGTTGCAATAGGGACAACGCGGCAGGACGGAAGTAGCACGCGTGACGAAAGAGCTTGCACCTACGCATCAGCCCTCGAGGCGTGCAACCGCTGCCGGACACAGCTTGTCCTAAGGCTGAGGTGAAAGAGAAATGAGCTACACAATCGGTGATGGTATGGTTGCACTCGCGTTGGCGGGCGGCATTGTTGGCTATCTTTACATGAGGCACCAAAGTCGGCAGAAGCGGCTGGAGATCATTCATCAGGAGCGCATGGCGGCGATGGAGAAGGGCATACCGTTGCCGGAGTTTCCGTTGGAGCCGACGCCGGAGCGTCGTCCGCCCGATCCGACCGTCCTGCCGATTCTGGGAACGGTCCTCTTCACCCTTTCGCTGGGAACGATGATCGTGCTCCATGCAAATCTTCCAGCAGAGTCTCATAGCGCTTGGATCTCTCCTCTGCCCTTCGCTTTTTTAGGCGTGGGCCTGATTGCCTTCCATTTCCTGAAGGGCGAGCCTCGGCGTTAACGCGAGTGGAGAGCGACTCCCAACTCGTGGCCCGCGCTCAGAGCGGCGACCAGCAAGCCTTTTCGGAGCTGGTTCGCCGCCATAGCGCCCGCGTGTTTCGCCTCGCAGTTTCAATCCTGGGCCAGGAGTTCATTCCGGAGGCGGAAGACGTGGCGCAAGAAGTATTTCTGAAAGTTCATCATGCGATCGAGTCGTTTCGCGGCGAGGCAGAATTCAGCTCCTGGATTTACCGCATCACCTTCAATCATGCGGTGAACCTGAAAACGCGGGTTCGCTTCCGCAGCCCGCATGTGGACGAGACGGTTCTTGATCGCACTGCGACTCCGGAGCCTGGACCGGACCGGCAGGCGGAAACGGCGCAGCGCGATCGAGCGCTGGCCGAGTGCATTCAAACGCTGCCCGAGGTCTACCAATCGGCCTTGCGACTGTACTACTGGCTGGGGGCGGGAGTTGGCGAAGTGGCGGGGCTTTTGGGCGTGCCCGAGAATACTGCCAAGTCATATCTGCATCGCGCGCGCCAGCTTCTCCATGGCAGGTTAAAAGAGAAAGGGTATTCCTGTGACTGAGATGGAAACTCACGAAGCAAAGCTCGACAATTTGCTGCGGCGTTCTATGGCCGCCCCCGTCCCCAGCCTTCCGCCCGATTTCGACCAGCGCGTAATGCGTGAGCTGGGGCGCAGGTCGCAGCCGCTCGGCCGATACCGGTGGGTTCTACTCATCTGCTACGGCCTAGTATCGATCGTAGTTTCGGCGGTGGCGATGCGCGGCCAGGGGCTGGGCTGGGGTGCGATCGCGGTGACGATTCTTGGACCACTCGCCTTGGTTGGGACCATGCTCCGGGCGCGGCGGTCAATCCATCACGCCAGGTAAGATATGGCAAAGGATTTTAAGGGATTGTGTGTGGGCCTATTGGTTTTTTAAGACCACTAGCAGGCATGCCTGCACGACAACGGCGCAAATTGTCGTATCTTTCGGGTGAAACGAAATGACACAGCGACTGACGGTCTTTGCTCTGATCGTAGCCTCGACAGGACTGGCAGGAGTCCTAGGCTGTAACTCCTCGACGTCTCGGACGAAAATCAGGAAGAGCATGCTTCGCGCCACTGCACTGAACCGGAAAATCCTTATGAGCAAGGATCGGGGCATTACGCCGGATACGAATGGGCGGAGCTGAATGACCCCGCCAGTTGTGGCGGGCGATCCCAGTCATTTATTGAGGGCTGCGAGGAGTACCAGAACCAGGAATCCGAATACGAAGATTGTGAGTCACAGATCAAAAAGTAACTTTGAGTAAGCGGTGCCGGACATTTCTCGGCGGTATTACCGCAGCTTCAGGCGCCATGCCCTTCGCGCACTTTGGGAGGGAGAACATCATCGTCCTGCGGCGGCTCCCAGTGCCCATTCGTTGCGATCGATTGTCGCTACAGTCTTAGGCAGTTTCTTGGGCGGTTTGGCGCGACGCGTTGATAGTACTCGATCCAGCGCAGTCTTCAGGGTATCCATCAGTACTGGATCTTTCGACTCGAAGGCATAATAAATTCGGATGTAGATGTCGGTTTTCTCGCCAAGCTTTTGCTTGCCGTTTTCGATTCGCGACAGGGTCTCAGGCTGCAGTTTGATGTTGGCAGCGAAATCAACCGCTCTCTGTCCGAGCTGCTTGCGGAGAAATTTGATTTCCACGCCAGACAGCGACTCCTTCTTCATGGTCAGATGACGCGCAATCAGAGACATGAGTTGCTTTATGGCTGGAATCTCGACCGCCTTCTCGCCGCATTCACAGCGGAACTGGCGAACTCCCACGAGATACACATTCGGCAGCCCTGATTCGACATAGTGATAAGGCTTTTCCTGCGTAGCCATCGACTCTTGCCTGGTTGTGGAGCTGCACTCGTGCATCGGTCCTAGCCCTCCGGCCACCTTGTTACCACCACAAACTCCCGCCTCCAGCTATCCACCGCGATCACGATTGTGATCGCGTCGCCGTCTACCGTCTCAGTTGCGACGTAGTATTTCCACTGCCAGTGCTCGTGATTGAACTGAGGTTGACGCTCGAATCGCCAGGAATGCTCAAGTCCGTGAATAACGTCACCATGAGTAATGCCACGATCTATATGACCGTAGAGAGCATGGTACGTTTCAAGGGTCTCGGCGTAGGAAGAGGCATTCATCGCGTCGAGAACTAGCTTCCTGAGTTCTTCTTCGGTAAGGGGTCTAGGGACGACCCCTCGTTCCTGGACCATATTAACCCCCGCTTGATATAATGTCAACTTTCGATGCGATCCGGAGGCCTGACTCAGTCGATCCAAAGCTAGACTCTAGTCTCAGTGGGGGAATTCGTGGAGAGATTATTCGACTACTTCTTCGCGGGCAGATCTTTCGTCTTGTAGCCCGAGTTCGGGTCGAACATAGCCTGGTCGAGTCCCTGATTGACCGTGGCGCCGTTCAGGAAGCGCTGGTTCGACATGTCTCCGTTGAAGTAACGGGTCACGTTGAAGGGCACCATGACGGTGCCGATCTGGCGGTAGTTCTCGTAGATTTCTTCTTCCAGATTCTTCTGCTTGTCGGCCGGATCGCGCCACTCGAACGCTTTCTTGATCGGCAGGTGGCTGTCCGTGTCGAAATATAAAGTCACGCGCTCGTTCTTGGCGTTGATCAGGCTCACCTGCACCGCCTGGTGCTGGGCGGCGAGGGCGTTGCCGTCGTAGAGAATGACCACCGTGGGATCGTTGACCCAGGTGCGCAGCACGGTATCGAGCGAGAAGCGCCGCCGCCGCAGGTAGTCTTCCAGATCTTTCGGCTCGACCGGATGCGCGCCGCGAAAGGTAATCTCGTATCCCCTGTCGCCGACGAACAGCTCAGTCACGTCGCGCTCTTTGGTGAGCTCGACGCGCTCCTTGTCGGGAAATTCGGAGAAGCTCCAGAACAGCGTGCCGCTGCCGCTGGGGCGGCCGTGATGCAGGCTGTAGGTACGTCCCTGCGCCTCGCGGTCGCGAACCGTAAGATAGGATTCGCCGCCCAGAGCCTGAATGCCTTGCTCGATGACCGCTTTGGCCTGGCGCGCGTTGGCATCGTCCATCAGGGACACCGGCATGGGGGCAGAGGCCGTGGCGGATGCCGCGGGCACGGCGTTCATGGGCTGCTGTCCGCTCTGGGACGACCAGCCTGAACACACCAAGACGACAATCGGCAAAAGCTGCTTCATTGCAATATAGAAGTGATGATGCGCAACCAGAATTGTAGCGTCTATCGGGGACTTTCTGCCCGCGGCTTGTCTGGCTCCTGTGCCGTTGGATGCACCTAGAGGCCGAAACGAAAGCTGGCAGACGAGGAAAGCTGAACCGAGACTCAATAACAAGGCTTAGCCGTACGCTGGGTGCGCCATGTCTCGCCTCTCTTGCGAGACGTGGGAATGCTGAATCCTGTACTCAACATCACGCCATTCCAGGGTCTCGCAAAAGAGGCGAGACCCGGGGCACCCCGGGTTACTGGGATTATCCTGCCAGCACGGCGCCTCCGTTCACATTGAACACTTCGCCCGTGATGAACCCGGCGTGCTCGGTGCACAGAAAGAGCACAGGCGCGGCAATCTCTTCCGGCGTGCCGACGCGGCCCATGGGAATCTTCGAACGAATTTCCTCGCCAGCCTTCGGATCGGCCAGTGTGGCCGCGCTCATGTCGGTATCGACCCATCCCGGAGCGACACAATTTACATAGATGCCGAATGGAGCGAGTTCGCTGGCCAGGCTCTTCGTCATGCTGATGATCGCGCCCTTGGTCGCGGAATAATCGACGTGATAAGCCTCGCCGCGCTGCCCGCTGGTGGAGCTGATCAGCACAATGTGTCCGGCGGGGCCGCTTGTACGAGGCTGTGACTTCATTTGCGCAACGCCATGCTTGACTAGCCCGAACACTCCGTCGAGATTGATCGACAGGGTCGAACGCCACTGCTCGTCGGACATGCGATCGATCGCGACGTCTTCCGCCGGCCACACGCCGTGATTCGCCACCAGAATCTCGAGCCGGCCGAAGTGCTTGACAGTCGCGGCAACCAAGGCGTGAGCGGCACCGGGATGGTCAATGTCGGATTGGATGGCATGCGCGCCGAACTCTTTAGCCAACGTCTCGGCCTGCGCCTGCGCACTGCGATAACTGAAAGCGACTTTGGCGCCAGCCGCTGCAAACATCCGCACCGTGGCCGCGCCAATGCCGCGCGAACCTCCCGAGATCAAAGCCACTTTATTGGAAACAGAAAGAGAGATAGGCATGACCGAATAGTCTCGCTGTTTCCCGCGTGAGATGGCAACAGATATGTTCGTCATTCCGCGCCAAAGTGCATCTCAGCAGGAAGCAGATATCAATCCGCGGAACTCGACGACGCGCGCTCGGATTTCAGCCCGCGCAGGAACAGACGCACCAGCATGCCGTCGAAGCGCGTTCCGCTCATGTTCTCGAGTTCGTCGAGCGCCTGCTCGGGCGTACGGGCGGTGCCGATGGATTGTTCGGTCACCATGTTGGCATAAGCGTCGGTGAGGCCGATAATCCGCGCCCACAGCGGAATCTGCTCGCCCTTCAAGCCATCAGGGTACCCGGAGCCGTCAAAGCGCTGGTGATGATGTTCGATCGCCATCCGCATCCGGCTGCTGTCGGGAATCACGCTGACAATCTGCTCTCCAACCTGCGGGTGGGTTCGGATCAGGCGATATTCCTCGTCGCTAAGCGGGCCGGAGCAGGTCGAGGAGCTGACCTCGATGCTGCGCAAGCTCTGCGCCAATGAAGAC
>Ga0075029_100000861_pt1 | contig 17415 bp, 16 predicted proteins | sample LitLauG_LLR_2013_FD_71391 | JGI IMG/M metagenome (GOLD analysis project Ga0075029, IMG submission 71391) | Freshwater sediment microbial communities from North America - Little Laurel Run_MetaG_LLR_2013 | ecosystem: Environmental > Aquatic > Freshwater > Creek > Sediment | place: USA...
CGACAATTATCAGCGCGGTCACCTTCATTGCTTATCCCGGGTCAGGATACGCCGGAAGCTGGTCCATGCTTGTGCCCGGCGTCATGGCCGTTGTAGTGCTCGCCTCCGTCGGTGCCGTTATCATTCCGTTTTACCGGCACGTCGTTGCGATGAGCGCATATGAATACTTTGAGAAGCGGTTCGGGTATCCGGCACGGGCGTACTCCTCGGCCGCTTTTGTGGTCGGTTCGTTCTCAAAGATGGCGTTCGTCGTTTACTTGTTGGCGTTGACCATCACCAGTATCGCGGGATGGCCGCTGGAATCCGTCGTGGTCGGCGTCGCTGCAATCACAGTGTTTTATACGCTGTTGGGCGGTTTGGAAGCGGTGATTTGGGCCGATGTAGTGCAAGGGTTCGCCCTATGGATCGGAATCATCATCTGTGTTGGATACCTCTTGCTGCGGTCCCCAGGAGGGCCATGGTCTGCTTTGGCCTTGGCGTGGACAAATCATAAATTCGCCATAGGCAATCCAGCGTTCACGTTTTCCAAACCTACTATCCTGGTGCTGGGCCTTTACGGGTTTTTCTTTTATTTGCAAAAGTACACAGCCGACCAAGTGATGGTGCAGCGCTATCTTGCTGCGAAGAGCGACAAGGGAGCGTTGCGCGGCCTGAGTGTGGGAGCTTCGCTCTGCCTGCCGGTGTGGGCGCTATTTATGCTGATCGGCACGCTGCTCTGGTCGTTTTACCGCCTGACCGGAGAGTTGCTGCCGAGCTGTATAACCAAGCCAGACCAGATATTCCCGTACTTTATCAAGACCCATATTCCAGCCGGGATTGCCGGACTCTTCATAGCAGCACTGTTCGGGGCTGCGACGGCGACGCTCTCCTCTGACTTGAACTGCATTTCGGTCGTTGTGGTGCAGGACTTCTATCGCAAACTGCGCCCTCAGGCAACGGACCAACTTTGCCTGCGGGTCGCGAAATGCTCGGTGGCAATTTTTGGCGTGTTGGCGGCGATTGCAGCGATTCAACTTGGACATTCCCATGAGACCGCTCTCTCGCTCTGGTACACAATTTCGGCGATCGTGGCGGGGGGACTGGCGGGATTGTTCCTGCTTGGATTTCTTTGCACCCGCGCCAATCGTCCGGGCGCGTACCTGGGCATTGCTGCAAGCCTGATCGTTACCGCCTGGGCAACGCTGACGCTGAACGGCGGCGCCATCCTGAATCTCGGAAAGTATAACTTCCCGTTGCACGATTTCATGATCGGAGCGGTCGGACATGTCGTTCTGCTCGCCGTTGGCTACATTGCGAGCTTCTGGTTTCACGACGCTGCCGGGAATACCGGAGATTTGACCCTTTGGGGCTGGCTTCGACGCAACCCCGGCACGACCTGATTGGGGGACCAATCAGCGGAGAACATGTATCCATTTTGGTTTAGGGAGAAACGGTGACTCGACTGCGACGCCTCTGCCAGGAAAAGAAGCCGGGCCCATTGCTGGGAGCGGCAGTTTATTTTAACGATCCAGTTTTTATCGAAATCTGCAGCCATCTGGGATTTTCAGTGATGTGGATCGAGATGGAACACTCCCATATCACCTTCGCGGAAGTCGCTAACTTGTGCCGAATCTCACAAGGCTGTGGACTGCTCACCATGATACGCATTGCAGATTCAAGCCGGGAAAACATCCTGAAAGCGGCCGAGTGCGCCCCAGACATCATTAACGTGCCGATGGCGAACTCTCCTCACGAACTACTCGAGCTCACGAAATATGCGCGCTTCGCCCCTATGGGCGAGCGTGGATTTTTCAGTGTTTCGCGTGCGGTGAAGTACGGAACGGTTTCGAATGTCCCCTCAGAGCAGCAGGCAATCAACGAGGACCTCTGTTTAATGGGTCAGATAGAAACGATTCATGCGCTGTCCAACCTGGAGGACATTTGCCGCGTGCCAGGCGTGGACATCTTCCTCGGACCCTCGGATCTCGCAGCGAGTCTTGGAGTGCCGGGGCAGACTGGCCACCCGCGAGTGCAGGAATCCGGTGGGTTGGTGATTCGAACCGCGAAGGAACACGGAAAACTGGTCGCTGTCGGATCCATGCCAGCGGATTATGAGCTCTGGGTCGACGCTGGCGTAGATGTCTTGTTCTGTACCAACGACACGTCCTGCCTGAGGCTTGGAGCTCAAGTGCTTTTGCAGCAGGCACGCGAGGCCGTTGCTTCAGTGAACCAAAAGGCGGAACATTCGAAATAGCGGCTTCGGGCTCAATCATCAGTTGCCTCAACTTAGCGGGTACTGTCTCGGTCCCGCACTGGAGTTAAACGGAATGAATAAGGTCACCCTGAAAGGGACCAATCTCGAAGTTTCCCGGCTCTGCCTCGGCACCATGACATTCGGCAAGCCCGTTGACCAGACCACCGCAGACAGCATGGTCGCCCTCGGTCTTGATGCGGGAGTCAATTTCGTAGACACGGCCAACCTCTATCAAGCGGGACTTTCGGAAGGCATGCTCGGCGCGGCCATGCGCGGCAATCGCGACAAGTTGATTGTGGCTACGAAGGTTCGCGGAAAAATGGGAGACGGGCCGGATGAAAGCGGTCTATCAAAGCGAGCCATCTTCCGCGCGCTTGAGGACAGCCTGAAACGTTTGCAGACCGACTACGTTGATCTTTATTACCTGCATCAGCCGGACTATGCGGTCCCTATTGAAGAGACCTTGAGCGCGATGGACGACCTAGTGAAGCAGGGAAAGATTCGATTTCCGGCCACGTCGAACTATTCCGGGTGGCAAGTTTGCGAAATGTTGGGCATCGCCAAAAACAAGGGGTACACGCCAGCCCTCGTGTCACAGCCGATGTATAACCTGCTGGCCCGCGGCATTGAGCAGGAATACTTGCCCATGACAGAGAAATACGATGTAACGATTATCGCCTACAACCCGCTCGCTGGCGGGCTGCTCACGGGCAAGCATCATCAAGCCTCTGTTTTGCCCGGCACCCGTTTCGACAAGAACCCCATGTATCAGGATCGGTACTGGCATTCGCAAAACTTTGCCGCGGTTGAGGAACTGAAAAAAGCAGCGGAGGCTGCCGGGCGCTCCTTAGTCGACGTTGCCCTCTGTTGGCTGCTGCACCACACCCGAACGGATTGCGTACTTCTTGGAGCTACCAGCTTGGGTCAACTCAAACAAAACCTGGCCGCGTGCGAAAAAGGGCCGGTGCCGGCCGAAGTGCTCCGGGTCTGCGAACAGGTTTGGACCGGGTTGCGCGGTCCGGTCCCGTTCTACAACCGATAGTGGAGATGTAGCGGAGCTATGAGTAAGCTCGATGCTTTCGTGAGATCGCAAGCGACGCACTGGGCGTGTTGAAAGGCGACTGCCGAAAGTGGAAATAGCATCAGTCAAAGGATCAGACAATTTGAATCACGATGATTGACGTGAGACAAAGGTGAGTCCGGTGAACCCAAACTCATTGATAAAAGGCGTGGAGCATGTGGCCATTGCCACCACCAATCCGCAGAGCCTTGCGCATTGGTACGTCGAGAACCTCAATTTCGTTGAGCTGCTGGACACAGGTGCCACCGTGTATATCAAGTCTCCAAACTCGGTCCTCCTGGAATTCGTGAAAGCGGATCAGGTGCCAGCCCGGCCGCAGGTGCGCGATGCCGGTGTACGCCACATTGCGTTCGCGGTCGACGACCTCGAAGCGGCGCATGCGCAATTGAAATCAACCGGTGTGGACTTCGAAGCGGCTCCCATCGCACTGCCGGGCATGCGTCTGTTTTTCTTTCGCGATCCGGAGGGCAATCATCTGCACCTTGTTCAACGGGACACCCCGTTGTTGTGATGACGCGTGCTGATGAACATCTGCCCTCGTCAGTGAACTGCTCGTCATATCATTAAATGAACCTGTATGAGGGAGGCTATGCCCGCCCTTCTTGTCGCTGTGGTCACCGAAAATCGGCGAGTTACTGTTTGCACAAACGCTGAAGAGTTTCTACGGCCGTTGCAGTTCGAGAATTCCGGAACGGATACGCGGACTTCGCAATTTCAGGCGCCTCGACGATTATTTGGAGAAGGCATTTGGTTCGGCCGCAGTTCGGTCTCTTTTCCGAGTGAGGCACAAAAAGCCACGGTAGCACCGGTTCAATGAAACACTGGAGCGGCTAGGGTTAGTGGTGCCGGGAATCGAACCCCCACAGGGCTTTAGGCCCCGTCGGGGACGCCAAATCAATTCAAAGACTTTGGGATGAGTCTCGCAAAATGCAGTGACTCCATGGGGACTAATGGAGAGCCAGGAAGTGAGTTTTCCGGCACCACTCCCCCGATGCAGCATCCAGTTTCGCACTCCCCCCCGCAAATACGGGAATACGTGGGCGCACCGTAGTCTTTCGCTGAATGATCGACTACTCCTGCTTTAAAGCGCCGCGAAAAACTTCCACACCACGCCTCTATCATTTATCTAAGCTAGGGTCTGGCGGAGATATCCTGCCACATCGCTAACAAAGCGATGCACAGACACCTCTGCAATGCGGTGGCCTATGATCGCGTTCATCGTTTTTCCGACGGCCCCGAAAGGTGGTTCGTAAACACCGGAGAAATCCAGTTGCGTTTCAGTCGATGTAAGCGGGTACACGGAAAGCTCGCCCTTCATCAGCGGAAACAACCGTGGCAGGCTTGCGGCCTCCCACTCCAGCAGCAACCGCGTGGAGGGAGCCGAAGTTGTATCGACTATCTTCTCCTCGATCTTTTTCACTGAAATACTGATGTCGGTCTTAACTCCAACACCGCCAAAATCGATGTGCAGCTCGGCAGCGATCGATTGTGCCCGGGATGAAGCCGCCTTCGTAGCTGATTGGAACACCGCGAGTGCGTTCTGCATCAACGCATCTCGAACGCGCTCGTAGGGATGGTTCACATAATCGTAGCTGCGAATCTCACGCCCTGCACTCATCGTTCTGTCCAGTTGGATGCCAGTCTTCAACCTGGCGGTCACGAAAACTGTACCATAGCGCACTTGGAGCGGAGTTTCATCGGATACGACATCCGCAATCTCGGCTTTATAGTTGCTCCGCCGGCTGCGTCACGCATCGTCTCCGAAAAACAATGACCGCGGGTTTCCTTGTATCATGTAGCGTTCAGTATTGAAAGCAATCGGGGCCAGTTCCTGACTGGTCCAGTCAACAACGACGAGTGAGGAGGCTCGATGTCTCAGATTGACGTCCCGTTACTGCGCTCGGGTTTCGGACAAACGCAGCGAGCTGATAATTGGTGGGTGCAGCCGCTTTTTGTGTTTTTGGGTCTATCGACATTCATCGTCTATTCGACATGGGCAGCACTGCAGGGCCAGCACTTCAGGTTCGGACCCTATCTTTCTCCCTTCTATTCCCCGGAATTGTTCGGCTCTTCGAATGAGGCCTGGTTTGGTCAGGGTCCACGCTGGATGCCTGCCTGGGTTACGGCCGCGATGCTCATCCTGTGGGCGCCGGGCGGATTCCGCTTTACGTGCTACTACTATCGAGGAGCGTATTACAAAGCATTTTGGGCCGACCCGCCTTCCTGCGCAATAGGTGAGCCGCGGAAGAAATACTTGGGCGAACGATCGTTTCCCTTGATCATGCAGAACATCCATCGTTATTTTCTCTATCTGGCCCTGATCTTTCTGGTTCTTCTCGCGCGCGACGTTTGGAATGCCCTCTGGTTCAATGGCCGGTTTGGGATCGGTGTCGGCACGCTCGTCTTGTTGACGAACCTCACGCTGCTTAGTTGCTACACCTTCGGTTGCCACTCCCTGCGTCATCTGGTTGGCGGTTTGCGCGACCGGCTGTCGGGAGCCCCCGCCCGAAAGCGGGTCTACGATTGTGTGAGTTGCCTGAACCGGCGCCACATGTTGTTTGCATGGTGCAGCCTTTTCACGGTTGGGTTCAGCGATCTTTATGTGCGGATGTGCTCGATGGGTATCTGGACTGACTGGAGGATCGTCTAGTGGCCGAGTACATCGCGCACGAGCACGACGTTTTAGTCATAGGAGCGGGTGGAGCTGGACTGAGTGCTGCGGTCGAAGCGTCGGCCTCGGGTGCAAGGGTCGCGGTCATTTCGAAATCCCTTCTCGGCAAAGCGCACACCGTGATGGCGGAAGGCGGTGTAGCCGCGGCCATGGGGAATGTGGACGACCGTGACAACTGGCGGGTACACTTTGCCGACACCATGCGTGGTGGCCAGTACCTGAACAACTGGCGGATGGCCGAACTGCATGCCAAGGAAGCTCCAGCGCGCGTGTGCGAATTGGAAGCGTGGGGTGCGCTGTTCGATCGCACCAGTGACGGACGGATTCTGCAAAGAAACTTCGGCGGACATCGCTATCCTCGGCTGGCGCATGTGGGCGACCGCACCGGCCTCGAGATGATCCGCACTCTTCAAGACCATGGGATACATCTCGGTTTGGATCTTTTCATGGAGCACTCAGTCGTCATGCTGCTGAAAGATGGCGATCGCATCGCGGGTGCGTTTGGATACGATCGCGAGCGCGGACGATTTCACTTGTTCCGTGCCAAAGCCGTGGTGCTGGCGACGGGAGGAATTGGAAGGGCGTTCAAAATCACCAGCAACAGCTGGGAATATACGGGTGACGGCCATTCACTGGCCTATCACGCCGGCGCGGCGCTGATGGATATGGAATTTGTGCAGTTCCATCCGACGGGAATGATCTGGCCGCCCAGCGTGCGCGGCATTCTGGTTACAGAAGGTGTGCGCGGCGAGGGAGGAGTGCTTCGCAATAGAGACGGTGAGAGATTCATGTTCAAAGACATTCCGCCTCTATATGTGAACCAGACCGCAGATTCCGAAGAAGAAGGCTGGCGGTACACGCAGGGTGATAAAAACGCGAGACGCCCACCCGAGCTGCTGACGCGCGACCACGTGGCCCGTTGCATCCAGCGAGAGGTGCGCGAGGGACGCGGAAGCCCTCACGGCGGCGTGTTCCTGGATATTGCGTGGATTAAGGAGCGACTTCCTAACGCTGCGGAACACATAAAGAAGAAGCTGCCAAGCATGTATCACCAGTTCAAGCAGCTTGCCGACATTGACATCACAAAAGAGCCCATGGAGGTAGGTCCTACAACCCATTACATGATGGGAGGAGTCCGGGTTGACGCTGACTCTCAAATGTCAGACGTGCCGGGACTGTTCGCAGCGGGGGAATGCGCGGCAGGTTTGCACGGGGCCAACCGGCTGGGTGGAAATTCTCTTTCCGATTTACTGGTTTTCGGGAAACGCGCCGGAGAGTACGCTGCGGCTTTCGCAAAGGAACGCTCGCTGGGCGCAGTAAACACTCACGAACTCCAATCTGCGGAAGAAAGTGCGCTACGGCCGTTCGAGAACAAAGGCTCCGAGAATCCATACGACCTGCAACATACATTGCAAGGGTTCATGCAAGAGCTTGTCGGGATCGTGCGCCAGGAGCAGGAGATGTTGCAAGCACTCGACCGCATTCGAGAATTGAAGACCAAGTGTGAGCGCGTCAGCATCGGCGGGAACCGGGAATACAATCCGAGTTGGCACACCGCGCTTGACCTGCCCAATTTGCTGACTGTCTCGGAAATTGTTACGCGGGCCGCCCTGGAGCGAAAAGAGAGCCGCGGGGCCCATTTCCGCGATGATTTCCCGGCGAAGGATGAGCAGTGCGGAACGTTTAACATTCTCGCGAAAAAGCGTGCCGACGGGCAAATGCGGCTCATACGTGAGCCCATCCTCCCGATGCCAGAGGACCTGAAACAAATTATCCAGGAGATGAAGTAATGGCGACGGCTACATTTCGCATCTGGCGGGGCGAGAACGGCAACGGGGAGTTCCACGACTACACGACGGAAGTCGCCGCCGGCATGGTGGTCCTCGATGTCGTTCATCAAATTCAAGCCGAGCAAGCTGGTGATCTTGCGGTTCGGTGGAATTGCAAGGCGGGAAAGTGCGGTTCTTGCTCGGCCGAAATAAATGGAATGCCGAAATTGATGTGCATGACGCGGCTGAACACGCTCGTGCTTGATAAACCCGTGACGGTCGAGCCCATGAAGGCCTTTCCGCACATGAAGGACCTAGTCACGGATGTGTCCTGGAATTACACGGTGAAACAGCGTATCCCACAGTTCACACCTCGATCTCCTGACGCTGCGGATGGCACCTGGCGCATAGCCCAGGAGGATGTCGAAAGGGTGCAGGAGTTTCGAAAGTGTATTGAGTGCTTTCTCTGCCAGGACGTCTGCCACGTATTGCGCGACCACCATATGCACGAACAATTCATTGGCCCGCGATTCCTGGTTTATGCCGCCGCGCTGGAAATGCATCCATTGGATGTGGCTGATCGCGTTCAAGACCTGAAAACGCAATTCGGGATCGGCTTGTGTAACATCACCAAGTGCTGCACCAAAGTTTGTCCCGAAGGCATCACGATTACCGACAACGCGATCATTCCGCTAAAGGAACGCGTGGTGGACCGCTTCTTCGATCCGCTATCGAAAGTATTCCGAGTATTCAGTCAATCGAAAACGTAGGAGATTGTTATGCAGTTCGAGCTGAAATCCATTTCAGTGGAGAGCATCCCCGAGGCGCTGGCGAAGGTGGAGCGTTACAGACTTTTGAATGAACCAAGCCTTGCGGAAAGCATTTGCCTCGACATCCTGGCCATCGTACCCGATCACCAACAGGTCCTTATTTCGCTCCTGCTGGCTCGAACCGACCAGTTCCATTCACATGTACAGGCGAAAGCAGCACAGGAGGTCCTGGCTGAGATTAAGGGCGATTACGAGCGAGCCTACTACGCCGGGATCATCTGGGAACGTCTGGGGAATGCCCGCATTCGCCAGGGCAGCGCCGGAGCTGGTGCCTCTGCCTATCACGCGCTGCGGGAGGCGATGGACCATTACGAGAAGGCCATGCGTTTTGCGACACCAGGAAACGACGATGCCATTCTGCGGTGGAACACCTGTGCGCGCGTGATCATGCAGAATCCCGAAATCCAGCCGGATCCCGAGAGTGAGGCTGCACAGGCGTGGGCGCGCGACGAAGCCGGCTCCAGAATCGGAGACGCTTAGCAACAGAGGCCATTGGATCCGTGCTAGTCGCAGCGGAATAGCGAATGGACTCACCATTAAGAATCCGCGTGCCTTCGCGGTCGCCGGGAAACGCCGAAGCTCGACACTCGGTCTTCTCCTGATGTTTAGTGCGCCACAATCGACCTCATCAAAGCTCCCCTGTTCCCAACTGGCACGCCTTCTCGATGTCCAGCACGTGCATGAGGTGGTCATCGAGTTTGTGGACTCCCAGGATCATGGTGCGCACCGATCCGCGCATCGTTTCCGGCGGCGGCTCAAACGTAGTTTGTTCGACTTCAACCACGTCACCGATTTCGTCGACGAGAAGGCTGACTGCTCCATCTGCGGAACGCACCACCACATTCATCGCGAGTAAACCGGGTTCACGCAGCTCGAGTTCGAGCCTACTGCGCAGATCGACTGCGGTTACAATCTGGCCCCGCAGATTAAGGAGCCCACTGACCGTTCCGGGCGCCAACGGGACCTTGGTCACGTCCAGAGAGCGGATCACCTCCTGCACTCCCTTCAGTTCCACACCAAATAGGAGCGTGTCCAAGTAGAAAGTGCAAAATTGTGAAGTGTGGCCCATGGTTAGTTAGCCGCCTCTGCCGAGACACAGTACCCCTCTGATGTTCTATCGTCCAGCAAGTGGTTTCCATTAGCTGCGTCCGTTTAACGTGCTGATGGCTGTGTCAGGTTGGCGAACGCTTCGATCACCGGTTTCCCAGACTTGTGGTGAGCTTTCTCTTCAGGCAAAGAAAGGCATATGATTGCGTCCCGGAGCAACGGACGGCAATGGTGCCTCCAATGAAGGACGCGGTGGCTGAGGTTGATGTCCTGTGGATCACGGCTGGTTTGGGGTGCGACGGCGACACCATCGCCATGACCGGGGCCACTCAGCCAAGCATTGAAGATATTCTCCTTGGGCAGATTCCCTGGATTCCGAAGGTCAATCTGCACAATCCCTTCCTGGCCTTGGCCAATGGCGACGATTTTCTCAAGCCATTTCACCAGGCGGCCGAGGGAGGGATTGAAAACTTCATCCTTGTGGTAGAGGGGTCTATCCCGGACGAGCACAACAAGGAGGAGGGATATTGGGCCTCGTTGGGCACCGATGAGAAGACCGGCCAACCGATTACCACCTGTGAGTGGATCGATCGTCTTGCTCCGAAGGCTTGGGCAGTGGTTGCTGCTGGCACCTGCGCAACTTACGGCGGGATTCACGCCATGGAGGGAAACCCTACTGGATGCATGGGGTTGCCTGATTACCTGGGTTGGAAGTGGAAGTCGAAGGGGCAGATTCCCATCGTGTGTGTGCCCGGCTGTCCGGTGCAGCCGGACAACTTCATGGAGACCCTTCTGTATCTTCTCTACATGGTTGCGGGCCGCGCACCGATGATTCCGCTCGACGAGGTTTTGCGGCCCACCTGGCTTTTTGGAAACACGGTGCATGAAGGCTGCGACCGGGGCGGATTCTACGAGCAGGCACAATTTGCTGAGGAATATGGATCACCCCTGTGCATCGTCAAATTGGGATGTTGGGGGCCAGTCGTGCAATGCAACGTCGGAAAGCGTGGCTGGATGAATGGTATCGGAGGATGCCCGAACGTGGGCGGCATTTGTATCGGATGCACCATGCCCGGCTTCCCGGACAAATTCATGCCGTTTATGAATCAGCCGCCGGGTTCTCTTTTGTCCTCCTCGGCGGTGCAAACATATGGACGTGCGATCCACGCTCTACGCCGCTTCACCCAGGCTTCGATGAACAAGGAACCTGCGTGGCGCAGGCGACACGGTAGCATGCTCAGACAAGAGGAATAGACGGACCTGATGGTTGTGGTAGGAGTCAGAATGTTCTCGTTAGCGTCGACGGACAATGCAAAGGGTTCTCCCCAAGGCCGTTCACCCGATGTTGAGGTGCAGCTCGAGCTCTCAGAGGCAGAAGCAGTACTGCAGGCTCTGGCCGGAGTGTTCAATCAGCATCGCAGTCCCACTAAGGCACGACGCGTGGTCTACCCGGCAGAACAGCTGGGTCAAGGGTCGTCGCTCGACACACAGCTCCCCAACCTGGACGCCAAGTATCGCGCTTTAGTTGAGCAGATTCCCGCCGTAGTTTTCATGGCGTATCTTGATCGCGGAATCGGAGAAGCCTATGTCAGCCCCCAGATTGAGGCCGCACTGGGTTTTTCCCAGGAGGAATGGCTGGAAGATCCTACCCGCTGGTACAGCCACCTTCATCCGGACGACAAGCACCGCTGGAGCATTGAGGCGGCCGAGATGTTTCTCACCGGCAACCCGCTGCGCGCGGCGTATCGCGTGGTTGCCCGCGATGGCCGCGTGATTTGGTTTCATTGCGAAGCCAAGATGATCCGCAAACAGGACGGGGAGCCCTGGTTCATCCACGGCGTGGGCTTTGACATTACCGACTTGAAGCAGACCGAATGCGCCCTGCAGGAAGAGCGCAATGTAGTCTCCGCCATTCTTGACACGGTGGGAGCCCTGGTCGTCGTGCTCGACGCGGAGGGCCGCATCGTTCGATTCAATCGTGCTTGCGAGCAAATGACGGGATACTCTTTCGCTGAGGTTCGAGGGAAGTGTATCTGGGATTTGTTTCTCGTCCCGGAGGACGGGGAGCGATTCCAGGAGTCGTTCCGTACCACCCGCGCCAACCAGCAGCCCCAGGAGTATGAGACCACGTGGGTGACCCGCGACGGCAGCCAGAAGATTATCGCCTGGACCACGACCGTTCTTCCCGGCTCGAGCCAGGCGGCCTCGTACATCATTGCATCAGGGCTCGACATAACCGAGCGGAATCGAGCCGAGACCAAATTCCGGGGATTGCTGGAGGCTGCGCCTGACGCGGTGGTCGTGGTGAATCGCGAGGGCAGGATCGTCCTGGTCAACGCCCAGGTTGAGAAGCTGTTTGGCTACCAGCGCGAGGAATTAATGGGGCAGCAACTGGAAGTGCTGGTTCCTGCGCGCTTGCGGCATAAGCACCCCGAGCACCGGCACCGTTTTTTCCATGAGCCACGCGTCCGCCCCATGGGGACCGGGAATGAGCTCTATGGCCTGCACAAAGACGGCCACGAATTTCCCGTGGAAATCAGTCTCAGTCCTCTGGAGACAGAGGAAGGAGTTCTGGTTTCAAGCGCGATTCGCGACATCAGTGACCGCAAGAACCTGGAAAAGACAATTCTTGAGATCAGCGCCCGGGAGCAAAGGCGGATTGGGCAGGATCTGCATGATGGTCTGGGACAGCATCTCACGGGCATCGCCTTCATGAGCAAGGTGCAGGAACAAAAGCTGATGGAAAAACAACTGCCCGAAGCCGGTGACGCTGGCAAGATTGTCGACCTCGTTAACGAGGCGATCTATAAAACGCGGGAACTGGCGCGAGGTCTGCTGCCGGTGGTGTCGGAATCGCAAGGGTTGATGTCGGCCCTGGAGCAGTGGGCAGGCGAAGTCGAAGATTTCTATCACATCAATTGCAAGCTACAGTGTTTCACTCCCGTGCTCATCCATGATGATGCCGTGGCAACGCATCTGTACTATATCGCGCGGGAGGCGGTGAATAATGCCATCAAGCATGGGCATGCCAGTCACGTTGTGATACGGCTGGCTGCGGATCAAGGCCAGGGAGTGCTTACCATTCATGATGACGGCTGTGGAATCGGCGACAAGGGTGCAGGGGACAAAGGGATGGGCCTTCACCTGATGAACTACCGGGCCAGAATGGTCGGAGGTTCGCTGGAAGTGCGCAGCGTCGCTACAGGAGGGACCATGGTCAGCTGCTTATTTCCGGTCCCCGGCGAGGGTGAATTGAAGTGAATACGAACTACAAGCAGAGTCAGGCATCAAAGAAGAGAGTTTTAGTGGTAGACGATCATCCCATCGTTCGCCAGGGTCTGGCACTTATGATTAACCGGGAGCCTGATCTGGTGGTATGTGGGGAGGCCGAAGACGCGATGGCAGCGATGCACGTGCTGGCCTCCGCGCGGCCGGATTTTGTGATCGTCGACATCTCGTTGAACGGTCCCGACGGAATTGAACTGCTCAAGAACCTTCGTACCACCCATCCGGTGCTCCCGGTTCTGATTCTCTCCATGCATGATGAGTCAATCTATGCGGAACGCGCATTGCGGGCGGGTGCGAACGGTTACATCATGAAACAGGAAGCGACCGAGAAAGTGCTGGTTGCCGTCCGCCGGATTCTTTCCGGTGAGATTTATGTGAGCGACCGTATCGGGAACCGAATGCTCAAACACTACATCACTGGATCCGGCTCGGTGCGTAATTCCACGATTGCTGATTTGAGCGACCGCGAACTCGAGGTCTTCCGCCTGATTGGAGAGGGCCACGGCACGCGGCAGATTGCCGAAGAGTTGCACCTGAGCGTAAAGACGGTCGAATCCTACCAGGCGCACATCAAGGAAAAGCTCTCGTTGCGCAGTGCCCGCGAGTTGATGCAGCACGCGATTCAGTGGAACATGAACGAAAAAGCGGGATGAAGTATTTTGTTTGCCTCGCCTGAGACGACCTGCTAGCCGACTCTAGATCGGAACTATGGCTCGCCGCCGGCGCGGGTCCGTCAGAGTGAGCCATGCCACGGTTACAGCTAGTGTTATCAGGGAACCCCCGATGTACTTTATAGGAATTCCACCAACGCGAAAAAGTGGTGTGTCCGCTTGTAAGTCACCCTCCAGATTGTTGATTCTAACGCCGCACACTTCGGCTCCCCAATTGGGATATATATGCGGAAACATGAGGTTTGCTCATTGTTGAGCAACCGGTTCGTCGGCCTCCGTCCTTAATCAAGATGTGGGAAAGGAGAACGCAGTATGGCAGCGGAAACAGTCCCCTACGGTCGGGTAACCCAAAAACCATCGCCTGTTGCCGAGGTTCACATTCTCTGGATCACCGCCGGCTTAGGCTGTGATGGAGACTCGGTTTCAGTCACTGCAGCCACTCAACCCAGCATTGAGGATGTTCTCCTGGGAGCGATACCCGGACTTCCCAAGGTTCATCTGCACAATCCCGTCCTTGCTTACGAGAACGGAGATGACTTCCTGAAATTCTGGTACATGGCCGAGAAGGGTCAACTCGATCCGTTTGTGCTCGTGGTCGAAGGTTCGATCCCCAACGAGAAGATCAAGAAAGAAGGCTATTGGGCCGGTTTGGGAACCGACCCGACGACCAATCAGCCGATCACGACCAACGAGTGGATTGACCGGCTGGCTCCCAAAGCCTTGGCGGTCGTTGCCTGCGGTACCTGCGCGACCTACGGTGGGATCCATGCCATGGAAGGCAATCCCACGGGCGCTATGGGTTTGGCCGACTACCTGGGATGGGATTGGCGGTCCAAGGCTGGCCTGCCCATTGTCAATGTGCCCGGATGCCCGGTGCAACCCGACAATTTCATGGAAACCGTCCTCTACCTCCTGTACCAGGTGGCGGGATTGGCCCCCATGATTCCGCTCGATGCTGAGTTGCGGCCGACGTGGCTGTTTGGAAAGACGGTCCACGAAGGCTGCGATCGAGCCGGGTACTACGAGCAGGGCGACTTTGCGGAAGTCTATGGCTCTCCAAAGTGCATTGTAAAGTTGGGATGCTGGGGACCTGTGGTCAACTGTAACGTCCCAAAACGCGGGTGGATGGCCGGCATAGGAGGCTGTCCCAACGTGGGTGGCATTTGCATCGGCTGTACAATGCCTGGGTTCCCGGACAAGTTCATGCCGTTCATGGACGAGCCGCCGGGCGGAAAGGTCTCGAGCGCAGCTGTCGGCGCATACGGGCGGGCCATCCGAACTCTCCGTTCCATGACACAAGCGACTGTCAACAAAGAACCGAAATGGCGGCATCATCGCGCTGAACTGACCACCGGGTACCACCCCAGATCCTACTGAGGAATTCAAAGGAGCGACCGAATGAGCACGATTACAGCACCATCCAAGGACGTTCCCAGCAAGAAGGGGAACTTGGTGGAAATGAATTGGGACCCGATCACGCGGATCGTGGGCAGCCTGGGTATTTTCACCAAGATCGACTTCGAGAACAAGCATGTGGTCGAGTGCCATAGCACATCGTCCATATTCCGCGGGTACAGCATCTTCATGAAAGGCAAAGACCCGCGCGACGCTCACTTTATTACCAGCCGCATTTGTGGAATTTGTGGAGACAACCACGCCACCTGTGCGACGTATGCGCAAAACATGGCGTTCGGTATCAGACCACCCGCCATCGCGGAGTGGATCGTCAATCTTGGCGAAGCTGCCGAATACATGTTTGACCACAACATCTTCCAGGACAACCTGGTTGGTGTGGATTTCTGCGAACAAATGGTTAAAGAGACGAACCCCAAGGTTTGGACAAAAGCCCAGTCGACGCTGGCGCCGCACTCCAATCTGCACGGGTTCCGCACCATCGCGGATATCATGACAGCGCTCAACCCTTTCACCGGGGCCTTCTATCGGGAAGCTCTGGTAATGAGCCGCATGACGCGTGAAATGTTCTGCCTGATGGAAGGCCGTCACGTGCACCCCTCCACCTTGTACCCGGGCGGCGTGGGCACCGTGCCGACAATCCAGCTCTTTACCGACTACCTGGTTCGCCTGATGAAGTATGTCGAATTCATGAAGAAGGTTGTTCCTCTGCATGACGACTTGTTCGATTTCTTCTACCAGGCGCTGCCCGGTTATGAAGAAGTAGGTCGCCGCCGGGTTCTTCTGGCGTGCTGGGGATCATTCAATGATCCCGATGTCTGCGATTACACCTATAAGAACATGACGAACTGGGGTCGCGCGATGTATGTGACGCCGGGCATCGTGGTCGACGGTAAGCTGGTGACCACTGATCTGGTGGATATCAACCTGAACATCAGAATTCTGCTGGGCAGTTCGTATTACGACGACTGGAAGAACTCCCAGACTTTCGTCAAAACGGATCCTCTGGGAAATCCTGTGGATAAGAACCACCCGTGGAACCAGACGACGATACCTCGTCCGCAGAAGAGGGAGTTTGGCGGCAAGTACACATGGGTGATGTCCCCACGTTGGTTCGACAAGCGCACGGGCGATCATCTGGCGATGGATACCGGCGGCGGTCCGATTGCCCGGCTGTGGGCAACCGCACTCGCCGGCCTGGTGGACATCGGCTACATCAAAGCCACCGGCAACAGTGTCAAGATGTACCTCCCCAAGACGACGTCCCTACCCGAGGTCGAGTTCGAGTGGAAGATTCCCAAGTGGAGCAACGCCATCGAACGTGACCGGGCCCGGACCTACTTCCAGGTCTATGCTGCTTGCGCTGCCCTGTACTTCATGGAGAAGGCGCTGGGTGAGTTGCATGCGGGGCGCACGAAAACCTGGACCGATTTCAAGGTGCCGGAGGAGGCCATCGGTTGCGGCTTCCACGAAGCAGTTCGCGGCGTCCTCTCACACCATGTCGTGATCAAGGATGGTAAGATCGCGAACTATCATCCGTATCCTCCTACACCCTGGAATGCCAACCCGCGCGACATTTACGGGACTCCGGGACCCTATGAGGACGCGGTGCAGAACACACCGATCTTCGAGGAGAACGGACCGGATAAGTTCAAGGGAATCGACATCATGCGGGCGGTACGGAGCTTTGATCCGTGCCTACCGTGCGGCGTACACATGTATTTGGGGAACGGGAAAGTCTTGGAGACTCATCATTCGCCGATGTTCGGTCTCCAGTCCTGAGCCTAACGCCAACAGACTGGACTAAGGAGTGAGGGTGGTAGCTTTTAGGAATCGCCAGGTACGTCCGACCCACTTGGCATCTCGAAACTGCGCTCTCACTCCTATTTTTGTAACCGCTGGTTGACAAGGAGCTTCGTGGCTGACAGCAGAGACTTCCGAGAGGACATGCAGAGGATCGGTGGACTGGTTCAGGAAATGGAATCGATCGCCGACCCTGCCGTGCGTGCCGCCACCAAGGATTTGGTGCAGTCGCTGATGGATTTGCATGGCGCTGCCCTGGAGAAGGCGCTGGACATCGTATCCGAAGCGGGAGAGCCGGGAATGATCGCGATTGACCGGATGGGGCGCGATCCGCTGGTTAGCAGCGTATTGATACTCTACGGCCTCCATCCCGACGATATCGCGACTCGAGTAAGCAAGGCTGTTGATCGGCTACGGCCACAAATGCGGAAACAGGGCTGTGAAGTCGAGTTGCTTAGCGTGAACGAGGGCGAAATCCGGCTGCGCGTTGAGGCCGGCTCTCATACCTGCGGTTCGACCGCGAAGACTGTGCAAGCTACGCTGGAAGGGGCAATGTACGATGCGGCGCCGGACCTTGCATCACTGGTCATTGAAGGCCTCGAAGAGAAG
>Ga0075029_100000862_pt1 | contig 17396 bp, 18 predicted proteins | sample LitLauG_LLR_2013_FD_71391 | JGI IMG/M metagenome (GOLD analysis project Ga0075029, IMG submission 71391) | Freshwater sediment microbial communities from North America - Little Laurel Run_MetaG_LLR_2013 | ecosystem: Environmental > Aquatic > Freshwater > Creek > Sediment | place: USA...
CCCAGGAGCCCGCCGTGCCCCCCCTCGACCCCGCGGACGCGCACCGCTACGACATCTTGTTCGAGCCTGTCGCGATCGGGCCGCTGACCGCGAAGAACCGCTTCTTCCAGGTCCCGCACTGCAACGGGATGGGCTACCGCGACCCGAGCGCCCAGGCCGCCATGCGCCGGGTGAAGGCGGAGGGCGGCTGGGCGGTGGTATGCACGGAGCAGGTCGAGATCCACGCCACCTCCGACATCGGTCCGTTCATCGAGCTGCGCATCTGGGACGACCAGGACCTGCCGTCCCTGGCCCGGATCGCCGACGCGATCCACGACGGCGGCGCCCTGGCCGGGATCGAGCTCGCGCACAACGGCATGAACGCGCCCAACCTCTACAGCAGGGAGACCCCCATCGGGCCAAGCCACCTGCCCATCGCGTCGTTCTTCTACGACCCCGTCCAGGCCCGGGCCATGACCAAGGCCGACATCGCCGACCTGCGCCGCTGGCACCGCACCGCGGTGCGCCGCGCGCTGCAGGTCGGCTACGACATCGTCTACGTCTACGCCGGGCACGCCCTGGGCGGCATCCACCACTTCCTGTCCCCGCGGTACAACCAGCGCAGCGACGAGTACGGCGGCAGCCCCGAGAACCGCATGCGCCTGCTGCGCGAGGTGCTGGAGGAGACCCGCGAGGAGGTCGGGGACGCCGCCGCGGTGGCGTGCCGGCTGACCATCGACGAGCTGGTCGGCCCGACCGGCATCTCCCGCCCGGAGATCGAGGGCATCCTCGGGGAGCTGGGCGAGCTGCCGGACCTGTGGGACTTCGTCATGGGCAGCTGGGAGGACGACTCCAACACCTCCCGCTTCGGCCCGGAGGGCGAGCAGGAGCGCTACGTCGCCGGGCTGAAGCAGCTGACCACCAAGCCGGTGGTGGGGGTCGGGCGGTTCACCTCCCCGGACCTGATGGTCCGCCAGGTCAAGGCGGGGATCCTGGACTTCATCGGCGCCGCCCGCCCCTCCATCGCCGACCCGTTCCTGCCCAACAAGATCCGCGACGGGCAGCTGACCTCGATCCGCGAGTGCATCGGCTGCAACATCTGCGTGTCCGGGGACTTCACCATGTCCCCGATCCGCTGCACCCAGAACCCGTCCATGGGTGAGGAGTTCCGCCGCGGCTGGCACCCGGAGCTCATCCGGGCGAGGACGTCGTCCCGCAAGGTGCTGGTCGTCGGCTCGGGGCCGGCGGGGCTGGAGGCGTCCCGGGCGCTGGGCGTGCGCGGGTACGAGGTGTCCCTGCTCGAGGCGGGCCGCGACCTCGGCGGGCGCGTGGCCCGCGAGGCGCGCCTGCCCGGGCTCGCGGCCTGGGTCCGGGTGCTGGACTACCGCCAGCAGGCGCTCGCCGACATGCCGCACGTCGAGGTCTACAGGGAGAGCCCCATGACAGCCTCGGACATCCTCGACTTCGGGTTCGAGGACGTAGCCCTCGCGACCGGCTCGCACTGGCGCCGCGACGGGGTCGCGCGCTTCCACACCCTGCCCCTGGCGCCCGCCGAGGGTGCCCAGGTGCTCACCCCCGACGACCTCATGGCCGGGGTCAGGCCACGCGGGCACCGGGTGGTCCTCTACGACGACGACCACTACTACCTGGGCGGTGTGCTCGCCGAGCTGCTCGCGGGCGAGGGGTACGAGGTCCAGCTGGTGACCCCGGCGGCCCACGTGTCGGCGTGGACCGCCAACACCCTGGAGCTCGCGAAGATCCAGCGGCGTGTCCTGGCCTGCGGCGTGACCACCGTGGTCAACCACGCGCTGATGGCCGTGGGCCCGGACCACGCCAGCGTGGTGAACGTCTTCACCGACGAGCGCAGGGGCCTCCCGACCGACTGCGTCGTCATGGTGACCGCCCGCCTGCCCAACGACGCGCTCTACCTCGAGCTGGCCGAGGCGGCAGAGTCCGGACTGCTGTCCTCCGTGCGCGGGATCGGCGACGCCTGGGCGCCAGGCACCATAGCCGCGGCGGTGTGGTCGGGGCGTCGCTTCGCCGAGGAGTTCGACGCCCCCGCGCCGTCCCGCGACGAGGTGCCGTTCCGTCGCGAGGTCACCCAGCTGGCCGGCGACTGGTCGCGCTAGTAGCTCCCTTCCCTGCTGGGTCCGCGGCGTTGGTGTGCCAGGCCCCCTGAATCGTCACCTCCCATCGGATCCACCGTCAGGGACGAAGCTCCTACGTGGTGAGCAGGCCTTCGACCTCCGCAAAGGCGTTGTGCTTGACCACCCTCACTATGCCCCCATGGGTATATTGAGGCGTGGCTATTCGGTCGTCGCACCTGGCTCGCGCGTTCTTTGTCGCGGCGGCGCTGATGGCTCCATGGACGCTGTATCTGGCGGTCACGCTCCCCCGGCACTACTCGGCCCATCACTACTGGCTCGGTTGGGCTGGCTTCGACATGGCCTTGATCGCCGTGCTAGTGGCCACCGGGCTGTCCATCCGGCGCGGGAGCTCCGCGGTGACTCGTTACGCGGCAGTCGCGGCGACGATGCTCGTCATTGATGCATGGTTCGACGTTCTCAACGCAGCTACCGGCTCTGACGCGCTTGCCGCGGGGTCGATGGCGGTCGTCGTCGAGCTGCCGTTGGCGTACATCTGCTGGCAGCTGTCCGTACGAAGGGCGCGATCCGGCTAGGTAGGCCGTCGGTGGCGGGTCGCGCCGGGATGAGGCACGTTGGGTCCGGGTCGAGTAGGCGGCATGCCCCGGGAACCGGGCAGCGAGGTGCTGCTCCCCTCATCGTGCTTGGCGGTGATCAGCACGACAAGCGCCCGCGCACGCCGCCGTCGTCCACAACTGTCCGAGGTGCGCGTGATAGCGGCGGCGCCCGCCACCGCTATCACTTCGGCGCCGGCACCTCTACCGCCTCGGCAGCCCGGTCCACGTCCTCGGTGTCGCCCTCCTGGGCATTCGGCGTCAGCATCCAGCGCCCTGGGGGCAACCTTCTCCGACTATACCTGTGGGGGGTATCCTTGTGGTGGGAGCAAACGCCGCGAGTGGGAGAGGGGTGATGGGCAGTTGGATACGCCGGGGTACCGCGACAACAAGCAGGCCCACCTGAAGAGGCTGCGCAGGATCGAGGGCCAAGTCCGTGGACTGCAACGCATGGTCGAGTCCGACACCTACTGCATCGATGTGTTGACCCAAGTCGCCGCGGCTACCAAGGCGCTGGAGTCGGTGGCCCTGCTGCTGTTGGACGAGCATCTGTCGCATTGTGTCGCTGAGGCCATCGGAGTGGGCGGCGACGTCGCCGACGCGAAACTCGCCGAGGCGTCCGCCGCCATCGCCCGTCTCGTCCGCTCCTGAAGACACCAGACCGGAGGACAACATCGTGACCACAGCGTCATATCGCGTTGACGGGATGACCTGCGAGCACTGCGCATCAGCCGTCACCGACGAGCTCATGGCCTTGGCGGGCGTCAGCAGCGTCGACGTCGATCTGCACGCCGGACAGACATCCGTCGTGACGGTCATCAGTGCCAGCCCACTCGATGACGGGCAGATCGCCGCCGCTCTCAACGAGGCAGGCGACTACCAACTGGCCAGCCCGACCGGCTGAACGCGAGACAGCCGCCCACACCGCCCCGCTACGCCGATCGGCCGAGAAGAGGAATGACGTCGGGATGAACGCCGCCACCGCGCCATCGCCCCCCAGCACCCGCACCGTCGAGCTTTCAATCGGGGGGATGACCTGCGCGTCGTGCGCAGCACGGGTGGAAAAGAAGCTGAACAAGGTCAGCGGAGTCAGCGCGACAGTCAACTACGCCACCGAGAAGGCCCGGGTCACCTTCCCCGACTCCCTGCCACCCGAGGAACTAGTCCCGGTAGTGGCAGCTACTGGATACACCGCGACCCTGCCACCCCCGCAAGCAGCTCGTCTCAACGGGCCGGCGGTCAACAACGACGACACTCCGGATGACGCGCACACCGCTGCGCTGCTGCAGCGGCTGCTCATCTGCCTCGTGCTCGCCACCCCAGTTCTGATGATGTCTATGGTCCCGGCTCTGCAGTTCACCAACTGGCAGTGGCTGGCACTGACGTTGGCGTCCCCTGTGGTCGTCTGGGGGGCGTGGCCGTTCCACGCCGCCGCGTGGACAAACGCCCGCCACGGCGCGGCAACCATGGACACCCTGATCTCTATCGGGGTGCTTGCCGCCTACATCTGGTCCCTGTACGCGCTGTTCATCGGGGACGCCGGCCAGCCCGGGATGCACATGTCCTGGTCGCTGTTCACCGCCGGGGGCGGAGGCCACGAGGACATCTACCTGGAGGTGGCCTCCGCGGTCACCGTATTCATCTTGGCGGGCCGGTACTTCGAGGCTCGGGCCAAGACCCGATCCGGTGCGGCTCTGCGTGCCTTGCTGGAGATGGGTGCCAAGCGGGTTGCTGTCCTCCGCGACGGGGTCGAAAGCACGATAGCCGTGGATGAGCTCGTCGTCGGGGACACCTTCGTCGTGCGCCCCGGGGAGAAGATCGCCACGGACGGGACCGTCCTTCACGGGAAGTCCGCGGTCGATGCCTCCCTGCTCACCGGGGAGTCCCTGCCGGTCGACGTCGGCCCGGGTAGTGCCGTCGTGGGCGCGACCGTGAACGTCGACGGGCGGCTAGAGATCCAGGCGACCAGGGTGGGCGCCGACACTCAGCTCGCGCAGATGGCCCGGCTGGTGCAGGACGCGCAGAACGGCAAAGCCGACGTCCAACGACTGGCGGACCGCGTGTCCGCCGTCTTCGTTCCCACGGTGATCGGCCTCTCGCTAGCCACCCTCGTCGGCTGGCTGGCAACCGGGCACAGCGCGACTGCCGCGTTCACCGCCGCCGTGGCCGTGCTGATAGTCGCCTGCCCCTGCGCGCTCGGCCTGGCAACGCCCACCGCCCTACTGGTGGGGACCGGGCGCGGAGCACAGCTCGGCATCCTCATCAAAGGCCCCCAGGTCCTGGAGTCCACCCGCCGCGTGGACACCATCGTCCTGGACAAGACTGGGACCATCACCACCGGCACGATGAGCCTGATCGACGTCCTCCCCGGCGACGGCATCGACCCCGCGCAGCTCCTCCGCCTCGCCGGCGCACTGGAGAGCGCATCCGAACACCCGATCGCCCGTGCGATCGCCCGCGCCAGCGAGCCCACCTGCCCACCGGACCGGGCCCGGCCGGCCGTCGAGAGCTTCACCAACCACGGCGGCCTCGGGGTCACCGGCGTTGTCGACGGTCACGCGCTAGTAATAGGCCGTCGCACGTGGCTCGCTGACGAGTGGTCCCAGCAGCTCGACCCGGTGCTCGCCGTCGCCTGCGACCAATCTGAGGCGCAAGGGCGCACCCCAATCGTTGTGAGCTGGGACGGCACCCCCCGCGGAGTCCTCGTGGTCGCGGACACCATCAAGGCAACCTCCGCGCAAGCGGTCGCTGAGCTGCGTTCCCTCGGCCTCACACCCATCCTGCTCACCGGCGACAACTACCGGGCAGCCGAGGCAGTCGCCAGCAGCGTGGGCATTGAACACGTCGTCGCAGAAGTCCTACCCCAAGACAAGGTCGACACGCTCACGCAGCTGCAGGTGCAGGGCCGCGTCGTTGCCATGGTCGGCGACGGCGTCAACGATGCCGCCGCACTGGCTCAAGCCGACCTCGGCCTCGCAATGGGCACCGGCAGTGACGTAGCCATCGACGCATCCGACCTGACTCTGGTCCGCGGCGACCTTCGTGTCGCGGCCGACGCCATACGGCTATCTCGGGCCACACTGCGCACAATCAAGGGCAACCTGTTTTGGGCGTTCGCCTACAACGTCGCAGCCATCCCCCTAGCCGCCCTCGGGTACCTCAACCCACTCATCGCGGGCGCAGCGATGGCCTTCAGTTCGGTCTTCGTCGTATCCAACAGCCTACGACTCCGCAGATTCCGACCATGGGCGTCGACATGACGGCCCTGGACCGCCAGGGCGAGCCGGGGCGTCGCCTCCTCGGACGTTCCACGAGCACTATCACCTAACCCACACCCCAGTGGTGGGCCGCCTGGGCATCGAACCCAGAACCCGCGGATTAAAAGTCCGCTGCTCTGCCAATTGAGCTAACGGCCCAGGCGTCTTGAGAGTACTTGACGGGCAGCATGCCGTGGGGAGGCAGACCACGCCTGGACCGACACCTTCCCAGGACGCTCCGCAGAGCCCCCTCACGCTGCTCAGCGGAGTCGAGCGCCACTCTTGGGCGCAACGTCGAGATCGAGCTGGATTGCCAGGTCAGGGCGGCCAACTGCACTGCGCGCATGGACCAGCGCCCCGCTCTCAATGTGGCCCCGAACCTCACCAAACGGGCAGCCGTCCTCCAACGTGGCTGTCACAACCAGGACTGGGGTCGACGGGTGGCCGATTAGCCTGGCCCGGGCAGCCTGGACTCCTCGGTAGCCGGCCACCTCGTCCGCCACCGCATCGGTGAGGGCGTCTGCCACCACTAATGTCCTCCCGGGTGGCCCGTCCGTAGCGACCACCAGGTCAGCGACGCGGTCAGTGGAGGCAAGAATGGCGAGCAGCCAGCGCAAGGCGAGGAGCGCAACCAGTACGGCGATGATGGCGACCACGATCCAGAACCAGTTCCCGTGGCGCCCCACGAAACCCGGGATCCGGTTGTCGGTGAGGTTCAGCTGGGCCCGGGCTGTACCGAACGCCCCCCAGGACAGGGCCGCCAGCAGCCCTCCCCCGACAACCATGATGACGGCGACCACCAGGAGCACGACACGGTTCGTGCGGTCGGCATGCATCAGGACTTCCTGGGTGTGATCGTCAGCGCCACCGTGGGCGCTGCCACCAGGTCGAGGGAGTCCAGGCGCTCCTTCGCGGCGGTCTCCACCCGGTCACGCAGGTCCGGCGCGACCACCCGCGCGGTGTCCATCGCGCCGACGCGCAGCTTCAGGCGGCGCGCGGACGCGCTCGCGTCGGTAGTGCGCACACCGCTCACCCGCTGCACGGCCAACCGGACGGCGGCGGCGACACCGTGGCGGCTGAACGCAGTGTCCACCGCGGCCGTCGACGACGCCAGCGGCGTGACCTGCAGTCGCGTGGGTCGGGTCGGTCGCAGCTCGACGACGAGCAGGACCAGGCCAAGGACGACAAGAGCCCCCGCGGCGATCCGCACGCCCGGTGCGGTCCAGGCGGTGCTCTGGGCGCGGGCGTACACGGTCGGCCAGTGCACCACGACGGGCGCCTTGTGGAGCCGGAAGGCGACGACCTCGATGACGACGATGACGGCGGCCGCCGCCACCAGGATCGCGAGCACGGCCGCCAGCAGCCGGTTGACGAGGCGTCGGGTCATCACTCACCGCACCCGGGACCCGGAGGGCGCGTGGACGAGCTCGGTGACGGTAACGCCGATGTCGGTGACCTTGAGACCGCACGTGGCTGCGACAACGTCGATGACGCGCTCGCGGACCGCCTCCGCCACAGCCCCCACCGGTGCCGGCCATGCCACAGCAAGCTCGAGGCGCAGCACCGCCGTGTCCCCGCTCACCTCGACGCGGGCGCGCGGCAGCCGGACGTCGCCACCTCGTCGCGGCCGACCCCCGACGTCGTCGACCTGCAGGGCCGTCCAGGCCGCAGTCCGCTCCACGACCCGGTCCGCGATGACCACCTGCCCGCTGGGTAGACCCGTGGCATCGTCGGTCGGCCGCGTCGCGGCTGGGGGCATCAACAGGCTCATCGGTCGCTACGACGGCCCGACAGGTAGGCGCTGAGGTCGATGTCACCATCGAGCACCTTCGCCACGACGAACCCGATGATCCCGAACAGCCCGACCACCAGCATCTGGCCGAAGCTGCCGAACGCGGCGGCCAGGCCCAGTACCAGGCCGACGATGGTGCCGAAAATGGTGCGTGTCATGGTCATCTCCACGGGTGGGCGGGCGGCCGGCGCGAAAGCAGGGTGTATCGGGTGGTCCAGGTGGGCAGGCCGCGCCGGGCGCGGTTCAGCCACCGCTGGTGCCACGCCGTGTAGGGCACGACCACCACGCGGCGACGCGGGGCGGGCGCAGCGTCGAAAGCCGCCAGCCCGGCGATGAACACCGCGGCGTCCCCACCCCGGTCGGGGTGATGCGCCCGGATGAAGTCGCGCCGCGCCAGCAACGGCGGGTCCTCAGCCATCGACGCTGCCCACGCCGGCGAGCGGCGCCACCACGTCACCCAGCACCAGCTGGACGGTCCGGTCGCCCACCAGTGGGGCCACGGCGAGGCGCACCTGCGTCGCCCACGTGGACGCCGGCACGCCCCACCGGCCGCGGACCGCGACGACGACGCAGTCCGTGTCCACGCGGACGCCGTCGACGACCCGGCCCGGCAGGTAGGTAACGACCGGGTTCTCCTTCGGCGAGCACAGCCCGTCCACGCCGGGACAGGCAGCCACGGCCTGGGCCACCGCGTCCACGTCGACGCCGTCGACGACGGCGTCAGCCTGCGGTGCGGTCATGACAGGCGGGGTTCCGGCTCCGGCTCCTCGTCGTGCGGGAGGTACACGTCGCCCACGTTGACGTTGACCTCGACGACCTCCAGGGCGGTCATCTGCTCGACCGCTGCCTTGACGTTGCGCTGGATGCCCTGGCCGATGTCGGCGATGCTGACGCCGTACTCCACGACGATGTCGACGTCGATGGCCGCCTGGGTCTCCCCCACCTCGACCGCGACGCCCTGGGCCACGTTGGGCCCGGAGCTGCCGGGGATCCGGCTGCGGATCGACCCCAGCGCCCGGCTGCTGCTGGAGGAGCCCATGGCGTGGACACCGGGCACCTCCCGGCACGCCATGCCAGCGATCTTCTGCACGACGCTCTGAGCCACGGTGATCTTCCCCTCGTCGGTGGTGAGCCGGCTGAGCGAGGTCGACGGGGTGGTCGGTTCGGGGGTAGCGGTGGGCTGGGTCATCAGCGGCCCGCCTCCTGTCCTAGGGGTCCGATGGGGGTCGACAGTCACCTACCCCCGCCATCGGCACGCTACTCCCGATCCGCGGGACCGTCGGAGGAGTCCCACGATTCGCCTGAACCTCACCGTCTTTCCCCCTCGCGGCCACGACACCGCAGGCCGGCCAGCCCCGGATGTCCGGTCACGGCTGTCCCCGCAGCGGACGGCCAGCGCGGACCTCGTGGACGCGCACGCGGGCGCGCTGCACTGGGCGATGGCCGGCACGGTCCTGCTCGCGGCCGCCCGGCACGCGACGCTGCCGTCGCGCGACCTTGCCGCCGCGCGTGCAGCTCCCGGGACAGCTGAGGATCGACCCGGTCGCGGTAGCCCTGCCGCTCGGGCTGCTCACGCAGGGGGACGGCTGGCGCATCGACAGCACGCGGGCCTGGCTACGCATGGTCACCGACGCCCTGATCGCGTTCATCGCCCTGGTCAGCGCGGTCAGCGTTCGCCTCGCGGGTCGTCGTCGTCATCCTCCACAAAGCTGACAAGGAGGTCGGCAGCGCCGCCCGCCTGCTGGCGGCGGGGTGGCCATCTGGCTGATCAACATCCTGGCGTTCGGCCTGTGGTTCTGGGACCTGGACCAGAGCGGGGCCGTGCAGCGGGCGGCCGATACCGACCGGCCGCCCGCGCTCCTGTTCCCTGACATGGGCAACCCGAAGGGTGTCCGCACCGGCTGGCACCCCGTGCTGCAGGACTACCTGCAGATGTCGCGGGGTGGCTGCGGCCGCAGTTCGGGTCAGGCAGCGGTGGTGCGGCCCGCGGCCTCGGTGCCGGACCACCGAACGCCTAGGTGGCAACAAAGCGTGCAGCAGGTGAACGACGCTGGAGTAGTCGGACGAACTACTCACAAACTCGTGGCATCCCTGTCGCGGATCGGCCCCCCGTCGCAAGCCCGGTCAGACATGGGGGGCGCTTCCGCGCGTCCCACCGAATCGTCGCGAGCCGCGGCACACGACTTTCGGCGGAAATGTAGATCAGCTACCGCGCGGCGTCCGCCCCTTCCTAGGATGACCACGTCGGCCCCGATCAGCGACACCTACCGCCTTTGAAGGGTTACACCCCGATGGCTCGTGTGCTGGGGACGACTCAGATGGGCATGTCGACGAACGGCGAGGCCGCCTGCGCGTCGGCGTCAATGAGCCGCTCGGCGTCCAGCCGGTCCATCCGGTCGGCCTCTGCGCGCACCAGCAGCGGCAGCAGCCCCACGTCGCCCGCGGTGGCAATACCGGTCACCTCGGGGTGCGACAGCACCCAGCTCAGCGCCGCGCGCACCGCTGGCAGGGTGTGGAACGGCTCGTACCAGGTGGCGTAGTCCCCGTGCGCCCCTCCGCCGGGCCAGTTCCGCCGGGCGAGGGTCTTGATCGTCATCAGGCCCGCGTCCTGGTGGCTCACCTCGGCGGCCAGCGCGGCAAACGCATCCCGGAACCCCCGGTCGCGGGCCAGCACCGGGTTGAGCGGGGTCAGCACGGTGTCGAACGGGTAGCGGCGTAGCGCGTCGAGGTGGGTGGCCGCTGCGGCCACCCCGTGGCCGGTGATCCCGATCGCAGACACCAGACCCTCCGCGCGGGCCCGCGTCAGCGCCTCTAGCGCCCCGCCCGGCGCGAGCACCTGGTCCAGGTGCTCGCGGTCGCAGACCGCGTGGATCTGGACCAGGTCCAGGTGGTCGGTGCGCAGCAGCCGCAGGGAGCGCTGCAGGTCGGCCCAGGCCCCGTCCCGGTCGCGCTGCTCGGTCTTGGACGCGAGGAAGATGCGGTCCCGCACGGCCGCGACGAACGGCCCCATCAGCTCCTCGGACCGCCCGTAGCTGGACGCGGTGTCGAAGTGGTTGATGCCCGCGTCCAACGCCGCGTACAGGGAGCGCTCGGCGGTGGCCTGGTCGACCTCGGACAACGACGCGGCCCCGTAGATGAGCACCGAGCTGTCGTGCCCGGTTCGCCCGAGCCTGCGCTGCTCCATGCGGCCTCCCGCTCCCGTCCCGCCGGTCCCCCTGCCCCAGCATGCCCCGGTGCGGCCCGGTATGCGCCCAGCGAGGCAGGCGTGGCGGGCGTGGACCGCCCGCGGCACCCACGCGGATAAGCCGAACGGCGGGTGCCCCAGGCAGCTTCCCGGAGCACCCGCCGTTGGGTGACGCTGCTGCTAGTGCGCGGCTTCGTAGGCGGTACGCACGCTGGCCGGGATCGGCCCGCGCGACGGCACGCTCATCCCCTGCTCGGACGCCCAGGCGCGCATCTGCGCGGCGGACGGGCCGGAGCTGGACTTCTTCGCCGCCGCCTTGCGGGGCGGACGCGCGGTCGAGGTCGCGCGCGTGGCGCGCTTGGCCGGTGCGGCCTTGCTCGCCCGTGCTGACTTGGCCGCGGGTGCCTTCGCCGCCGGGGCGGCCGGGGCCGGCGCCGGGGTGTCGTTGACGACCGCCAGCTTGACGTTGAACAAGGAGCCGACAACGGTGAGTACCGCGTCCAGCAGCTCCGACGGTTCCTTCGGTGCCTTCACGTGACCTCTGTTCCCCTGCCCGTACGGGCAGTTGTGGCGACCGAGTTTCGGCCTCTTGGGAACAAGAGTAGTGGACAAACCGTGAAACACCGGTTTCGGGACGTTGCGGGGGACGTCGCACCGACCTGCGCGCTCCGGTGCGCCGCCTTGCGGGTCACCCCGCGCTGGGCTCGGGAACCGTTGCCAGCACGTCGGTCAGCGCCGCCACCAGGGCCCTCGCGGCCGCGGGGTCCAGCTCGACCGCGACCCGCGCGCCGGGCCCTTTCGCCGGGTTCAGGAAGTCGATATTCACCGTGTGCTCGTACTGGGCGTGCACGGGGTGGTCGTAGTACACGCTCGCCGACGCCAGCGGGAACCACCCGGTGGCCCCCTTGCCGGACCCGGCCACGTCGATCCGCTCGGTGTAGTAGGTGCACATGGGCATCTCCCCCGCTCAGCTCAGCGTGCGGTCGTAGAAGTCGTGCACCAGCTCCCAGCCGGCGACCGCCGCCGCCTGGCGGTAGCTCGGCCGGTCCGCTGCGAAGAACCCGTGCCCGGCGTCGTCCAGGGTGTGGAACTCATGCGGCTTGCCCAGGCGCTCCAGCTCCGCGGCCAGCACCGCCGTCTCCGCTGGGGAGGGGTGGCTGTCCTGCACCCCGAACAGCCCGAGCAGCGGGCAGGACAGATCGCCGGCCCGCCCCAGCAGCGGCCGGGCCTTCAGCGGGAACTCCGCCGGCGGCTCGTTCACGATGAACGCCCCGTAGCAGTCCACCGCCGCGTCCAGCGGCAGGCTGACCGCGGACAGGAACGACTGGCGGCCGCCGGAGCAGAACCCGATGACGCCGACCTTGCCGTTGGCCCCGGGCAGCGAGCGCAGGTGCGCCGCCGCCCCGTCGACGTCGGTGACGACCCGCTCGTCGGGCACCCCACCGGCGGCCCGCACCGCTGCGGCGGCGTCGTCGGGGCTCGCGCCGGGTGCGTCGCGGGAGTACAGGTTCACCAGCAGCGCGGAGTATCCCCAGGTCGCCAGGCGCCGGGTGATCTCCTTGGTGCCGTAGTCGTAGCCGGGCAGGTGGTGGATCACCACCACGCCGCCCCCGCGCGGCGACGCGGGCGTCGCGAGGTACCCCTCGATCGGGGTGCCGTCGCCGGAGCCGAACGTGATGGTGCCGGCGGTGATCGTGTCGTCCGGTGTCGTGGTCACGGTCGCGATTGTGGCAAACCCCCGCCCGCTGCGCCGGTCGGGCTCCCCGGCTCCGCCCGGCCCCGTCGAAACCCGCAGGCTCCGTGTGGCGCGGCCGCGCGACGGCTCAGTTGGCCAGCACGAGGTCGGGTGCGGACTCCTGGCGGGCGACGGTCCGCCGCCCGGCGATCAGCCAGCCGACGAAACCGAGCACGATCGCGACCAGCACGCCGAGGTTCGCGAACTCCCAGGACCCGGTCTTGCCGCCCAGCCCGACCGGGCCCAGCAGGTAGCCCTGCCAGGACAGCCAGCCGGCGCTGGGGTCGGAGTTGGTGACCAGGCCCCAGCCCACGGCGGTGGCGACGACGAGGACCAGCACGGCCGGCCAGGTCACCCAGCCGTAGCGCCCGCGCGCGTCGTACAGCTCGGCGTCGGCGAACGGGCGTCGGCGCAGCACCATGTCGGCGAGGAAGATCCCGCACCACGCGGCGATCGGCACCCCCAAGGTGACCAGGAAGGCCTCGAAGACCAGGACGAAGGACGAGGCGAAGAACACCACGTAGACGGTGCCGATCACCATCAGGACCGCGTCGACGCCGGCCGCGACCGGGCGGCGCACCGGCAGTCCCAGGGTCAGCAGCGCCAGCCCGGAGGAGTAGATGTCCAGGACCGCGCCGCCGACCAGGCCGAGGATGGCGACGAGCAGGAACGGCAGCAGGTACCAGGTGGGCAGGATGGTGGTCAGCGCCCCGATGGGGTCGGCGCCGATCGCGGCGCTCAGCGCCGACGACGACCCGGCGAGCAGCAGCCCGTAGCCCAGCAGGATCACCGGTGCCACGCTCGCGCCGAACGTCGTCCAGCCGACGACGGCCGGCCCGGAGGAGTTGCGGGGCAGGTAGCGGGAGTAGTCCGCAGCGGTGTTCACCCAGCCCAGGCCGAACCCGGTGACCACGAACACGGTCGCACCGACCACGTGCTGGAAGCTGCCGGACGGCAGCGCGGTGACGGTGTGCCAGTGGATGTGGGACACCGTCAGCGCGATGTAGCCGACGGTGAGCACCGCGGTGGCCACGGTGATGACGGTCTGCATCCGCATGATGACGTCGAAACCGAGGATGCCGCCGCCGGCCACCAGCGCGAGGACCACGACGAGGGCGAGCACCTTGACCCCGGTGCCGTTGCCCAGGTGGGGGAACAGCCGGTGGGTGACGGTGGCGGCGGCGAGGCTGGCCAGGGAGACCAGCACGATCTCCCAGCCGACCAGCAGCACCCACGACAGCGCCGTCGGTCCGGCGTTGCCACGCACCCCGAACGCCCCGCGGGACAGCACCATCGTGGGCGCCGACCCGCGCTTGCCGGCCAGAGAGACGAACCCCACCAGCAGGAACGAGGCGATGATGCCGACCAGCCCGGCGACGCTCGCCTGCCACAGCGACACCCCGAACCCGAGGACGAACGCGCCGTAGGGGACGCCGAGGACGGAGACGTTCGCCGCGCACCACGGCCAGAAGAGGCTGCGCGGGGTGCCCTTGCGCTCCTTCTCGGCGATGACGTTGATGCCGTTGAGCTCGACGGTGAGCCCCCCGGCGACGGGGGCTGCGGCGGTGGGGACGTCGTGGACGGTCATGGCTACCCCTCCCGGGGGACCCGGTCGCTCCGGTGCCCGTGGCGCGCGGACGGCTGCCCGTGCAGGGCAGCAGTCTGCCGTCCCGTCCGTGCGGCGCGCAGCCCGGGCACGCGTCGGCGCGCCCGGGGGCCACCCGCGCCGCGAGGTAGCGTCGTGCGCGTGCCCGTCCCGCTCACCCTGGCGCTGACGCGGCTGGTCGCCCACGCGAGCCGGCTGGCGGGGCGGGGCTCGGGGGCGACCCTGCCCGGGGCGCTCGCGCAGCGGCTGGACCCGGGGCTGGCGGGGCTCCTGGCGTCCCGCCTGCCGGGCGGCACGGTGCTCGTCACCGGGACGAACGGCAAGACCACCACCACGAAGATGCTGGCCGCGGTGCTCGCCGCACACGGGCAGCGGGTGGTCACCAACACCAGCGGCGCGAACCTGGCCACCGGGGTGACCGCGGCGCTGGTCGCCGACGCGGACCTGCGGGGTCGGCCGCGGGCCAGCATGGGGCTGTTCGAGGTGGACGAGGCGGCGCTGCCCGCGGTGGCCGCGGCGCTGCGCCCGCGCTGCGTGGTGGTCCTCAACCTCTTCCGCGACCAGCTGGACCGCTACGGGGAGCTGGACACCCTCGCGGCGACGCTGGCGCGCGGGGTCGCGGCGTGCACCGCCACGGTGGTGCTGAACGCCGACGACCCGCGCATCGCCGCACTGGCCGACGCCGCGGCGCCGGGCACGCGGGTCACCACCTTCGGCCTGGAGGTGCCCGCGGCGTCCGGCTCGTCGCAGGGCACGGCGGGTCGCACGACCGAGGACGCCCAACGGGTGGCGCCGGGGGACGCCGACCGGTGCCCGCGCTGCCAGGGCCGGCTCGTGGTCAGCCGCTCCTACTACGCCCACCTGGGGCACTACGCGTGCCCGAACGGGGACCTGACCCGCCCCTCCCCCGACGTCGCCGTCACCGCCCTCGGACCGGCGACCACTGCAGGCTCGACGTTCCGGGTGGCCAGCGGCGACACCGAACTCGACGTCGCCATCGCGCTGCCCGGCACCTACAACGTGTACAACGCCGCCGCGGCGCTCGCCGCGGCGGCGGCGTTGGGCGTCGCGCCGGACACCGCGGTCACCGCGCTGCGCACGGTGTCAGCGGCGTTCGGCCGTTTCGAGCGGGTGGAGGTGGCGGGGCGGACCCTGTACCTGCTGCTGGTGAAGAACCCCGCGGGCCTCGGGCAGGTGCTGGCCACGTTCCTGCACGGCGCCGAGCGCCCGCACGTGCTGCTCGCCGTCAACGACGCCGCCGCCGACGGCCGTGACGTCTCCTGGCTGTGGGATGTCGACCTGGCCGGTCTGGCCGCGACCGACCCGGTGGTCCTCACCGCGGGCAGCCGGGGACTGGACATGGCGCTGCGCCTGAAGTACGACCAGATCCCCGCACGAGCACAGCCGTCGCTGCGCGCGGCGTTGGACACCCTGCTCGCCGAGCTGCCCGAGGGCGGCACCGGCTACGTACTGCCCACCTACACCGCGATGCTGGCGCTGCGCGCCCTGCTCGGGCAGCGCACCCCCACCCGGGGCGAGGCCGCGCCGGCGGTGTCCCGGTGAATCCCCGCACGCGGGGAGCGAGGGGGTCGGCGTGGGCGTGAGGCTGACGATCGCCCACCTGTACCCCCGGGAGATGAACCTCTACGGCGACGCGGGCAACATCCGCGCGCTGGTGCAGCGGCTGCGCTGGCGGGGCCACGACGCCGAGGTGGCGGCCGTGGAGGTGGGCGAGCCGTTCGACCTGGCCGGTGCGGACCTGGTGTTCGGCAGCGGCGGCCAGGACTCCGGGCAGGCGATCGTCGGCCCGGACCTGCTGGCCCGGGGCGACGAGCTGCGGGCCGCGGTCGCCGCCGGGGTGCCTGTGCTCGCGATCTGCGGGCTGTTCCAGCTGTTCGGCCACGGCTACACCCCGCTCGGTGGGGGGCGGATCCCCGGCATCGGGGTGTTCGACGTGGACAGCGTGGGGGGCGGCGAGCGGGTCACCGGCAACGTGGTGCTGGACACCGCGCTCGGCCGGGTCGTGGGGTTTGAGAACCACTCCGGGCGGACCGTCCTGGCCCCCGGGCAGGCCGCCTTCGGCCGGGTGGTCCGCGGGGTCGGCAACGACACTGCCTCCGGCCTGGAGGGTGCGAGGACCGGGGCAGCGATCGGCACCTACCTGCACGGACCGGTGCTGCCCACCAACCCGCACCTGGCCGACCACCTGCTCGCCGCTGCGCTGCGCCGCCGCGGCGTCGACGAACCCCTGGCCCCGCTGGACGACACCCTCGAGCTCGCGGTGGCCGAGGCGGCGGCCGCCCGCCCCCGGCGCACCTGACCCGTCGTCGGACCCGCCCCGCCGCGCGCCGTCAGCCGAGGGTGGCGACCAGCTCCGCGGGGTCGGGGACGGCGGCCGGCCCGGCGCGCGTCACGGACAGCGACGCGGCCGCGGTCGCCGTGGCCAGGGCGGCGGCGAGGTCGGCCCCGGCGCCGAGGCGGGCCAGCAGGACCCCGGTGTGGACGTCCCCCGCACCGGAGGTGTCGCGCACCTCGACGGCGAGCGCGTCCGCCTGACCCGCCACCGTCGCGCCCCGGGCGGCCGCGGCACCGCGCGCACCTGCCCGCACCACAGCGACCGCGTGGTCGGACAGCTGGCTGGACAGCGCTGCCGCCAGTGGGCCCGGGTCGTCCCCGGTCGGTGCGGCGGCGCCGAGCATCAGGCGGGCCTCCCGGGCGTTGAGGCTGAGCAGGTCCAGGCGGCGCAGCACCGCGGCCAGCAGGCCCGGGGGGATCTCCGCCACCAACGGGCCGGGGTCCAGCACGAGGGCGGGCCCGGGCGCCAGCGCGGCCAGGAAGGCGCCCAGCACGTCGCGGGACGTCGCGTACACCAGGTCGTAGCCGGACACGTAGACCGCGTCGGCGCCCGTCAGGCCGAGCCCGGCCAGCTCCCCGGGGGTCGGGGCGGCCTCCACGCCGGGGACGGTGAGGTAGGTGCGCTCCCCGTCCGGCTCGACCATCCCCACGCAGAACCCGGTGTCCGCGTCAGTCCGGGGCGCCAGCAGGGCGGACACCCCGGCGTCGGCGAGCGCCGCGCGGACCGCGTCGCCGTGCCGCCCGGTGCCGTGCGGGGCGGCGTAGGCGGCGGCCAGCCCGAACGCCCGGC
>Ga0075029_100000863_pt1 | contig 17393 bp, 18 predicted proteins | sample LitLauG_LLR_2013_FD_71391 | JGI IMG/M metagenome (GOLD analysis project Ga0075029, IMG submission 71391) | Freshwater sediment microbial communities from North America - Little Laurel Run_MetaG_LLR_2013 | ecosystem: Environmental > Aquatic > Freshwater > Creek > Sediment | place: USA...
TCCTCAAGGCCTGGGCCGAGGCGCGCGTGTCGCACGAGGGTCGCTACTTCAATCTCCACGATGTCGAAGTGCTGCCCAAGCCGCTGCAGGCGCCCCACCCGCCCGTGTGGATGGCCGCCACCTCCGAGAGCGCCATCGACTGGGCGGCCGGCAGAGGATTTTCCATCCTGATGGATCCGCACTGCACCCAAACCGAACTGAGCGAAAAGCGCGCGCTCTATGGTCGCCGATTGGTCGAGGCAGGCCATGTCGCCGACGGGCGCGACATTCCCATGGCGCGGTTGATCGCCGTCTCGCACAGCGCCGAGCGCGCGAAGCTCGTCGCGCGGCGCGGGGCCGCCTGGACCGTCGGCTCCTATATCGGCGGACTGGGCGGCGCGCGCGATCCGGTCGAGCGCTATGTCGATGAAGTGATCCTTCACGGGACGCCTGCCTCCGTTCTCGATCAGATCCTGGCGTTGAAGGAGACGGCGTCGATGAACTACCTGATGTGCGCGCCGCTCAGCCAGGAATCCTTCGATCTGATGACCCTCGAAATCCTGCCCAAACTCGTCTGATTTCGCCTGTCCTGTGACACGCCGCCCGCGAATTCGGCCCCACGGGTTCCACGGAGAACGACCATGACCAATCTCTATGGCGAGACCCATCGCCAGGTTCAGGCGGGGCAAAACAGCCGGCCGCTGGCCGACCTGATCGGGTCCCTCGTCCACCCGGTGCTGACCGATGAGGAGCGCGCGTTCGTGACCTCGCGCGACTTCTTTTTCCTGGCCAGCGTCGACGGCGAGGGCCGACCGACCGTCTCCTACAAAGGCGGGCCGCCCGGCTTCGTGCGGGTGATCGACGCATCGACCCTGGAGTTCCCGATCTATGACGGCAACGGCATGTACCTGTCGGCTGGCAATGTCGCCGGGAACGAACAGGTGGGCCTGCTCTTCATCGACTTCGAGACGCCCAACCGCCTGCGGGTGCAGGGCGCGGCCCGGCTTGCGCAGGAAGGCCTTGACGCCTTTCCCGGCGCCCGCCTGCTGGTGCGGGTGGATGTCCGCCACGTCTTCGTGAACTGCGGCCGCTACATCCACAAACACGTCCGCGTGGCGCAAGCCGCCCATGTGCCTGACGCGATGGGCGTCCAGCCGATCGCCGCGTGGCAGAGGATCGACAGTGTGCAAAGCGCGCTGCCGCCGCAAACCCAGGCCGCTGCGGCGAAGGCGGGATTGATCAGCCCGCAAACCTACGCGGAAATGGTCAAGCGGGGCGAGGCTTAGAACGACGCGGGGGGCGCCGAGCTCAGCCGGATCGCCGACGTCTATAGACCTCGCGGGTAAGGCGCGGTTGGCGGTTGTCAGTGTCGGGGGCCGGGGCTATATTCACCCATATGGGTGAATATAGATCTCTCGATCGCACCATGACCGCGCTGGCCGATCCGACCCGGCGGGCGATCCTGGCGCGGCTGTCCGCCACGGAGGCGCGGGTGACCGATATCGCCGCGCCGTTCGCGATTTCGCTCAACTCGGTCTCCAAGCACATCCGAGTTCTCGAACGCGCTGACCTGGTGCGCCGCCGCCGGTTGGGCCGCGAGCACCTGCTTTCGCTCAATCCCGAGCCGCTTGAGGCGGCGTCGCGCTGGATCGATGAGCAGCGTGCGCTTTGGTCCTGGCGCCTTGGCAAGCTCGAAGATGTCCTGAAGGAGGAGGCGCCATGACCGGCGAGCCCATGAGCACTGTCGTGGTCACGCATCGTTATGCCGCGCCCCCTGAAAAAGTGTTCGACGCCTTCCTGGATGTGACCATCGCATCGCGATTCCTGTTCGCTACCGCCACGGGGGAGATGATCGCGGCCGAGATCGAACCGCGCGTGGGCGGCCACTACGCCTTTACCGAGCGCCGACCGGACATGGGCGAGGTGCGTCACGTCGGCGAGTACCTGGAGATCGACCGCCCGCGGCGCCTGGTGTTCACCTTCGGCGTGCCGCAATTCGACCCGCGCATGACCACGGTGACCATCGAGATACGTCCCGACTGCGAGGGGTGCGCGTTGACCCTGACCAACGAAGGTGTGGTCCCGGACTACGCGGACGGCAACCGCGACGGTTGGAGCCGGATCCTCGATGGGCTTCTGCCGGCCTACGAAGGCGTTCACGGCGGCGGTTGGCGCGCGGCCACCCGCTGACCTGGCCGACGTTGGGCGGGTGTCTCCCGCCTCACCAGATGCGGGCGCGGTCTCCTGGGGCCAGGTAGTACTTGCCGCCGGGAGTCACCCCAAAGGCCGCATACCAGGCGTCATCGTTGCGCGTTGGACCGATCACGCGGAAGGCCGCTGGCGAATGCGGATCGGCCGCCAGTTGGCGCTTGGTGGAATCGTCGCGCACCTTGGTCTGCCAGCTTTGCGCGAAAGCCAGGAAGAAGCGCTGGTCGCCGGTCAGGCCGTCGATCACCGGCGCCGGCGCGCCCTTCAGGGACGCGTGGTAGGCGTCCAGAGCCGCGAGCAGTCCGCCAAGGTCGGCGATGTTCTCGCCCATGGTTTGCTTGCCGTTAATATGTGAGCCTGGCACGGGCTCATAGCCGTCGTATTGCGCGCCAAACTTGGCCGCTTCGGCCTCGAAGCGTCTGGCGTCATCGGCCGTCCACCAATCCCGCACGGCGCCGGTGTCGTCGATCTTGCGGCCCTGGTCGTCAAACCCGTGGGTGATCTCATGGCCGATGATCGCGCCGGCGGACCCATAGTTGACGGCGTCGTCGGCGTTCAGGTCGAAGAACGGCGCCTGCAGAATTCCGGCCGGAAAGACGATCTTGTTTTCCAGGCCGCCATTATAGGCGTTCACGGTTTGGGGCGTCATGCCCCATTTCTTGTGGTCGACGGCCTTGCCAAGGTCCGACAGCTGATAGGCCCATTCAAAAGCTTCGCTGCGCTGTACGTTGCCATAAAGGTCGTCGGGATCGATTTTCAGGCCGGAATAGTCGCGCCACTTGTCGGGATAGCCGACCTGGACATCCATCTTGTCGAGCTTCTTCAAGGCTTCAGCCTTGGTGGTGGGCGCCATCCAGGCGGCGTTCCGGATCCGCGCCGCCAGGGCGGTTTTCAGATTGGCGACCAGATCCCGCATCTTGGCCTTGGCCGCCGGCGGGAAATAGGCGGCCACGTATTCGCGGCCCACCGCCTCACCCAAGGTCCCGTCGATCAGGCTCACGCCCCGCTTCCAGCGCGGCAGCTGCGCGCTCACGCCGCTCAGGGTTTTTTTGAAGGCGAACTGACCTTCGTCGAACCGCTTGGAAAGATAGGGCGCCGCACTGTCGGTGACGTGGAAGGCTTCCCAGGCCTTCAGCGTTGGCAGGGGCGTATCGCGATAGATCTCGGCGAGTTTCTGAATCGCGGTCTTGGGACCGACGACGACCATCTCCTGGCCGGGGGTTCCGGCGGCCGCCAGGTGAGCGTCCCAGTCGATTCCGGGGGCGTAGGCCTTGAGCGCCGGCAACGTCATGGGGTTGATGGTCTTGTCGATGTCGCGCTCATCGACCTGGGTCCAGCTGACCTCGGCGATCCTTGTTTCAAGCGACATGATCGCAATCGCCGTCGCCGCGGGATCCTTGTCGCCAATCATCTTCAGGGTGCGTTCAATATAAGCGCGATAGGCCTCGCGTTGCGGTTTGAAGCTGTCTTTCAGATAGTAGTCGCGATCGGGCAGGCCCAGACCGTCCTGATCGAGGTAGAGCACGTTGACTTCAGGTCGCTTGGGGTCGGGCCCCACGGATAGTCCGAAGAAAGACTTGCCGAAGCCGGCATAGGTTTTGCCCATCATCACGGCGAAATCCGCCTTGCTGCTTATCGCGGCGATCGCGGCAAGGTCGCTCTTGAGCGGTGCGTCGTCGCGTTGTTCCAGCCGCGCCTCGTCCATCCACGAGTTGTAGAAGCCGCCGATCTGGGCGGCCGTCGGCGACTTGGGATCCTTGGCGGCCGTCTCGATCAGAGTGCGCAGTTGGACCTGCGTACGGTCAAAGACATCGCGCCCGGACCCCACCGACCCCTGGTCCGGAGGGATCGTCGCCTTGGCCAGCCAGGCGCCCTGGGCGTAACGAAAAAAATCGTCCCCAGGCGACACCGTTTTATCGCCCGACGACAGATCAACGCCCCAGGCTCCATAGTGGGCGGGCGCCGCAGTCTCGGCGGTCGCCGCGAACGGCGTCAAGGAAAGGGCGACCCATGACGTGGCGGCGAGCAGACCCAAGCGCATATTCATTCCTCAGTTGACGTAGGGGACGACCGGTATAATCGCCCCCGCGTCAACGGACAAATCCGCGTCGTTTTAGGCCGCGGCCATCTTGGCGACGTTCTCCCACGTCGTCGCCTGGAACGCCGGGCGAGATTGCATGCGCTTCAGCCAGGCCGGGAGTTGGGGATTGGCGGCGGTGAGCTCGGCCCACTCCGGGCATTGCTCCAGGAAATCGACTTGGCAACAGACCATTATGTCGGCGAGGCTGACGGACTCGCCCGCGAGGTAGGTCTGATTGCCCAGGAGGCCATTCAGAGCGTCGATCACCCGGTGAGCCGCCGGCATGGCGGCCTCGATGGCCGCCTCGTCGGGCGTGAGGCCCATCAGGCGAGGGCCGACAATCCGCTGAAAGCCGATGACGTTGCCGACTCCCTGGAACAGGTACCAGTCGCTGATGCTCATGATCTGGTCCATGCGCGCGGCCTGCTTCACATCCTTTGGCGTCATCGCAGGTGTCGGCAGGACGCGATCGAGATATCGCAGGATCGCCGAGGTCTCATAGAGGATGAAGCCGTCGTGCTCGAGCGTCGGGATGCGCGCGAATGGATTCATCAGCGTGTAGGGCTCGGCGCGATGGCTGCCCGGCGCTAGGGCGGCCAGCCGGTATGGGGCGCCCTTCTCTTCCAGGGTCGCGAGTACGGCGCGCACGAACGGGCTGCCGGGAATACCGTGAACGACGAAGCCAGCCATGATCGAGGGTTCCTTGCTTTGTTGGGGGGGGGTCAGGGATGGGTTGCGGCATATTCCGCGAAATTTGCCAGGTGGGTCGGCCAGCCGCCGCCGAGCATACCGGCGAGGCGTTCCGCGTCCGCGCCGAAATTTTCGAGTTTGCGGTGTTCCAGCCGCACCTTCGCGCCGCCGTCCGCATTGGCGGTGAAGGTCAGTTCGACCTCGGTGATGAAATCGGGATCATAGTTAAACTGAGCGTTGATCCGCCACGCGAGGACAAACCCGTGCGGGGGGTCCCAGGCCAGAACCTCTCCCCAACGGGTTTCGTCGCCTTGCGCATCGCGCTCGAGCCAAAGGCCGCCGACGTAGGGTTCAAGGACGATCTCGGCGAATGGCTCCTTGCCGATGGTCATGCCTTTGGGCCACCAGCCCGCCATGCGGGTGGTGAAAAGCTCGAAGGCGCGGGCCGGAGCGCATTTGACGTCGACCTCCCGCACCACAGGGGCGATGGTCATGGTTCTTCTCCCTCCTCCGCGTCGGCCAGATCCTTGAAGGCGTCGAGCGCAAACGTCCAGTGACTGTCCAGCCAGTCGCGCATGCGTCCGACCCCACGGGGATCAAGCCGATATATGCGCCGAGCGCCGTCGCGGGTCTGGGTCACCAAACCGGCCTCCTTGAGTACGCGCAAGTGCTGAGAAACCGCCGGCCGGCTCACAGGCAAGGTCGCGGCGATCTCGTTCACCGCCGCCGGGTGTACGGCCAGGCGCTCGAAGATGGCGCGACGGGTCTCGTCGCCGAGCGCCCCGATCGCCATCAAGCCACTCTGGTAAGCCATGGCTAACCGTAAGTCTCCACTTACGAATAGGTCAAGGGGACTGCGAGCTTTTTCGGCATGGCCAGCCCGAAACGCCTTCTCGGCGGCCACGCCACCGCCTCGGGCGACGAACTTTGCGGCGGGTCCGAGAGCCTGTGGCGAACCCTCCAAACCGCCGTTAGACTGGCCCCGCGCGGAGTTGCGGCGCAGGAGGACCGATCGATGGAGTCCGACGACCCCCTATCGGTGTTTGAGATGCCGCGCTGGCTGGTCGGTCCGGCGTTGGAATCGTGTCGAGCGTTCAACACCGCGCTCGACAGGCTGTTCTACGACACGCCACATTTTGAGCGGGCCCTTGAGGCTGAAAGCGACCTGGCGGTCACCGACGGCGAAATCGAGGGCAGGGGCTTTCTGGAACTCAGCGCGCAACACGACCCGGAAGGCGCGCTGCTTGTGGTCGATGCTCAGTCGCGGCCGACCGTGCGCGCGTTTGACGATGTGGGGGCGTTTCTATCTTGCGCGGATCCGGAGGTGATGGGCGTGCGGATCGCCTCGATCACCGGCGTCGGCAGTTCGGCCTTGGGCAGCGCGGCTTTTGCGTGGAACATATCGACCGCGTTGGGCGCGCCGGTGCTGGCCATCGTACCGGGGTACGGGGTGGCCGATGTGCTCTATCAGGCGCTGGGCGGGTGGTTTGGTTTTGGGCTGCACGATTTCCTGAACACAAAGTCGCGGCTGCAGACGGCGCTTGGCGCCTTTGCGCCGAAGACCGCGGCGATCGGGCGGCGCCTGTCGGCTTCCGCGCCGGGCGGACGGTCACAGGCCAACGGCGCACCGGTGTTCCGCACCGGCTGCGGGTCCTCAGATGTCTTGCACGACCTGATGGAGCGGCGGTCCTTCTCCTGCGTCGTGGGTCACAGCAAGGGCGCCTTGGCGATCGCCAACGCGCTGGAATCGCTGGCCGACGAGCGAACCGACGGCCTGCGGATTGTAACGCTTGGCTGTCCGATCTCCGAAGATCTGATCGGCGCGCGCTATCATCAGTTCCTCGGAATGTTCGATGCGTTGGGCGCCCTCAACGCCTGGGGGCATCGACCCGAGACCTGGCTGCCCACCGATCACAGCACCAACGCCGCCCTGCCTCTAAGCATGCATGTGGCCGACCTGGTCAGCGGCTAGGGCCGCCATCAAGCCCGCGCTGACTTCCTGGGCCTCGACAGCTGCGAACACGCCTGCGCTTGAGGTCGGGACAAAGACGGGTTCGGCATGTATGCCAACCTGGGCGCTTCGGCGCCGAGAGCGGGTAGCGAAAACCGGGCGCGGGGCGTTCGCGCGCGACCCGCTCTGACCTTGGAACCCAGGAGCCCCCTCGCATGCCCTCCGCCACGGACTTGATCCTGCATCAGTACGATGTTTCGCCCTTCTCCGAGAAGGCGCGGATCATGCTGGGTCTGAAAGGGCTCGACTGGTTTGCGTGCAACCAGTCCGTGATCATGCCCAAGCCCGAGCTGATCGCCCTCACCGGCGGCTATCGCCAGATCCCGGTTCTGCAGATCGGCGCCGACATCTTCTGCGGCACCGAGCTGATCGCCGATGAACTCGAAACGCGTTTTCCCGCGCCGAGCCTCTACCCCAAGAGCGGCGCGGGCCTCGGGCGGGCGCTCTCCTACTGGACCGACGAGACGCTGTTTCGCCTGGTCGTCGAGCTCGTGTTCGGCTCGGGGGATTTCAAGGTCGATGATGATTTTCTCGAAGACCGCTCGCGCCTGATCCGCGGCCGCTTTGATATCGCGGCGATGGCCGCCGCGTTCGACGCCAACGTCGGCCGCTTGCGCGCTCACCTGGAACTGGTCGAGCGGCAGCTGGCCGACGGAAGGCGTTATCTCCTGGGCGACGTCGCCGATATGGCCGACATCAACCTCTATCACGTCGTTGATTTCATGACGCTTGGGCGCGGCAAGATCGCAAAGGTGGTCGGGGATTTCGCGGGCGTGCTGGCCTGGCAAGCGCGGGTCGCGGCGATCGGCCACGGCAGGCGACAGGAGACGAGCCGGCAGTCGGCCCTGGCGGCCGCGCTTGGGGCCAAGCCGTCCTCCATACCCGCGTCGACCTATCGCGACGGTCCTCAGCCGGGCGACAAGGTCCGATTTGTCTGTGGCGCGGCCAGTTCGTCGGACGTGGAGGGTGAGCTGGTGCAAACACACGCCCGCCGCATCGCCATATTGCGAAGCGCGCCGGAAGTCGGGGAGGTTGTGACGCACCTGCCGCGCGACGCCGGCTGGTTCGCCTGAGTGTCGCCGAGACGACGGCCCTTGACGGGTGAGCACCCCCGACGATCTGCGCCGCGCGGCGCTGGCTCTGCCGGAGGCCTATGAAGACCTCCATCGGCGACGTCCGGCGTTCCGGGTTGGAGGGCGGATATTCGCCATGCTTGGGGTCGTGGGAGAGGCGAGCCTGTTCCCGGGGCTCGCGGCGACCGACCTGGCAGTGGTCAAGCTCGAACGTGAGGACCAGCTGAACATGATCGCCGCCTACCCGGCGGCTCTCGAAGCGACGGAGTCCTATGGACATCATGGCTGGACCTATGTGCGGCTTCCCACACTCGGCGCGAGCGAGCTGGCGTTGATGGTTGACCTGGCCTGGACACACGTCGCGCCCAAGCGGCTTACCAAGGCGCGCCGCGCCGGCTAGCGTCTCGACGGCCTAACCTCCGCCGATGCTGGGGATCGGCGCCACCGCCGCGAGGCGTTACAAATCCATAACGCGCAGCGTTGCCGACCGGGCGCCAACCCGATCGCGTCGTCCGGCTCGCGACCGCAGCCGATTTGCCTGGGGCGTCGAGAAGACGCCCGCTTGGGAGGCCCGACCTAGATCAGGCCCTCGCCCAGTGGCGTGGAGTTGTAGATCGCGCGCTCCTCGTCGGTCATTTCGGCCGGGATCGACTCGAACAGGGGCGTGCTGAGGTAGCGCTCGCCGGTGTCGGGCAGCATGCAAAGGATGTTGGCGCCTTGAGGCGCCTTGGCCGCCACCTTCAGGGCCGCCGCGAACGTGGCTCCGGACGAGATGCCGACGAATACGCCCTCCTGCTGAGCCAGGGCCTGGCTGCAGCGGATCGCCTCGGGCCCCGCCACCGCGATGATCTCGTCGATCGCGTCCCGATTGACGGCGTCCTCGGTGATCTTGGGTATGAAATCGGGCGTCCACCCCTGCATGGGGTGGGGGTTCCAGGCGGCGTGACCGGCCGAGGGCGAGCCGTCGGGGTTGCGGGCCTGAGGCTGGTGACTGGCCAGGAGCTGGGCCGTCTCCGGCTCGGCGACGATGATCCTGGTGTGGGGGCTCTGCGTGGCCAAAACCTTGGAGACGCCGCTCAGCGTGCCGCCGGTGCCATATCCCGTGACCCAGTAATCGAGGCTGATGTCGCTGAAATCCCGCAGAATCTCCTGAGCGGTGGTGCGCTCATGGATATCGGGATTGGCGGGGTTCTCGAATTGGCGGGCGAAGAACCAGCCGTGCTTGGCCGCGAGTTCCTTGGCCTTGTCCACCATGCCCGTGGCGCGCAGCGCCGCGGGTGTCAGGACCACCTTGGCGCCCAGAAAGCGCATCAGCCGCCTTCGCTCGACGCTGAATGTCTCGGGCATCGTCACCACCAGCGGATAACCCCGCTGAGCGCAGACCATCGCCAGGCCGATCCCGGTGTTGCCGCTGCTGGCTTCGATGACCGTCTGGCCAGGCTTCAGTTCGCCTGATTTTTCCGCCGCCTCGATGATGCCCATGGCCAGACGGTCCTTGACCGAGCCGAGGGGATTGAAGGCTTCGATCTTCACCCAGAGATTTATCCCAGTTGGACCGAGCTTGTTGATCCGCACCACGGGCGTGTTGCCGACCGTTTCGACGATGTTGGCGTATCTGGGCATGCTTCCCTTGCGCTCCCCTGTTTCAAGGCCCCCGGCCGACCTATCCTCCGCCGATCTTGGGGATCAGCACCACCTCGGCGCCCTCGGGCAGGGCCTCCCCGAGCGCGTCCTGATGGATTTCGCCGTCTATCGCCACCGACATTCGCCGTTCGATGCAGTCGCCAAGGCCCGGATAGCGAGCCTCAAGCTCGGCGATCATGCGCCGCACGGTCGCGCCTTCCACATCGAAGGCGCGCGTCTCTCCGGCGAAGGCCGCGCAGTCCGAGCCCATGAGCACGACGTGCGGCACGACGCCTACTTGGCGTCGATAGCGGCCCGGATGCGCGGCGGCGAGAGCGGCAGCGTCGTGATCCGCTTGCCGATGGCGTCGCGCACTGCGTTGGCTACTGCCGCGAGCGGCGGAACGATCGGCACCTCGCCCACGCCCTTGGCCCCAAAGGGGTGGCGCGGATTGGGCACTTCGACCATCGCCGTGTCGATCATTGGCAGGTCCGAAGCCACGGGCATGCGGTAGTCGAGGAAACCGGAGTTCTCCATGCGGCCGGCGCTGTCGAAGATATATTCCTCGTTCAGAGCCCAGCCGACGCCCTGGGCGACGCCGCCCTGGATCTGGCCTTCAACGTAGGACGGGTGGATCGCCTTACCGACGTCCTGGGCTGCGGTGTAACGCAGCACCGTCACGTGGCCGGTTTCCGGATCGACCTCGACATCGCAGACGTGCACCCCGAAACCGGGACCGGCGCCTTGGGCGTTCAGCGACACCTGGGCGCCGATCGGTCCGCCGGTATTGCCGGACTTGGCCGCCAGATCGGCCAGGCTCAAAGCCTGACCGCGCTTGGCGCCGTCGATGCAGACGGCCGAGCCGTCCATCCACTCCACCTGCTCGACCGGCACATCCCAGGTCTGGGCGGCGCGGCGCTTGAGATCCTCGACGATCTTCTGGGCCGCCTGGGTCACGGCCATGCCGGTGGCGAAGGTCGTGCGGCTGCCGCCGGTGAGCATCGAATAGCCGATGGAAGCGGTGTCGGCCACGATCGGCCGCACCTTTTCCACCGGGAGTCCCAGGACCTCAGCGGCCATCATCGCCATGGAGGCGCGCGAGCCGCCAATGTCGGGATTGCCCGACGCGACGACCGCCGTGCCGTCATCGTTGATGTTCACGCTGGCGGTGGATTCACCGCCAATGTTGAACCAGAAGCCGGCGGCGACGCCACGACCCTGATTGGGCCCGAGCTTGGCGAGCAGATTGGGGTGCTTGCGCGCGGCCTCAAGGGTCTCGACGTAGCCGATGTTGCGGTACGTCGGCCCATAGGAGGCTTGCACCCCGTCGCGCACCGCGTTGACTTCGCGGATCTTGAACGGATCGAGACCCAGCTTGTCGGCCAGTTCGTCGACAGCGCTTTCCACTGCGAAGGCGGCGATCGGCGCGCCAGGCGCCCGATAAGCGGCGACCTTGGGGCTGTTGCCGACCACGTCGTAGCCGACTATGCGGAAGTTGGGGATGTCGTAGCAAGCGAGCGTCGTCATCACCGCCGCGCCGACGGGCGAGCCCGGGAAGGCGCCGGCCTGGAACTTCAGCACGACATCGGCGGCGACGATCTTGCCGTCCTTGGTGGCGCCAAGCTTCACTTCCATGACCGAGCCGGAGGTCGGCCCGCTGGCGCGGAAGACTTCGTCGCGCGTCATGACCATCTTCACCGGCGCGCCGGCGATGCGGGAAAGAGCCAAGGCGATCGGCTCAAGATACACCGTCGTCTTGCCGCCGAAGCCGCCACCGATCTCGGCGGGGATCACCCTGATATCCGACGCCTCCATGCCCAAGACCTTGGCGCAATAGGTGCGGACCATGAACTGGCCCTGACTGGAGCACCACACCATCCCTTGGCCATCCGCCGACAGACTGGCGACGCAGGCGTGGGGTTCGATATAGCCCTGGTGAGTGGCCGCGGTCACGTAGCGGTCCTCGACGATCACGTCGGCCGATGCGAAGCCGGCGGCGATGTCACCGCGCTTGGACTCGTGCGCCTGGGCGATGTTCGAAGCCTTGTCCGGCTTGGTCGGCAGGCCCGCGGTGAACATGTCGGCGTGAAGGACCGGGGCGTCGGGCGCCATGGCCGCTTCAACGTCGATCACGTGGGGCAGGACTTCGTATTTCACACTGATCAGGCTCAGCGCCTCTTCGGCGATTTCCGGCGACGTCGCCGCGACGGCGGCCACGGCGTGTCCATCGTACAGGGCCTTGTCGCGGGCGATGACGTTGCGGGCCAGATCGCGGATGCTGCCGCCGCCCTCGCCGCCCATCGCCTCGTCGGAATCGACGGAGGGGAAATCCGCGCCCGTGACAACGGCCTTCACCCCGGCCAGAGCCTTGGCCTTGCGGGTGTCGATCGAGACGATCCGCGCGTGCGGATGCGGGCTGCGCAGAATCCTGCCGGTCAGCATTCCAGCCATGGTGAGGTCGGCGCCGTAGGTGGCGCGGCCGGTGACCTTGTCGGCGCCGTCGGGTCGGACGGGCCGAGTGCCGACGACGTTCAGCGCGTTCGCGGGTCTTTCCAGGGTATCGGTCATGCTGCCCTCGCTTGTCTCATCTCGGCGGCCGCATCCATTACGGCGCGCACGATCTTGTCGTAGCCGGTGCACCGGCAGAGGTTGCCCGCCAGCCAGTAGCGGACTTCGGTTTCGCTCGGATCGGCGTTCGCTTCCAAGAGCGCCTTGGCCGCGACCAGCACCCCGGGGGTGCAGAAGCCGCATTGCAAGGCGGCGTGCTCAAGAAACTTGCGCTGCAGGGGGTGGAGGTCCCCGCCGCTCGCCACGCCCTCGATGGTCTCGACGCGCCGGCCCTCGGCCTCTACGGCCAGGACAAGGCACGAACAGACCAGGCGTCCGTCCATGATGATGCTGCAGGCGCCGCAGTCGCCGGATCCACAGCCTTCCTTGCTGCCGGTCAGGCCTAGATTGTCGCGCAGCGCGTCAAGCAGGGTGGTCCCTGGCTCGGTGAGGAATTCTACGGGATCGCCGTTGACGGTCGCCGATACGTGGGTCTTGCTCATGCTCTCTCCTTTGCACGGGCGTAGGCGATCGTCGCGGCCCGCCGTGCGAGAACGCCGGCGATCTTCGTACGATATTCCACTGTCCCGCGTTTGTCGCTGATCGGGTTGCAGGCGGCGCGGGCCGCGGCGTCTAGTTTCTCGAGGGCCGACTCATCCAGCTTCGTGCCGACGAGGGCGGCGCCGGCCGCCGGAACCAGGCGGGCGGTGGGCGCGACCGCGCCCAGGGCGACGTGCGCCTCCGTGATCACGCCGGCGGCGTTCACGGTCAGATTGGCCGCCGCGCCGACAACGGCGATGTCCATTTCGGTTCGCGGAATCAGCCGCAGATAGGCGTCGGACGACCCAGGCGCCCGCGCCGGCAAGGCGATTTCAAGCACCAGTTCGCCGTGAGCCAGAGACGTCTGCCCAGGGCCTACGCCAATGTCTTCGACGGGGACCTTTCGGCGGCCATTGGGCCCGACGACAAGCGCGACCGCGCGCGCCGCGATCAGGGCGGGCACGCTATCGGCCGCGGGAGAGGCGTTGCAGAGGTTGCCGGCGATGGTGGAGCGCCCCTGCACCTGGGTCGAGCCGATCAGGTTGGCGGCCTCGACCAGGCCTGGCCAAGCCTTAACCAGTCCTTCGTTCTCGCCCAGCGCGATGTTGGGCGTCGCCGCGCCGATGACGAACCCGCCGCCCTCGGCGCGGATGCCGGTGGCGCCGGCGATCCGTTTGAGATCGACGATCACGGGCGGGTTGATTCGTCCCGAGCGGAGTTGGACCAGCAGGTCTGTCCCGCCGGCCAGAACGCGGGCGCCGCTGCCGGCCGCCGCGAGAGCCGCCACTGCGTCTTCGACGCGCGTGGGGGCGACATAGTCAAGTCGAGCCAAGTGTCCTCCGCCTTCAGGTTATTTGTGATTGCCGACACCCTAGCGCGAGGCGAGCCGGCATGGCGAGAAAAAATCGTGTCTTCAATCGGTCACATTGAGGTTGCGCCGCCCAGGTCGCTTTTGCTCGCCCCCGGAGCGAACCTCGTAAACTCGGATTCTTCGAGGCGTCACACCGCGACGAACAAATAGGGGCTGACAAAGCGCCGCCATCCGCCTATATGAAGCACTTCATCGTCCGTTAGCGCTGGATGGCGTTTACGAGCGGCGGCCCAAAAGGCCCGCCGCTTTTTCTTTGCCTGTCTGGCGCGCGCATTTGAAAGGCCTGTTCAATCGTGCGCGGCAAAACCGCCGAGGACCGCAAACTGCTCGATCTGCTCGACCCTGTGGCCGAGGCCGCCGGGTACGAGATCGTGCGCCTGCGTCTGATGGGCGGCGATCGCGGCGGGCGGCGGCTGCAGGTGATGGCCGAGACCCCGGACGGCGCCATGGTGGTGGAGGACTGCGCGCGTCTGGCGCGCGCCCTCAATCCCGTGCTCGACGCGGCGGATCCCGTTTCTGGCGATTATCTGCTGGAAGTGTCCAGTCCCGGCATCGACCGCCCGCTCACCCGACTGAAGGATTTCGAGGCCTATGAAGGCTTCGAGGCGCGGATCGAGATCGATCGCCTTGCCGAGGGACGCAAGCGGTTCAAGGGCGAACTGGCGGGCGTCGAGGCGAACTGCGTGGCGATCAACCTGGAAGGCGAGGCGGAGACGGCCCTGCTGCCGTTCGATTGGATCGTCGAGGCCAAATTGGTGATCACCGACGCCCTGATGCAACGTGGCGCGGCCGAGCGGGCCGCGCGCATGGACCCCATACCCGCATCCGAAGAGGACGCGGCTCCAGACTCCAAGGATCGGAAGGACTAGATATGACGACGACAGGCATTTCCGCCAATCGACTCGAATTGCTGCAGATCGCCGACGCGGTGGCGCGCGAGAAGTCGATCGAACGGGAAATCGTCATCGAGGCGATCGAAGAGGCGATCCAGAAGGCCGCGCGCACCCGCTACGGCGCAGAACACGACATCCGCGTGCATATCGATCCCAAGACCGGCGAGACCGAGATCACACGTGTCGTGACCGTGATCCCCGACGAGCAGGAGGAAGGGGCCGAAGAGGTCAACGAGTACGCGCAGCGGCGGCTCAAGGACGCCTTGGCCACCGACAAGGACGCGGTGGTCGGCAAGACCTACACCGAGGTTCTGCCGCCGTTCGAGTTCGGCCGGGTGCAGACCCAGATGGCGCGCCAGGTCGTCACCGGCAAGGTGCGTGAAGCCGAGCGCGAGCGTCAGTACGAAGAGTTCAAGGATCGGGTGGGCGAGATCGTCAACGGCGTCGCCAAGCGCGTCGAATACGGCAATGTCATTGTCGACCTGGGTCGTGGCGAGGGGATCATGCGTCGCGATCAATCGATCCCGCGCGAAATTTTCCAGGTCGGCGACCGCGTGCGCGCCTATATCTATGATGTGCGTCGCGAAGCCAAAGGCCCGCAGATCATGCTTTCCCGCGCTCACGGCGGGTTCATGGCCAAGCTGTTCGCGCAGGAAGTTCCGGAGGTCTACGACGGCGTTATCGAGATCCGCGCGGTGGCCCGCGATCCGGGCAGCCGCGCCAAGATGGCGGTGATCTCCAATGAAAGTTCCATAGACCCGGTCGGCGCCTGCGTGGGCATGCGCGGCTCGCGCGTCCAGGCGGTGGTGGCCGAGCTGCAGGGCGAGAAGATCGACATCATTCAGTGGAACTCCGACGAAGCGACGTTCCTCGTCAACGCCCTGGCGCCCGCCGAAGTCACCAAGGTGGTGATGGACGAGGACGAGGAGCGGGTGGAAGTCGTGGTGCCGGACGAGCAACTGTCGCTGGCCATCGGCCGCCGCGGCCAGAACGTGCGCCTGGCCAGCCAGCTGACCGGCTGGCAGATCGACATCATGACCGAGAGCCAGGAGAGCGAACGCCGCCAGCGTGAGTTCACCGAGCGCACGGCGCTGTTCCAGGAAGCCCTGGACGTCGACGAGGTGATCGCCCAGCTGCTGGTGACCGAAGGCTTCGCGACGGTCGAGGATGTGGCCTATGTCGAGTCCGACGAGGTCGCGGCGATCGAGGGCTTCGATGAAGAGACCGCGGAGGAAATCCAGGCCCGCGCCCGCGATTACCTTGAACGCGAAGCCGCCGAGTATGACGCCAAGCGGCGCGAACTGGGGGTTGAGGACGGCGTGCTCGACGTCGAGGGGGTGACGCTTGCCATGTCTGTCGCCCTGGGCGAGGGGGATGTGAAGACCGTCGAGGATCTCGCCGGCCTCGTGCCGGACGACATCCGGGGCTATTACGAAACCCGTGGCGCCGAGCGCGTGCGCGAGCCGGGCATCCTGGAGTCCTTCAATCTCACCCCGGAAGACGCCGAGGCCTTGATCATGCGCGCGCGTATCGCCGCGGGCTGGATCGAGCCCGAGGCGGATGCCGAAATGGACATCGAAGACGGCGAACCCCAGGCTGAAGTCGTCGGGGCGGCCGCGGAGCACGATCACGTCGCCTGACGCCGCCCCCGAAGACGCCCAGGCCGACACCACCCCGCGAACGCGCGGTCAGGTTGACCGTCAGCGGCGCGATATCGTCACCGGGGAGGTGATGGACGAATCGCGTCTGCTGCGATTCGTCCTCTCGCCCGACGCCGTGGTCACGCCGGATCTCTCGCGCAAACTGCCGGGGCGGGGCGTCTGGGTGGCCTGCGATCGGATGTCGGTCGAGACGGCCGCGCGCAAGGGTCTGTTCGCGCGCGCCGCCAAGGCCAAGGCGATCGCGCCGCCCGATCTGGCCGAGCAGGTGGAGGCTCTGTTGCTGCGTCGCCTTCTATCGGCCTTGGGGATGGCGCGAAAGGCGGGCGACCTGGTCGCGGGCTTTGAAAAGGTGAAGGCGGCGGCGGCCTCGGGCAAAATCGCGGTTCTGATCGAGGCCTCCGACGCCGCGGCCGACGGCCGGCGTAAGTTGCGGGGCGCGGTCTCTGCGGCGCAAACGACACCATTGCTGGTCGGTCTGTTCACGTCGGCGGAATTGAGTTTGGCCTTGGGCGCGGAGAATGTGATACATACCGCATTCCTTGCCGGACGCGGCGCGGAGCGCTGGACATCCGATGTTCGGCGGCTCGCTGGCTTTCGTCCGCTCTTTCCCGAGAGTTGGCGTGAGGAGCGATGACGAGGCCTCGTCGGGCGAAACTTCGCGCCGACGCGAGAATCTTTGTGTTGAGATGCAACCCGCGCCTTCTTTTGGGCGCGGGGAATGTTAGTTAAGCGAGCGCATGACGGACGAGAACGAAAACAACCGGCCTACTTCCGCTTCCGGCGGCCCTTCGGGGCTGAGTGGGCGCGCGCCGCTGACCCTGAAGCCGCGAACGGCGGGCGCCGTGAGCGCCGGCGTGGTGAAGCAGAGCTTCAGCCACGGTCGATCGAAGTCGGTGGTCGTTGAGACCAAGCGCCGCCGGGTTGATTCCCCATTGCCGACCGCGGTCGTCGAGCGCCGCGCTGGCGTCGAGGTGAAGGCGCCGACGCAGGGTCCGCGTCCCGCCACTCCATCGCCGACCGAGCCGCGCGCGGCCGACCCGATGAGCGGCCTGTCGGAAAGCGAGCGCCTGGCGCGTCAACGCGTCATCGAACAGGCTGCCCGACAACAGGCCGAACGCCTCGCCGCTGAACGCGAGGCGCGCGCGCGCGTCGAAGCGGCCGCTCTGGCGAAGGCCGCGGCGGAAGCCCCGCCAGCTGCGCCGGCGCCGGAAATCGTC
>Ga0075029_100000866_pt1 | contig 17350 bp, 13 predicted proteins | sample LitLauG_LLR_2013_FD_71391 | JGI IMG/M metagenome (GOLD analysis project Ga0075029, IMG submission 71391) | Freshwater sediment microbial communities from North America - Little Laurel Run_MetaG_LLR_2013 | ecosystem: Environmental > Aquatic > Freshwater > Creek > Sediment | place: USA...
CCCCAGTTCACCCGTCCGCCAGACAGGACGTCCAGCAAAGCAACCTCTTCAGCCAAACGCAGGGGATTGTAGAACGCCGCGAGCGACACCGCGGTCCCGATACGCAGCCGCTTGGTGCGCGCCGCCGCCATGGTTCCCATCATATGAACCGACGGGCAGACGCTGAAGCTTGAGAAATGGTGCTCGGCCAGCCAGACCGCGTCATAGCCGGTGTCGTCCATGATCTCGAAGCGCTCGACCGCGCGCGTGTAGACGTGTTCGAGAGGGGTGTTTCGATCCGCCCAGCCGAAAAATTGCAGCACGCCGACCTTCATCGGCGCCGCCTCGATCGGCCCAATCGGGGCGCGCCGCGAAGATAGCCGCGTCGCATGGGCGGCTACTTCCCGTCCACGGAGAACGCCAGCAGCACATTAGCGCCGTTGGCGCCGATCTGGGCGGCGCCATTGAAGCCCGACATGGTGAAAACCATGCCGTCGGCGATCGTCGGACCCATGCCGTCGATGCCGCCGCCGGGTTGCCCTTTGACGCCGTTGACCGTGTCGTAGGTCTGACCCGTCGTGCTGAAGGCCCAGAGGATCTTGCCGCTGCTGGTGTCGTAGGCGCGCAGCCATCCATCCATGGTTCCGGAGAACACCACGCCTGGCATGACGCCTGGCGCCGCGGACTGGGCGCGGATACAGGCCCCCTCGGCGCGATCGCCGGATCGGTCTCCAGCATAGTGACAGGGCGCTACAGGCGCCGGGACCTGCCACCTGATCCGGCCACTCGCCGGATCCAGAGCGGTCAGGCCGGGCTTCCCGGCGATCGGCGTCGGCAAGACCGGCTTGCCCTTGGCCCGCATCACCTCGTCGATCAATGGGAAGGCGTCTGAATTTGGCGCGAACACCGTGCGGCGATCAGCGCCGATGCCCCATTCGATCCCGCCAATCGCGGACCCCGCGCCGACCTTGGTCTTCCACAGCACCTTGCCGTCCGCGGGATTGAAACCATAGACCCACCCCGCCTTCTGGCCGGCCACGAGAACCTGGGCGCCGCTCGGCAGGGTCATCAGAACCGGCGAGGCCCCGAAATCGACATCCGGCCCGTCCGGACTTGGGCAATTCGCCGATTTCTTGGCGTCGTAGCACCCGACCACGAAGTTATCGTCGGCGGTCACCTGACGCAGCCAGCGGATCTTGCCGGTATCCATGTCGAACGCGACCATGGCGTCGGCGCCCTTGGTGGGCGCGGCGGTATAGCTGTCGCCGGTGCCGGCATAGATCAGCCGCCGCTTGGGATCGAGCGTCGGCGCGGACCAGATGGCGCCCCCCGCCGGGCCCTGCAGCGGGGTGCCGATCGCGTTCTTGCCCAGGGAATGGAGGCGCTCGCCGATCGGATGGGTCTGCCACAGCCGTTTGCCGGTCTTGAGGTCCAGCGCCGCCAGGGAACCGCGGAAGGTGCAGCAGGAGTAGGTGGGGCTACTGCCGAAGGCCTCCTCCAGCGAGCTTACAGGGACAAAGAGTTTGTCGCCGGAGACGACCGGCGTGCCCGTCAGCAGGGCTTGAGGATTCGAATCCAAAGGCGCGCTCTTCCAGATCGGCTTGCCGGTCGCGGCGTCGTACGCGGTGACCTGGCGGCTGGCGCCGCCGATGATGGTCGCCCAACCGCTGGGCGAAGCCGTCAAGCGGATCACCATCGGCGTCGTGCGCGAGCCGGCGCCGTCCACCGACCAGTGAACGCAGCCCGTATGCGCGTCGAGGGCGTAGAACTTGCCGCCGCGATTGGTCACGAAAAGCCAGTCACCGACCACCGTCGGCTGGCCGCCGCCGGACATGGTGAAGGCCCACTTCACCTTCAGCCGCGGCACATCCGCCGCGCGAAGACCGGGATGAGGCTGAAACCGTGAGGAGGCGCCGTCCATGCCCAGGCTCGCCCAGTCCGTCGGCCCAGGTTTGATCGGAGGATTGGATTTGCACTTCGGCTCGGGGCCCGCGCTGGCCGTAGACTGCGCGAAGTAGTCTTCAAAGGGCGTCAGGTAGCTGGCCACCGCCTTGATATCGGCGGCGCTGAGGCCGACGGCCATCGGCGTCATGACCCCACCGCTCAGGGCGTTGATCACCTCGCCGCGGCGGCGGTAGCCCAGGGCCGCGCGGTTGGGCGCCCGGCCGATCGCGGGCTCATGGCAACTCTGGCAATGCTGCTTGAAAATCGCGGCCCCGTCAGGCGCCGATTGCGCCTGAGCGACCGATCCAAGACCGAGGACCGATCCTATCAGCGAAACGGCGGCGAATACGCCGCTCCAGGACGCCTGCTTCATTTGCCCCTCCCCGCCCACCCGGACCAGCTCTCCCGGCGGGAGCCACCTCAAGGGGCACTGACATGTTCCGCCTCGATTGGCCTGCGGTCAAGCGCTAGGTCTTCAGGCCGAACTGCGCCGCCCAGCGAACCTCTGGCCAGGGCGGCCGCGTCGTGTTTGGTGATTGTGCCAAAGGAACAAAGAGACATGGACCCGTATGAGATCCGTACGGTCGACAAGACGCAATCGCAGGCCGTCATCGACGTACTCACCCTGGCGTTCGGGTCAGATCCCCTGGCCCGCTACGTGTTTCCCAAGCCCTCGGATTATCTGTACTGGCAGCCTCGGCTCGCAGGGGCGATGTGCGACCAGGGGCTCGATCATGGCGGGGTGAAAATGACCGCCGAAAACGACGCCGCGGCCATCTGGTTGCCGCCGGGCGTGGAGCCAGATCGCGAGGCGTTCGCGCAGATGAACATACCGCCGCTGAGTTCGGATGCGGCCGCGTCGCAGCACTTCCGAGCTCGGATCCGTGGCTATCATCCCGACACGCCACATTGGTATCTATGGATGATCGGTGTCGACCCCCGGCTGAGGGGTAAGGGATTGGGCTCGGCATTGCTGCACCACACGCTCCGCCTCTGCGACGCCACCGGCCAGATCGCTTATCTCGAAAGCTCCGACCCTAGGAATGTACCCCTCTATGAGCGCCACGGATTCGAGGTGATGGGCGTTGTCTCGGTGGCGGACATCCCGCCGATCACCCCGATGATCCGCCCGACGCGAGGCTAAAGGTCGCAAGGCGAGGCTTTATTGTTTAGTCCGGAGCGCCGCGCCGGCGCCACAGCGACAGCGCCAAGCCGATCACCAGCATGGCGAACAGCGCCATGTTGACATAGGTCCCGCTCGACGGGCCGCTGACCCGATCGATCGGATAGGCGCCGAGCACCACCCGCCGCCCGAGGAATTCCGCGATCAGCCACAGATAGATCAGCGGCGTCATGGCTCGGTAACGCACCATCGCCAGCACGCAGAAAAGCCCGATGGCCAGATGCAGCAGGCCCAGCAGCGCCGTCGTCGTCACCTCCTCCCGCAGGGCGGCGGCGGAAAAGCTGGAGAGGTCGATCGCGTCAGCCTGGTTCGCCCCGCGCGGGTTGAGGATCGAGGCGAGCGCGACGCCGATCTTCACGAACAGCACCGGCGCGAGCAGCCAATAACCGGCCCGCTGGCCGCGATACCGGTTGTCGATGACCTCTGGAAACAGCAGTCGCAGCATGACCGACGCTCCGGAATGGCCGCCGCAGGGGCGCGCGCGACGGCAATCTAGGCCACCGCGTCGGCCCGCGCCATGCCGGTCAGGGCGCCGGCAATCGTCGTCGCCGTGACGCTTCCCGGAGGAGTCGATGTTAGGCTACCAGCCAGAAACACCCAAAGACGTCCCGGAGCGGCCATGAGCGCCATCGCCTTTCCCATCCCTGACGACATCGCCGCCCTGGCCGACGGCGTGGAAGGCTTCCTGAAGGCCGAGGTGTTTCCTCGCCACCGCGCCGACCACGAGCTCCTGTCCAACCCGCGTCGCACCTACGCCGAGGACGGCCGCTATGCGCCTGAGGTTGTGAAGCACATCCGCGAGGTGCGGATGGCCGCCGCTCGGGCCGGCTACTACACGATGTCGGTTCCGGAGGCGCTGGGTGGCGGCGGCCTGGGCATGCTCGCCTATTTCGTCGTCTGGGAGCGCATCTACCGCATTTGCGGCAGCCACAACTGGCTGGGCGCCTACGCCGTCAGCCATTGGGCTTTCGGGCCGAGCCAGGTGCTGCTGCAGGTCACCGACCGGGCGAGGGAAGAGGTGCTGTCCGACATGATGGCGGGCCGCACCTCTATGTGCTTCGGCATGTCCGAACCGGGCGCCGGGTCCGACGCCACCATGATCAAGACCCGCGCCATACGCGACGGCGAGGGCTGGCGCATCAACGGCCGCAAGATCTGGACCACGAACTCGCCCCAGGCCGACTGGTGCATCGTCTTCGCCGTCACCGACGCCGAGCGCGCGAGCCGCAGGGCCGGCGGCATCAGCGCCTTCCTGGTCCCAACCTCGGCGCCCGGTTTCACCCTGGAGAGCGTGATCCGCATGCATGGCTCGGTCGGCGGCAACGAGGGTGCGCTGGTGTTCGAGGATCTGCGCGTCGAACCCTGGCAGCTGGTCGGAGACTTGGACGACGGCTTCAGGATCGGCCTCCTCGGCGTCTCGATCGGGCGGATCTACAACACCGCCCGCGCCGTGGGTCTGGGCCGCTGGGCCATGGAGATGGCGCTGACCTACGCGGGCCAGCGGGAAGCTTTCGGCAAATTGATCGCCGAGTACCAGGGGGTCACCTTTCCTCTGGCGGAAACGGCCATGGAGCTGCACGCCGCGCACCTGATGGCGCTGAACGCCGCCACCTTGCTGGACCGCGGCGAGCGCGCGGTGAAGGAGCTTTCCATGACCAAGGCCTACGCCGTCGAGATCGGCGCGCGGGCCCTCGATCGGGCGATGCAGACCCATGGCGCCATCGGCTTCACCAATGAGATCGGTCTGGTGCACGCGTGGCAGGATCTGCGAAACGTCAACGTCGCCGACGGGACCAACGAGATTCTGCGGCGGACCATCGTCCAGCGTCTGTTGGCGGGCGATGTCGAAGTTTGATCGTAACATGATCTGGCCGGCGTGCGGCGGCCCCCGATCGAAAATGATCTGGCGCGCCTCTGGGCGCGTAAAGTTGTAAGGTGACGTCGAATTGGGGCGCAGCGGCGCAAGACCAGAACCGCCCATGATGGGAGAATTGATATGAGCGTTCGGAAGTCCATGACCGCGATCGCGATCGCCCTGGCGGGCTGGACTGCGGCGAGCGTCGCGACGGCGCAGCGCGGGTTCGGCATGGCCGGCCCCCTTCTCGCGCCCTCGGCGTCGTCCCTGGCGTCGCTTGAGGGCCAGACCATGCGCGATCTCTCGGAGAGTCAGGCGCGCGAGCGTCGGCAGCGGCTGGTGGACTACGAGGTCGCCAGAACCGCGTTCGAACACGACGACTACGCCACCGCGCGCCGCCTGTTCCAACCCATGGCCGAGTCTGGATCCCCGCTGGCGCAGTTCTTCATGGGCGTGATGATGGACAAAGCGCTGGGCGTGGCGCGCGACGAAACGGTCGCCATGAAATGGTTCCGACAATCGGCTGAAAGCGGTTTGCCGCAGGCGCAGTACGTACTGGGATTGGCCTATTTGAACGGTCAGGACACCAAGGCCGACCCGAAACAGGCCGCGCGCTGGCTGCGCAAGGCCGCCGAGCAGGGCCTGCCCCACGCCGAACTCACGCTCGCCACGCTCTATGACTCCGGACGCGGCGTGCCCGAGGATCCCAAGGCCGCCGCCAGGTGGCGGGCGAAAGCCGCGGCCAAGGGCGTCTATTGATCGCCGTTGCGGGGTGGGTCGCCCTGGGATGAGGCGCCGCGGAGCGCCTACTCCGCCATCACCCCGCTCAGCCGCTCCGTCGCCGCCAGGAAGTCTTCCATGAAATCGTAGACCACCTGGCGGGTGCTCTGGATGTCGTTCATGAGACCCACGCCCTGGCCAACGAAGAAGGTCGCGAGATCACGCGCGCCGGGATGACCGCCCTCGGCCAGCTTGACGATCCGCGCCAGAGCCGGTTCGGCCACCAGGCCCTGCAAAGGCATGGCGAGCGCCGCCGGAGCCGCGGATGACTCCCACGAATCGGTCCAGGGCGAGCGCAATTGGCGCGAGTATTTGCCCGTGCGCGCCTTTGACCGCACGGTGTCGCGCGAGCTGGCCTCGACCAGCTTGTCCTTGATCACCTGCGAGGTGAACGACTCCTTGGTGGTCAGCCACATCGAGCCGGTCCAGGCGCCATGCGCGCCCATGGCCATGCAGGCTGCGAGCTGGCGGCCCTTGACGATACCGCCGGCGGCCAGGATCGGAATCTCGCCGAAGGGCTTGGTGGCCTCCACCACTTCGGGGACCAGAACCATGGTTGAAACGTCGCCACAATGCCCACCCGCTTCGCCTCCGGCCACGACCAGGATATCGACCCCCGCGGCCATCTGTTTGACGGCGTGCTCCTTGGCGCCAACCAGGGCGGCGACGGCGACGCCGCGTTCCTTGCCCATATCGATCATCCGCTTGGGGGGCGCGCCAAGGGCGTTGGCCACCAGGGACACGGGGTGCGAGAAAATCACATCCAGGATGTCGTTGGCCTTGGTCTCGTCCAGAAAGGCGTCGCTCTTGCCGGCCTGCCGCTCATAGAGATCGGTGGTGTCGATGCCGAACTTGCCCATGATCGTCTCGGCGAAATGACGGTGCTCCTCCGGCAGCAGCTGGCTCATCGACTGCGGCGCCGCCGACTGTTTGGCCATGCTGGTCGGAACGATGATGTCCACGCCATAGGGCTTGCCGCCGACCCGTTCGTCGATCCACGACAGTTCGAAATCCAGCTGTTCGGGCGTCAGGCCGGCCGCGCCGAGCACGCCGAAGCTCCCTGCCTTGCTGATTTCGACAATCACGTCGCGGCAGTGATTGAAGCCCACCAGCGGGAATTCGACACCCAGTCTCTCGCAGATCGGGGATTTCATGGTCTTGTCGTCCTTTCGTGTCCATCCCGCCGCGGAGATCGTCTCGGGCCGCGGTTCGGATGGAAACTTCGCGCGCCGCGATGGCCGGTGCAATAGCCGATGTCAGGAGAGACCGACGCGACGTTGCGTCAATCGGCGCAATTATCGCCCTGGCTCGTCACGCCGTCCTGGGCGATGGTGATCGGATTCGATTCATGATCGAGAGGCCTGATCTCAGTGACGACGCAACCGGCAGCCGAATGAACACGTCAATCACACCAGACGAGCCACAGCTGACCGGCGCGCCCCTCCGCATGAGCGGCCAGGAGCGTTGGGGCGTTCTCGCCTACGCGAGCGGTCTGTTGTTCCTCTGCGGACTGAGCCGGCCCTACAGCGGCCTCATCGACATCCCGATTCAGTTCTTCCTGAAGAACCGCCTGCACCTGAGCGCGCCGGATGTGGCGACGTTCAGACTTTACGCCGGCATCCCCCTGTATGTGACGGTCATCTTCGGGTTCACCCGAGATCGTCTCAATCCGCTGGGGCGCCGCGACCGGGGGTTCATGATTGTGTTCGGCCTCGCCACCGCGGCGATCTTCACCGCCCTGGCCTTCACCCCCGTCAGCTACGCCACCTTGCTTGGCGGCGTTGTCATCGCGACCTCCTCATTCCTGCTGATTGACATGGCCAAGGCCGGCCTGCTGGGGACACTGGGCCAACAGCAATCGATGTCCGGCTGGATCAGCGTCGTCTGGAACGTGGTCGAATCCGCCCCGTTCATCATTTCCTTTTTCCTCGGCGGCCAGCTGAGCCAGACGCTAGAACAAGACAGCACCGGCGCCGCCGCCCGGGCCCTCTTTCTCGTGGGAGCGGCCGTAATGCTGGTCGTCGCGGCCTATGGCTGGCTGCGCCCCAAGGCGGTGTTCGACCATCTGCGCGATGAACGCCAGACCTCCCTGACCCCCTGGAGCGACGTCAAGAGGCTGGCCCGATCCTGGCCGATCTATCCGGCCCTGCTGATCTGGTTCCTGTGGGATTTCGCCCCCGGAACCCAGACGGTCATGCAGTTCTATGTCTCCAACGAACTGCACGCCAGCGACGCGGTGTGGGGCAACTATAACGCGCTGTTCGTCGCCGGCTTCATTCCCACGTTCCTGCTCTATGGCTGGCTGTGCCCGCGGTTCAGCCTGCGCACCCTGCTGATCTGGGGCACGGTCGTGGGCGCGCCGCAGATGATGCCGCTGTTGTTCATCCACTCACCCGAATCGGTCGAGGCGGCTGGCTTCGGCCTTGGTCTGTTGGGCGGGGTATGCTCCGCGGCCTATTGGGATCTGATCATCCGCTCGTGCCCTAAGGGTCTGCAGGCGTCGATGTTCGGTCTGACGACCGCGGTCTACTGGCTCGCCGCCCGATTTGGCGATCTCTGGGGCACCGATCTCTACAAGAACCACGGCGGTTTCGTGACCTGCGTATGGGTGACGACGGCGGTCTATTTTCTGATCCTGCCGGTGGTGTGGTGGATGGTGCCGGGCCGACTGGTCGGGGCCAAGGAAGGCGAGGTCATCGCCGCCTGACGAGGCGCCGCTTGACGCGCGGCCGACTTTCGCGCTGCACTCGTACGATGACCGAAATGAACCGTCTGCCAGGCTATGACATCCCGGCCGTCGAGGCCTGGATCGCGAAGCACGTACCCGCCCTTGTCGCGCCGCTGACATGGCTGAAACTTGAGGGCGGACACTCCAACCTGACCTACGCGCTGCAAGACGCCAACGGCCGCAAGGCCGTGGTGCGCCGCCCTCCGCTCGGCGTGCTGTTGCCCAAGGCGCACGACATGGCGCGCGAATGGTCGGCGATCAGCGCGCTGGGGCCGACCCCCGTGCCGGTGCCGCAGGCCATGGGATTTTGCGACGATGCCTCCGTCACCGGCGCGGTCTTCTACGTCATGGGTCATATCGACGGCCGGCCGCTCTATACCGCCGAGGACACCGAGCGGCTGATCCCCGAACCTCTGCGCCAAGGGCTCGGCTATTCGTTCATCGACGTTCTGGCGGACCTGCATGCGATCGATCCCGCCGACGTCGGCCTGCTCGATCTGGGAAAGCAGGACAGCTACGTCGGCCGCCAGCTCAAGACTTGGTACCGGTCCTGGACCGCCTCGATCGAACCGGCCGAGTACGACGATCCGCGCGCGCACAGTCTGCAGCAGTTTTTCCTCGACCACCTGCCGGACCAGGGTCCAGCCCGGATCGTCCATGGGGACTACGGCCTGCACAACTGCCTCTTCGGCGCCGACGGCAAGGTGGCGGCCGTGGTGGACTGGGAGATCTGCACCTTGGGCGATCCTCTGGCGGACCTCGCCTATGCGCTCAACCAATGGCACGATCCCAATGACGACCCGCCCGCGCGGACCGGCGGGCCGACGGATCTGCCGGGGTTTCCGGCGCGCGCCGAACTCGCGGCGCGCTACGCCAAACGCACCGGCCGCGATATTTCGCGCCTGGATTACTACGTCGGATTCAACCGCTGGAAGACCGCCGCGATCAATCACGGCGTCTACGCCCGCTACATGGAAGGCAAGAAGAGCCACGAAGGCGTCGACCTGGACGCGATGAAGGCGACCATCGACCGCAACCTCACGCTCTCGGAAAAGGCCGTGGATCGTTTGCCAAAATAGGCGACGGTCGGCGCCCTAGTCATACCCGTTCGGCGCGACGAAGCCGAAGCCCATGGCCTCGAGCCTTTGCGCCAGGCCGATGGTGCGCAGATCGGAATAGGCCGGGCCGATGATCTGAAGGCCCACGGGCAGGCCATCCTTGGCGAGGCCGGCGGGAAACACCGTCGCCGGCAGATAGACGACGCCCGCGAGGCCGGCCCAGAAGGTCTGGTTGAAATAGGGAACCTTCGCCCCGTCAATATCGATCAGGCGCGAGCCTTCCGGCCCGTGGTCATGCGGAAAGGCGGTGACCGGCATCACCGGGGTGATCAGGAAGTCGACCTCGTCAAAGAACCGCCGCCAGGCCCAGCGCAGCTTGTTGCGCGCCTCGTTGAGCCGGGCCCAATCGCGCATGCGCAGGGTCTGCCAGCGCGCCTGAACCACCGCGGGGGTCATGTCGGTGGCGGGCGCGGAGTCCGCCTTGGCGATGCGGCGAGCGAAATCCTCGTCCGGCAGGCGGCTCGCCATCGCGCTGGAAAGCAGCGCGCTGAACACGGTGTGGCTGTGCTCGGGCGACAGGTCCGGCCGGGCCTTGTCATCCACCTGGGCCCCGGCCTTCCCGAGCGCGTCGGCCACCGCCTGGATCCGCGCGCCAACCCCGGCGGAGGTCGGCAAGAACGGCGCGACCTCCGACCAGATGGCGATCTTGAGAGCCTTCAGGGGTTCGGTGAGGGTCGGCAGGTTGATCGCCGCCCCGGGCAGTTCGATCTCGTCAGGACCGGCCATGAGGTTCAAGGCGGTTTCCAGGTCCTGGGCGGACCGGGCCAGCGGTCCGATCACCGAGATATCGGAGGGGGTCACCGAGTCGTCCAGGGCGTGGCCGCGCGGCGGACAGAGATTCCAGGTCGGCTTGTGGCCGAACACGCCGCAGAAATGCGCCGGATTGCGGATCGACCCGCCGATGTCGCTGCCGATCTCCAGACCCGTCAGGCCGGCCGCCAGCGCCGCCGCCGACCCGCCGGACGATCCCCCCGGGGTCCGCCCGGCTTTCCACGGGTTTTCCGTCGTCCCGTACACTGGATTGTAGCTCTGGAAGTCGGCCAGCCGGACCGGCACGTTCGTCTTGCCGAACACATTGGCCCCCGCCGCCGCCAGCCGCTCCACCGCCAGGGCGCTGGTCTGGGTGACGTTGTCCTTCATCTCCAGGAGCCCATAGGTCGTCGGCGTGCCGGCGAACTGATAGCTCTCCTTGATGGTCATCGGCACACCGTGCAGCGGACCCATCGGCGCCCCCGCCGCCCGCGCGGCGTCGGCGGCGTCGGCCCGCGCCCGAGCGCCGGCCCGGTCCTGCACGATGATCGCGTTGATCGGGCCGTTCAGGCGGTCCACGCGATCCAGGAAGTGCTCCAGCGCGCCGCGGGCGGAGACTTCGCCCGTGCGGATGGCGCTGGCGATGTCGCCGGCGGACTGGAAATGCAGGGCGGTGGTCATGTGGCGTCGGCTCCCGATCTTGCCGCTCGGCGCGCGGCGGCGATTATGCGCTTAGGCGGTTTCGCGCACCGCGATTTCGAAATCCAGTCGATAGCGGCCCGCGCCAATGCGGTATCGCTCCAAGGTGTCCGGGCCGCAACTGCCGGTTCCCAAGCCTCGCTGGGCGACATCGAGATTGACGAACACCTCCCGGCGAGGCGCAAGCTCCGGCGTGTGCGTGGCCGCGAAGAGATCGGCGGGTGTGAAACGGGAGGCCGAGCCCTCGCAAGCCGCCTCGGGCGTGAAGCGCACGGCGGCGCCCGCGCCGGTGAGTTCCAGCCAGTGCAACTCGGCGATATTGCCGTGTTCCTGCGGCAGCACATAGGGCGTGTAGCGGCCGCTCACCGTATCGCGCCACTTGCCCATTCTGCCCGCCCGTCGGCGATCGACATAGGTTTCCCCAGGCCCCAGTCCCATCCACGCCATGGCCTCGAAGGCGTCGGGCAGGGTCATGGTCACGCCCAGGCGCGGGGGATCGGCAAAAATGCGATCGAGTTCGAACCCATTGCGCACGGTCAATCGTCCATCGGCCCCGAAGGCGTAGACATGAGTATGGGCCGCGCCCTCGTCCGAGGTCGCGGACATCACGCGGCTAAGGATCGAAACGGTGACGCCATCGCCTGCGCCGCTCACATCAAACCGCTCGGCGATCGGCGCCGTCTTGTCGAGGCCAGCCGCCAACCAGCGGCCCAAGGGCTTGCTGTCCTGGCCGGTCCAGCCCTTGATGCCGTCGTTGTCGGTCGCGCCGCGCCACAGTTGCAGACGGGGCCCCCGCTCGAGAATGGTGTGATTGCCCCAGGCGAGACCTGTAAGCGCGCCGGCGCTCCTGGAAAAGGTCGCGGAGAACCCACCGCCGGACACTTCGACAAGATCGCCACGCTCGAAGATTTCGTATTTGACCTGCCGATCGACAGATCCGCGCCGCGGCGGCGTGGGCCGCGTCTCGACGGGCGCGCCCAGCTGTTCCCAGGCCACTTCATGCCCCGCCGGCGCCCACGGCGCGGCCGACGCGAGCTTGAACGATACGGTCAGAAAAGCCTTCGCCCCCGAAGGCCCTTGGTTTTTCGGCAAGCCCAGGGTCACCACCTCCGTCTCGCCGGGCGGCGTGCTCAGCGCGGGTAGGTCGCCCCTCGCCACCGCCTCGCCGTCGACCTCGAGCGTCCAATCGCCCGCCAGGTCGCTCAGGCTGGTGAAATCGCGCTTGTTCGTCACCCGCAGTCGGCCCGAGGCCGCATGCTCCCAGGCGACGGCGACGGGCTGGGCGAGCTTCTTGAACTCATGGAGACCGGGATGCGGACTCCGATCGGCGCCGACGATGCCGTCGCAGCAGAAGTTGAGATCGTTGGGTGTGTCGCCGAAGTCGCCGCCATAGGCCATGTAATCCTGGCCCCGATCGTTCGTGCGCAACAGGCCATGGTCGCACCACTCCCAGATGAATCCGCCCTGGAGACCGGCGTTCGCCTCGAAGGCGTCCCAATAGTCGCCGAGGCTGCCATTGGAATTACCCATCGCATGCGAATATTCGCAGAGGATCATCGGCCGGCGATCGGCCGGATCGTCGTCCCGGGCCCAGGCGACCAGGGCGTCGATGGCCGGGTACATCGGGCAGATGATGTCGCTGGCGGGCTTGCCGCCGTCCGCCGATCCCGGCCCTTCGCCAAATCCCGACGAGACGGATTTGTCCCAGCCCCAGATGGCGCCCTCATAGTGCAGCGGTCGGGTCGGGTCGCGGCGACGGATCCAGCCGGCCATGGCGTCGTGGTTGGGGCCATAGCCGCTCTCGTTGCCCAGGGACCAGGCGATCACGCTGGGATGGTTCTTGTCGCGCTCGACCATCCGCAGGCCCCGTTCGAGAAACGCCGAGGCGTATCGCGCATCGCGGTTCATCTGGTGCAGATAGGCGTGCGCCTCGATGTTGGCCTCGTCGATCAGATAGAGCCCGTATTCGTCGCACAGGTCGTACCAGGCCTCCGCGTTCGGATAGTGCGAACAGCGCACGGCGTTGACGTTGAACCGCTTCATAAGAAGGATATCCGCCAGCATGTCCTCCCGAGTGATCGCCTTGCCACGCACGGGGTGATGCTCGTGGCGGTTCATGCCGGCGATCATCACGGCCTTGCCGTTGATCAGAAGTTCGCGGTCGCCGATCTCGACGGTGCGGAATCCAATCCGGCACGATGTCGCCTCGACGACCGCGCCATCGGCGTCGATCAGGCTTGTGACCAGGGTATAGAGGGTCGGCGCTTCGCCGGACCAGGGCGCGACGCCATCGACCTTAGCCTCCAAAGTGACCTCGTTGAGCGGGCCGCGATAGGGATTGTGCCGCGCCGGGTCGACGCGCACCCGGCCGGACATTGCCTCGGGCAGAATGAGTAGTCCCGCGTCATCGAAGAGTTCGACCCCGACCGTCCAGTCACCTCGGGGCGGATCGACAAGGCCGAGGCGGGCCGTCACGGCGATCGCGCCACGGCCCTTTCCCGTCGGTTGGGCGCGCACGAACACATCGTCGATCCAGGTTCGGCCGGTCGCGTAGAGGAACACCTCTCGGTGAATGCCGCCCATCCACCATTGGTCCTGATCCTCGATGAAAGAGGCGTCGGACCATTTGACGACCACGCAGCACAATTGAGCGGATTGGCCGGCGGTCACAAACGCGGAGATATCGAACGCCTGCGGCAAGCGGCTATCCTTGCCGAGGCCCACATACCGGCCGTCGATCCAAACCATCAGCACGCTCTCGGCGCCGCCGACGTGCAGCACGATCCGGCGATCGGACCAGGCGCGAGGCACGTCGATGATCGTGCGGTAGATCCCGGTCGGGTTGTCCGTCGGCGGGTTGGGCGGCGCATCGCCGAAGGGCATGCGCACATTGGTGTAGTGCGGCCGATCAAAGCCATGCTGCGTCCAGTTGGAAGGCACGGGCAAATCCGCCCAGCCGCTGTCATCGAAATCCGCGGCGACGACCGCCGGATCGACGGCGTCGGGTCGCGGCGCGAGGCTGAACTTCCAGATCCCGCTCAGATCGTGGAACCAGGGCGTGCGGGCGCGATCGCAGGTTTTCGCCGTCGCGACGTCCGCGAACGGATAGAGCGACGCCCGCGCTGGCAGGCGGTTGTCGCCGGAACGATCCGGGTCGCTCCAAGGTGGCCGGGCTTGATCGCCGAAAATTCCCATGGGCCTCGCCCTACCCCAAACCCTGTCCTTGAGCCATAACCGCCCGCCGAGGCGGACCCCAAGGAGCCAACAATGTCCAGTCTGCTGATCTATGCGGGGTCTCACGACCCGATCGCCGAAGAGATCGCCAGGCGCGCGCCGAATCTGGACGTGTTGGCCATGGATGACGCCGGCGCGGTGACCCTGAAAGGGCGCGTCGTCGCGCCGGAGGCCGTGGCGCCCGCGGCGGTGTGGGCCGATACGGGCGCCTTCTATTCCAAGGCCGCGCGAGCGTTCTTTGCGGCGACGCTGGCCTCGCCCAACCTGCGATGGGTGCAGAGCGCGGCCGCGGGGTTCGACCATCCGATGTTCAGGCAGATCGTCGCCAAGGGCGCCCGCCTGACCATCAGTCACGGCCAGACCGTGGGGATCGCCGACTATGTCCTTTGGGGCGTCCTCGACTGTTTCCAGCGGGGAGCGGACCGTCGGCGGCTCCAGGCGGCCCACGACTGGAATCCACAGCCCTATCGCGAACTCCAGGACACCCGCTGGCTGGTCATCGGTTTTGGCGCGATCGGCGAAGGCGTCGCCCGACGGGCGCGCGGATTTGGCGCAAACATCACCGGCGTAAGGCGGCTTGTGGCGCCGCACCCGTTGGCGGACGAGATGATTTCGCTCGACTCGATGCGCGAGCGCCTGCCGCTCGCCGATGTCGTCGTCCTTTGCACGCCGCTGACTCCCGCAACGCGCGGGCTCGCGGACGCCGCGTTTTTCGCCGCGATGAAGCCTCGGTCCGTACTGGTGAATGTCGGGCGCGGCGATTTGGTCGATGAGGCGGCGCTGCTGGCCGCGCTGGAAACCGGCGCGCCGGCGCACGCCGTGCTCGACGTGTTTTCCACCGAACCCTTGCCGCGGGAGAGTCCATTCTGGGATCACCCCAAGGTGACGCTCACGCCGCACGCCTCGGACTTGTCGAACGGCGCCAACGCCCGCAACACCGCCTTGTTCCTCGACAACCTTCAACGGTTTGTCGAAGGCGGCGAGCTATTGAACCTCGCCGACCCCAAGGACGTGCTGGCGACCTGATTTGACAGAATGAGCCGAGCGGGTGTTCCATCATCGCAAGGCCACGCAGGAGGTGAAACGATGCCGCGATTCATCGTGTGCGCATTGACGGGAGTGTTGGCGTCCACCCCAGTGTGGGCCGCGGTGACGGTCATCGGCGGCGGCCAGGCCCAGGCGTGCTACAAGGCCGCCGACGCTGGCAAGTTCGATAGCGCCTCGCTCGCGGTGTGCGACATGGCGCTGGACACCGAAATCCTCGACGCACGGGATCGAGGGGGAACGCTCGTCAATCGCGGCGTGATGAAACTGCGCCGAGGCGACTACCTCGCGGCCCAGGCCGATTTCGACGCCGGCATCAAGCTCGCGGGCAACGTGGGCGAGGGTTTCGCCAATCGCGGCGCAGCCTACATCGCCCAAAAGCGGTACAAGGAAGCGGTCGAAGACATCGACAAGGCGCTGCAGCTGGGCGTGAAGGAGCCGGCCAAGGCCTACTACAACCGCGCCCTGGCCTTTGAAGGCATGGACGACGAAAAGTCGGCCTACCTCGACTACCAGCAGGCGCTGGTGCTGGCGCCGTCCTGGCCCCTGCCGGCCAAGGAGCTGGAGCGGTTCACCGTCACCCGTCGCTGAGCGACCTCGATCTTTGCGGCCGCCTCCGAAGGGATGGCGGACAGCCTCGCCCTTGACCCTGCGAGATCGCCGCTTCTGTCATCACCGGCCGTCTCGTTATCGCAGGCGGCGCCACAGCCCTCCGCGTTGATCGGGCGCCGTTTTGCGCGAGCTCGGGCCGACAGATTGGCGGTCGCCGCTTAGAACTGGGCGCCGGCTTCGACCGATGTGACCAGGTTGGACCGGTCGTCATCGCCTGGCGCGACCGAATTCGTCGAGACGCCAACCCGGACGATCCGAGTTCTGCCGAGCGAAAAACCCCGAGAGAGCGCCAAATCAACTGATGAATACGGTAAATTTCGGCAATAACATTAATTTCATTGACGCCATTTTTCCCTGATTGCGCCATTATTAACATTTAATCAGAATTGACATGACGATTTTCTATCTGAGTAAAAATATCTAGGTATAAGTCCAGCGTTGCCCCAAAACGACCTTGCCTTACTATGTATATTGAAGTCCGGGAATTGACGCCTGAAGCGGCGTGACCCCTCTGCGAAATGGCCGCTTGTGGAACCTGAACACGCACCCGATGACCACCCCACCGCAATCGTCGCGGTTCGGGAACAGGGCCTCGCTCTGTCGCTGTCCCTCACGGTTCAAGCGCACGGCTGGAAGGCTGTGCTGTTCGATATCGAAGAGGGCATGGATGCTCTTCCGCTGACGGAGAACGCCACTCTGTTGATTGACGAGCAGGTCATTCCGGGCGTCCCTGTGCGATCCATCACCCGCCTGCGGAGCCGACCCTGGAAGGGTTTGGTCATCGTGCTGACCGAGGACGCGGTGGTGCTGGGCCGCAAGCTCGCCGCGCTCAAGAGCGTCGTCGTGCTGGAAAAACCGTTCGGCAGCAGCGACCTCGTCGCGATATTGCCCAAGTTTTGAAGTCGTCGATCGCCGCCGCGCGCGGTTTCCCACGGTCGGGTCTACGGCTTACGCTCTTCAAGCGGCTGCAAACCGGCCGCCATCGCGATCCGCACCGCCGTGGAAAGCCCCCGGGCGTTCAGTTTGGACATGACATTGGCGCGGTAGATTTCCACGGTGCGCACGCTGAGATCGAGTTCGTAGGCGATCAGCTTGTTTGGCAAGCCAGCCAATAACGCCCGCAGAACCTGAAGTTCGCGATTCGAAAGCATTTCGATAAGCGCCTTGGCCTGCGAAACGCGGGCCGACTCTTCGACATTGGCCTCGAGACGCTCGAAAGCATCGTTGAGCGTTTCCAGCAGCAGATCGTTTTCATACGGCTTCTCGAGGAAATCGAAGGCGCCATTCTTCATCGCCTGCACCGCCACGGCGATATCGCCGTGTCCCGTGAGCACGATGACCGGCCATTCGCACCCGAGCGCCTTCAACTCCGCCTGCACTTCGAGGCCGCCCATTTCCGGCATCTGGATATCGAGCAGGATGCA
>Ga0075029_100000867_pt1 | contig 17350 bp, 12 predicted proteins | sample LitLauG_LLR_2013_FD_71391 | JGI IMG/M metagenome (GOLD analysis project Ga0075029, IMG submission 71391) | Freshwater sediment microbial communities from North America - Little Laurel Run_MetaG_LLR_2013 | ecosystem: Environmental > Aquatic > Freshwater > Creek > Sediment | place: USA...
CGCGACGTCGACAAGAAGAACATCGTCGAACTGGCGGTGGAGTTATCGCAGCTCTCAAAGAAAGCCCGCGACAAGAAAATTACGCCCGAGGAAATGCAGGGCGGTACATTCACCATCACCAATCTTGGCGGAATCGGCGGCGTTGGATTTACTCCGATCGTGAATCATCCCGAGGTCGCGATCCTAGGCCTCTCGCGTTCACGCACGGAGCCCGAATGGATTAACGGAAAGTTCGAGCCGCGCCTGATTCTGCCGCTCTCGCTCTCCTACGATCATCGCCTGATCGACGGAGCTGACGCCGCCCGCTTCCTGCGCTGGATCGCCGAAGCCTTCGAGCAACCGTTCTTACTATCGGTCCAGGGATAGAGATTTTGGCAGTGTCGGTTTAGGTTTGTCATCCTGAGCGAAGCGAAGGACCTATGCACTCTGCCGGCAGCGTGCGAACCGCAACTACGAAGTACGAACTCTGAGAACTTGAAACACGCACATGTCTGAAAATTTAAGCATCGCCATCATTGGCGCCGGCCCCGGAGGCTACGCCGCCGCTTTCCTCGCCGCCGATCTCGGCATGACCGTCACGCTCATCGATCCCGAGATCAATCCCGGAGGCGTCTGCCTCTACCGCGGCTGCATCCCATCGAAGGCGCTCCTCCATGTCGCCAAGCTGATCGAAGAATCTGAGCAGGCGACAAACTGGGGCATCGAATTCGCCGCGCCCAAGATCGATCTCGCCCGCCTGCGCGGCTGGAAAGAAAACGTCGTCAAAAAGCTGACCGGCGGTCTCGGCATCCTCTCCAAGCAGCGCAAGGTGAAGTACGTGCAAGGCCGCGCTGCCTTCGAAAATTCCACCACCCTGCGCGTCACCAAAGCCGACGCCTCTCAGGAAACTCTCACCTTCGATCGCGTTGTCATCGCGACCGGCTCTCGCCCGGCAATCGTCCCCGCGCTGAAGCTCGACACTCCGCGGATGATGGATTCCACCGGCGCGCTCAACCTCGAAGACATTCCCGGCACTCTGCTCGTGGTCGGCGGCGGATACATCGGCCTCGAACTCGGCTCCGTCTACGCCGCGCTCGGCACCCGCGTAACCGTGGTCGAAATGCTCCCCGGCCTGCTCCCCGGCGCTGACCGCGACCTGGTTCTTCCGCTCCACAAACGTCTGGAAAAGATGTTCGACCAGATTCTGCTGAACACGACCGTCGCCTCAGTCAAAGACGAGGGCAACGGCATCCGCGCCACGCTCAAGGCGCAAGACGGCAACACGCAGGAAAAAGTCTTCGACCGCGTTCTAGTCTCGGTAGGTCGAAAACCGAACTCCGAAATCGAAGGCCTTGAAAAAACTCGCGTGCAAGTCGGCCCTCGCGGATTCATTCAAGTCAATAAACAACTTCAGACTGACGACCCGAACATCTACGCCATCGGCGACGTGAACGGCGAACCCATGCTTGCGCACAAGGCGATGCATGAAGGACGCACCGCCGTCGAAGCTATCGCCGGGCACAAGGTCGCCTTCGAGCCCAACGCCATCCCCGCCGTAGTCTTCACCGATCCCGAAGTCGCCTGGGCCGGTCTCACCGAAACGCAGGCGCAGAACGAAAATCGCGAAGTCAAAGTGGCGAAGTTCCCCTGGGCCGCATCCGGCCGCGCCGTCACGCTCGATCGCCCCGAAGGCATGACCAAGCTCCTCATCGATCCTCACACCGAGCGTGTGCTCGGCGTCGGCATCGTCGGAGTAGGCGCCGGCGAGATGATCGCCGAAGGCGTGCTCGCCATCGAAATGGCCGCACTCGCCAAAGACGTCGCGCTCACCATTCACCCGCATCCCACGCTGTCAGAAACCGTCATGGAATCCGCCGAAGTGTTCTTCGGCACCAGCACCGACATCTATCGCCCCAAAAGAAATTGATCGGGTCGGCACTACGGTCCTTCGCGGTGGTATGGCAGCACCGGCCCCCATCAGTTGTGCTTAAAGACTAGCTCCGACTGAACCGCCCCGGGGTCGGCTACGCTTCTCGCCGACACCATTACATTCACCGACCCGTAAGTCAGAGGCGAGGAGTTTCCAGGCGCCGTATAGTACGCGCATTCTTCCGTGCCTTCGGTATTAAATCGCGTAAAGCGGACTTCGTTGGAATTCGAAGACCAATTCAGCCGGTGATCGTTCGTGCCTGAAACCAAGGCACAAATCTTGTAATTTCCGAACGTCACCTGAACCGGTCGCAGCAGCGAAATTAATACGGCCGTTGTCTGCGGCGGCGGCTTAAAGTCGCCGCCGCAACTCACCGTAAAATCGATCGACCGCGACGCGATGTTCGGAGCTAGGATGCTAAGCACTACGCTGCCCTTGGAACTAACGCCTTGCAACTGAGTGCGAACCCAGGTGCTGGGAAAAGTTCCCGCGCCCAGGTTTATGGGGCTGGCGGTCTGTTGAGTGATGCGCCCGCTGTTCGTCAGGAACGCGAAACTTACTGCACTCGGACCCGTAGTGGTCAGATGCCACGCTGCCGTAAGATCGACGGGGCAGGGTCCCTCATAGTGGTTTCCGATCTCACGGCCATTGGCGCTCAAAGTGGACTCGATGATTCGGACTGTGGCGCCCGCGGGGACGGGCTTCGGCCGGAACACCAGCCAACCAATCACCGCGATCGCGACGAGCACAAGCACTCCACCGATCATCCATAAGGGAGAGCTCGTATCTCCAGCGTCAGGCTGTACCGGCACACGGTCCGCGATTTTCGTCTCGACTGGGCTTGCCGTCTTGTGTACTGCCTTGTTACGCTTCGGCTCTACTCTCTCTTCGACCCGCTCCTCTACCGGAGCGCTGCTCATGTGCCGCTCCAGCGCTTTGATCAGCACCTGCACATCCGAGTCCCAGCGCGCATGTGTGAGTTCCACAGCGTTGCGGTAGGCGAGTTCCTGCAAGTCTTCGGGCAGTTGTTCCGCTCGCGGCATTCTGGCCGCATGCACCAGCACCGGAATTACCGGGATATCGCGCTTCAGCGCAGACGCGGTTTCCAGGCGCACAAAATCGGTGGGGCTATCCAGACGGCGGCGTCCCGCGTCGTCCTTGGCCTCGATCCATCCCGGGCCCATCAGAGCCAGCAAAACACTGCACGATGCCACGCTCTTATCGATGACCTTGCGAAAATCGAAGCCCGGCTCGATGCCGGCCACGTCCATAAACACGGCGTCGCGGCCAAAGCGCTGCACCAGATCGTCGTATAAGCGGCCGGCCTGACCCTCACTATCGTCTCGTCGGTAACTGATGAATACTGCGCGCATACTTACTGACTCCGATGGAACTTACAATCGGATTACGCGGATGTTACTTAACTGCAAGGAAATCGCCCCGGATACCGCAAGAGAATAGTCCAGGGAAGGCGCGAATTCAATCGTGATATATGGCGGCCGAGATTGGCTCCGAGTCGTCACTCGGCGCTTTCCTTTCGATACAATGATTCTTCGTTCGCAGAATTTTCCCGCCGTCGGGTGCGCACTCGCGCCGCATCAGGCGGCACATCGATATGCCTCAATTTTCCAGCTCGCGATGGCTCGCCGTCCTCTTGTTGGCCGTCTCCCTCGCATCCGCTCGCGACACGTTCGCCCAACTTCCCACCACCACGATCGCAAGCCCAACCAATAAGACTTCCACCGATCCGCTGAACCGCGCCACACCCTCCGGCAGCATCCTCGGATTCCTCCAGGCCGCGCAATCCGGCAACCACACCCTCGCCGCGCAGTACTTGCAGATGAGCGCCGCGCATCGCCAGTCCGAGGGCGAGCAGGTGGCCAGCGAACTAAAGATCGTTATGGACCGCGCCTTCAACGGCCGCGTAGGCAGCTTTACCGACGCCGACGGCATTCCGCAGGAGGGCGTTCCGCTGGGCGAACAGCGCCTCGGCACCATGTCGTCCGGCGACGTCGAAGCCGATCTCGACTTGGTGCGCGTCAACGACCCGAGCGCCGGAAAAGTCTGGCTCGTCTCCGCCGAAACGCTGGCCAAAGTACCGGAACTCTACGATCAGGTCCAGGCGCGGCAGGTCGAGAACAAACTTCCCAGCCTGCTGGTGAAGCACCAGCTCGCCGGAATGCCCCTGTGGCAATGGCTCGCCCTGCTGCTCGCCGTACCGCTCGCAGCCGGCGCGGGCTGGCTGATCATAGTGCTGTTCGGATTCCCGTTGCGCTGGTGGGCGCGGCGGCGCGGCCAAGTCGATGTTGCCAGTTGGCGCACCGTCTCCGGTCCCGCGTGGCTGCTGGCGGGCACGCTGGTTCACCAGGTGCTGGCCCGCTATCTCGGCATGCCGGTTCTGCCCCGTCATTATTACTACCAGTTGACTTCGATCGCGCTCATCATTGGCGCCACCTGGATCGTCTGGCGCCTGGTGCGCTGGTCCCTCCGCCGCGTGCGCAATCGCGCTCTCGCCTACGGCCACGCCGGCACCGGATCGCTCATGCTTCTGGGCGAGCGCCTGTTGAAGGCTGCGATTTTCCTAGCCGGGCTCTTTGCCGTGCTCGGCAGCCTGGGCGTAAACCTCACCACGGCGCTCGCAGGCGTCGGCATCGGCGGCCTCGCCATCGGCTTCGGCGCGCAGAAGACGATCGAGAATCTTTTCGGCGGAGTCTCCGTTCTCGGCGACGAAGTCATTCGTGTCGGCGACGTCTGCACCTTTGGCGATCGCACCGGCACGGTCGAAGATATCGGCCTGCGCTCCACCCGTGTTCGCACCGAGGAGCGCACTCTCCTTGCAATTCCCAACGGCACGGTAGCGACGGTCATCGTCGAGAATCTCAGCCGCCGCGACAAGATTCTCTTCAAGACCAGGCTCGGCCTGCATCCCGGAACCAAAGCGGATCAATTGCGGATCGTGCTTGCCGAACTTCGCCGCCTGCTCGAGGGCCATTCCCAGGTCGAAAAAAGCTCCGTGCGAGTGCGCCTCACCGACATTTCGGGCGGCTCGCATATCGCAGAAATTTTCGGCTACATCCTGACGCGTGACTTCAACGAGTTCGCTGCAGTGCGCGAGGATCTCCTGCTGAGCATGATGGACATTGTGGAAGACTCTGGGAACGGGCTGGCGCAGCCCTCGCAGACGGTGTACATCAAGGGCGACTCCGGCCTGGAGAAAGAAAAGCGCGACAAGAAATAGCTGCCCCGCTCGTCGCAAAGCAAAACATGAAAGCAGTGGTTGATCCGCAAGATCCGCGTAAATCCGCGGCGAAGAAGTTCGCTCACTTCGGATCGGCCGCGTCCGCCAGCCGATGCACTCCTGACCGCCGCAGCGCAAACAGCACGGCCCAGCCCGCCAATCCGATCGCATAAACGAAAATCAAACTGACTACAATACCCGACAGCAGCGGCGAATGCGGCGCGGGCTGAATCGGCCCGATCACCGGATTCACATCCGGCAACGACGCCTGGATCGCCTCACCCTTCTGAATCGCCAGCACGACTCCACCCAGAATCACTGCCATCAGAATCGCCGTCGCCTTCGGAAAACGAAATCCGTTGCGCATCTCAAACCTCCCTGTTGGAAATCCCCGCAGATGTTCCTGAACAGCTCCAACCATGAGCCCCGCAGCTTCGCGCCAGTAGAACCGCAGGCGCGTCATGAATTTTTCTTCCCACATCTCCGCCCGCGCCTCGGCGAAGACCGCCGCCATTTCTTCGCGGTATTCGAGACTGTGCGTCGCCGGATAGAAACACAGCAAGAATCGATAGAGAGTAAGCACGGTCAGGACTCCTTCACGGCCACGCGCAAGCTGGCCAGCCGGGTGATGTGCTTCAAACGGCTGACTTCAAGCTGCAGATTCCTGCGCCCGGTGGAAGTCAACCGGTAAGTCTGGCGACCGCGCGGGGTTTCTTTTTCCTCCAGCCGTTCGATCCAGTCGGCGTCGAGCAACCGCCACAATGCCCCGTAAAGCGTGCCCGTGCTCAGCACCACGCGCCCCCCGCTCATCTGCTCGACGTCTTTCAAGATCGAATAGCCATGCTGCGGCTGTCCGGCAAGGCTAAGTAATATGAGAAGGACAGGCTCGGTAAGCGGCAACGTCTCCATCATGGCCTCCAACGACATGTCGTACAGCGTCATATTGCTCCCGGGTCGAAGCCGCTGTCAAGAGGGCAATAACCAAAGCCGGCCATGAAAGCCCTCAGCGATCTTCGCGGCGGTTCTCAGCGAACTTAGCGGTCAAAAGCTCTAAAACGCAAAGATCGCGAAGGATTCGCAAAGGTCGCAGTGAAACCCAACAGAGCAACGCAGCGCGGGGGTGGGCAATTCGTATCAGGGCATCGCTTCAGCGATGCCGTTCAGCACGTGAAACACAATCGGCTTTAGCCGCTGGGGTTGGCCGCCCGCGTTCGCTCGCTGAACCATCTCAGAAATAAATGCGTAGGAAAATAAATAACCGCCGGCACCACGATCAGATAGCCCAGCAAATACGCCCACCCCGGCATCACATGCTGCTCATGAAAAAACGGCCCGCGCGCCCAGTTCACATCCAACTCAGGCTTCCAGAAATAATTGATCGGAACTACAATCCACCCCGTTAAAGTTTGCAGCTTCCAACCCCGTGCGTCGTAGCCCAATCGCCAGATCGCCCACAGCAGCAGCGGCGGCGCCACCACATGAAACAAACTCAGCAGCCGAATCGCCAACATGATCCCAGGATCGAACATATATTCCGTGCCGCCGATCAGATGCCGTCCTACAATCAACGCCCCGGCCAGATCAACGGTGTACAAAGTCTGAAACAGCAGCAACCCGCAAGCCGCCCAGGAAAAAATCAGCGAGCTTTCCAGCCAGAGCCCGATTCCGATCAGCACATTTCCAATGTCGCAGAAGAACAAGAAATTCTGCGGCCCATACTGCCGCCAGTACACCGGCGCCCAAATCAGGAGCCAGATCGTCCACCCGATCTTCAGCCAAAGCGGAATCCGCATGCAGCGCATTGTATGCCGACGCAATCAAGAGCGGGAGCAGCCTCAATTCCGCCAAGTGTAAGAGAAGATCGGTTCGTATCAGGGCATTGCGTCAGCGATGCCATAGAGGTGGCCGAGAGACTGTCGGCTTTAGCCACTGGGGTTTGCCGCGCTAGAGCACAGCCGCTACAGCGGGCATGAACTGAGCCGGTATGGCACGCCTGAAGACGCGCCCTGATACGGGTCACCAACCACCGTCCCCAAATTCGTATGCCTCGAATTACCAGCGTAACTTGCTGCCCTCTTACGCCTGTACCTACGATGACTTTAGTATGAGCTACCAAGCCCTTCTCTTCTGTCCTGACGAGAAAACCGCGCGCACGGTGACCCAAGTTCTAAGCGAACTGGACTTCGAAGTCCAGGCTTGCGCCGAGACCTTCGGCGCGGTCAAAAAGCTGATGGGCGCACACTTCGACGCCGTCGTCGTCGACTGCGACAACGAGCAGAACGCCACTCTGCTTTTCAAGAGCGCGCGCAATTCCGCCTCGAATCAAGCTTCTCTGGCCGTAGCCGTCGTCGAAGGGCAGTCAGGAGTTGCCAAGGCATTCCGCATCGGTGCCAACCTGGTTCTGACCAAGCCCATCAACATCGAGCAGGCCAAAGGAACGCTGCGCGTCGCCCGCGGACTGCTGCGTAAAGGCGATCCGGGTAAGACCACGCCCGCAGCCACCATTCCGCAACCGGAAGTCCCGGCAGCGCCAGCCCAGCCGAAGAATGTCGCGCCGGCGAAGCCAGCAGCGCCTCCGCTGAAGCCGGCAGCGCCCACGCCGCCCGCACCGGTGATCCAGAAGCCCGCTGCCCGGCCCGCCTGGCCCGCGCCTACGCCCAGTCCGGTTACAGCCGCGTATTCCGCGCCGCAGGAAGAAGAAGAAATTCCAGAAATCAGCGCGGAGGACATCCTCGAAACCCCGGCGCCCCCCACCAGGATCGCAGCACCGATTCCCGCAGCCCCATCGCTTGCAGCACCAAAGCTTCCCAGCAGCGGATTGCCCACTGTGAAGGGTCTCCCGAAAGCGCCACCCATGCGGCCTTCGGCCACGTCCGGCAGTGGAGCAGCCAGTGCGCCCGCTCCCGCGCGCGTAATTCAGCCGCCCGCGGTCCCAGAAGCGCCATCAAAAACCTCTGCGGACGCTCTGTTCGAGAGCCCCGACGCGGAAGAAAAAGCCGAGTCCCTGAGCGCTGCACCTGCGCCGTCGTTCACCTTCGGCGGAGCCAACACTCCCGAGACGAGTGGCGGCAGCAAGACAATTCTGATCGCAGTAGCCGTCCTTGCCCTCGTGGCCGCGGGCGCTTACTTCGGCTGGACGTACTATCAAAGCCACAATGGCAGCCTGCCCTTTCTGTCGAAGCCCGCACCCAGCGCGCAGCCTCAGCCGGCAAGTCCGCAGCCAGTGGTTCCCAAACCCGCTGTAGTGCCCTCGACCCCGCCGGCTACCCAGACCGCGCCGCCAGCCGTCACCAGCGCCTCTGACGACACCAACACTGCTGCCGCACCGGTTAAGTCATCGGCGGCTCCGGCCACCGCGAAGCCATCTGCTTCTGCCGCACCTGCAGGCACGAAGCCGGTTGCCAGCCAGCCCGCACCGCTCGTCGTGAAAAGCGGAACCGCTCCTGCAGGCCACGCCAAAGTCTCTGCCCCGGATGTCTCTGCTCCCAGTGTGATCGGGATGGCCGCCGGTTCCAGCGAACAGCCACCCAACATCGGCAACAGCTCCGGCGTCGCACCCCCTCCCATGCTCGAGTCGGTACACATCTCGCAGGGCGTGTCGCAAGGATTGCTGATCAAGAAAGTTTCGCCTTCGTATCCCAGGAATGCCTTGGCCATGCGGATTGAAGGCAACGTGGAACTGATGGCCACCATCTCCAAGAGCGGTGACATCACCCGCGTGAAAGTAGTGAGCGGCGACCCGCAACTGGCCCGATCGGCCTCGGACGCCGTGAAGCAATGGAAATACAAACCGTACCTTCTCAATGGCGAGCCGGTCGAGATTCAGACCGAAGTGACGGTGAAGTTCAAGTTACCGCAATAGCTCGACGCACAAATTGTCCGACGCAGAGGAAAAAAGGGCATGCGACACACATTCGCATGCCCTTTCGACTTCCTCGACCCACGCGTGGGTGCCCGCGGGATTGCACGGGTACGGGATCCGGCGCTGTGAGCCACATAGCTCGCCTATGCTGCGCGGCAGTCGCAGAGGAATGAATTGAAGGTGAAATGGAATTTGCAGTTCTAGGACAGCCGCCAGAGTTTTCCACAGATTTATTCGCCCCATGTGACGAACAACCGTGACCGAGAAATTTCCACTGTTTACTCTGGTCATCGTAGGTACCGGGTGTGATGCCGCGCCAGTCCTAGGAAACTCGTGGCCCCTGCAAGCCTCCCCATGCGAGCGAGGACCAAAGGGACATCCGAACGCCAGGGTGCTTCAGAGGCTACCCCGAATAGCTCGGGGCTGGCACCCAATGTGGGAGTGATCACTCCTAAGCTTTAAAGGCGGGAAAGTAACGAAGTGAGAAATCAAGCAAGAGGCAAGAATAGAAAAGAGATTCAAGGAAATCAAGATGCAGAGAAAAACGGAGTCGCAAGCACGTCGATGTCACAGTCGATTACGGGCGTAACCTAGTAGTGACATGGGGGTATAATACATGATGGTGGAGGTTCAAAACACGCAGCCGTGGTGTGTCTTCCGGGGGTTAAGTCTGAACGAGGTTTTCATTGTCCAATAAATTGGCCAAGCGCGCAATGGCGAGCGGTCCAGTCAAGTACGTAGTGCGTGGGCCAGCTGATCAGCCAACGGGACTAATGTTGAGCATCGATTACGAGGATGCTCCGGTCCCAGACCGCTATTACGTCGCAGACTGGTATGACGTTAGCGAGCGTGACCTGGACGTGGTCTTATCATTTGGCAGCCTGGATCGAGGCAACAAGCTCCGCTCGAAAATCGAGATCATATTTCCTTGTTTCAACTTCGTAAATCAGTTGTGGCGATCCAGCAAGGAGTTCCACGTTAACCTTCACAAGTTCTTAACTGAGCTGAAGTTGCAACCGGTTGCTCATAAGGATGCAGAGCTGTCGACGGATAAGCTGCAGACCCTTATTTCAAACAATGTGCTCATGGTGTGGACCGGAACCGAATGCCTACTGGACTTTTTCTATATTTCGCCGAAGGATCTATGGTCGAAGCCCAAACGGGGGGAGCGACTGGAATTAGAGGCCGTCGTGCGTGTGTTGGTTTCGCCTACACTGCTAGACGGATTCTTAGGAGTATGCGATGATACCGCCGCTCATGTTAGCGAACGGTTCCCGGAATATATTCGAAAGGGGGTGCCAGAAAATGAGAGTCTGGAATCTCGGTACGTTGGATGAACTCGAAGATCGTGTAGTTATCAAATATCAAACCCGACCCTCTGGCCGGCAACACTCTCGATCGTCACGGGTGAAGAGTGCATTTAGCGTTCTGGCTGTGGGTGCCGTGATGACGACGGCAGTACTGCTGAGCTATCCGCGCGTCTCGGCTGTCTCGATGTCAGTTGTTCCCGGGAGCACGGTAGTCGCGCAGAGCCTGCCCAAGGCCGCACCTCCTTTGGAGGATTTTTTTGCGGGCCCTGTCACGGATGGCTGGTCTCACGACGAGGAGCAGGCCGCTTTACAAGTTATGTCCGCCACATTTACCAAGAAGCCTCCGCAATTCGATGAAGCGGAGATGGTGGACACGGTATTGGCAAATCAGCAAGAGAGCTTTGCGACGGACGTACCTCGCCTTTCGAGGGATCAGGTGCGCTCCGCAATCAGAAAGCGGCGATCCTCCTAAGTCTACCGTGCCACCATGTCCACTGTGGTTTCAAGCTGAGCGCGACGACCAACTGCCTCACGTGGTGGTCGGGCTGGCCGAATACTACCGGTTCATTATCTCGGCCTGCAAGACTCACTACATCGTCGGGCATGGGGACATAAAGACCTATCACAAGAGGGTATTCGAAAAGGTTGTGCCGTTGGACTACTACGCCGGCAACTATCGGTCTCTAGATTCCGCAAGGCCTTGTCTGGCACAAGACGTTCACGTAGACGGCGTTCCAGGCGAGACTTTCTCGACTGTCCCGGACTCAATGAGGGACTTTTCCTCTGAGCTGCACGACTTTGTAGTCCGCACCGACGAATACATACAGCATCCGCTTTCGCCCACAAAGAGGGCGCAAGCGATAGCGCAGCTCGCGGCTTTAGCCATGGGCCGTTTCATTCGGATTCACCCTTTTCTTAATGGAAACGGCCGAATGGTAAGAATGTTGGTGAATTACCTTTTCAAACGGTACGGTTACGCAATGCCGTTCAAACAGGCTCACATACGTCCGCCCGAAAATGAATATGCAGCAGCCAGCGCGGCGTCGATGTATCCCACTCCTAACTTCCAACCACTTTACGCGTATCTACTCCGGTTGGTCGCTCGCGCAGCTTCCTCATAGGGCTACATAGGGCTACCCAGATGCCATTCCCCCGCGCGAAGCGTGTGGGTCAGCATCCTAAGTACCGCCCGTGTTGAAGTCAAAACTCGCCCACCAGAAAAACGGTTCGTATCAGGGCATCGCTTCAGCGATGCCGTTCACGAACTTGAAAGACTACTGGCTTTTAGCCGTTGAATTTGGCGGACACGACGTCAGCCGCTAAAGCAGGCCGTGGGGTATGTGCTTTTCTGGCACGCCTGAAGGCGCCCCCTGAATACGAACCATTCTTAGCAAACTCTTCTGCTCAGTGGCCCCCGACTACTGCGGCTGCAGAACCTCGTCCACCACCAGCTTGGCCCCTTTATCCACAGTGATGATCTTATGCACCGGCGCGAACCCGGTCATCGAAATGTCAATCACATAGTTCCCCGGATCGAGCGCCGCATCGAGCGGTGAGTTCTTGTCCATGATGTGCTGGTTGATCGACACCTGCGCGCCTTTCGGCTGCGTGCGGATGGTCACGATCGACTGCCCCGGCAGCGCGCTCTTCCCGCCAAAAATCTTCGACATCTTGCCCACAGTGCGAATGTCATCGACATTGCCCAGCGGCCGCAACGTGGGCCCAAAGTTGAACGTCTGCCCCAGCACGAACTGCGCGTTCATGGTCTCGTCGAGATATCCCATCTTGCGCACCAGCACCACGTGCTGGCCATTGCCGACGTTGACCTGCGCTGGCGTCTTTGCCCCCACATCTTTCCCGTCGATGTAGACGTTCGCGCCAGCCGGAGTGCTGTTCACCACCAGCGTCGCCACCAACTGCGCCAGCCGAATCGAAGCCGTCGCCCGGTTGCCGGAAGTCACCTGCACGGTGCGCGTGTCGCTTGAATATCCGGACTTGCTCACGGTGATCGAGTGCGATCCCGGATCAAGATTCGTCAACGCAAACGGCGTGACCCAACTCGGATCGCTCTTACCGTCGATCTGAACCTGTGCGCCTGCAGGCGTCGAGTCGATCGCCAGCTGTCCCGGGAAAATCACCGGCGCAGGCGCCGGAGCAGCCTTCTTGTGCGCGGTCCGCTCGTGCACCGGACGGTCTGGTGCAACCGAGCGTTCCATCACTTCCTGCGGCTCTGCTTCCACCGGAGCCGGCTTGGACTTGGCAGCAGGCGGAGTTGCCTCAGCAAGAGGCGCCGTAGCAACCGCCGCGGCCTTGCCCGCGCCGGAATCCTCGTCGCCGTTCTGGCCATGAATGTAGAACGTCACCCCAATCCCAATCACCAGAATCACCGCGGCCGCCCCGCCGAGCGCGTAGACCATCAACTTCGGCGGAACGCCCTTGATCTCTTTGATCGCCTTCTCCGCCACTTCCCGCGGATTGATCTTCGACTTCTCTTCTTCCTCCAGATGGCCCGAGAACTTCGTGGATGTAGGAGCCGCCGACGCCGATGGCGCCATCGACGGAGGCGGGGGCGGCGGCGGAATATATACTTCCTTCAACGGAGGCAGTTCCGAAATTTCCGAGAAGCTCGTGCCGCCACTTCCATTGCCCCCATCTTCAGACATCATGGGATCGACCGCGATCTTCGGCGAATCAGCCTGCGGCTCGAAGGTCTCAATCTCCGGCTCATCCGCAACTGCGGACGACATATAGGCCGAGGGCTGTTGCGCGGGCTTCGGCTGTACCCCCACGAATTGATTCGATAGATCGATCTCCGGCACTTCCGAAGAAAAAGAAGGAGCCGACGAACTGATCGCAGCGGCCGCCGAAGCTGCCTTCGGCGCGGCCAGTCCTGACGCCGGTTTCGCCAATCCGGAAGTTGCAGGCTTGGCTAATCCAGAAGACGCCGGTCTCGCTAAAGTGGAAGCCGCCTGCACCGACGCTGCAGCCGCGGGCTTCGCCGCCACCGGCGGCGGCACTCGCGGTGAGGCAGGCTTCGGAGTGGGCGCAGGGGCGGCCGGAGCGACAAACTTCGCCTGCACCGCTGCCTTCACACTCGGAGGCACGGCCGCAGCCGCGCCCTTCGCAGGCGCTGCTTCCGGCTTCTTAGCCGCCAGCGGTTTCGACTCTTTGCATTTTTCCAGATCGTCGAGCAGTTCCCTGCCGCTCTGATAGCGTGCGGCCGGATCCTTCGCCAGCGCTTTCAAAATCAAAGTGTTGAGCAGAGGATGAATCTTCGGATTGAGCTGAATCGGCGGCACCGGCTCGTTCTCCACCACGCTCTGCCGCACCGCCTGGATGTCGTCGCCACCGAACGCTTTCCGGTCGGTCACCATTTCATAGAAAATCGCGCCCAGGCTGAACAGGTTCGTCCGCCCATCCACCGGATGTCCCTGCACCTGCTCCGGAGACATGTAGTAAAGACAAGGTGGAAGACCCTCAAGCACCTGATCCGCGAAGTTGCCCCCACTCGAGACGCCGAATCCCAAAATCCTCACCGTGCCATCCCAGCCGCACATGATCTTGGCCGGTTCCAGGCTGGAATGCACTGCTCCTTGAGAGCTTGCATAATCGAGCGCCCCGCACAGCTGCCGCCCGATATCGAGCAGGTCCCAGATGGAAAATCCTTCTTTGCGCGCCAGCATCGTGGCGATGCTATTGCCCTGGACATAATCCATGGCAGCGCAGAATTGCCCTTCTATCTCGCCCGCTCCATACACGTTCGTGATATTGGGGCTGCTGAGACCCTTGGTGCTCTCGGCCTCAGCCAGCAGAGCCTTTTCGAGAGCGACGGCGCTGTCGCCGTAGGCGCTCAACTGAATGGCCTTCAGGGCGATCGTCTGCCCGCTCTCCGGATCGTTCGCTTTATAAACAGCCCCGGTGGACGATTTTGCCAATTCACTAAGTATTTCGAAGTGGCCGATTTTCGTGGACATTCTCTCCAAGCTCCACTCCATCGCGAACCGTTCGCGTCGCCGCAAAACGCATTCGCCGGCGGAGATTCAAGGCGCAGTGTGGATAGCATAGCGTCGGGAACGCCCGCCTTCGAGTTACCAAGGTAAGGGGGAAACCTGCCCTCGAAAGCAGAGTCTTCGACGCAGCAAGAGATGCGCTTGTCATCCTGAGCGAGACGCTTTTTGTCTCGCGAAGGACCTCCGTACTTGCTGGCGCTACCAATGCTGCCGGCAAGTGCACAGGTCCTTCGGCGGGCAAACCCCGCCCGCCTCAGGATGACAACATAGGGGCGGACGCATTCGTCCGCCCCCGAGCGTAGCGAGGGCCCCCGGACGAATGCGTCCGGGCTACGTGTTCGCCGTAACTTTCCCCCCGCCCCGCGGTTCTAGCAGACCGTGGCTAAGAGGGATGACAATTGTCATCCGACACCAATGACGATCTCCACTTGTGACCCGGACACAGCTGCGCCACAGTATTCCGAGCAGAAGGATCCAGACAAACAGTTGGAGAATGTTTTGAAGCTGGCGCAAATTCAAGACGGCGCGGTTGTCGCGGGCGAGTTCTATCGTCTATGCTGGCAGCACCGGGACGTGCCCCCCGTCGGCGCCCGCCTCCCGGCTTCCCTGGGAGTTCAACCATGACCCTGACTCGCTTTGTCACCAAGAACGCCTTCCGCAACAAGCGCCGCAGCACCTTGACGATCCTGAGCATCGCTTTTTCTTTGCTGCTGCTCACCTTCATGATGACGCTATGGCACGCCTTCTCGCTGGAGGACGGCAGCGCGGAGTCGGCAGAAAGGCTGGTGGTGCGTCACCGCGTATCGCTGACGTTTACGCTGCCCAGCTATTATCGGGAAAAGATTCGCGCGGTTCCCGGCGTCGTGGCCATCGTTCCGAGTTCGTGGTTTCAGGGAGTGTACAAAGACCAGAAGCCGGAAAATTTTTTCCCGCGATTTGCCACCGACCCCGACGAGTTCTTCACGGTTTTTCGCGATATAAAGATCCCCGATGATCAGCTCAAAGCCTGGCAGCGGGACCGGCAGGGCGCGGTTGTGTCCGACTCCCTGGCCACTAAATACGGGTTTAAGATCGGCGACAAGATCACGATCGTTGGCGATATCTATCCCGTCACGCTGGAGCTTTATATCCGCGGCATTTACCACGCCGATCCGGATCCGAAATCGTTGTACTTCAACTCCAAGTACGTTGAGGAAGCAGTTTCCTGGTTCAAAGGGCAGGCCGGCACATTCGACATTCTGGCGGACAATCCCTCGGACGTGGGCAAGATTGCGGCGACCGTGGATGACATGTTCCACAATTCACCCCAGCAGACCAAAACCGAGAGTGAGAAGGCCTTCGGGCTGGAGTTTGTGGCCATGATGGGGAATGTGAAAATGTTCATTCTCAGCATATGCGGCGCGGTGCTCTTCGCGACCCTGCTGGTCTCCGCCAATACAATTGCAATGTCGATTCGCGAACGCACTCGCGAAGTGGCCGTGCTCAAGACTCTGGGCTTCACCCGGGGCGGCGTGCTGGCGCTGTTCGTGAGCGAAGCGGTGGCATTGTCGCTGATCGGCGGCCTGATTGGCGCGACTCTCGGCAGACTCATGGTCTTGGGGTTTGCGCACGCGCCGCAGATGACGTTTTTCCCACTGAAGATGACGCCGCAGATTTGGATCTTCGCCCTCCTGATTTCAGGGATCGTGGGGCTGCTGAGCGCGGCCATTCCGTCGTATCACGCCTCGCAGATCAACATCGTCGATGGATTAAGGCACATAGGGTAAGTAGCGCCGGCGACTCGCCGGCTGTGGGTGGCGGCGTCTCGCCGCCACGTAGGAAGAATAAGAAGAAGACATTATGACGCTGGGCACATTCATCGTACGCAACGCCTTCCGCAACAAGCGGCGCAGCCTGCTGACCATGGTCAGCATCGGCTTCTCGCTGCTGTTGCTGACGATGATGATCTGCATCTGGCGTGGGTTCTATGTGGATCAGGTCGCGCCCGAGGCAGCGCGGCGCCTGATCATCCGCGATCGCGTTTCGCTGGCGTTTTTTCTGCCCGCATTTTATCGCGACAAGATTCGCGCCGTGCCCGGCATCACGGCCATAGCTCCGCTGACCTGGTTCGAAGGGCGCTACATCGATAATCGTCCCAACCATTTCTTTGCGCGGCTGGCTACTGATCCCGACGAGTATTTAAAGGTCGCCTCCGACAAGATCGTCCCGCCGGAACAGGTGAAGGCCTGGCAGCAAGACCGCGCCGGAGCGCTGGTCGACGTCACGCTCGCCAATAAGTACGGATGGAAGCTCGGCGACCGCATTCATATCCAGGGCACGATCTTCCCCACCGATCTCGATCTGACGATTCGCGCCATCTATCATCGCGATCCCCCGCAGAACGCGCTCTACTTCAACGCGAAATACTTGGAAGAGGCGGTGCCGTGGTTCAAAGGGCAGGCTGGATGGTATGGGGCGCAGGTGGATTCGGCCGAAGATGTAGGGCCTGCGTCGAAGGCGATTGACGATATGTTCCGCAACTCGCCGCTGCAAACGAAAAGCGAGAGCGAGAAAGCATTTCAGCTCGGCTTCGTAGCCTCGCTCGGCAACGTGAAGGCCTTCATTCTCGGCATCTGCGGAGCAGTCATGTTCGCCATCATGCTGGTGTCGGCGAATACCATGGCGATGTCGGTGCGCAGCCGCACCCGCGAAGTCGCCGTGCTGAAGACGCTGGGATTCACCAAGCAGCGCGTGCTTTCGATTTTTGTCAGCGAGTCGGTGGCAATTTCGGCGCTCGGCGGAATGCTGGGCATCGCCGTCGCGATTCCGGTGATCGCGATGATGACGCACCAGTTCATTGGCCTCGGCATTCCGCTGGACATGCGGGTCAGGCCGCCGGCGGCGGGCTTGGCGCTACTGGTGTCGGTGATCTTAGGCGTGGTCAGCGGATTTCTGCCCGCGTACAAAGCGTCGCACATGAATATTGTGGAAGGCCTGCGGCACATCGGATAGGTCCTAAGACGAGAGAGTTTAATTATGGCG
>Ga0075029_100000868_pt1 | contig 17320 bp, 14 predicted proteins | sample LitLauG_LLR_2013_FD_71391 | JGI IMG/M metagenome (GOLD analysis project Ga0075029, IMG submission 71391) | Freshwater sediment microbial communities from North America - Little Laurel Run_MetaG_LLR_2013 | ecosystem: Environmental > Aquatic > Freshwater > Creek > Sediment | place: USA...
GTCGACGACGCCTGGGTGGTCCCGCACTTCGAGAAGATGCTGTACGACAACGCACTTCTGCTTCGGGTCTACGTCCACTGGTGGCGCGCCACCGGCGCCGCCCTGGCCGAGCGCGTGGTCGCAGAGACGGCCGCCTTCCTGCTCCGTGACCTTCGCACCCCCCAGGGCGGCTTCGCGTCGGCTCTGGACGCGGACACCGAAGGCGTCGAGGGCAGCACCTATGTGTGGACCCGTGACGAGCTGGTGGATGTGCTTGGAGAAGACGACGGCGCGTGGGCCGCAGACATCTTCAGCGTCACTGCCTCAGGGACGTTCGAGCACGGCCGGTCCGTGCTGCAGCTGAGGCAGGACCCGCACGACCCGGACAGGTGGGCCCGCGTTCAGGGGCTTCTTTTTGCCGCGCGGTCGTCGCGCGCCCAGCCGGGCCGCGACGACAAAGTGGTCGCCGCCTGGAACGGCCTGGCGATCGCAGCCTTGGCCGAAGCAGGTGCGCTGTTCGAGCGCAAGGACTGGATCGACGCAGCCGAGCGTGCAGCCGCGCTGCTCGTCGATGTGCACCTCGACGCCGATGGTCGCAAAGACCGGGTGGTGCGAGTCTCCAAGGACGGCGTGGCGGGCAGGCACGCGGGAGTCCTGGAGGACCAGGCCGACGTGGCTGAGGGACTGCTCACGCTCTACGCCGTCACCGGGAACACCCGGTGGATCGCCACAGCACGACTCCTCGCGGACGCGATTCTGGAGCACTTCCCAGACGGGCGAGGAGGCTTCTACGACACACCGGACGACGCCGAAAATCTGCTGCACAGACCTCAGGACCCCACCGACAATGCCACGCCCTCGGGTCCGGCGGCCGCGGCAGGGGTGCTGCTGACGCTCGCCGCCTACACCGGGCTCGCCCGGTACCGAGAGGCCGCCGAGGCGGCCCTGGCCGTCTACTCCGGGCTCGCCCGCAGGCATCCACGTTTCGCGGGCTGGGGCCTTGCAGTGTCAGAGGCGGCCGCCGACGGCCCCCGCGAGGTGGCCGTCGTCGGAGACCGCGCCGACCCGGCCTGGCAGCAGCTACGCCGGGTGGCCCTGGCTGGCACTGCGCCGGGGCTGGTCGTCGCGCTCGCGGCAGCCGACTCCGGCGATCCCGCGGCGCCTGAGCTGCTCGCCGGGCGTGGCCTAGTGAGGGGTCGAGCCGCCGCTTACGTCTGTCGCGGGTTCGTCTGCAGACTGCCCACCACCGACCCGGCCGAGCTCGCACGGTCCCTCACGACATATTCTTGACTTGCACGGTAACTGTGTAATTATGAGTACATGAACTCTTCAAACAGTGCCGAGCAGGTAGAGAAGATTCGCGGCTGGCTGACCGGCCGGCTGCCGCAGGACTGGTTCGAGGGCCCGGTAGCGGTCAGCGTCGACCGCGAAGAGCTGACGGTCGTCGGCACACTCCAGGCCCCCGATGTCGCCGAGGGTGCCTCGGCTGCCGAGCAGGCGGCGGCCGTCTCCGGGCGCATCAAGGAGTTCCGCGAGCGAACCCGTGATCACCGCATCGAGATCGCCCGTGAGCTCGAGCACCGGCTGGGCCGAAAGGTTGCCTGGGGTGTGCAGGTCGGTGACCGGCGAGAGCTGTTCACCACCCTGTCCATCCCGGTGATGACCCGGCTGCGGCAGCCGGAGCGACTGGTGCTGGACACCCTGGTCGACGCAGGCGTCGCAAGGTCGCGCTCGGAGGCGCTCGCCTGGTGCGTGAAACTGGTCGGCAAGAACGCCGACGGGTGGCTCGGCGACCTTCGGGCCGCGATGGAGCAGGTCTCCAAGGTCAGGGCCGAAGGGCCCAGCTGAGCAGCGGACCGTCGCGGCCTCGGCCGTGCCCTAGTGGGTGTAGGTCACGATCGAGATCGCGATGTATTGCAGCACGAAGGCCACCACGGTGAGGGAGTGGAATACCTCGTGGAACCCGAACCACTTCGGTGACGGGTTGGGGCGCTTGGTCCCGTAGACGATCCCTCCGGCGGTGTAGAGCAGGCCCCCCGCTGCCAGCAGCACCAGGACAGCGATGCCGCCGGTGTTGGTGAACTGGGGCAGGTACACCACCGCGACCCAGCCCAAGGCAAGGTAGGCGGGCACGTAGAGCCAGCGCGGCGCTCCGACCCAGAACACCCGGAAGCCGACCCCGAGTGCCGCCCCGGTCCACACGATGCTCAGCAGAGCCGTTCTCGCCCCGCCCTCCAGCAGCAGCACCGCGAACGGTGTGTAGGTGCCGGCGATGATCAAGAAAATGTTCGCATGGTCGAACCGTTTGAGCGCGGCCAGGACCGGCGGCGACCACCTGCCGCGGTGGTAGACCGCGCTGACGGTGAACAGCAGAACCGCGCTGGTGGCGTAGATCGTCGACGACGCGATCTCGGCGCCGCCGCGAGACAGACAGATCAGCACTATCGCGGCCGCCAGCGCGACCGGCGCCGCACCCAGGTGCAGCCAGCCACGCAGCCGCGGCCGCAAAGCAGCCACCGACCCCGTAACCGGGCCGACGACGGCCTCGTCTACCGGCCCAGGTGTCATCCAGCAAGGCTACGCGCCCTCAAGGACCGGCGGTACGCTAGCGCGGGTCGACCGGAGAGGGTGCATCTGCCGCATGGGTCTTTCCCACGTGCTGTACGGCGCGTACGAGCGCCGACTCGCGTCCTCGCTGCCGGAAGGCGGAATCCCTCGCCACGTCGGGGTGATCCTGGACGGAAACCGGCGCTGGGCCAAAGAGGCCGGCAAGACAACAGCAGGCGGCCACCAGGCCGGGGCCGACAAGATCGAGACCTTCCTCGGGTGGTGCGAAGAGGTCGGTGTCGAAGTCGTCACGTTGTGGCTGCTGTCCACCGACAACCTCGGCCGGCCGCAGGCCGAGCTCGCCCCGCTGCTCGCGATCATCGAGGACACCGTCAGACAGCTCGCGGCGACCGGACGCTGGCGGGTCCACCCGATGGGCTCCCTGGACCTGCTACCGGACGAGACCGCCGCCCAGCTCAAGGCCGCAGCCGACTCCACGGCCGACAACTCCGGGATCATGGTGAACGTGGCCGTCGGATACGGCGGACGCCGCGAGATCGCCGACGCCGTCAGATCGCTGCTGTCCGAGCATGCCAGCAAGGGCACCTCGATCGAAGAGCTGGCGGAGGTACTGGATGCCGAACACATCGCGGAGCACCTGTACACCCGCGGGCAGCCGGACCCAGACCTGGTGATCCGCACGTCCGGGGAACAGCGGCTGTCGGGCTTCCTGCTATGGCAAAGCGCCCACTCCGAGTTCTACTTCTGCGAGGCCTACTGGCCGGACTTCCGCAAGGTGGACTTCCTGCGGGCCCTGCGAGCGTTCACCGCCCGCCACCGCCGCTACGGGACCTGAAACAGGGAGGCACCCCGAAAGCCCCCGGGCGGCCTGCCGGCAGCCGAGGCCAACCCAGGCCAGCGCATCCCCCCGACGGCGTGGCGCGGCGCATCCGGGACATTCCGGTCGTACGGTCCAGGGGACGAACCGGCGCCCGCCGACTCGTCCGGGAGGCCCATCACCGCATGTTGCAGCGGCGAGAAAGGGGCCGGCACCCGGCCTCGCGGCTCGGTCCCGGCACCCGGTGCGAGACCGACCTCCGGGCGTGGTGCGCGCCGGTCAAGGAGTGCGATCGTGGCTGCTCCCTCTGCCTCCCCCCGTCGTCGCGGAACCGCAAGCAGCGCCGGCCGGCGCACCTACGTGCTCGACACCAGCGTCCTGCTGAGCGACCCGCACGCCCTGATGCGCTTCGACGAGCACGAGGTCGTACTCCCTGTCGTCGTCGTGAGCGAGCTGGAGGGCAAACGCGCCCATCCTGAACTCGGCTACTTCGCACGGCAGGCGCTGCGACTCCTCGACGACCTGCGGGTCCTGCACGGCAGGCTCGATGATGCGATACCGCTCAACGACCACGGCGGCACCCTGCGGGTGGAGCTCAACCACACTGACCCGGCTGTGCTACCGGCCGGATTCCGCTTGGGGGACAACGACACCCGGATCCTGGCGGTCGCTCGAAGTCTCGCAGCCGAAGGATGCGACGTCACGCTGGTGTCCAAGGACCTGCCGATGCGGGTGAAGGCCTCTGCCGTCGGAATGGCCGCCGAGGAGTACCGCGCCGAGCTGGCGGTGGAGTCCGGGTGGACCGGCATGGCGGAGATCGAGGTGTCCTGCGCGGATGTTGACGCCCTCTACGACAGCGACCGGATAGACCTCGCCGAGGCCGCAGCCCTGCCCTGCCACACCGGACTGGTGATGCTGTCGCAGCGAGGCAGCGCGCTCGGTCGCGTCACCGCCGACAAACAGGTCCGACTGGTGCGCGGCGACCGCGAGGCGTTCGGGCTGCACGGGCGCAGCGCCGAGCAGCGAATCGCCCTGGACCTGTTGCTGGACCACGAGATCGGCATCGTCTCGATGGGTGGACGGGCCGGGACGGGCAAGTCAGCCCTGGCGCTCTGCGCCGGGCTCGAGGCGGTGCTGGAACGGCGTCAGCACCGCAAGGTGGTTGTCTTCCGCCCCCTGTACGCGGTCGGCGGCCAGGACCTGGGCTACCTGCCCGGAACCGAGGCGGAGAAGATGGGGCCCTGGGGACAGGCCGTGTTCGACACCCTCGGGGCGGTCACCACTCAGGACGTCATCGACGAGATCGTCGACCGCGGGATGCTCGAAGTCCTGCCTCTGACGCACATCCGCGGCCGCTCGCTCCACGACGCCTTCGTTATCGTGGATGAGGCACAGTCGTTGGAGCGCAACGTTTTGTTGACAGTGCTGTCCCGTATCGGCTCAGGCTCAAGGGTGGTACTGACCCACGATGTGGCCCAGCGCGACAACCTGCGCGTCGGCCGCCACGACGGCGTTGTGGCAGTCGTGGAGAAGCTGCGTGGGCACCCACTGTTCGCGCACGTGACACTTACGCGCAGCGAGCGGTCCCCCATAGCGGCGCTGGTCACCGAGATGCTTGAAGACCTGCCCGGCTGAACCCGTGGGAGGCGCCAGTCCACGCCCCGACTACGCACCTGTCCCAGCCGTCACTTGGTCACCCTCAGTAGCAGCCACCCGAGTACCGCGGGTGTGACGCACTGCACACGTGTCGTTACTGGATACGCTGTGTGACGGACTGCACGGCGTCTGGACTTGCTTGCTGGCCCGTGATCAGCCAAGGTTGAGGCCTGTCAGACCCTGCGTACGGTCGTCGCGATGCATCACCCAAGCGGTTTTCGAGCGACGTGTAGGACATCTGAGCTTTTCGCTGGAGGGGCGTTCGTGCCCCGCACCACAAGGCAACCGACCGTACGCCGCTCCGGAATCCCCGCCCACTCCCGTGGCGTCCCGGAGCATGGACCACCGCTTCCCGAGCCAGCCCCGGTGGTCCAGAGCAAGGGTGAAGATCGCCCGCCACGGCTGCGTGGCGAGCGGAGCGCTGGAAGGACACCGCTCGATGAACCGGATCTCGATCCGGGGGGTCGGCACTGCCGCCGCGGCTGTAGCGGCGACTGCACTGGCCGTTGGCGCCCACGTGCCATCTGCCGATGCCCAGGAGCCCGCAACTCACGCCTCCCACGCACCTTTGCTCACGATGGACCTGCTGGTCACCACCGGCAACACTGCCATCACCTCTCCCGCTCTGACGACGACGGCGTCGTCGAGCCCGGCGGCGGAGCTTGCGCTGATCAGAGGGGCCCGCTCAGGCGCACTGGCGTTCTCCGCCTCGCTTGGGGCCGGAGCGCTGGCCGCGGCTCGTCTGCTGACGGCGCAGCAGACGGCTGCCGACCGCGCGTCACGGGTGCGGGCATCGATCGCGGCGAGCAGATCCCTGGCGACCCGCCCTGCCCCGCCCACCTACGGCGGATCGGTGCAGGCGCTGGGCGAGAAGATGGCCGCGGCCCGCGGCTGGACCGGCGGTCAGTGGCGGTGCCTCGACGAAGTCTGGACCCACGAGAGTGGGTGGAACGTCTCGGCCCAGAATGCAAGCGGGGCCTTCGGAATCCCGCAGGCCAGCCCCGGCAGCAAGATGGCCTCTGCCGGCGCGGACTGGCGGACGAACCCGGCGACGCAGATCGCCTGGGGGTTGTCCTACATCAGCGAAGCGTACGGAACCCCTTGCGGGGCCTGGGGTTTCTGGCAGCAGCACTTCTGGTACTGACATCCGAAACCCGCTGTTGCCGTTGACGGGCACAGTGGGTGCCCACTACTGACCGTCTGCCATGGCACGCACGTCGAGTGCCTCGGCCAGCTGTTCAGCGGTGATCCGGCCCGCTGCAACGTGGCCGCGGTCGATCACGACCTGCTGGATCGGTGATCCCTGCGACAGCGCCTGCTTGGCCACAGCGGCGGCCTCCTCGTAGCCGAGGTACCTGTTCAGGCCGGTGACGACGGCCGGAGACGACTCGGCCATCGCGCGCATCCTGTCGGTCGCCGGCACAATCCCAACAACGCACCGATCAGCCAAAAGTCGTGATGCAGCAACAAGAATCCGCAGCGAGTGCAAGATGTTCCGGGCGATCAGCGGCAGCATCACGTTGAGCTCGAACGCCCCCGCAGCACCACCCCAAGTGATCGCCATGTCGTTGCCGACCACCTGGGCGCACACCTGAAGCACTGCCTCGGGCACAACTGGGTTCACCTTGCCCGGCATGATCGACGAGCCGGGCTGAAGGTCGGGGATGTTGATCTCGGCCAGGCCTGCCCGTGGCCCCGACCCCATCCAGCGAAGGTCGTTGCAGATCTTCGTCAGACTGACCGCCAGCACGCGGAGCTGCCCGGACAGCTCAACCAGTGCGTCTTGGGACGACTGGGCTGACAAGGGGTCGCGAGCAGGCACCACAGGCAGACCGGAAAGGTCAGCCAGACGCGCCACCACCTCGCGGCGCCAACCCACGGGCGCCCCAAGACCGGTGCCGACAGCCGTTCCACCCAAAGGGATTTCGGCGACCCGCGGCAACGTACAGGTGATCCGCTCGGCGCCGGCCCGGATCTGCTCGCTGTACCCGGCGAACTCCGCTCCCAGTGTTACCGGCACCGCATCCATCAGATGTGTGCGCCCGGCCTTGACCACGTCGACGAACTCAGATCCCTTGTCGGCCAGAGCCTGCTGCAGGTGTACCAGGGCCGGGAGCAGCCCGTCGGTGGTCTCCCGCAGAGCAGCCAGATGGATGGCCGACGGGAACACGTCGTTGCTCGACTGCGACGCGTTGAGAATATCGTTGGGGTGCAACGGATATCCCAGCGCGTGGCCGGCCAAAGCAGCGAGAACCTCGTTCATGTTCATGTTGCTCGAGGTGCCTGAGCCGGTCTGGAAGACATCGACCGGGAACTGGTCGCGATGGGCGCCGCCGGCGACAGAGTCGGCCGCGGCCTCGATCGCTGCCACGACGTCCGGTGGCAGAGTCCCCAGTGCACCGTTGGCCTGAGCCGCTGCGCGCTTGATCAGGGCGACGGCCCAAATCATCTCGGGTGCGAGCTGCTCGCCGCTGATCGGGAAGTTCTCGACGGCCCGCTGTGTCTGTGCCCCCCACAGCGCCCCGGCGGGGACCTTGACCTCGCCCATAGTGTCGTGCTCGACGCGCTCTTGTGTCATGACAGCATCCTGCCCCCCGGGGCGGCGGTCAGCGTCCTATCGTCAACGTGACCGGGCGGGACACCTCGGCGAAGAAGTCGTTGCCCTTGTCGTCGACGACGATGAAGGCGGGGAAGTCTTCGACCTCGATGCGCCAGACGGCCTCCATGCCCAGCTCTGCGTACTCGAGCACTTCGACCTTCTTGATGCAGTCCTGGGCCAGTCGTGCCGCCGGCCCGCCGATGGATCCCAGGTAGAAGCCACCGTGCGCGGCGCACGCCTTGGTGACTGCCGGCGAGCGGTTGCCCTTAGCCAGCATCACCAGGGAGCCGCCGGCCGCCTGGAACTGGTCGACGTAGGAGTCCATCCGGCCGGCTGTGGTGGGTCCGAAGGAGCCGGACGCGTACCCCTGCGGTGTCTTGGCCGGGCCCGCGTAGTAGACCGGCATGTCGCGAAGGTAGTCGGGCAGTGACTCACCTGCGTCGAGGCGCTCCTTGATCTTGGCGTGTGCGATGTCGCGGGCCACCACCAGCGGACCGGACAGCGACAGTCGAGTCTTCACCGGGTACTGCGACAAGCTGGCGCGGATCTGGTCCATCGGCCGGTTGAGGTCGATGTGGACCACGTCGTCGGACAGGTGCTCGCCGGTGGTCTCCGGCAGGTACTGGGCCGGGTCGCGCTCCAGCTGCTCGAGGAAGACACCGTCGGTCGTGATCTTCGCCCGCGCCTGCCGGTCGGCGGAGCAGGAGACTGCTATCGCCACCGGACAGGAGGCTCCGTGCCGGGGCAGCCGCACCACTCGCACGTCGTGGCAGAAGTACTTTCCGCCGAACTGCGCGCCTATCCCGAACTCTTGGGTGAGCTCGAGAACCTTGGCCTCGAGCTCCACGTCCCGGAATGCGTGACCGCTGGGTGAGCCGGACGTGGGGAGCGTGTCGAGGTACTTGGCGCTGGCGTACTTGGCTGTCTTGAGCGCGTACTCCGCTGAGGTGCCTCCGACCACGATCGCCAGGTGGTACGGCGGGCAGGCGGCTGTCCCGAGCGCCCGTAGCTTCTCGTCCAGGAACCTCATCATGGATGCGGGGTTCAGGACGGCCTTGGTCTCCTGGTACAGGTAGGACTTGTTGGCCGAGCCACCGCCCTTGGCCATGAACAGGAACGAGTAGGCCGGGGCGCCGTGGGTGTCGGTCGCGTACAGCTCGATCTGTGCGGGGAGGTTGCTGCCGGTGTTCTGCTCCTCCCACATGGTTGTCGGCGCCAGCTGGCTGTACCGAAGGTTCAGCCTGGTGTACGCGTCGTAGATGCCGCGGGCCAGCGCCTCCTCGTCACCGCCGCCGGTGAGCACCCCTTCTGACTTCTTTCCCATCACAATGGCGGTGCCAGTGTCCTGACACATCGGCAGCACCCCGCCGGCAGCGACGTTGGCGTTCTTCAGCAGGTCCAAAGCCACGAACCTGTCATTGGGGGAGGCCTGCGGGTCGTCCAGGATCGAACGCAGCTGCCGCAGGTGCGCCGGACGCAGATAGTGCGCGATGTCGTGCATGGCCTCGTAGGCGAGCCGGGTCAGCGCATCGGGGCGCACGCGCAGGAACGACTGCCCTGCCGCGTGGACAGTGTCCACGCCGTCGGCGGTGAGCAGCCGGTAGGCGGTGTCGTCGGGACCGGTCGGGAGCATCTCGCTGAACAGGAACTCGGGCATGGGGCCAGCGTAGATGCCCAGCCGGGCGGGGTTCAGTCCGCGTCGGCGCCGGCCGATATCGATCAAGCCAGGCGTCACCGCCGAGGACGAGTGGGGGAGCAGCGTGAGCCAGTTCGGAGGGGGCCCCGTCATGCCCGGGCAGCCGGGCGGAACGCCGAGTTCACTGCCAGGCAGCGGCGACCCGTGGCCAGGACATGGCGCACTGTTCGCAGCCGCCCCGGCAGTGGAGATTCTCAGCAGCGACGGCGGGTTCGTTCAGACCCCGCCCCGGCGGCGCCGCATGCGACTGGTAGGCGGCGTCGCCGCTGCCGCCGTGCTGATCGCCGGCGGTGGCGCCTACGCCGCGTTCAGCGCCTTCAACGGCAGCGGCACCCAGCCCGAGGACGTGCTCCCCGCATCGGCCGTCGCTTTCGTCAAGGTCGACCTCGACCCCTCCGCAGGACAAAAGCTCGAGCTGTTCAATCTCCTGCAGAAGTTCCCGCAGGCAGCGCAGGTACAGGGCAGCGACACCACCTTCGGCGACTGGCTCGTCCGCCGCCTCGTGGAGTCCGGTTCCGGTCCCATCTCCTATGCCACCGACGTCAAGCCCTGGCTGGGCAAGCGGTTCGCCGTCGCCGTCATCCCCGGCGCAGCGGGCACCAGCACAGTGGACACTGTGCTGGCGCTGCAGGAGACCGACGACCACGCCGCCGGAGCGGCCCTGGACAAGATCAAGAAGGCGTCCTCGTCGCACCGGTTCGACTACGCGTTCGCCAACGGGTACGTCGTCGTCTCCCCCGACTCCGTCGACGCGGCCCACCGCGCGGTCGCCGCCGGCACAGCCACCCCGCTGGCCTCCAACCAGCAGTTCGTCGCCGATGTCGCCACGTTGAACTCAGACCAGGTCGTCACCGGGTGGGCAGATGCCACCAAGCTCGGCGCCCTCCTCAAAGCCCAGCTGGCCTCCACCGCCGGAAAGGGCGCCCTCGGCGCCCTGGGCGGCGCAGGCGGCGGACTGGGCGGCCTGAGCGCCATGGTGGACAACGCCTACCAGGGCAGGTACGTCCTTGGCGTGCACGCCGCCGACGGCACGATCGTGGTCCAGATGGCCTCGCTCGGCGGGAAGCCCTCCCCACCCATGCCTGCGGTCGGCGGAGTCGACCATGTCGCCGCAAACGCGGTGGGGGTCGTCGCGATCGGCGGACTCGGGTCCCGTCTCGCGGCGCAGTGGCAGCAGCTGTCCACCATCTCGATGTACCGCGGGCTCTTCGCCCAGCTGCACGCCAGCACCGGCCTGAACCTGCCGGCGGACCTGCAGACGCTCCTGGGCTCCGAGCTCGACGTCAGCGTCGGCGGTGACCTGTCACGTGCACCAGCCGTGGTCGCTGCCGCGACGTCCAAGGACCCGGCGGCCGCCAAAGCGGTCCTGGATCGGCTGCTGCGCGGCATGGGCGCGCCCACCGGCGTCCTCGCCGAGCGAACCACCGGCCATGTGCTCTACGTGGGCAGCTCGCCGGCAGCGGTGAACGCCGCCGGTACCGGGCATCCGATCACCTCGGACCCGCTGTACTCCCAGGCCGTCCAGGACGCGGCGGGTGCGCAGCTGGTCGGGTTCGTCGACCTGACCAAGGTCTGGGCGGCCTTGGGCTCAACAGCGTTGCGCACCCCCGCTCAGCTTGAGGCAGAGCATCTCGCCGCGCTCGGGTTCACCGAGCACAGCAGCGGAACCAGCTCGTCGTTCACCCTGCGGCTGGTCTTCAGCTGACCTTGACTGGCGCGCGGGCTCACGGTGGCGAAGCCGTGAGCCACCATGCGGCATAGGGCGGCAGCGCGAGAGTCGCACCGTTCAGGTCCACCGCGGCACCGCTGAGGCGCTGCGTCGCCGTCCCGGTCATGCCGTGACGGGTCACCGAGGAGGTGTCGACCACCTGGACGTGCTCGGACACGTTGTACAGCTGCACCACGTTTCCGGCCGCATGCCGGCGCACCGTGGCCAGCACCGACGCGTTGCCGGTCTCATGGACGGTCGCCTCGACCGCCGCGTGCAGCGCCGCGAGTGTCGTTCGGGTCGCAATGAGGTGACGGATGCCGTCGAAAAGCCGACCCTGCACGCTGCGCGGGTCGGCCCGCAGCTGCGCCTGCTCCCAGGGCATCTTCGGCCGGTGCATCCAGCGGTTGTCGTCGGCGTGCTCCGGGTCGTCGCCGTAGCCGCGGTCGTTGAGCAGCCCAATCTCGTCGCCCATGTAGAGCAGCGGAGGGCCACCGAACCCGAAAAGCACCGCGTGCGCGCACAGCAGCCTTCCGATCGCCTCGTCCACAGCCTGGGGGTCCTGTGCCAAGACAGCCTCCTCCAGCCCAGCCAGGCTCGCCGCGGTCCCGCTGATCCGCCGGTCGCCGGTCGCCGGGTTGTCCTGGAAGACCTCTCCGCGGGAGAAGGATCCCGGTGCCAGGCCGGCGTAGAAGTCAGACAAGAAGACGCGGTGCAGGTGACCGTCCCAGCCGACTGCCAAGGCGTCGTCGTCGTCGACTGCCCATCCGATGTCGTCGTGGCACCGCAGATACGTCGCCCACGCCGTCGTGGTGGGCTTGGGGGGGAACCGGCGCAGCGAGCGCACGAGCAGCCGGCAGTCCCGCGAGGCCAGCGCGGACCAGATCTGCACCATCAGGGAGTTGTGGTAGGCGAGGTCCGAGACTCGTCCCTCCCGCCGCCCGGTTCCCAGGTACTCGACTACCTGGACCGGGCCCACGATCGCCTCTGCCTTGAAGATCATCGACGGGGCGCCGATCCGCGCCGCGGCCCGAAGCGCCTGGGTGATGGCATGCACCTCGGGCTGGTTCTGGCAGTTCGTACCCTTCCGCTTCCACAAGAACGCGATCGCATCCAGGCGAAGGCAGTCCACGCCCTGGTTGGCCAGGAACAGCACGATTTCCACGAACTCGCAGAACACGTCGGGGTTGGACCAGTCCAGGTCCCACTGCCACCTGTTGAACGTCGTCCACACCCACGCGCTGGCGTCCTCATCCCAGGTGAAGTTGCCGGGGGCGAAGGTCGGGAAGACCTCCGGCAGCGACCTCTCGTACTGGTCAGGTTCGGTGCGGTCGGCGAAGAGGTGGAAGTACCGTCGGTACCGCTGTTCGCCCGCTCGCGCCCGGGCGGCCCATTCGTGCTCTCGGGCGACGTGGTTGAGCACCAGGTCGAGAGTCAGGCTGATCCCGTGCTCGTGCAGGGTCCGAGTCAGCGCCTCCAGGTCGTCCATGGTGCCCAGCGGCTCGGCCACGGACCTGTAGTCCATGACGGCGTACCCGCCGTCGTTCGCGCCGGGCCGGGGCTTGAGCAGCGGCATCAGGTGCAGGTACGTCACCCCAAGCTCGGCTAGGTAGCCGACTCGTGAGCGCACCCCTTGCAACGTGCCGCCGAACCGGTCGGCATACGCCGCATAGCCGATGGTCGAGGGCAGCTGGAACCAGTCGGGCCGCAGCACCCGTGCGTCGTCCCGGGCCCGCAGGTGCTCGGGACGGGCCCGATGGGCCCTTACGACCAGCTCGACCACCCGGTCGGCGACCGCTGGGTCGGGATACACCTCGGCCAGGCCGGCAACCAGGTCCGGCAGCCAGCGGTCCATGCGCGCGAGGAGGTCAGGCTCCATGTCGTGGGCTCTCCGCGTTCCGGGTTGCAAGCGATGACGCTGCAAGCGCTTCCAAGGTGCCACAATCTGACACCTGAGCGCTGCTTCGTCCAGTATCCAGCCCTAACGACGGGTGCAAGCGCTTGCTTGTCGGGGGCGCCCGCTCTAGATTTTCTGCAAGCCCAAACTGTGCCTGCAACGGAATCACGATCCGGTGGGAGCGCCTTGCGCATGACCGTCAGCATCGAGGATGTGGCTGCGCGGGCTGGGGTGTCGACGGCCACCGTCTCTCGGGCGCTGCGTGGGCTGCCCAACGTGTCCGAGCTGACGAGGGAGCGCGTTCGGGATGCCGCCCGGGCACTGGACTACGTCGTGTCGCCCAGTGCCTCGAGCTTGGCGACCGGTAGGACCAGCACGGTGGGCGTGGTGGTTCCGTATGTGGGGCGCTGGTTCTTCGGGCAGGTGATCAGTGGGGCCGAGGCGGCGCTGCGTCAGTCCGGCTTCGACCTGCTGCTGTACACGGTCGGGGCTGAGGACAGTCGTCGGCGCTTCTTCGAGGAGCTGCCGGTGCGGCGACGGGTGGACGCGGTGCTGGTGCTGTCGCTGCCGCTGACCGATGCGGAGGTCGAGGCCATCGCGGGGCTGCGGCTGCCCACTGCCATGGTGGGTGCCTCGGTTCCGGGGTTCTCGTCGGTGCGCATCGACGACGTCGGTGGTGCCAGCAAAGCGGTCAACCACCTCATCAACTTGGGTCATCAGCGGATTGCGATGATTCATGGGGCGGGGATCGAGCCGGCGCAGTTCACCGCTCCGGAGGACCGGCGCCGCGGATATCTGTCGGCGTTGTCGAGTGCGAGGCTGGAGTACGACGCCTCCTTGCAGGTCGATGGTGGTTTCACGTTGGCTGGTGGCGAGCGTGCGATGGCCTCGCTGCTGTCGTCCAAGCACCCACCGACGGCGGTGTTCGCCCAGTCGGACGAGATGGCGTTCGGTGCTTTGCGGGCGATCCGTCGCGCGGGTCTGCGCTGCCCGGAGGACGTGTCCGTGGTGGGTTTCGATGACCACGAGATGGCGGAGATGCTCGACCTGACCACTGTCGCTCAGCCGGTCACAGAGCAGGGTGTTCTGGCTGTGGGTCACATTCTGGCCGAGCTGCGCGGGGAGGCTGCGCCTTCGGAGGATCTGGTGCCCACCCATGTGGTGATCCGGGGCACCACGGCGCCGCCGACCGCCAAGCCGATGCGGTCCAGGACGCCGGCTCGGTCGGCTTCCAGGTCGGTGGGCTGACTGGCCGTGCGGCTAGCTGGGCCGTCCTACGGGTGGCTCGAAGTTCACGGCGGCGTACTCGCTGGCGTTGTCGAACTTGTGCTCGCTGGCGAGCGAGCGGATGGTGCCGCTCTTGCTGCGCATGACCAGGGAGTAGGTTTCGGCTCCCCCGCCGTGGTAGCGCACTCCGCGCAGCAGTTCGCCGTCGGTGATCCCGGTGGCCACGAAGAAGACGTTGTCGCTGGTGACCAGGTCGTCGGTGGTCAGGACCCGGTCCAGGTCGTGGCCGGCGTCCAGGGCCTTGCGTCGCTCGTCGTCGTCCCGCGGCCAGAGCCTGGCCTGGATCACGCCGCCGAGGCAGCGCATCGCGCACGCCGAGATGATCCCTTCTGGGGTGCCGCCGATGCCGAGCAGCAGGTCGATGCCGGTTCCTTCCCGCGCCGCCATGATCGCGCCGGCGACGTCTCCGTCGGAGATGAACTTGATCCGGGCTCCGGTCGCGCGGACTTCCCTGACGATCTGCTCGTGCCGTGGCCGGTCGAGGATGCAGACTGTGACGTCTGCCGCCGTCTCGCCCTTGGCTTTGGCGACCCGGTGCACGTTAACCCCTACCGGCGCGGTGATGTCGACGACGTCGGCGGCCTGTGGCCCGGTGACGAGCTTCTCCATGTAGAAGACCGCAGACGGGTCGTACATGGAGCCGCGCTCGGCGACGGCGAGCACGGCGATGGCGTTGCCCATCCCCTTGGCGCACAACGTGGTCCCGTCGATCGGGTCCACGGCGACGTCGGCCTCGGGTCCTTCACCGGTGCCCACGTGCTCGCCGTTGAACAGCATGGGCGCATCGTCTTTCTCGCCCTCCCCGATCACCACCACGCCGTTCATCGACACCGAGGCGATCAGGCGGCGCATCGCGCGAACGGCGGCCCCGTCGGCGCCGTTCTTGTCTCCGCGACCGACCCAGCGGCCGGCGGCCATGGCCGCCGCCTCCGTCACCCGGACGAGTTCGAGGGCGAGGTTTCGATCGGGGACCTCGCGTTCGCCTGCCATCGTCGTGATACCTCCGTGGGCGTGGCCGGGTGACTGAGTCCGACCCGGGGATGCTACCGGGGCGGCAGGTGGCAGGCTTGCAGCCATGACGCGACTTGAGCTCGACCCGGTGGAGATCGGGCCGGCGGCGACCTACGGGTGGCTCACCTCGTTGGTCGTGCCGCGGCCGATCGCATGGGTGAGCTCGACCTCGTCGGCCGGGGTCGACAATCTGGCCCCGCACTCGTTCTTCACGGTCGCGAGCCAGGATCCTCCGGTAGTGCAGTTCACATCCGTGGGTCGCAAGGACACGTTGCGCAACGTTGAGGAGACCGGCGAGTTCGTGGTCTGCTCGGCCACCGAGGAGCTGGCTGACCTGGTCAACGCGACAGCGACCGACTATCCCCGCGCGCTGGGGGAGTTCGACACCCTCGGCATCGACCGCGAGCCCTCCCGGATGGTCGCCCCGCCTCGTGTCGCGCGCTCTCCTTCTGCACTGGAGTGCGTTGTGGAGGGCTTTCACGCCTTCGGGGACACCGATCGGTCCTGCACCGTCGTGTTCGGCCGCGTGGTGCACGTGGCCGTTGATGAGCAGGTCGTCGGGGACGGAAGGGCCCGGGTCGAGCTTCTTCGGCCGGTGGCCCGCCTCGGTGGCGCCGAGTGGGCTGCGATCGGTGCGGTCACTCGCCGCCGGCGGGTCCCTTTCACCGATGTGGCAGGCAGCTGATGGCTGCCAGGCGTCGGGGGTTGGAGTCCGTTGCCGACATGGCCCGCTCGATGGGGGTGGTGCTGGCGGTCGTCGCGCTGGTGGTGCTGATCACCATCCGGACCAAGGGTGAGGCTATCCGGACCGTCGACGTGGTCGGGATGTACTCCCAGGCCAAGATCGGCGGCACACCATTTCCGCTGGTGCGGCCGGTGGGGCTAAGCGCCCAGTGGAGGCCGACTTCGGTGTACTTCAACCCTCCGGAGGCTACCGGCGTGCGAGGTGTCTCGCTGTGGCACATCGGATACGTCACCCCCCTGGACCAGTACGCCGGGATGGAGCAGAGCAACGGGTCTGCTCCTGATGCGCTGTCGGCGGCGATGACCTCCCCTGAGCCCGTCGGCTCGACCGAGGTCGCGGGCGGAAGCTGGCAGCAGTTCTCCGGCGATTCGGGCAAGCGCAGAGCGTTGGTACGCACCGCGGGAGCGGTCACCGTGGTCGTGGACGGAACTGCCACCTGGACCGAGCTGGAGGAACTTGCTGGCTCGCTGTCCGCGACGTGAGCGTCCCAGGCCAGGCCCCACGGCATTGCTACCCCTGGCGGTCGGGTGGCCCTGGGCTAGGCGCTGCCCGGCTCCGGCGTCGCGGCGGCGGTAGCCGGGTCGAGACGCGCAGCTGCGGCGGCAAGGCGTGCCCGGGCCCCATCGAGGTGCTGCTGGCAGATCGCGGCGAGCTCCTCGCCCCGCTCCCACAGCGCCAGGGACTCCTCCAAGGTGGCGCCTCCGGCTTCGAGGCGGGCGACGACGTCCACCAGTTCGCCCCGGGCTTGCTCGTAGCCGAGGGGTTCGCTGGTCATGGGATCACCCTATTGCGGGGCGGTTCGATGCGCGGTGAGCTCCCCCACCGCCAGCCGCACCCTCAGCAGCTGACCTGGTGCGACGTCGGCCTCGTCACGGACCACCTGGTCTCCTTGCTGGACGACGGCGTACCCGCGGGCCAGCGTCGATGCCGGGGACAGCGCCCTGACCCGGGCGCGGGTGTGATCGAGCTCGTCTGAGGCCCGGTCCAGGTGGTGGTTGACCGTGCGCCGTGCCCGCTCACGCAGGCGGTCGATGTCGTCAGCGCGTGGAGTCACCAGCCCGGACACCGGGTCAGCCAGAACAGGGCGGCTGCGCATGGTCTCCAGCCGGGCGCTCTCCCGTGCCACCAATTCGACCACCGCCCGCCTTAGGCGTTCACGCGTGCGGACGACAGCGGCGAGCTCCTCTTGCACGTCGGGTACGACCCGCCGCGCCGCATCAGTGGGTGTCGAGGCCCGCACGTCGGCCACCAGGTCGAGCAGCGGGGTGTCCTGCTCGTGGCCGATGGCGCTGACCACCGGGGTGAGGCAGACCGCCACCGCCCGGACGACGGCCTCGTCGGAGAAGGGGAGCAGGTC
>Ga0075029_100000869_pt1 | contig 17314 bp, 18 predicted proteins | sample LitLauG_LLR_2013_FD_71391 | JGI IMG/M metagenome (GOLD analysis project Ga0075029, IMG submission 71391) | Freshwater sediment microbial communities from North America - Little Laurel Run_MetaG_LLR_2013 | ecosystem: Environmental > Aquatic > Freshwater > Creek > Sediment | place: USA...
GTGTTATCCCTGCGCGTCGTCCCTGGCCTGGCAGCGCAGGGCCCGCTGCACCCCGTCGCGTCCTTCGGACAGCAGCCGCGCCAGTGGCGGCGCGGGGTGCCCCCCGGCCAGGTACTCCTCGGTGCGGGACACGATGGCGTCCTCGACGAACAGCCCCGGGTACAGGCCCACCACGATGTTGGACGCCATCTCGTGGGTGCGGCTCTCCCAGACCTGTCCGACCACCTCGAAGTAGCGTTCCACGTACGGACGCAGCAGCTCGCGGTGGTCGGGGTCGAGGAAGCCGGCGATCGTCGCCGTCTGCAAGGCGTTGGGCAGGTCCTCGGACTCCACCGCCGCCGCCCACGCATCGGCCTTGGCCTGGGCGGTGGGCTGACCGGCGCGGACGGTGGCCGCGTGCCGGCGACCGGACGCGGTGTTGTCCCGGTCCAGCTCGGCGTCGATCGCGTCCTCGCCGAGTCGACCGCAGGAGACCAGGCGGCGCAGGATGGCCCAGCGCAGCTCGGTGTCGACGGTCAGCCCCTCCATCGTCGCGGTGCCCGCAAGCAGTCCTTGGAGCAGGTCGAGCTGGTCGCTGTGGCCCGCCACGGACGCGAAGACGCGGACGAACGCCAGCTGGTGGTCGCTGCCGGCCGCGGCCTGCACGGTGAGGGTGTGCAGGGCGTCGGCGAACGACGCTTTGGTGGCGCCTCGGCGCTGGCCACTGACGTACAGGTCGATCGCCACCGCGGCCTGCCTCAGCACCGACTGGACGGTCACGATGTCGGTCTCGGCAGCCACTCCCGCGCAGACCAGGCGCACGAAGTCGCTGGCGGCCATCTCGGCGTCGCGGGTCATGTCCCAGGCCGCGCTCCAGCACAGCGCCCGGGGCAGCGACTCGGCGAGCTCCCCGACCGAGGTGGTCAGGCAGTCCAGCGACCGGGTGTCGAGGCGGATCTTGGCGAACGTCAGGTCATCGTCATTGAGAAGCAGCAGGTCCGGCTGCCTGGCCCCGACCAGGGACGGCACCTCGGTGACGGGTCCGATGACGTCGGTCTCGATGCGGGTCCGGCGGACCAGACCGGAGTCCGTGCGGTCGTACAGGCCGATCGCGATGCGGTGCGACCGCAGCGTGGGGTGGTCGGCGGGGGCCTCCTGCTCGACGACGAACGCCGAGTAGGTGCCGTCGGCGGCCAGCTCGAAGCTCGGTCGCAGGGTGTTGCAGCCGGCGGTCTGGAGCCACTGCTTGGACCACTCGGCCAGGTCACGGCCGCTGGTCACCTCGAGCTCGGACAGCAGGTCCGCAAGGCGGGTGTTGCCCCAGGCGTGCTTGTCGAAGTAGATGCGGACACCGGCCAAGAAGTGCTCCACGCCGACCCACGCGACCAGCTGCTTGAGCACGGACGCGCCCTTGGCGTAGGTGATGCCGTCGAAGTTCGCCTTCGCCGACTCCAGGTCCGGGGCGTCCGCGGCGATGGGGTGGGTGGACGGCAGCTGGTCCTGCCGGTACCCCCAGGCCTTGCGGCTGGTCGCGAACCCGGTCCAGGCGTCGGTGAAGCGAGTCGCGGACGCGGCCGCGTGGTAGGCCATGAACTCGGCGAAGGACTCGTTGAGCCACAGGTCGTCCCACCACCGCATGGTGACCAGGTCGCCGAACCACATGTGGGCCATCTCGTGCAGGATCGTGTTCGCCCGCGCGTCCCGGGCCGCCTGGGTGACCTTGCTGCGGAAGACGTAGTCCTCCAGGAAGGTGACGGCCCCCGCGTTCTCCATCGCGCCGGCGTTGAACTCGGGTACGAACAGCTGGTCGTACTTGGTGAACGGGTACGGGCGGGCGAACTGCTCCTCGAAGAACGTGAAGCCCTGCTTGGTGATCTCCAGGATCTCGCCGGCGTCCAGGTACTGCCCCAGCGAGGCGCGGCAGTACACCCCCAGTGGGATCGAGCCTCCGCCGGGACGCTGCCAGCTGTCACGGACCACGTGGTATGGGCCGCCGACCAGGGCTGTGACGTAGGTGGAGACCCGGGGAGTGGTCGCGAACTTCCAGCGCGCGAGGCCCGGCTCGACCGCGTTCTGTTCGGCGATCGGCTCGTTGGAGATGACCTGCCAGTGGGACGCGGTGGTGACGGCGAAGGAGTAGGTGGCCTTCAGGTCCGGCTGGTCGAAACAGGCGTAGGCGCGCTTGGCGTCCGCGGTCTCGAACTGGCTGTAGACGTACACCTCCTTGTCCACCGGGTCGACGAAGCGGTGCAGTCCCTCGCCGCTGCGCGAGTAGATGCAGCGGGCGACGATCCGTAGCTCGTTGTAGGCCTGCAGGCCGTCCAAGGTGATGCGGTTCCCGGCCATCGCCGCTGCCGGGTCGACGGGCGCACCGTTGAGCTCGATGGACGTCACCGCCGCCGCGATCAGCTCGATGAAGGTGGACGCACCCGGCTCGGTGCAGCCGAAGGTGACCACGGTCGTGGAACCGAACTCGGTGTCGCCGACGGTCAGGTCCCACTCGACGTCGTAGCCGTCGACCTCGAGCAGGCGGGCGCGCTCGGTCGCCTCGGCCCGGGTCAGGTTGTTGCCGCTCACATGCAGTCCCCTCGCTCGACGTCGAACCCCGCAACCGTAACCGAGATGCCGGGCTGGCGCGGCATCGCGGCAGGCCCCCGGGCGGCCCCGCCGAAGGCTCTGGCACCCTTGGACCATGGCCCACGACTTCGCGCTGATGCTTGCTGTCCACGACGCCGTGCGGCGCGACCTGATCAGGTTCGTGACCTTGCTGGGCGGCACGGCGCCGGTCGGACTCGAGCGGGCCGCCGCCTTGGGCAGCCAGTGGGAGCTCGTGGTGGACCGGGTCGGCGAGCACGAGCGCATCGAGGACGCAGTGCTGTGGCCGGCGGCCCGTGAGGTGGTCCCGGTGGGCGACCAGGAGCCGCTGGACCGGGCCAGTCGCCAGCACGCCCAGCTCACCGTGGTCCTCCAGGTCGTCTCCGCCAGGTTCGCCACTGGCGCGGTCGCCCGCGGTGGGGTCCACCGGGCCGATCTAGCGGACGCCATCGAGGGCGCCGCGGTGATGGCCGACGCACATTTCGCCTTCGAGGAGCGCAACGTGCTGCCGCTGCTGGAGGCCTGGCTGCCGGCCGAGCAGTGGGAACGATTCGTGTCGGCGCTGCGGGACCCGGCCGGGCCGCTGCGGGACCCGGTGGCGCTGCCGTGGCTGCTGGAGGGGTCTCGACCGGACCGGGTGGCGACGGTGCTGGGCCTGCTCGGGCCCGAGCACCAGGTCGCCTACGAGCAGGCGTGGAAACCCGCGCACCGGGCACGGGTCGATCAGCTCTGGTAGCCGGGACGAGCGGCTCGGGCACCGGCCCCGGTCAGGCGTAGATGACCATCGTCCGCCCGCTGCGGTCAGCTGCGGCCGCGCTCGCCGGATACGCCTGCGCGCTGCCGGCGGCTACCCGCTGTGCGGTCCACGCGGCGGCGAGGGCGTCGAGGCAGTCATCGAGCGGGACCCGGTCGGGGGCGCTGTCCAGGGCCGACAGCGGGTCGAGCCAGCCGGCCAGGGCCCGCAGCCGCTGCGCTGCCCCCCGCGCCGACTTCTTCGGCGCCAGCACACGCCCCGTCATCGCCTTGAACGCCAGCTCGGGATGAACCTCGACGACTCTGCGGTCGTCCGCGTGCCGGGCCACCTCCAAGACGGCCGCCCGCAGACCCCAGGCCTGGGCCGACACCCCGGGCTCACCGAGGGCGCGTAACAGCACATTCGCGCCGGCGTGAGTGTCAACCTCGGTCAACGCCGGCCGGATCGGCAGCGCGAAGACCCTCGAAGCAGCCGGGCCGAGTGCGGCCTTCGCGGCCAGGTCGCAGCCGCGGGGGCCGTGCTCCGCCAGCCCGATCGGGATGTCGACGGCGACGACGTCCAGGTCGGCGTCGAGCAGGTCCGCGAACCTGCCGTGCCTCCAGGTCACCTCCTGGCTCGACACCCGGGCCGCGACCCAGGCGCCCTTGCATCCGTCGACGCCGAGCACGACCAACGTGGTCAGTCCTCGCCGGGCCGCGGGGTGGCACGCCGGACCGGGAGCGTCGCCGCCGCTGCCAGGTCCGCGGCGCTGGGCCGGGAGACGTCCCGGGCCCGCATCGCCCCCTGGACGCCGACCACGGAGGACCCCGAGCCGGTCAACGCCGCCAGCGGCTCCGGCACCTCCGCCTGCCGCGGTCCGCGGCGACCGTCCGGAGGCGGCTGGAGGTCAGTGCCCGGGTCGCCGTCACCGCCGCCCGCACCGGCGCCGGTGACTACATGTGCGGCGCCGGGGCTCTGCTCATCTGTCATGGCTGTCCCCTCAAGGACCGGGCCGGCGCGCCGGGTGACGGCGCGGGGCCTGCACGGGAGTACCGGCCTGACCCTACCCACTCGGCGGCGGCCACCAGGAGCGACCACCGTGCACGGCCCATCCGCTGGAGGGACCCGGGGCCTGAGCGGGTGGGCGCCGTGACAGGCGAGCACGACACCAGGCCGGGTGCGAGCAGGCCACGACTGCGACACTTCGATCCCGGCGACCCGTCCTGACTATGGTGACGCGCCCGACGATGGTGACGAGCCCGACGATTGCGAGCAGCCCCAGTGCCTGAAGGTCACACGATCCACCGCCTCGCCTTGGACCACTTCGGCCTCTTCGGTGGGCACCCGGTGGCGGCGAGCAGCCCCCAGGGCCGCTTCGACGCCGGAGCCGCACTCATCAACGGCAGGGTGCTGACCGGCACCGACGCCTTCGGCAAGCACCTGTTCCACGACTACGGCGGAACGTTGCTGCACGTGCACCTGGGCCTGTACGGCAGCTTTCGTCAAGGACCCGGATCGGCGCCGGCGCCGCGTGGGGCGATCCGGCTCAGGCTGGTCAGCGACGGCGGGTGGGCCGAGCTGCGTGGGGCGACCACCTGCGAGGTCGTGACTGTCGACGAGCAGCGCAGGCTCCTGCTGCGGCTGGGGCCGGACCCGCTGCGGCCCAAGGCCGACGCGGAGCAGGTCCGCTCGAGGCTGGCCCGCAGCCGCACCCCGCTGGCCGCCGCCCTGATGGACCAGACGGTGCTGGCGGGGGTGGGCAACGCCTACCGCGCCGAGATCCTGTTCCGGCACCGCCTGGACCCGTTCGCACCGGCGTCGACCCTGTCAGGACCAGACTTCGAGCTGCTGTGGACCGACCTGGTCACTTTGATGCGGGCCGGGGTCAAAGCCAACCGCATCGTGACCACGCTGCGTGAACACCGCGACAGCCCACGTGGACCCGCCAGCGACGCGGACCAGTACTACGTGTACCGGCGCGCCGCGCTGCCGTGCCGAGTGTGCGGCACACCGGTCGCGGTCACCGAGGTCGCCACCCGCCGGCTCTACTGGTGCCCGGCCTGCCAAGCCGGCTGAGCCGCCGGCGCCGGAACTTCGGCCCGCAGGGCCGCGGCCGTGGCCCGGGCGTGGGCCGCCGCCGCGCCGTCGCCCACCGCGTCGGCCACGGCCGCCCTCTTCAGCCAGCTGTACGGGCTGCACGGGTTCACCCCGAGCCGTTCGGAGACCAGGGTGCGGGCCAGCTCGAGGCGACCCGAACGCAGCGCGGCCTCCAGCAAGGTGCGCTGGACGGCGTCTCGCTGGGCATGGCTGCCGCCGAACCGGTAGACGGTGGCCCGGACCGGCGCAAGCAGTTCAACGGTGGCGGCGTAGTCCTGCCGCCCGAAGGCGACCAGCGCCGCCGCGACGGGCAGCCCGACCTCGCGGGTCATGGCGACATTGGTGACATTGCTGACGTTTGGGCCCGGGGGGCGGGCGACGTAGCGCTCACGGGCCCGCACCAGCGCCTGCGCGTCGGCCAGGCGCCCGGCACCCACGTACGCCATCACCGCGTGCATGTCGTTGAACGCGTAGTGCGCGGTGCCGGTCTTGGCGTCCCACGCCGAGGCGAGCACCACCCACCGCTGGAACTGGTCGACCCCTTCCAGGTGCAGCCGCCACAACAGCGCGGCCGCGTCCAGCATCTCCATCGCCAGGCCCGCGGACAGGGCGTTGTGCAGGACGGCGTCGTAGATCGCGACCGCGCCGTCGACATCGCCGCCCTCCAGCAGGAACAGGCAGTAGTGCCACCAGTTGTGCACATTGAGGAAGTTGCCCTGCTGCCAGGACTGGGACTTGGCGTCGAGGAACCTTCGTCCCTCGACGAAGCCGCCCTGCATCTCGTAGGTGTGCGCCACAGCGTGTATGCCCCACACGTCCGCCGGGTCCCGCTCGACAGCCTCGACGCCGACGTCGCGGGCCCTTGAGTAAAGTCCGCTCTCCTCCAGCCCGAACGAGTACATGCCCAGGACCTGGCTGTAGTGCGGGTCCTCGGGCTGCCACGCGTCCAGGGCCCCCCCGATCCGGTCCCGGAGCGCAACCGCGTCGGCGGTGAAGAAGTCGACCTGGTGACCGACCGCAAGAGCCAGCGCATCGCGCGGATTGGCGATGGACAGCTCCCTCAACGTGGTGCCGCCACCGGTCAGATCCCCGCGGACCAGTGCGTGGGCCGCGGCCAGGTGCGCGGCCTCGCGGGGCGCCAGCCGGTCACGGTCGATGACCGCCTCGAACGCGTCGAGCCTTCCACGAGCGACCGCGACGTCGTCCGCCTCGGTGCCCAGCACCCCGAGATAGGCCCGCATCACGTGCGCCATCGCGAAACCGGGGTCCAGGTCGATGGCGTCCTGGACGCGGTCCCCGACCTCGCCGCGGAAGTGCAGCAGGTGGTCCACAGCGCAGTCGAGCACGGCCAACGCCTCAGCGTCGGCGACGGTGGTGGCGTTGCCGTGCTGGTCGACGATCACGTCGGTCCCCTCTCTGCGGTGTCCGCTGCACCGGACCCGACCCGGGTCGGCGCCCCAGCCCCGAGTATCGAGCCACCGGTCGTCCGGGCGGCGCGCACCGCCACCCGAGCGGCCCGCCGGCACAGAGCATTCTGACGGGTCCCGCCGCAGATGCCGCAACCACGAACCGACCCTGGCCGTCCGCTGCCGGACACGGCGCGTTCATCTGTCGCTGCCAGCATCGTCGCCGTGGAAGAAGCGACCGGCACGCCCCTGAAGCGACGGATAGCCCTGGTGGCGCACGACCACAAGAAACCAGAGCTGCTCCAGTGGGCCCTGCACAACCGTCAGATCCTGGGCCGCCACGACCTGGTGGCCACCGGCACCACCGGAACCCTGCTCACCTACGAGCTCGGGCTCGCGGTGACCAGGCTGCTCAGCGGCCCCGTGGGTGGCGATCTGCAGGTCTGCACCCGCATCGCCGAGGGCCTGATCGACCTGCTGGTGTTCTTCTGGGACCCCCTCGAGCCGCAGCCCCACGACCCGGACGTCAAGGCCCTGCTGCGGGTAGCGGTCGTCTGGAACACCCCGACCGCGTGCAACCGGTCGACAGCGGACATGCTGATCTCCTCACCCCTGTTCGAACACAACTACCAGCCATCTCGACCGGAGTTCGCCGACCGAGCTGGACCCGCACCGACCGCGGCAGGCACCACCACGACACCGGATGAACCAGGCTGCGACGACCGACACCGGTAGCGGCAGACTCGGCTAGAAGACGAAGGGGCAGTGCGCGACCGGTTCGTGCGCCAGTGCCCGGCTCAGCGCGGCGACGGACCCTGGGGTCGCCTGTTCGACCTGGCCGGCGGCAGCGAGGGTGACCAGCGACGTGGCGCCCAGGTATCCGGCGCCGAGGCAGCGCACGTCCACCGCCAGGTCCGGGTCCTTGTCGGTGCGTCGACACTGCCCCCCGTCGGGGGTCAGGGCCAGCTCCCAGCGCCCGGCGTTCCACGGCGCGAGGTCGTCGGCGACGTCGACCACGCCGTGGAACTCCACGTCGTAGGTGCGTGCAGCCAGCGCGGCAGGCAGGTCGACCAGCCTGGTGTACACCGAGTCCGACAGAAGGGGGCGGGCCCGGCGCGGGTTGTCCAGCAGCTGCAGCAGCACGTCGTCGACGGCCACGTTCGGGTGGGTGACCTTGCCCACCAGGTCGACGTTGAGCAGCAGCTGCCACAGCGCGTGGGCGGCAGCGACATCGAGGTAGCCGTGCTCGCGGACCCGGATCTCGCCGCGGACCGTCCCGTCCGCCCAGTCCGACCGCGACGCGAACAGGGCGTAGGCCCGCGCCCGGCCCGCCTGGTCGCTGACCACCACGGCGCGCAGCTCGCTGGCTCCCTCGCGGCGCCCTTTCGGGTCGTTGACGGTCCGCTCCCACCACGGCTGCGGGCGCGCCGGCATGCCGGCCCGGACGGCGCGGGTCGCGGCGTACACGTGCTCGATGTCGGCGCGGGCCTGGCTGGGGGTCACGAACCGGGAAGTCAACGCCGGGTCGGTGGGCCCGTGGAGCTGCTGGTACCCATGTTCCACGGATAGCGACAGGCGCCGGCTCGCCAGTCCGAAGCCGAACCGCCCATAGATCGCCGGCTCGGACGCGTACAGCGCAGCGACCGGCTCTCCCCGGTCGTGGATGTCCACCGTCTGACGGCGCATCAGCTCGGTGAGGACACCTCGGCGCCGGTGGGTGGCCAGGACACTGACCCAGGTGACTCCGGCCACCGGCACCTGCCCTCCGGGCACCGACATCTCCAGCGTGTACGCGGTCGTGTGCCCGACCGCCTCGCCGTCGCACCAGGCCAGCAGCGAACGGTCCAGCTCCAGCAGCGCCAGGTCAGTCGCATCCTCGTCGGCGTCGCCGGTGTAGCCGAAGGCCGTCTCGTCGATGCGCTGGACCAGCGGCCAGTCCGCGTCGGTGCAGCCGGCAACGACGATCCCAGAACGTGAGGTGGTCACGGTCCCTTCCTAGTCGATACCGCCCCGCAAAGACACCGGGTTTGCGCCGCCGCACGGGTGACGTACCCGGCGAACGTGCGCTGAAACCGGGGAAGGCCCTGGTCACCGAGGGTAGGGTCGCCCCTACTCATGGCACCCGGTGGCACGCCCTCACTACCGGTCCGGCTCGGCCGTGGCGTACGGCGGACATGGACCCGGCTCCGCCGCGGGTTCCTACGCTCAGACGGATTCACCCTGCTGGTCCTGGTCGCCGTGGTCGTCGCCGCCGGCATCGCCAGCACCCACTGGGCGATGTGGGTGCCCCCGGTCATCCCAGTGGTCGCGGTCCTGATCGGCGGTTTCACCCTGTCGGTCCGCAGCCTGCTGCTGCTGCTGGCGGTGGTGGCCGGAGAGCTGGCGTGGCTGGTGGGCCGCCTGGGCATCGACGGCGTCCGCCCGGGCAACATCATCGTGGTGGCGCTGACCGCGGTCCTGGTCCTCGGGGTGGCCCGGTCCCGGTCCCGGCTCGGAGTCCAGGGACTACGCGGAGAGTCGATGCTGGTCGACCTGCGAGACCGGCTGCGCGCCCACGGGGAGCTGCCCGAGCTGCCCGTCGGCTGGTCCGCAGACGTGGTGCTGCGCCCCGCGGGCGGTGCGTCCTTCTCCGGCGACTTCCTGGTCGCCAGCAAGGACTCCGTCGACGTCCTGGAGATCGTCCTGGTCGACGTGTCCGGCAAAGGCGTCGACGCGGGAACCAGAGCGCTGCTGCTGTCCGGCGCCTTCGGCGGACTGCTGGGAGCGCTTCCGTCCGAGGAGTTCCTGGCCGCCGCGAACGCCTACCTGCTGCGTCAGGGGTGGGGCGAGGGCTTCGCCACTGCCGTCCACGTCGCGATCAGTCTGGAGACCGGGGACTACCTCATCGGCTCGGCCGGGCACCCGCCGGCGGCGCAGTTCAACGCGGGATCGGGAACCTGGCGGCTGCTGGAGGCCTCCGGCACCGCCCTGGGCGTCGACCCGGACGCCACCTACGACGTGTGCCGAAGCCGCCTGGGCCACGGTGATGCCCTGCTCCTGTACACCGACGGGCTCGTCGAGCGCCCCGGGCAGGACATCGAGATCGGGATCGACAAGCTTCTCGGCGAGGCGGAGCGGCTGGTGCCCCGCGGTTTCCGGCGCGGCGCCAGGCGGCTCATCGACGCTCTGCGAGCCGGTGAGAACGACGATCGGGCGCTGATCATGATCTGGCGGGCCTGACCGACCGGCGCGGCCCGGGTCGGCGGTTCAGGACAGCGGATCGCGACCGGCGTGCCCCAGCAGGCGCTCGATCAAGGGCGCGTCGGCGGGCACTGGGACACCGGGACCGAACACCCCGTAGCTGCGCCACTGGTCGGCGACCGGACTGAGCTCGTCCCTCAGTCCCTGCACGAGCTCATCGGGCAGGGACGGGTCCACGCCGACGACGACCGCGACGTCGTGTGCTCGCAGCCCGCCGAAGGAGTTGGCCCGCCACAGGTGCTATTGGGTGGGGAAGTCGCCGAGCGTGCGGGGTCTTCGGCGTGTGCGCACGAGAACCGGCATTCGGCGCGGGCTCGGGTCGACACCGACCGCAAGAGAGCATCGCTCCCGGTGGCACACGTGGACGCATCGCCCCGACACGGCAAGGGGACGCTCCGTTTGGGCGGCGACGAGTAGCTCAGTGACGCAACCATTCCCGGACCGACGGCACACGTGTTCCGACGACGACGGCGCAGAGCACCACCAGAATGCATGCGAGCGCGATGAGCCACATCGCCTGCACCCCGACTGCCGATGCAGGAAGCACGATGGCAAGAACGATCGCCCCGACGATGAGGCGGTAGGCGTTCATGTGCCAAGCGAACCAGCGACGCCGCATGCTTATCAGGCTATCGCGGGGCCGTGCCGCTGGTGGGCACGCGAATGTGCCGTCCGTGGGCTGTCCCCAACGTGCCTGACCAGGCATTCTGATCGCCGTCGGATGCGAGACGATTGGGGTCATGGGATGGGCCGATTGGTTGCATGGGTCGCGGTCACGCTCGATGGGTACATGGAAGGGCCTGGAGGGGAGGGTGATCTTGGTTGGCTGATGCCGCATGTGCCCGAGTCGCTACCGGAGAACATGGCGCTGCTCGCTCACGAGACAGACACGATCCTGCTGGGTCGGAACACCTACCAGGGTTTCAGCCAGTTCTGGCCCACACAGACAGGCGCCTATGCCGACCTGATGAACCACATCCCCAAGATCGTGGTGGCGGGAGCGGGCAACGTCGAAGCCGCCCCGTGGGGTGAGTACCCGGCCGCCCAAGTCGTGGACCATGAGGTCGATCCCGCCATCCGACACCTCAAGACGAGCGACGGGAGTGCGATCACGGTCCTGGCCAGCGGTGGTCTCGTCTCCTCCCTGCTCAGCAGCCGCCTGGTGGATGAGATCCGCATGCAGGTCTGCCCCGTCATCCTGGGCTCCGGTAAGCGCTACCTCCGCGATCTGCGAGTGCCGGTCCACCTCACTCTGGTCGACACAAAGCCGTACCCGAACGGGTCGATCCTCCTCACCTACCAGCCAAACAACGACGCAACAGACACCCGCTAGCGATCGGCTGTGGAGCCAGCCACGCCCGACATCGTCCGCCACCGGCTTCCCGAGAATCGACTGGCCGGCGAGACAACGTGCCGCTCCGCAGCGGCTTCCAGGAATGCGGGCTAGCCGTCATGGCCGCCTGGCCACGAGGTACAGCGGAAAGACGAAGATCCACAACAGTAGGCACCCCAAGAACCACTGTTCCGGCGTGGAAATCGTCACTGGCCCAACAGACGCGATCACCGACTGACCGGAAGCCCGCATGGCCTGGGCCTCCCGATAGACCCACACATCGAGGGCGAGGACGACAAGCAGGAGCGCCACGGGAGCCACCCAACTGCTGTCCACGGTCGCCCATCCTGACACTCGAACGCCTTGGACCGCTGCTCCGCACCGAACCGAGGTGCTCGGTGCGGGATCCCGAGCGGAGGCCTCGTGGCACCTTCGGCGTCAAACGGCGGGTGGCTAGCGCTTCTTAGGCGCCTTCGGTGGCTGTGCGCTGACGAAAGCCAGTGACGTGTCGACCCACTGGGCCGCCTGGGTCGACGGTTTTGCCCAGTCGTGCGGCAAGGCGACGTAGCCGCCCATGGGTCGCTCGGGGGGTCCGAATGGGCCAGCTCCGTCTTCTGCTAGCAGTCGTTCCTGGTCGGCTCCGGGCAACTTGACACCGATGGACGCACCGAACAGCCCCATGAACATGTTCCCGTTCACGTATGCGCCCAGGTTGCCGAACATGGGCTTGATCACTACGTCTGGACGGTCCGGCACGAGGGCACGAAAGGCCGCCTTGTCTTGCTCGGTCGGCTTTGGGATCTCCACCTACTCGTCCTTACATTCCGGGCTGCGGAAGGACCTCGAGGACCTCGATCGTGCCCATCGCCTTGTGAGGGTGATCCTCCAGAACTGTGTTGAGGGCCGCAATGTCCGCGGCTTGGATGAACGAGTAGCCACCAACGCCGCCGGCGGGGCCGGGGTCACCGTCACCTACAGGCTGTGTCGGCGAACCGAAGTCGACCAGCGCGTCTCCGGCCTTGGCGCCCCAGGCCATCCACGCTTCCATGCTTGCCTGCATCGCTTGGGGCGTGGCCGTGGCCATCATGTCCGCCGCGGAGATGGTCGACCGGTACAGGACCAGATACTTGGGCATCGGCGTTCCTTCTTGTTGGCCGACACTGGTCGCGTCGGATTTCCCACTCTGGTCCTTCAACAGGCTCGCGTCCACCGTCTCATCGAGCGTTCTGGGCATCCAGCGCTGCCCTGTTAGCTCCGTCGCGGTGGTAGGTCTGCGCACGGCGGGTCTGCGCGAAGTCACCGTCGATGACGAGGCGGTCGTGATGCGACTGCTGTCGCAGCGGCGACGTGACCTGGTCCGGTCCCGGACCCAGGCGGTCAACCGGCTGCACCAGGCCCTCATGCAGCTGATTCCCGCTGGGGCGCGCAAGAAGTTGACCGCGGACAAGGCCAAGACCCTGCTCGCGACCGTGCGTCCCCGCGACGCCGCGGGCAACGCCCGACGTCAGCTCGCAGCCGACCTCATCGATGACGTGACCGTGCTCGACCGCAAGCTCGACGCGGTCGACAAGCGCATCGCCGACGCCGTGAAGGCCTCCGCGACGACCTTGACCGGCATCGTCGGTGTCGGACCGGTCACCGCCGCTGCGATCCTCGGCGAGGTCGGTGACGTCGCCCGGTTCACCACGGCCGACAGGTTCGCCAGCTACAACGGCACCGCACCCCTGGAAGTGTCCAGCGGCGACGTCGTGCGCCACCGCCTGTCCCGCGCCGGCAACCGCCGGCTCAACAACGCCTTGCACGTCGTGGCGCTGTCCAACAAGCGCTACGACCCGCGGGGCAACGCCTACTACGAACGCAAGCTCGCCGGGGGCAAGGGCAAGAAGGGTTCGCTGCGCTGCCTCAAACGACGCCTGTCCGACGTCGTGTTCCGCGTCCTGGTCGAGGACCGGGCAAGGGCGAACCCGGGAGGGCAAATGGGGGCGACACTCACAGCCAGCGCGGTTGACCAGATCCCCAAAGCCAACACTTCGGACAAGCCACAACCCGGGTTCACGACCGAGGCTACGCCGCCCAGACGCCCCGCGAAAGCCGCCTCTTGACACAGAGGGGAACCGTTATTGCTCGCTCGAAGGGGTGCGGACGCGAAGCGTGTACCAGTCGTTAGAAATCGCGGCGGCAGCCTGGTTGCTCAGCGTCCGCCAGTCGTCTGTGGCGGCGTGGATGTAGCGCCCGGACAGACCGTCGAGTGCACCGGAGGCGATGAACTCGACAAGGTCGGCTGTCACCTCGGGCGGAGTCCAGGTGTCTGGCTCGTCCCAGTACTGGGCGAAGATGCGCTGAGTCATGTCGGTCTTGACCATGCCAGGTGAGATCGCGAAGGCACGGACTCCGTGGCTGGCTGCCTCACCCGCCAGCGCTTCGGTGAACCGGATTACCGCGGACTTGCTCGCCATGTAGGCGGAGTTGATGGCCCATTCGTCGTCGGCCTCGATCGGGTAGAACGCGGCGTTCGACGACAGGTTCACGATGCGCCCGGCACCTTCGCGGATCATCCCGGGCAGCGCACCACGGCTCATCAGGAAGGTCCCCAACACGTTGACCTCGAACACGCGCCACCAGTCCTCCGGCTCCTGCTCCCAGGTGTGATCGCTGGAACCAGACACGCCCGCGTTGTTCACCAACAGGTCCGGGACACCCAAGTCCGCCTCTATCCGTGCCCACGCCTCCGAGACGGCTGGAGCGTCTGCGACGTCGAGCACCAGCGGCCAAGCGCCAGTAGTTGTGGCGACCTCGTCGAGCTGCTCCCGCGACCGACCGACCGCGACCACCCTTCTGCCACGGGATGTGAGCCGTTCGGTCAATACCCGCCCGATACCACGACTCGCTCCCGTGACCACGGCAATCCTCACCGACTCAGCCATCGTCCGACGCTAACAGCGTTGAGCCGTGCGGGGATCTGAACGGGACCAATCATGGTGTGGCGACGGCGTGCCGCTCCGGGGTACGCAGAACCTGCCGATAGCGTGCCGCTCGCCGTGCACGCTAAATGCCGTTAGAGAGCACCTGTCGACGCCGATCGCGCCCGCAACTTGAGGTCGTCCCGGACCCGGCCCGGCTCGAACGGGCAGCCACCGACTGCGGGCTAGGGCGCACCGAGCTCACGGTCTACACGTCCTACCGCCTGCATTGGTTTCCCTATGAACTGATCCGCTGCCCGACCCTCGTCGACAGCTCCGTCAGCACCCGAACGCTGTACGGGAACTACACGTTCCGACCACCGTTCCCGGCACTGTCGCCGCGGCCGACACCTGCGAGCAACCTGGCCCTCACCGAGCTTGATCCGGGGCAATGGGGAGCCACGTCAGCGGATCACTGCAGCGTCTGCGCTCGCCCCATCGACGAAGACCTTCACCAAGTCTGGACCTCGCTGCGAATCGCGACTGATGTCCTGGCACTTCTCGTCAACGCCTGTTCCGATTCCTGCGTCCAGGCACTCCCAACGCCGCCCAACGGACATGTCTCAGGCCCGCATGGTGGCGGCACACTCCAACAGCCCAAGCCCATGTACTAGGAACCGTAGGCGGTAGGCGCATAGGTGATGCCGTTCCAGGGCGGTCAGGAAATACCCGCACTCAGTACCATTGCCTCGCCGAACGAGCAGTGCACGACCTGTTCGGGGTCGGCGACGTCGTGGGCGGCGGCCACCGCTTGGTCCACGATCGCCGAGAACGCGGCTGTGGGGGATCGGCCCCGAGCAGGTCGCCGGTGACCGCGTCAACCCCGACCTGCGCCATGGCGGCCCCCGACAGCATGGCTGGGACCCAGGCGTCGTCGTAGGCGTGGTAGCTGACGACGTCGCGGAGCGAGGGGACGTGGTCGTCGCGGCGGGTCGCGAAGCTCGCCGGCATCTGTATGTCCCACTGGTCGTCTCGGATCTGGGCGACCGCCCGGTCCAAGGCCCGGTCCGCGAGCTCGAACACCCTCGTCTCGTTTATGGTCTGCACCTCCTCATGGTTGCCGCTGCGCCGGCACCGCCCCGCGGTCGCCTCGCCGGTGCCGCGCGGGCGTGCGCCCGGCACATTGTTCGCAGCGGCCGACACCGGAGGTGCTCGTGCGCTCGGGCCGGTGGCTGCGCCTGCTCCACGTATCGCCGAGGGTGTGTGGTCGACTGCTGTCGCGCCGGCCGCCGGGGGTCTGGTCGAGCATGATGTGATCTGGGTAGCCGGGGATCGCCGGGGACTGCCGGGGGTCGGGCATGTGCTGCCGGGACGGCGTGCCGGCCGGTGCGGTGACCGCGACCGGGTGCGACTAGGTGAAGGAGCAGAGCGACGATGACCGAGAACCCTGCCGTCGACCCCATTGCGGCCGAGCGGCTGTCCCACTCCGGGCAGATCTTCACCTCGGACCTGTCGGTCAACGAGTTCGCGCTGCTGCACGGGGCCGGGTTCGAGCCGATGGATCTGGTGATGGGGGTGTCGGTCTACCACGTGGGCTGGCAGAACAGCGGCATGCGTCAGCAGCAGGAGCTCACGGTGCTGACCGAGGCGATGTACCGGGCGCGGTTCAACGCGATGCACCGTATGCAGGCCGAGGCTGACGCTTTGGGTGCTGACGGCATCGTGGGGGTGCGTCTGGAGTGGCGTCCGCACGGGGAGGCGGCCGAGCACATCGAGTTCATCGCGGTCGGGACCGCCGTCCGCTACACCCCGCAGCCCGGCGCCTACCGCCGGCCCAGCGGCCAGGCGTTCTCCAGTCATCTCAGTGGCCAGGACATGGTGACGTTGCTGGCCACCGGCCACTCGCCGTTGGCGTTCGTCCTGGGCAACTGCGTCTACCACGTGGCGGCCCAGGGGTTCATGCAGACCATGAAGCAGACGGGGCGTAACACCGAGATGCCGCAGTGGACGCAGGGCAACTACGAGGCGCGGGAGCTGGCGATGTCGCGGATGCAGGCCGAGGCGGTCCGCGACGGGGCGAGCGGAGTCGTGGGGGTCCGCTTCTCGGTGCACAACTACGTGTGGGGGGTTCACACCTTGGAGTTCTACGTCGACGGGACAGCCATTCGCCGCCACGCCGGGTCCACGTCGATCACCCCGACCTACGTCCTGCCGATGGGCTGAGACTTGTCCACCGACCCGGGCGCTGCCGGCGCGCCGGACCCTGGGCAGCGCTACGACGCTGCCGCGGCCGCGGGGGTGCTCACCCGGGCCTTGGGAGTGCTGGGTGGGATCGAGCTTGTGCTCGGCTCGCTGGCCACCATTCCCGGGGTGGTCCGGACGGCGGCCCGAAGCGGCCTGTTCCGTTCCAGCCCGCAGCGGCTCCAGGTCGGGGAGTGGCGGTACGAGCCGACTGCCGACGGCAGGCTGGCCGCCGCCCACGTGGTCGGCGGGATCGTGATCGCCGAGACCGCCCTGTCGCCGGAGGCGGCGGGGCGCAGCGTGGCCGCAGCGCTCGGACAGCTCATCGACGCCTTCGGCGCACAGGTCCTGCCTGCGGTCCGGTCAGTTCTCGAAGGGCTGGATGTCGCCTCGGGTCGCTGACCGGTGGCTGGCTGGCCGGGTCCTAGATTCCGAGGTCGGTGTACTCGGGCATCAGGGTCGGTCCGACCCCGGTCATGACGTGCCCGCTGTCGGCCGCTTCGAGCAGCCGGGCCAGCGCTGTCGGGGCGTCCTCGTCCTGCACCGACATGCGGGCGGCCACCAGTGCGGCGACCACGGGCGTCGCGAAAGAGGTTCCCGACCATCGGGCCAGACCATGAAAATGTCTGATCTGGCCGGTGTTGGGGGGCTGGAAGCACTCGTAGTCCCCGCAGGCAAAGGCGTTGACCAGGTCGGTCCCCGGGGCGTAGACCCGGGCGTTGGCACCGGTGTTGGAGTAGTCGGCGACTGAGGTCATCGACGTGTCCAGCGCACCCACTCCGGTGACCCA
>Ga0075029_100000872_pt1 | contig 17279 bp, 13 predicted proteins | sample LitLauG_LLR_2013_FD_71391 | JGI IMG/M metagenome (GOLD analysis project Ga0075029, IMG submission 71391) | Freshwater sediment microbial communities from North America - Little Laurel Run_MetaG_LLR_2013 | ecosystem: Environmental > Aquatic > Freshwater > Creek > Sediment | place: USA...
AACTATCCCAACGCCTTGAAGCTCCAACCGCCGGAACCGGCGGGACTCGAGCAGAAATCACAACTACATCCTTTGATGCGCGAGACGCCGTTTTGAGCGGTCGAATTGGTGGAATTGTGGCACCCACTGGCGCCCAGGCTGACCCGGCAAGCCAATGATATCCAGAACCTTTCGTGCGTTGTCCCCTGCTCGGAGCGGTTTCGGGTCAACCGCCGCCGTGGGCAACCGCGTCCACTCGGCTGCCGCGCACGCGCCTTACCTGGGTGCTGCCGATGCCTCTCGCGGCCGCGCACCGGCAAACACCACGGAATCGATGGCGGCGATCACCTTCCGCTGGATGATTTCGTTCTTGTCGATGGTGACGTGGCCGACACCCGGCACGTTCTGCACGTTTACGTTCTCAAGCGAGCCATGCAGCTGCCGCGTTGGCGCAACCGGCTCGCCATTGCCGTTGGCGATGTAGAAATTGATGTATTTCCCGACCCTGCCGGAAAGGCTGGTGCGGAACACCGAATCCAGGCCTATCGCCAGTTTGACCGGAGCTCCCAACTGATCGAGACGCGCCACCATGTCGGGCAGCACGGTGGCACCTGAGGAATGACCAACGATGATGATGGTGCGAACCCGGCCGCTGCGGTATTCGGCAGCAGCCTCCTCGGCGAGCGATGGCCAGGCGAGATAGTTGACCACGGTGGTTGGGATGCCCTGAGCCTCGAGCTTGGCTGCGATATCATCAAGACCCAGCGAGAAGATATTGAGCACCCCGCGCAGCAGATAGACATGCGCTCCCGTCGTCCCCGCAGCCGGCAGGGCATTGGCAGGCGCGCCGAGGGGAAGCGCCGATAACAGCAAGGCCAGGCCCGCGGCACGCAGCGCCCGCGACCACCATCGAGCAAGCGGACGACGCGTGCCCAAATCATTCATGTTGCCGCCGGATGATTTCATGGCTCCCCTCGAAAAGCGCAAAACAATTGCGGCGGAACGTAGCCTCGGCTCGCTCGCGTCTGCAATAAAAGCTGGCGCGACCTGTCATTTAATCGCGCTGCGTGTCCCTATTGCAACACTCGTCTCAACCTCATGCGTTGACGCAGCGCCGAAATTTCCCTGCGTCACAATCTCGACACGAGATTTTCGCGGTCATTTCGTGAGTGGGCAACCGCTGTCTTTTGCCGACGGAAATGCCTTGTTGCCAGGAACAACGGCGATTTGCTTGTAATAGTCCCACGGCTTCTTGGACTCCGATGGCTTCTTGACCTCGAACAGATAGAGGTCGTGCACCATGCGACCGTTTTCCTGCACCTTGCCGCCTTGGGCAAACACATCATCCACCGGCAGCTCCTTCAACTTTTTGGCCACCGCATCCGAGTCCTTGGTACCGGCCGCCTTCACAGCCTTCAGATATTGCAGCGTTGCCGAATACGTACCGGCGTGGATCATGCTGGGCATATGACCGGTTCGCTTGATGAACCGCTCGGAGAACGCGCGGGTCTTGTCATTCTGATCCCAGTAAAAGCCTTCCGTCAGCACCAGGCCCTGCGCCGCCTGCAGTCCCAGGCCATGCACTTCGGAGAGTGTGAGCAGAAGGCCAGCCAGCTTTTGGCCGCCGGAGACGATACCGAATTCCGCCGCCTGCTTGATTGAGTTGGTGGTGTCGAGGCCGGCATTGGCGAGACCGATGATCTTGGCCTTCGAGCTCTGCGCCTGCAGCAGGAAAGAGGAGAAGTCCGACGAATTCAGGGGAATGCGAACCGAACCGAGCACCTTGCCGCCATTTGCGGTCACAATCTCGCTGGTGTCCTTTTCAAGGGCGTAACCGAAGGCATAGTCGGCGGTCATGAAGAACCAGGTATCGCCGCCCGCCTTGACCAGCGCGCCCCCGGTACCCACGGCAAGCGCGTGGGTATCATAGGCCCAGTGGAAGCCGTAGGGCGTGCAGGCGTCTCCGGTGAGACGGGAGGTCGCCGCGCCGACGACGATATCGATCTTCTTCTTTTCCTTCGACAGTTCCTGCACGGCAAGTGCGACCGACGACGTCGTCAGTTCGGTAATCATGTCGACGCCTTCGACCTCGTACCAGCGCCGGGCGATGCTGGCGGCGAGATCGGGCTTGTTCTGATGGTCGGCAGACACGATCTCGATTTTCCCGCCCAGCACGTTGTCGCCGAAATCCTCCACCGCCATCCTGGCCGCCTCCAGGGAATATTTGCCGCCGTAATCCGCATAAACCCCGGATTGGTCATTCAGGATGCCGATCTTGACACCCTGTGCTGACGCTGGAGCCGCGATCAACAGGCCGCACGCCGCGGCAAAGGCAGCCGGCAACATTCCCGATTTCATCCTGGTCTCCCGGTTTCCGTCCTGAGCACAGGATTTTACAGGTTTCGTGCCGCCTGCCCATATCCGCCGATAGTAGGATCGCCTAACCAGGTCGATTATGGCACGGGGGCGGAGGGTAGCGATTTTTTGCGCTGCGGCCGATCGGCCAGGTTGCGGACTACCATGTAGAAGATCGGCGTGAAAATCAGCCCGAACAGGGTCACGCCGAGCATGCCGAAGAACACGGCGACTCCGACCGCCTGGCGCATCTCCGAGCCGGAGCCGGTCGAGACGACGAGCGGCAAGACGCCGAGGATGAACGCAAACGATGTCATGAGAATTGGCCGCAGGCGCAATCGGCAGGCTTCGATGACGGCCTGCAGACGGGGATGTCCTTCGAGTTCGATGTCGCGGGCAAACTCGACGATCAGGATCGCATTCTTTGCGGCCAGTCCAACCAGCACCACGAAGCCGATCTGGGTCAGAATATTGACGTCCTGTCCCATGATCCGCACTCCGATCGTTGCGGCCAGAAGGCACATCGGCACGATCAGGATCACCGCAAAGGGCAGGCTCCAGCTGCCATACTGCGCCGCCAGCACCAGGAATACGAACAGGACGCAGATCGGGAACACATAGAGACCGGCATTGGCGCCGTTGACCTGCTGATAGGACAGGTCCGTCCAATCGTAGGAAAAGCCGCTGGGCAGCGTCTCCTCTGCCAGACCTCTCATGATGCCGATGGCGGTCGACGAACTCGTGCCCGGCGTGGCCTCGCCCTGAAGCTCGGCTGCCGGGTAGAGATTGTAGCGCGCAACGCGATCGGGTCCGGCGATATTGCGGAAATCAACCACGCTGCCCAGCATCACCATGTTGCCGGCGGCATTGCGGGTGCGCAGCCGCGCGAGATCCGCCGTCTCTTTGCGGAACGGCAGGTCAGCCTGCGCCGTGACATGATAGGTCCGGCCCAGGATGTTGAAGTCGTTGACGTAAGCGGAGCCGAAATAGGTCTCGATCGCATCCGTGACGTTCTGGATCGGCACCCCGAGCTTTTGCGCCTTGACGCGATCGATATCGACGAACACCTGCGGCGTATTGGCGGAGAATGGCGAAAACACCGAGGTCACACCGCTCGTCCTGCGCGCGGCGGCGACGAGTTCATCGGTTGCCGCCGCCAGCAATTGCGGGCCACGGCCCTGACGGTCCTGGATGCGCATGGTAAATCCGCCGCCGGTGCCAATGCCGGGAATCGAGGGCGGCGGAATAACGATGATGAATGCGCCCTCGATCGCAGAAAGCCGCCTTCTCAGGTCGCCCGTGATCCTGGCCGCCGACAACCCTTTTTTCAGACGGACCTCGGGCTCTTCGAATACCGGGAACAGTGCGGCTGCATTGCTGGCCTGGGTGCGCGTCGCGCCCGAAAGGCCGGCGAACGCCGCCACGCGGACGATCCCGGGCGTGTCGAGCGCGATCCTTTCGACCTCCCGCACGGTCTCGGTGGTTCGCGCCAGCGAGGCCGCGCCCGGCAACTGCACGGAGACGATGACATAGCCGCGATCCTGCGCCGGGATATAGCCTTGCGGCGTGGTGGCGAGCAGCCAGCCGGCGCTTCCTATCAGCCCCAGGTAAATCAAAAGCATCGCGGCGCGGTGCCTGATGACGAAGGCGGCCGCGCTGCCATAGCCGTTGGACAGCCAATCAAAGCCGCGATTGAAATAGCTGGTGAAGCTTTCCCAGCCTCGCCCGATCAGGTTCCAGCGCGCCGGCGGCCGCTTCTCCTCATGGGGTTGCAGGATTTGCGATGCCAGCGCGGGCGACAGCGTCAGCGAGCAGAAGCAGGATATCGCGGTCGCCACCGCGATCGTGACCGCAAACTGCTGGAAGAACTGTCCCGATATTCCGCCGAGGAAAGCCGTCGGCACGAACACCGCGCACAGCACGAGCGCGATCGAGACCAGCGCGCCGCCGACTTCCTCCATGGTGCGCAGCGCTGCATCGCGCCGGCTCATGCCGTCGCGAAGATGGCGCTCGACATTTTCCACCACCACAATCGCATCGTCGACCACGATGCCGACCGCGAGCACGAGGCCGAACAGGGTCAGATTGTTGATCGCATAGCCGAGCGCGGCCATCGCGGCGAAGGTGCCGACCAGCGATACCGGGATCGCCACGATCGGGATGATGGCGGGGCGCCATCCCTGCAGGAACACGAGTACCACGACGACCACCAGGATCATCGCCTCGTAGATCGTCTTGATCAGTTCGCTGACCGATTGCGCGATGAATTCGGTCGGGTTGTAACCGATGTTGTAGTCAAGTCCCCTGGGGAAACTGGCCTTGAGCTTGACCATCGCATCGGAAATGTTCTTCGCGGTGGCCAGCGCGTTCGACCCCGGGCGCTGCGTCACCAGCATCGCGACGGCCGATTTGCGCAAAAGGAAGCTGTTGGTGGTGTAGTCGAGCGCTCCAAGTTCGATCCTTGCCACGTCGCGCAGCCGCACGATGCGGCCGTCTTCGCCGGCTTTGACGAGGATGTCCTCGAATTGCTGGATGTCCTTCAATCTTCCGGTAAAGGTGAGGTTGGGCTGGAAAGCGCGGTCCGCGATCGGGGGAGCTGCGAGCTGGCCTCCGGCAATCTGCAGGTTCTGCGCGCGGATCGCGGCGAGCACATCGCCGGCCGTCAGTCCGAGATTGGCGATCTTGTCGGGATCAAGCCACAGCCGCATCGAGTAATCGCGTGCGCCGAAAATCTGGATGTCGCCGATGCCATCGAGCCGAAGCAGCTGGTCGCGAACCTGAAGCAGCGCATAGTTGCTGATGTAGAGCTGGTCGAAGCTGTCGTCGGGAGACAGCATGAACACGACCATCAGGATGTCGGGGCTATTCTTGCGGGTGACGACGCCGTTGCGCTGGACTTCCTCCGGCAATTGCGGCACCGCGATCGCGACGCGGTTCTGGACCAGCACCTGCGCCTTGTCGAGATCGGTGCCGAGCTTGAACGTCACGGTGATGGTGAGCTGCCCGTTCGAGGTGGCCTGGCTGTACAGGTAAAGCATGTCCTCGACGCCGTTGATCTGCTGCTCGATGGGTGCAGCCACGGTATCGGACACGGTCTGCGCCGAGGCTCCGGGATATTGCGTGGTGACCACGACGGTCGGAGGCACCACTTGCGGATACTCGGCAACCGGCAGCGTGGTGTAGGCGATGGCGCCCACGATCAGCAGCACGATGGACAGCACCATCGCCAGAATCGGCCGGTTGACGGAGAGTTGGCCGAGATTCATGTTTTGCCACCGGCGGCCGCCTTGGCCTCATGCGGGGTCACCTTCGCCCCGACGCGCACGCGCTGCAGGCCATCGACGACCACATGGTCGTTCGCACTGAGGCCCTCGCGGACGACGCGCAGGCCCTGGTCGAGCGGACCCAGAACCACGGGCTTTGCCTCGACCGTGTTGTCGTCCTTGACCACGAACACGATCTTGCGCGCCTGGTCGGTTGCGATCGCGTTATCGGGTACGAGCAGCGCCTCGTAAGGCGCGCTTGCGATCAGGCGGACCCGGCCGAACTGTCCCGGCAGGATCGAAAGGTCCTTGTTCGGGATCACGGCCCGCGCGCGCAGCGTTCCCGTCGAGGCATCCAGGCGGTTATCGAGGAAATCGACCTTGCCGTCGTGGGACGGCTTGGTTTCGCCGCTCAGCATCACCTGAACCGGGTTGGCATTGTCGCGCGAGCTCGGGCGCTTGCCCTCAAACCAGAGCTGGTTGTATTTGAGGTAGGTTGCCTCATCCATGTCGAAATAAATGTAGATCGGATCCAGCGAGACGATCGAGGTCAATAGCGTCGAGCCGCCTTCGCTGCCCTGCACGAGATTGCCGACGCTGACCAGATGCCGGCTGACGCGGCCGCTGATCGGAGCCAGCACATGCGTGAATTCGATGTTGAGCTGGGCCGCCTTCAAGAGGCCCTCGGCCACCATTTGCGCGGCCTTGGCGGCCTGCAGCGCCTGGCGTCGCTGATCCACCGTCGAGTCGGCCACATTCTGCGACTGCTGCAGGGTAAGCGCGCGGTCGAGCTCCCGTTTGCCCAATTCGGCCTTGGCGCGCGCGTCCGACAACTGGCCGTCGGCCTGCGCGGCTACGGCCTCGAACGGACGGGCATCGATCAGGTACAGCAGATCGCCGGCATTGACGATTGCGCCGTCGCGGAATTCGACGCCGGTGACAAATCCGCCGACGCGCGCGCGAACCTGGACCTCTTCGACCGCGTCAAAGCGCCCGGTGAACTCGTCCCAATCCGTGACCGTGCGCTTGGTGGGCTCGGCGATCGTGACAGGCGGTGGCGCGGCGGCCGCTTGCGCGACCGGCTTTCGATCGCAGCCTGACAGAGCGAGCGCCAGCACTGCGATGATCGGAGTGAGATAGCGGAGCGAACGGACGTCGGCCATCCGCTCCGAACGCGTCGATTTAAAGGTCGTGCTCAAGTCGCCCTCCCCCTGAACTGGCATCGGGATCAATCAAACGGATTAAACCAGTGACCGGGCCAAGATGAGATTGGCCGATAGTCAATGCAAGAAGCGGCCCGGATCAAGAAAAATATGCTCCGCACGGCTCGCCACGCATTAAAAAAATAAATATTTCGCATCGAAACGCGCCGGAATGATTTTCGTGCCGCGACGTTGGACACCCGCTTTCTTCAATTGGAACCCCGGGCAACGAGTGGCGGTCGGAGCGAACGGCCGTAATCCGGACCGAGCAGTGGCGCCCCTGCACGGCAGCTCCACGGCTCGCCGATCGTGGCAAGGCCATTTTATGGCTCCCCTCCCCGTGGGTACTCCGCTAGTGTGGATTGTCAGCCAACAACCGGCACTATCCAACTAGCCAATCGTCCGGGGAGGACGGCCCAAAAGTAAAGTCTGCGAGAACAGCACACGATAGATGGCGCAGCGCGGACCGGCCATAAATGCATTAAATGATTTCCGGGAGGGAAGATGTACACCGGCAAGCATGCCTATCTCCGTCCGCTGCAGCCCGCCTTCATCATGGCAAACTCCGGCGAGTCCGTGAGCTATGCCGAACTGGAGGCGCGCGAGAACCGCCTGGCGCATCTGTTTCGCAATCGCGGCATGAAGCGGCTCGACCACTACGCAATCTTCATGGAGAACAACAGCCGCTATCTCGAGGCGTGCGGCGCCGGAGAGCGCGCGGGTCTGTATTACACCTGTGTGAATTCCTACCTGACGGCCGGCGAACTCGCCTACATCATCGACAACAGTCGATCGCGAATCCTCATTACTTCCGTTGCAAAGCTCGAAGTGGCGCGCGAGGCCCTCAACCAGTGCCCTCAGGTCGAACTCTGCATCGTGGCCGACGGCTCGAGCGAGAGCGAGCGCATCGTGGGCCTGCGCGATGCGACCAGCGAGCTTCCCAGAACGCCGATTGCAGATGAGTGCATCGGCACGGCGATGCTTTATTCGTCGGGAACGACCGGACGGCCCAAGGGAATCCTGCGCCCCCTGGCCGAGCAACCGCCCTCCGATCAACTGCCGCTGTTCGATTTCCTGCAGAAGCTTTGGCAATACCGCGAGGGCATGATCTATTTGTCGCCAGCGCCCCTTTACCATTCGGCGCCGCAGGCAGCCGTCAACCTGACGATCCGGATGGGCGGCACCGTCATCATCATGGAGAGCTTCGATCCGGAAAGGTATCTGGAGCTGGTCGAAAAATGGGGCGTGACCCATAGCCAGCTGGTGCCGACGATGTTCTCGCGCATGCTCAAGCTGCCGGAGACCGTCCGCTCACGCTACGACCTGTCTTCCCTCGAAATCGCGATCCATGCCGCGGCACCCTGTCCGGCCGCGGTCAAGGACGACATGATCAGGTGGTGGGGGCCGATCATCCACGAATATTACGGCGCAACCGAAGGCCTCGGGTTTACCGCTTGCAACAGTGCCGAGTGGCTTGCTCACAGAGGCACGGTCGGCCGGGTTCTGCTCGGCGAGCTTCACATCCTCGACGAGGACATGAAGGAATGTCCCCTCGGGAGGGCGGGCACGGTATGGTTCAAGACGGCGACCCCGTTTGAATATTTCAACGATCCCGGCAGGACCAACGAAGCCCGTTCGTCCGACGGCAGCATGAGCACGGTCGGCGATGTCGGTTATGTCGACAGCGATGGCTATCTCTATCTGACCGACCGCGCGACGTTCATGATCATTTCCGGCGGCGTCAACATCTATCCGCAGGAATGCGAGAACCTGCTCATCACCCATCCCAAAATTGCGGATGCCGCGGTATTCGGCGTGCCCAACGCCGACCTTGGCGAAGAAGTGAAAGCAGTGGTGCAACCCATGCCGGGGGTAACGCCGGGGCCCGACCTTGCCGAGGAACTGATTTACTTCTGCAGCCAGTCGCTGTCGCGCCAGAAGGTTCCGCGCTCGATCGATTTTGAGGATGAGCTGCCCCGCCTGCCGACTGGCAAACTATACAAGAGGCTGCTGCGCGACCGCTATTGGGGCAACAAGACTTCGCGCATCGTGTGAGGTCATCGCCACAGCGTTTTCGGCGACGCGCCGCCGCCCCCGGATTGGTCGAAGAGTTTATCCACCGCTCTTGAACGCTTTTGGTCGGAGAGCGAAAGCCCGCCGCTTGATTGATGGCCGGCTTTTTGCTGTGATCGCTGCCGGCTGGGGGTTCACCATGAATTGGAAGCAGGAGCACGATCTTCTGATCGCGCAAACCATGGCGTTCGCGCGATCCGTCAATGCGAGGGCGCCGCAGGCCGGCCCCGGGCTTGAAAATGCCGGGCTTGAAAATGCCGGAGTTGAAAATCCCGCAGTTGAAAATCCCCGGCTTGAAACGTCTCCGATCAATGCGCCCGCCGAGGCCGCGCCGCGTGTCGAACCTCTCCCCGTCGCCCTTCCGTCCGTGCGTTACGCCAGCCTGCGCGAAGAAATCCGGGGAAGGGTGGCAGCATTTCGCGCCCATCAGGAATTGATCCGTCGCGACCGCGACGAATATTACAAGGCGGTTCTGGCAAGGGTTCGGACCACCAATCGAACATGAGCACAAGCCGCCGGACCATCGGCCGGTCAGGCGCTGATCCGGCCCGCCGGACCCATGACCTGAAAGACCGCTTGTCCTGACCAGAAAGACCGCTTGCATGGCGCGATTTTTGCAGCGCCTAATTGGATCGCCCGTTGCTTAAGACGAGCGCAAGTCTGGAGGATCAGCATCATGATGCTACTTGATCGAAGAGGTCTTTTGCGGTCGGGATCAGCCGCGTTGGCGCTTGCGACGTTCGCCAACAAGACGGCTTTCGCGGCGGGATCGCCGGGGCTGACGACCCACATGCTGGATACGGCCAACGGCAAGCCCGGCGAAGGCGTAAGGATCGATTTCAGCGTACTGGAGGGCAGCGCGTACAAGCTGATCAAGACCGTTCGCACCAATGCCGACGGGCGCACCGAGCCATTGCTGACCGCCGAGACCATGAAGGTCGGCCAATATGAGTTGGTGTTCTATCTTGCCGAATATTATACCCGGATCGGCACGCAGCTGCCCAACCCGCCGTTCCTCGAGAAGGCGGTGATCCAGTTCGGCATGGCCGATGCCAAGGACCATTATCACGTGCCGGTGCTGGCCACTCCCTGGAGTTATACGACCTATCGCGGCAGCTGAAGGCTCCACAGCGTTCAAGCGGGAGAAGCTGAAAATGTTCGGTCGCTATCGGCTGCTTGCGTTCCTGATCCTGGTCCCGATCCTGACGCCGATCCTGACCCCGATTCTGGGGACGGTCACGATTGTCTCCGCAATCGCGGGCTCGCTCGACATGGCGCCGATCAATGCGATGGATCGCGCCGCCTTCGTTGAAAAATTCGGAGGCATCTTCGAGAATTCGCCCTGGGTCGCCGAAAAGGCCTGGGAAAGGCGGCCATTCGCAAGCCTCGATGACATGCATGCTGCGATGGTTGCCGTGGCAAAGAATGCACCCGCCCCCATGCAGCTTGCATTGTTGCAGAGCCATCCTGACCTCGCCGGCAAGGAGGCGCAGGCCGGAACGATGACCGCCTCGTCGGTAGCCGAGCAGGCAAGCGCCGGCCTCAATTCCCTGTCTCATGCCGAGATGGTTCAGATCGCAGACCTCAACGCCGCCTACAGGAGGAAGTTCGGATTTCCGTTCATCATCGCGGTGCGGATGCACACCAAGGAAGGAATCCTGTTCGAATTCAACCGTCGGCTTCGGAATGACACGCAAACCGAATTCGCCAACGATCTGCAAAACGTCTACATCATCGCCCGCCTGCGGCTGAACAAGCTTTTGGACGCGGGCTAGTCTTACTGCGGCATAAGACCCTCATGGCGAGGAGGCGCCTTGCGTCGTCTCGAACCATGAGGGCCACGTCGCCTGTTTCCGGGCCTGGTCCTTCGAGACGCTTGCTCGCGCAAGCTCCTCAGGATGAGGGTCTTATGACGCGGTAAGACTGGTAGCGCTAAAGCCGCGACGGAAGCGGGTTGCCCCTGCCACGCCGCGCGCTTGCTGCGATGGACGCAATCACGCTTGTTTCCAGGGCAGGCCGGCTGCGACCTTCTGCTGCTCGCAAGCCGCGGTCTCGGCCGCAACGGCGCGCCTGAAACCGTCGCGCGACTGCAAGCGCTGCCAATAGTCGGCAACCGCTGGAGTGAAATCCCTGGCAAGACCGATATGCTCCGCCAGCAACAGGGCATATCCGACCGATATGTCTGCGGCGGTAAACCGCCCGGCGCACAACGTTTCGTTCTTCGTCGCGGCGGTTTCGACGGCCCGCAGCCGGCCGAAAAACCACTTTGCGTAATCGGCCGCTACTTGCGGGCTGCGCCGCTCTTCGGGCTCCAGCCTTGCGTAGCGCAGCACCAGGGTCTGCGGAAACGTCAGCGTGGCCTCGCCGAAATGCAGCCAATTGAGATATGCACCATAGTCAGGCTCGTCGTTGCCGACCGAAAGTGCCGTCGGGCCGTACTGCGTGACCAGATATTGCGCGATCGCCGCTGATTCCGTCATCCGCGTCTCGCCGTCGATCATCAGCGGAATGGTGCCGAGCGGGTTGAGAGCGAGATACTCCCGGGCGAAGGCGCGCGGCGGAAACGGCAACATCTTCAGCTCATAGGGCAGTTTCAGCTCCTCCAGCGTCCACAATGCGCGGAAGGAGCGCGCCGCGACGCAGTGATAAAGTGTGATCATGTTTGCCTGTCCCTGCCTCTTTGCCCTTCAATATTCTCAAAAATTGAGCCCCCGGCAATGGTTCGAACGCGGACCAACCGCTTTGACCAACTCAATTGCGCCGCGTTGCCGTTGCAGCCTTGCGGTCCTGCAACAAGTCTCCCAAGTAATTAGCAGAAAGCAACCGAGGTCGAACAGCCATGGGATCCCAGGCGCAATATCTGCCGCTGACGCCGATGTTCTTTTCGATCCTGGTTTTCCTGGTCATCGGGCTGGTCATCCTGATCCAGCTTCGCATCCTCAGATACGCCTATATGAAGCTCGGGGTCGGCCCAGGCGTCGCGCTTCTCCTGCTGTTCGGCTCGCTGATAGGAAGCTACTTCAATATCCCGATCACGGTCCTCCCGGGCCCGCCGGTGAGATCGGGGCAGGTCGTCGATTTCTTCGGCATGCAATATGTCGTGCCCGTTGTCGTGCAGTGGCCTGGCACGGTTCTCGCCGTCAACGTCGGCGGAGCCGTGATACCGACAATCATGTCGACCTATCTCGTGCTCCGCTACCAGTTATGGCTCAAGGCGACGATCGCGGTCGTCGCGATCGCTTTCATCATCCACTCCATGGCGACGCCCGTGCATGGAATCGGGATTGCGGTGCCGGTGTTTGCCCCTGTCGTCGCCACCGCCATTCTCGCCTTTATCCTGTCGCGCGAATATGCCGCCCCGCTTGCCTATATCGGCGGCTCGATGGGGACGCTGATCGGCGCCGACCTTCTCAATCTCGACAAGATCGAGGGCCTCGGCGCTCCGGTTGCTTCGATTGGCGGCGCCGGCACATTCGACGGCATCTTCCTGACCGGGATTCTCGCCGTCTTGCTGGCCGGCATCGCATCGCCTTCGCGGCCAAGACCGGCCTGGTGAGGGAAGGCCGGCGCAGTCTTCTTTCGCTTGCGCGAGTTGCCACGTTCCCCGACTATCAATATGAAGAATGAAAAGCCTGGGAAGGGGCAAGCACGGCGGAGTGTCCTGTCCGGGAAGGAAACAAGCAGTAGCGGTAAAGCCAATGGAAGCGTTGTCGAGGCATGCGACGAAAGCCAAATGGTCACCGTCATCCGACGCCAGCAGCATCGTCAAAAGCATCCACGCCATGCTGCACCCGCGCAATATCGTGGTGGTGGGCGCGACCGACAAGCCGGGCAATTACGCCGAGCGCATCTGGAACAACCTGATCAAATATGGCTTCAAAGGCGGCCTCTATCCGCTCAACAGCCGGCGCGAAACCATCTGGGGTGTGCCCTGCTACAGGGATTTCGCGAGCCTGCCCGATAAACCCGACCACGTGCTCGTGCTGGTGCCGGCGCGTTTTGCGGTCCAGGTAATCCGCGACGCCGCATCTGCCGGCGCCCGCTCGGCGACGATCGTGACCTCCGGCTTCAGCGAATTGCAGGATGATGAAAGTCAACGGCTTGCCGCCGAGCTGCAAGAGGCGGTCAAGGAGACCGGGCTTGCCGTAACGGGTCCGAATTGCCTGGGCAATTTGAGCGCCGGCGAAAACCTGTTCACCAACATCGACGATCGCGTGGTGACGATGGAGGCGGGACCGGTTGCGATTGCCGGACAATCCGGTGCGATCGTAATGGCGATCCGCCAGGCGCTGGAGGATCGCGGCGTTGGCGTCGGCTATATGGTCACGACCGGAAACGAAGCCGGACTCGAGACCCCCGACCTGATGGCCTATTTCGCCGCCGACCCGTCGATCCGCGTGATCGTGGTCTATCTCGAAGGCGTGCGCAATACGCGGGCGTTTCGCCAAGCCTGCAAGGCGGCGCGCGCCGCGGGCAAACCGGTGATCGCTCTCAAGCTCGGCGCCTCCGAAGGCGGACGGGCGGCTGCGATGGCACATACCGGCGCTCTTGCAGGTTCGATCGAAACTTTCGACGCCATCTCGGCCCGCGAGGGCGTGATCCGCGCCCGGGGACTGGACGAACTGATCGAGACAACCGAGTGCTTCGTACACGCCGGCGTGACGAAGGGTTCGCGGCTGGCCGCCGTGACATTGTCCGGTGGCAAGCGCGGGCTTTTGATCGACGCTTTTTCATCGGCCGGTCTCGACTTTGCGCAGCTGGGCCAGAACGCAAGCGAGAAACTGGCAACAATGCTCGGACCCGGCTCGATCGTCGGCAATCCGCTCGACGCGGGGTTTGCGGCGGTGGTCGACCCGTCGGTCTATATCGAGTCGATCCGGATCATGATCGACGATCCCGACACCGACATCGTCATCATCGATTCGGAGCTGCCCAAGGCGCCGCACGAATTGCGCGAACGCAATTTGCACCGGGTTGACGAGATGGCCTCGCGCGCGAGCAAGCCGGTGATCTACATCTCGGCGATGTCCATTGGTTTTACGGAATTCACGAAGGACCTGCGTAAATCGCTGCCGCATATTGCCGTGCTGCAAGGCCTCGACCGGGCGGTCGGCGCAATCAAGGCGCTGATCGAATATGCATCGCTGCCAAAGGAAGTGCCGGATATCGTTTCGAGTTCGAGCGCTTCGGCGCGCGCGACGCTGGAGCGAACCCTCAAAAACGCCAGCGGCGCCGCGCTCGACGAAGTGGCGTCCAAGAAACTGTTGAGGGCTTACGGCATCCCGGTGTCGAAGGAAGAAATCGCGCGAACGGCAGCGGAAGCGGTAAAAATCGCCGGGAAAATCGGCTTTCCCGTCGTCGCCAAGGTCGTCAGCGCCGAGATCCTGCACAAGTCCGACATCGGCGGTGTAGTGCTGAACCTCGACAGCGCGGCCGCGGTGAGAGCGGCTTTCAATCAAATCACCGCGCGGGCGAAGAAGCTGAAGAACAAGCCGAAGGTCGACGGCATCTTGATTGCCCAGCAGGTCAAGGCACAGCTCGAGCTTGTCATCGGCGCCTCGCTCGATGCCGAGATGGGGCCCGTCGTCTTGTTTGGAAGCGGAGGCATTGATATCGAATTGATGAAGGATGTCGCGCTGGCGGGCGCGCCGCTCGATGCGGCTGAGGCCAAGGCGCTGATCGGCCGAACCAAGGCCGGCGTGAAGCTCCGTGGCTATCGCGGCAAGCCGGCGCTGCACGAAGCATCCGCGGTCAAGGCCCTCGTCGGCCTGTCCAACCTGATGGCGGACGCGGGAAATCGCATCGCCTCGATCGACGTCAATCCGTTTCTCATCAATGAGAGGACCGGCGTTGCGGTCGATGCGCTGATCGTACTCAACAACGCGGCCGCGATGCGCGCTGCCGTCAGCTAGGATCGAAGGCGGGGGGAACGATGAAAATTACTTCAGGTCTGGCGGCGGGTCTGGCCGTGCTTGCCATGGCCCTCTCAAATGCAGCCATGGCGCAGAGCCCCGCGCAGGCTCCCGCGCCTGCCGCTTCGGCTTCGTCGGCACCCGCTTCGTTCCCGGCATGGGCCTATCCGTGGGCTCCGGATTTCAAGGCCGCACCCGACGACGGCGTTCCCCGCCACGTGCCCGACAGCAGCGCAAGTTTCACAATCACCCAGGAGCGCGACCTGTTTTTTGTGCCGGACTGGCATCCCGACGATCATCCAGCCATGCCCGACATCGTCGCGCATGGCCGGCGACCCGACGTGCGCGCCTGCGGCTCGTGCCATCGCGCGGAAGGTACCGGCGGGCCGGAGAACGCCAGTTTGGCCGGACTGCCTGCCGCCTACATCATCCAGCAGATCGAGGACTACAAGAGCGGCGCGCGGAAATTCGCCGGCCCACAGCGCAGCCCGAGCCTTTTGATGACGGCAATCGCCAAAGCCAGCACAGAAGAGGAAGCAAAGGCGGCGGCCGCCTATTTCTCCTCGCTCAAGCCGAAGGCAAATATCAAGGTGGTCGAGACCGACACGGTTCCTGTGACCGAACTCGCAAGGGTGTTCTATATGGTCTCGAGGAACGGCGGCACCGAACCGATCGGCCAGCGCATCGTCGAGGTGCCCGTCGATGCCGAGCAGTTCGAACATCGCGACACGCGGTCGCAGTTCATCGCCTATGTTCCGAAGGGAAGCATCGCCAGGGGCGAGGCGCTGGCCAAGACCGGGGGCGCCGGTGTGACAACGCCCTGCACCACCTGCCATGGCCCGGATCTGAAGGGGATCGCTTCCGTTCCCGGCATTGCGGGACGCTCGCCGAGCTACCTGGTGCGGCAGATTTACGACTTCCAGCAGCATGCGCGGGCGGGACAGGCGGGCGCGCTGATGTCGCCGGTGGTCGAAAAGCTTTCGCATGACGACATGATTTCGCTGGCGGCTTACGTCTCGTCGCTGGCGCCCTGAGCAGACGTGCGCCGAGCCGGCAACCTACGCCGAAGGTTGCAGGTTTTCGGCCGGGATCGTCATTGGCAAAGCCGCGGCGGAAGGGTTACGCTCCCGCCCCGCAACGGCATCGAAGAATGCCGGATTTCACGGCAAATCATCTTGTATCTTTCGTCCGGGAGGACACATGAGCACTTCGCAACGATCGTGGCCGGCATCCTGGCCCGTTGATCGCAGGACGGTTGTACGAACGGGCGCAGCCCTCGCTGCGGTGCAATTCGCATCCCCTTTCATCATCAAGGCCAGGGGCGAAACACCGGTACGGATCGGCATGGTTGACCCCCTGACGGGCGTCTATGCCGCAATCGCGCAAGGCGAGGTGGTGGGCGCCAAGTATGCCACCGAAGAGATCAACAAGAAAGGCGGCATTCTCGGCCGCCCCGTCGAGCTTCTGATCGAAGACTCCGCCAACGATGTCGGCACCGGCGTCCAGAAAACCCGGAAGCTGATCGAGCGCGATCAGGTCAGTTTCATCATCGGTGACGTCAATTCCGGAATCGCGATCGCGATTGCGCAGGTCACCAGCGAGAAGAAGGTGCTTCACATCGTATCCGGCGGTCACACCGATCCGATCACCGGCACCAATTGTTCGTGGAACGTGTTCCGCATCTGCAATTCCACCGCCATGGATTCCAATGCCATCGCATCTACCCTGATCGAGAAATTCGGCAAGCGGTGGTACTTCCTGACGCCGGACTATGCGTATGGACATTCCGTCCAGGCCGGCTTCGAGAGGCTCTTGAAGGCCGCGGGCGGCACCTCCGCGGCATCGCTCGTCCCGCTGGGCACACCCGACTACTCGGCCTACCTGATCCAGGCAAGGGCCTTTGGGCCGCAGGTGCTCATCAACGTGATGGGCGGCGGCGACCAGGTTTCGAGCCTGAAGCAGTTCGTGCAATTCGGGCTGGACAAGCAGATGGCTGTCGGCGGCACCTTGTTCGAGCTGGAGAGCATCCGCGCGGTGCCCGACGGCGCGCGCGTCGGGTGGTGGACGATGGAATGGTGGTGGGATCAGCCGGGCGTGCCGCATGTTGCGGAGTTCAACGCCGCGATGAAGAAGATCACAGGCCTCTCGGCCACCGCGCGCAACTGGTTCGGTTACGCGTCGGTTCACACATTGGCCGCGATTGCGAATCAGGAAAAAACGCTCGACTCGCTCAAACTGGCGCGAGCCCTCTCGGGATTCAAGCTGCCGCCGGAAATCGCCTTGCAGCCGGGCGCTCCGGAGTTCCGCGCCGGTGACCATGAATTGATGAGCACGGTGTTTGTCGGCGAAGCGCACCCGCCGCAGGGCGATCCCGACAACATGTTCGCGGTACGCAACCCCGTACCGGGTGAGAAGGCCGCGGGTCCAGCGGAAGCCACCGGCTGCAAGTTGCAATGGCCGGCCTGAGAGGCGGCATTGCCGGAACACGGCCCTGG
>Ga0075029_100000873_pt1 | contig 17274 bp, 11 predicted proteins | sample LitLauG_LLR_2013_FD_71391 | JGI IMG/M metagenome (GOLD analysis project Ga0075029, IMG submission 71391) | Freshwater sediment microbial communities from North America - Little Laurel Run_MetaG_LLR_2013 | ecosystem: Environmental > Aquatic > Freshwater > Creek > Sediment | place: USA...
AAAGGGAGAATAGATCCATGGCAACCAAAAAGAAAGCCAAGAAGAAAAGCAGCAAAAAGCACTAAGAACCTGCAACAGGCAACGACAAAGGGGACGCGATGAGCGTCCCCAAAGTTTTTTTGCGGCGCTGTCCGGATCTTCGAGAACGAGCGCCCAGAGCGCCCGCCCAGCCGCATCAAAGCCACTCTCTTTAGCTCTAGTTGACGCGAGAGCGCGATTTCTTCTGCGGGGCCGCCACCACTTTCTCCGTCGCCGGACAGAGATTGCGATACGGACAAAAGGTGCAGTGATACTTGGGATTCGGTGGAAACTCCTGCCGGGCGATCTTCTCCGCCACTTCTTGCACGCGCAATCTCGCCGCCTCCAGTTCACCGTCCGTCCGCGTCGTGCACATCGCCGTATTGTCTTCCAGGTTGTGAAATATCAACCGGTCGGCACGCTTTCCCAACGTATCCTTGGCCGCGACCGCGTACAAGGAGAGTTGCAGGCTCTCGTCAGCTTCCTCCTGTGATTTCGGCTTGCCGGTTTTGTAATCCACGATGGCGACCGTGTCCGGGCCAGTGCGATCGATGCGGTCCATCCGTCCCGTCAACTTGACCTTCCCCACGTGCAGTTCAAAGCCGTGTTCGGTTCCCACGACTTCCGGAGGCGCTTCGTTGCGCGCCGCCTCGAAGAACTGCCGCAACTGCTCCATCCCCTGCCGCAGATAAAGATCATACTGATAGCGGTCGGCGATGCCCGCCGCCGCCAATTCGGCCCGAAACTGCTCGAGCAAAGCGTCGTCGCCGATCGCGCGCCCATAGCGTTGCGCATCGTAGAAAGCGTGCAGCACCCGGTGCATGGCCGCTCCGTAATGCAGCGCAGCCGGAATGTCGCGCGGCAGGTTCCACTCCTTTTCCAGTTTGAAGCGCAGAGGACACCTTTCATAAGTTTCAATGGAGGACGCGCTCAGCCCACTCCCGATGCCCGCCGACGGCGGCATCATCAGCCACGCGGCCACGGTCGATTGCTCCAGCGCGATTCGCCGCTCTTCTTCGGATTGCGCAAACAGTGCCTCCTGCACCGCCGCCGCCGAGTGCGTCGTCCAGAACTTCCGGTACGGCGGGCTGATCATGAACTCGCGCAGGAATTTCGTCGGCTTCGGATCTTTCTTGCTCGTCCCCTGGTTCGCATAGATCGAAAGCGCGTCCTTGGCCCGCGTCATGGCCACATACAAAAGCCGGCGCTCTTCTTCTTCGTGCAACGATTTGTCGTCGCTCACATGCCCGCCCGAGAAGAACGCATCCGACCGGCGCAGCTCCGCCGGGAATGCGATCAGAGGTTCCCGGTACGGACATGGGAACGATGTCGAAGAGCCGCGCAGGATCGCGACATGGCGGTACTCCAGTCCCTTCGCGGCATGCGCCGTCAAAAGCTGCACCGCGTCGTCGCCGCTTCGCGCAAGCGCAATCGCGCCCTTGGCCTGCACAAAATAATCGAGGTAATCAAGAAATTCCGCTGGACTGCCGGTCTCCACTATGGCTTTCCGGTGCCAGTCTTCCACAAACTTCAGAAACGCATCCACCAAAGGCGACCGCTTCAGATCGAAATACTGGACCACAACATTGGCCGCATCCTCTGCGCGCACTCCGTCCTTCTGGACCTCGCTGTGAATCGACGCGACGCTTTCCAGTAACGCTGCACCGCCTGCCAGTCTTCCCAACACCGTGCGCAAATCAAGTTCCCGCCGCATGGCCCTCATCGCCGCCCGCAATTCCGTGGGATCGACGTCAAATTGTGGCAGCGCAGCCACCCGAAACAAACTCGCGGCATCGTTAGGGGACACAGCCGCAGTCAGGCACGCCACCACATCGCGAACCTCGGGAGTGTCGAGCACGTCCAGGCCTTCAATGGAAAAGGGAATGCCCCGCTCGGCAAGTTCGCGCACCAGTTCATCGCGATGGCTGTGCTGGCGATAAAGCACCGCAAAATCGCTCCACCGGCAGCGCTGCTCTCTGCGCTTCTTCTGGATCCGATAGGCCAGGTCGGCGGCCTCCACCTCCTTGTCCCCCCAGGTCACGATTTCGACCAGCGGCGCAGGCCCGGCGTTGCCCTCTTGCTCCGCCTGCTCGTCACGCAGCGATTCCAGCGGCGTCCGCTGGTAGGAAATCGAAATCCCTTTCTGTGAGAACACCGGCGGGTTCTCGTTCACCATGCCAAAAGCGCAGCGCAGAATCGGCGAGAGCGAGCGCCGATTTTTGCCCAGCACCACCACGCGCGTCGCCGGAAACTTCTTCACGAACAGCGCGAACGCTTCACTCGAAGCCCCGCGGAACTGATAGATCGCCTGGTCCGGATCGCCCACCGCGAAAACGTTCGCTTCCACTCCGGCCAGCAGCGAGAGAATCTCGACCTGCGCAAAATTAGCGTCCTGGAATTCATCCACCAGCAGAAAGCGAGTGCGGAGGCGCTCTTCGTCGAGCAAAGCGGGGTCATCCTTCAGCAACTGATGCGCCTTGGTAATCATGTGCCCGAAGGTGCCCAGGTTCTTCGCCCGCAGCATGTCTTCCACGGTGGCAAAAACGCGAGCGATTTCCCGGCAGCGCTCAATGACTTCAGTCTTCTCCAACTCTCCCTGATGTTTCGATCTGGCAACGCGGGGCAAAGGGACTTCGCCGCGTTCGAGTCGTTCCACATAGCGCGCGTATTCACCGGGCCCAACAAGTTCGTCCTGGCAGCGGCGCATGAAATCAAGCAGGCTGTCGAGGAATTGTCCAACATTAGCAGCGCGCACAAAGTGCTTGAGACGCAGATCGCGTATGCGACGACGCAAGAATACCCAGAGATCTTTTTCATCCAGCACGCCAAAGCCAGCCCCGCGCCGCTGCAGCAGTCCGTTGCACCACGCATGAAAGGTGCAGGCCTGCAGTCCGTCGATGGCGGTGCCCTTCAATTCTTCCCGGACGCGGCCCAGCATTTCCGAAGCGGAATTGTCGGTATAAGTGAGCGCAACGATTTCGTCAGGGCGGGCGTGACCCTCACGAATAAGGTTAGCCACGCGCTGTGTAAGGACGGTAGTCTTCCCCGTGCCGGCCCCGGCAATCACCAGCAGAGGCCCATGCACGTGTTCGATGGCTTGCCGCTGGCGTTCATCAGGTACGATCTTCGCTGCAGATAAGACAGTCGCAGTCATTTGAGAAGCCACTAGCCGGAGAATACCAGAGCAGGTTGTGGAACACTGTAGCACCGCTGAGGAAAAACGCAGCTTTCGTAGAGACGGGGCTTGCCCCGTCTCAGAGTGCCGGAAAATTCTGGCTTCGTATCAGGGCATCGCTTTAGCGCCGAAAGTCCAGAATCGGACTCCCCTTTAGGGGCTGGGCATTGGCCTTCGAGTCGTCCACCGCAGGCGAATCATCGCAACGCTTCCATCGCCAGCGCCGTGGCGACTATCGCCGCAGTTTCCGCGCGCAGAATAGTGCAGCCCAGCGAACCCGCCACCCATCCCGTCTCGTAAAACCACGAAAGCTCTCCGTCCGACCATCCGCCCTCCGGCCCGACGGCCAGCGCCACTTTGCCTGAACCCACTTGCAAGACATCTCCCAGCCGATGGTCATCATCCGATTCGGCCAGTGACTCGTCAAGAACCACTCGACTAGGCGTGTCCGCCAACAGCCCCGCGAGATCTTTCAGTTTGACCGGACCAGCCATTTCCGGAGGCCCTGACCTTCGCGATTGTTCCGCCGCCTGCCGGACCATCCGCTGCCAGCGTTCGTGCCGCTTCACAGCCGCGGCAGCCAGATGAGCGTCGCTCCGCCGAGCGATCACAGGAATAATGCGAGCGACCCCAATCTCCGTGCACTTCTCGATCGCCCACTCCATGCGATCGAACTTGAAGATCGCAAGCGCCAGCGTTATTTTCGGAGCCTTCCCCGGCAACCTGGCCGTGAGCGTCCGGCCTGCCTGCTTTTCAAGCGCGAACTCAACACGGTCCCAGGAAATCGTGGTGATGGTGCCCCGCCGCACCTCGTTCCCGGCAGCGATGTCGAACTCCTGCCCAACCTCAGCCCGCAAAACGCGAGCCAGATGAGCCGCATGCTCGCCCACCAATGCGGCCGTGTCTCCAGAGACTTCGTCAGCGATCCAGCGACGGCGTGTCATGAGTCAGTTCTCAGTTCTCGGTTCTCAGTAAAAGCTCATTCATCGAATATATAGGGAGGGGGAGTGTGAAACTGAGAACTGAGAACCGGGAACTGAGAACTGCCCTACACAAACATGTCCTTCACCCGCCCCAATAGCGACCGTCGTTGCGGCGTATTTTCCACCGGAGACAATTCCCCCAGTTCGGCCAACAATTCGCGCTGACGCTTGTTCAGTTTGCCGGGAGTCTGTATCCGCACCTCGACGTAAAGGTCGCCTTTGCCATGCCCGTTGAGCACCGGCACACCTTTATTACGGATGCGAAACGAAGTTCCCGACTGCGTCCCCTCTGGGATCTTCAGTTTGTGTTCTCCATCCAGCGTCGTGACCAGAATTTCGGTTCCCATGGCCGCTTGCGGAAACGAAATTGGAACCACGCAATGCAGGTCATTGCCCTCGCGCTCAAAAAAGGCGTGTTCCTTGACGTGCAGCACAATATACAAATCGCCGGCCGGCCCCCCGAACGAGCCCGCTTCGCCGAGGCCAGTGAATCGAATGCGCGTGCCATCCTCCACACCCGCCGGAACCTTGGCCTCGACCACGCGCTCGCGCAGCAACCGGCCTTCGCCTTTGCACTTAGCGCACGGATCGGTAATGACGCTGCCCGCGCCCTGACACGTTGGGCAAGTCCGAGCAATGCTGAAGAAGCCCTGTTGATATCGCACCTGCCCGCGCCCATTGCACGACCGGCAGGCGACCGGAGCTTTGCCGGGCGCCGCGCCATTTCCGCGGCAGGAATCGCAGATCTCGTGCCGGCGAACGTTCACCTGCTTCTCAGTGCCGAACACCGCCTCATCAAATTCGAGATGCAAATCCTCGCGCAGGTCCGCTCCGCGCTGGGCCCGGCTACGACGACGCCCGCCCTGCCCAAACATGTCGCCAAATCCAAAGATGTCGCCAAAAATGTCGCCAAAATCCTGGAAAATAGCGGGATCGAATCCAGCCGCCCCTCCAGCGTTCCCGCCCACGCCCGCATGCCCGAAGCGGTCATACAAAGACCGCTTCTCACCATCGGCCAAAATGGCGTAAGCCTCGGTGATCTCCTTGAACTTGTCTTCCGCGTCGGGATTATTAGGGTTGCGGTCAGGATGATGCGTCATCGCCAGCTTGCGATAAGCGCTCTTGATCTCAACGTCGGTGGCAGTGCGAGTGACGCCGAGTACCTCATAAAAATCGCGTTTAGTATTAGCGCCCAGAAACTCCCCCCACTTCTTCCATTAAGCGAATCAAATCCAGATCGAATCCAGTCCCGGAGGGACTACCGAACTTAGCCCAGCGCTTCAGCGCTGGGAAATGCGGCACCCATGATTCAAGTCCCGGAGGGACGGCTGAGTTCTCAGACACACACCGTGAAGCTACCTGAGCCCGGCTACACGCCGCTATTCCGCGCCACCCGCACCATCGCCGGACGCAGCAGCCTCTCCTTATATTTATATCCGCGCTGGAGTTCATCAAACACGTGGTGATCCGGAACCTCACTGGTATCCACCATCTCCACCGCCTCATGCACCCGCGGATCGAAAACCTGCCCCAAAGCGGCTATCGGCTGCACGCCAATTTTCAGCAGCGCATCCTGAAACTGCCGGTAGATCAGCTCCACCCCACTGCGGAAGTCGCCAGCATTGCCCTCAGCCTTCAGCGCCCGCTCAAAACTGTCCAACACCGGCAAGAAGTTCTTGATGACGTCGGCCGCCGCAAACTCGCGGAAATCCTGCTGTTCCCGCACCGCCCGTTTGCGCGCATTATCGAATTCCGCCTGCAGACGCGCCAGCCGATCCAGCAGCGCGTCGCGCTCAGCCGTGAGCTTTTCAGTCTCCGAGACCGCACTCGCGTCCCCCGCGCTCGCCGGCATTGCGACCGGCGCAGCCCCTTCTCCACCCTCCGCGGGCGGAAGCTCGCGATCCAGATCAAGCTCCCCATCGGTCTTTCCGTTTCCCCTGCCCATATTGCCAAATCACTCCGATTCGTTCAAAAGTTTGTCAAACAGCCGCGCGATGTAAGACACCGCCGACATCGTGTGCTGATAATCCAGCCGCGTAGGTCCAATCACCGCCAGCGATCCCATCACCTCGCCGCCCACGCGAGCCGGAGCCCCAATCAGCACAAAATTCTGCAAATTCGAAGCCGGCAAAGCCTCATCGAGCCCGATTACCACCCTCACCGCTTCCTGCCGGGTGTCCAGATAAGCGCCCAGCAGCTTCACCACTTTTTCTTTTTCCTCCAGTGTCCGCAGCATGTCCTGCAGATGCTGGCGATCTTCCAGCCCCGCAACGTTGTTCATCACAAGGTTAGCCGCGCCTTCCACGAACACCGCCTGCGTGTCGTCCGCAGAAGCCAGCGCCCCCTGCCGGTAGAGCTGTTCAATCGACTTCATCAGCCGGTCATACTCGCTGCGCTCCTGTTCCAGACGGCGAGCCAGCTCCGCCCGCATGTCTCCCATAGTCCAGCCGCGAAAATTCTCATTGATGTAGCGAGCCGCCAGATCAAGATCAGCCTGCGGAATATCCAGCCGCAGCACCCGATCCCGCACCACCCCCGACCGCGTAACCACCACCGCCAGCACCTTCGCATCGCTAAGGTGAGAAAAGTAAACATGCTCCAGCGCGTTTCGTGATCCGCTGGTAGCCACCGTGACCCCAACGCTGTGCGAGATCAAGGAGAGCACATGCGAAGTCCGCTCCATAAACTCCGCCACGTCGGTCACTCCGGTCAAAGTGTCCTGAATAATGCTCTGGTTCTCGTGCGAAAGATGAGCCTCCCCACTAAGCTGCTCGACATAATAACGATAAGCCTCCGCCGTAGGCACGCGCCCCGCCGAAGCATGAGGCTGCTCCAAAAATCCAGCATCGGCCAGATCCGCCATCACATTCCGGATCGTAGCCGCACTCAGCCCCTCGCGGCTAGAGCGAGCCAGCGTGCGCGATCCCACCGGCTCTCCGCTGGCGATAAATGTCTCGACGATGGCGGTAAGAATTTCCCGTTCCCGTCCGCCCGCTGGCCCTGCTGGCATAAGTCCCTAAACAATAAGGAGAGGGTGCCCCACTCATCGCGTCCTTTGCGCTGAGTGGGAGTCGGAACCCGCCCCTCTAAATTCTTTAGATGCAGTGGCTTAGATTAAGATTCCAACCAAGCCTAAGTGAATTCTAGGGAGCACTGGCGAGGGTGTCAAGGAATGGAGTAAATGATCGAACCCGTCTGGGGCGATGGCACGGGTGCCCCATCCTTCGCGTTTTTTTTGCGAAGGGTGGGCGCCGACGCAACTGGAAAGCGGGTGACACAACCGTACCCCGGCTGGCACAACCGTACCGCGGGTGCCACATCCTTCGCGTACTTTGCGAAGGGTGGGCGCTGACACCCCCCGGCCACAACTCAGAAGTTTTCCAGCAGCATCACGTCATCCACGTACACCCTCTTGGTGAACGCCAGGCGTCTTCCATCCGGGGAGGGCGCAATGGAGACGATTTGTGCGCCACGTATTTCCTGCAAGACTCTCGAGTTGCCATTCGCATCGACGGAAAGAAGCGCATTCGGGGAGTAATCGGAATATGCTTGCGTAAACCAGCTTTTCCCGTCCGCAGCCCAACTGATTTGCCATAACGCATCCCATTTCCAGTCCCGAACCGGCACCACTGTAACCTTTCGGTCCGCCAGATTCAGAATCTGAATCTCGCCCTTGTAGGCCTTGACGCTCACTGCCGCGACCCTGGTTCCATCGGGAGACAGATCCCAGTAGGGTTGGGGATTTTGATATCCGGCAATGCGAGCCATTTCCGCGCCTTTGCCTTTCACCGGATCAAGATGAAAAAACACAAGTTGGTGGTCCTCGAGCTCCGATACAACACAAGAGGACCCCGGCGACGAGCCACAAGCGTAGTCGTATCTTCCCATCAAGAGAGTGGATCGTGCGCCACCCTGTTCAGGCGTGCTCATCAGACGAATCGTAGAATCCGCAGGATCAAAACGGTCCGGTGACGATGTTGCCGTGTATAGAAGTGTTCCCTGGGCGCTCAGTTTAGGCACGAAGTAGTTCTCCGAGCCCGCAATCAAAGTCTCCCGTGTTTTGGCTTCAATGTTTTGCCGGAGGATCACCCACCTGCCGTTTCGTTTGGAGTGGATGAGAATGTTCTTGTTGTCTTTGGTCCAATCGGTAACGAGATTGTACCAATCGTCTGCCGAGAACCGGCGCGCAGTAAACGCCTTGTTTCCGGATCTGAGATCGCCGATGTAGATCCCGTGCTCGTCGTGTCGCCTCAATGCAATCAGTCGCTTCCCGTCGGCACTCGCCTGAGGATCTAGCGCCATGAAATTCTTCCAGCCGGCCAGGCGTGTCGCATCGCCGCTTGGCTTGCCGGTGCTTGGATCCGCAATCCGCGCCCAGAGATTCGACTCGGTGGTCCCGGAATAAATCGAGTAGACGATGCGTCCGTCTGCCAACCAGGCAACGCCAGACATTCCTCCAGCCAGACCCAAGAGGTGCGGGTCGGATAACACCAGGGTTCGTGCGTCGCCAGCCAGATCGCAGGTCTCGATGGTGACCTCGGGCTTCGCAATCGCGCCCCGGAACCGGACATAGGCGAGACGATGCCCGGTTGGCGACCAGGCAAGGCTAGATAGCCCATCACCATCGCTGGCGAGGATCTGGTGCGGCTCTTCGCCGTCCCCTCCCATCAGCCATAACTCATACTGGTCCTTCACGAAAGCAATGTGCGACCCGTCGGGCGACACCGCCACGTCTCCCACTCGACCGCCCCACAGCTTTCGCAGGCTGAAGTCCCACGTTGACAGCTTCCATAGATCGTCGCCGTCTCCGCTTGTCAGCAGATGGTTCCCATCCGGGAACCAGCCGTACGGATGGTTGTGGACGGTTATCGGCGCCTCGCGAATTTCCCCACTATCGATCGCCATCAGATACAGTTTGTTCGAAACGTCACTGTAAGCGAGGTATTTGCCATCGCGCGAAATTGCCTCGGTGACTAAGCCGTTCTCGGCAGGGTTGGCGGTCAGTTGCCTCTCCACCAGTGCACGTTCTTGTTCAGGACGCCGTGGGCCACGAAAGCGAACGACGAGCGCAACCACCACCACCAACGCAGCCAACAGAGCGGCAACCGCCCAAAGCTTCCATATCTTCGGGGATTGCTGATTCGAAAACGCTGCCGCGCTGCTGGAGGCTTCAGATAGCGCATCCAGGGCAAACGCTAGGTCGGAGGCCGACTGGAAGCGCTGCTCCGGGTTCTTTTCCAGACAACGATGCACCACCCGCTGCATGGATGGCGGAACATCTGTAGTGACCTGCGAAATTCCCTGCGGGTCTTCGTTCAGAATCGCGCTCATCGTGTCGGCCGAGGTCGGCTTCTGGAACGCCCGCTTGCCAGCCAGCATTTCGTACAGAATCGCACCGAAAGAAAAGATGTCGGTCCGATGGTCGGCCGTTTGTCCACGCACCTGCTCCGGCGACATGTACCCTACCGTCCCCATCACCACGCCCGCTTCGGTACTCTCCGTGAGCGTCGGTGCGCTGTGCTCCGAACTGGACTGCGGTTGCGTCAGCTTCGCTAAACCGAAATCCAGAATCTTCACTCGCCCGTCTTTGGTGACAAACAAATTCTCCGGCTTCAGATCGCGATGGACAATGCCTTTCTCATGGGCTGCGGCGAGTCCGCGGACGATCTGTACCCCGTAATCAATCGCCTTGCGCACTGACAGACGGCCACGCTTGATCTGCTCCCGCAGCGTTTCTCCTTCCAGCAGTTCCGAGACGAGATACGGTGCACCCTCATGGGTGCCCATCTGGTGCACCGCAAGAATGTTGGGATGATTCAGTGCAGCCGCCGCTCGCGCCTCCTGCTCAAAGCGCCGCAGCCGACCCGAATCCGCAGAGAGCAAAGACGGCAGGACCTTGATCGCCACATCGCGCCCCAGTCGCGAGTCGTGGGCGCGATACACCTCGCCCATGCCGCCCGAACCCAGCAGCGACTTCACCTCATACTCGCCCAGTTTCGTCCCCGGCGTGAGAGTAACGCGCAGCGCGGGCGAAGATTCCAAGAAGCTCGAACGCACCCCGTCGCTGGAGTCGAGCAGGGTCTCGACTTCCTGCCGCAGGGATTGATCGGACGAACACGCCTGATTCAGATAGGCGGAGCGCTCGCCAGGAGCCAACTCCAGCGCCTTCTCCAGCACATCGCGAATCTGTTGCCAACGTTCCGGCGTCATGCTTCTGCTGCCTTGCCCATCTGGTGATGCAGCCAAAGCCGAGCCGTGGCCCAGTGTCTTTTGACCGTCGTTGGCGAGAGATTCAGCGCCCGCGCCGTTTCTTCGATGGAAAGGCCGCCGAAAAATCTCAGCTCGACAATGCGACTCTGCTGCTGATCAAGTTTCGCCAGTTCCTTCAGAGCGTCGTCGAGAGCGATCATGTCCACGCTCCTGGTCTTGAAGGCGAACGAATCATCCAGCGTGAGCCTGAATCCCCCATCTCGCTTGGCAGCGTTGCGTCTGCGCGCGTACTCGACCAGAATCTGGCGCATCAATTGGGCGCAGATGGCTAAGAAATGCTCGCGGTTCTTGAACTCAGCGGCACTTTGCTTCTCTAGGCGCAGATAGACCTCGTGCACCAGGGCTGTACTTTGCAGGGTGTGACCGGGACGTTCCTTCTGCAGGTAATGATGCGCGACCCGTCGGAGTTCCTCATAAACCAGAGGAACCGCCGCGCGCAACGCCTCGTCGTCACCGGCGTGCCAGTTCGCCAGTAACTCACTCACGGTCTTGGGTGGAAGTGGCGACAACTAAGCCCCCTTACGCGGAGCCCCAGAATCGTGACCAAAGGTAGCCTCAACCGATAACCTATGTCAACTAATTGAAAACGCTTGCACTTCGTAGGGCAACCGAGGGCTCCTCATGGGCTGGAGTCGTGGAATATCCGGAAATTTTCGTCTTTCTTGGGCCAATTCTCCGGGAAATTTCGCTTTAGCAGATGACAGGCCTTAACTGCTTGTGCGTAACGCCTTCCCCCCGGAGGTTGAGGACAGGTCAAAAAAAACGAAAAGGAGAACTCACCATGAAATATCGAATCAGAATTCTAAGCGCGCTGGCACCAAAGGGAGGCGAACCAAATAGGAAGGAATGCAAACCAGTGGTGCGGGTAACCACACGAAACCTAATCGTGGCCGTAGCGGCCACGCTGCTGCTGGCCGTATCTGCGCTGGCGCAACCGGACTCGGAGAAAGTGCTCTACACCTTTCCCGGCGGCAGACACGGTGCGGTTGGAGCCAATCAAGTTATCTTCGACTCCGCGGGCAATCTCTACGGTACCACCCTCGCAGGCGGCAACCATTCAACTATTTGCGAAAGTTTTTCGGGCGTGCCCGGATGCGGCATCGTCTTTAAGCTGACCCCGCGTGCGCACGGCGCCTGGGCGGAGACGGTGCTCTACACCTTCACCGGGGGCAGCGACGGAGCAGGGCCGCTCAACGGCGTAGTTCTCGATTCCGCCGGCAATCTCTACGGTACGACCCTCGCAGGCGGCGACAATTCCAGTTGTGGCTTTTTTGGCGTCCCCGGATGCGGCGTGGTCTTTAAGCTGACTCCAACCGCGCACGGGTCCTGGCAAGAGACGGTGCTGTACACCTTCACCGGAGGCAGCGACGGAGGAGGTCCATTTGCTGGCGTGATCCTCGACCCCCGCGGTAATGTCTACGGCTCTACCTATTTCGGGGGCGATACGACCAATTGTTTTGTCCCATCGGGGTGCGGGGTGGTCTTCAAATTGGCGCCCACTGCCAGTGGCCCGTGGAATGAATCGGTGCTTTACACCTTTGGCGTTTCGACCGGAAGCTTTCCAACCGGAGGGATGACTTTCGATCGCCGGGGAAATCTTTACGGCGCAACGTCCTTCGGAGGCGACCCGTCGGTCAGTTGCCTTGGAGATCCCGGCTGCGGTGCAGTCTTCAAACTGTCGCCTACCAGCAGCGGCCCGTGGAATGAAACGATACTGCACGCTTTTACCGGCGGTGCCGACGGTGGCTATCTCTACGCTGGCGTGACCCTTGACTCCCGCGGTAATGTCTACGGCCAGGCTTTTTACGGGGGCGATTTGACAGCGAGCAATTGCTCCGGAGTCGGTTGCGGCGTGGTGTATAAGCTGACTCCAGCCTCGGATGGGCAGTGGTTGGACACCGTGCTCCACACTTTTACCGCCAGCACCGATGGGGCATTTGGCAACGGCTCTGTGATTCTTGACTCGTCCGGGAATCTCTACGGCACCGCCGACGTTGGAGGCGACCTATCGGCCCCTTGCAACTTCTTCGGTGAAACCAATGTTGGCTGCGGCGTCATCTTCAAGCTGACGCCCGCCGGCGAAGGCCCGTGGACCGAGAGCGTCCTTTATGCCTTTACGGGAGGCCCTGACGGGAGTATCCCGCAAAGTAATCTGCTTCTTGATTCAGCCGGGAATATCTTCGGCATCACTGAAGCCGGCGGCAACACATCGGAGTGCACCGGAAACGGAAACGGTGAGGCTGGGTGCGGTGTTGTCTTCAAGCTGTCGGCACGGTGAATGCCATCAATCTAGTGCCGAGTGCCCCATCCTAACGTCGTGCTTTTCGACGTTAGGGTGGGCTCCACTGGCCACGACGCAAGAAAAGGCCCCCTCTCTTGGCCTCGCCTTTGTCAAGCTTGACTTTTTGATCGGGACGAAATGGGGGTCCAGCGTCGGAAGAAAGCAAAAGTACCCATCCCGGAGCCCAAGCCGCCGACGGAACGTCCCTAAGTGAAAGAAGAATAAAGACTTTACCTCTAAGTCCTTATTCCTCAAAGACCTGGCGGGTAGAACCCAGCTAAAGGCACTAATTAACTTGACATACCCACGCCAATTTGCTATATTCTTGGCATGGACACCCCACAAACATTACAGCAAGCGATTCAACACTTTAGCGACGAACAGGTCTGCATTGACGCTGTAGCCGCTATGCGCTGGCCTGATGGCCCGCGTTGCCCCTACTGTCTCGGCGAAGACGCCAAGAATCCCTACTACCTCAAGAGCGCCAAGCGCTGGAAGTGCCGTTCCTGCCGGAATCAGTTCTCCGTCAAGAAGTTCACCATTTTCGAGGATTCGCCCATCCCCTTGCAGAAGTGGTTGCCTGCCCTTTGGATGCTGGTCAACTGCAAAAATGGCATTTCGTCTTACGAGATTCACCGCGACCTCGGAGTCTCGCAGAAGTCTGCTTGGTTCATGCTGCATCGGCTGCGACTGGTTGTTAAAACAGGAACAATGGGAACCAAACTCGGCGGCAAGGACAGCGGCGGGTGTGAAGTGGATGAAACCTTCGTCGGCGGCAAACTCCGCAACATGCACCGGGATCGCAGGGAGCGATTCGCAGCCCAAAGCGGTCACACTGGCGGCGCTACTGGCAAGGCTATTGTGCATGGCATCCTTGACCGCGATCTGCGTCAGGTTCGGGCAACGGTCGTACCAGATGTGAAGCGCGAAACTTTACAGACCGAAGTCTTACAGAACGTGAAATACGGTTCCAAGGTCTACACCGACGATGCCGTACCGTATGACAAGCTGCACTGGCGCTACGTTCACGAAGTTGTGAACCACGCGGAGGAGTACGTTCGCGGGCAGGTTCACACGAACGGGTTGGAAAACTTCTGGTCGCTGTTGAAACGGAATCTGAAAGGGACTTACGTTGCTGTAGAGCCATTCCACCTTGAGCGGTACGTTGATGAGCAGGTTTTCAGGTACAACAATCGCGCCACGAAAGACAATCCACTGACCGACTCCGACCGCTTTCTTCTGGCGCTATCACAGGTCGCTGGCAAGCGTCTTACCTTTGCCGAACTCACAGGCAAAAACGGCGAAATACCGTTCTAGGGTTCGCTATCGGAAGCGCGGCCCGAAGGCGAAGGCTTAGGGCCAGGTTTCCCTTTTGTCTGACGGCGTATCTTCTCTGCGGCGGCAACCCTATGGTTTAGCTCATCCTTGGATACGTGAAGCACGTCACGCAACGCATGTTGAAAGCGTTCCATTTTTTGCTCTGGTGTCGTGTTTGGATCGGGAATAAACTTCATGTGTTAATCATAACTCAACATCGGATGAGGCTTCTATGACTACTCTCGCTAACAGGGATGCAATCCTGAAAATCATTGGCATAGACCACCCGGTTCGCGTGAAATTGCATTTAATCAATGCTGACGGCGTTTTGGTGATCGATAAGAGTCTCGCTTTGCAACTGAAGGCTCTCGCGAAGGCTGAAGGATTAGAGGATTTTCTCGGGAACGCACCTTTGATTTTCTTCCCTCATTGTCGCGTCGAGTGGATAATGACGATGCACGTATAGTGCGAATCAGCGCTAGCGCACTCTCGCGATCAAGTCCATATTCTGCGATCCGAGGATATTTCTTGGCGAAGTCTGTAGACATAAATAATGCTCCTGCTGCCAGCACTTTAGGTGGGCAATAATTAGCTTGTCTAACCCATTCCCACTGATGCAACGCGATAATTGTGTTCTGTATGACAACCTTCAAATCAGCAAGACTCAAGATCGAACGGGCCGATGAACATATCGCGGACGTAGACCGACAAATCGCTGATCTCCGTTCTCCAGAACGACAGCGCATTACGCGTGAAATCAATCCGTACACTGGCGATCAATTTCTTCATTACGATTTCAAGAGTCCCCTCCCGCTCGACGATCTTGCGCTTGTAATCGGGGATGCTATACACAATCTCAAGACCGCCATCGACCACGGATGGCATACACTGCTTTCCGCCTTCGCTCCGGCAGTCGCCCAAAGCAGAAGTTCTAAATTCCCCGTCTACGATGGGGACAGTCACCAGTTGGAAAGCGGACTCAGGGGCGTGAAGATAGACACCCTCTGTCCACCTCTTTTCCGTTTCGTCGTGGACGATCTCCGACCATACAGCGAAGGAGGGAACAGTGTTCTCTGCATAATTCACGATTTGGATATCAGGGACAAGCACAAACTCTTGGTTCCCCTGACTCGCATAACGGCTGTAGTTGATGCCGTGTTGGAAGATGAGGCGGGTCATACTACGAAAGGGGCAACGTGGGGTACTCTCAACGAAGCCCTGCCCATCACGATTCCGATTTCCGCCGGGAGTAAGATGAAAGTCAAGGAGTATGGACACTTGGCCTTCGATGTAATACTCAATCAAGGGTCTGGTATACACACGCTCTCTGTCTCTGACACGCTGCACCATTTCAGAGAAGTCACGCTGGGCACGATTGAGGCGATGGAGGGATTCTTCTCTAGAACTCGCTGAGAAGTAGTCTGTGGGTAGAGCAAGGGCAGAAGATGCCATGCTCAACTAGTTAACACATTTGCTATGCCTGTCTGGGTAAGCTAACTATATTATTGCCCAGCTAAAGTATTGATCCCAAAAGACCGGCCATGGGAGGGGGGGTACCCCCAGGGTACCAACCAGTAAACACCAAACTCAGAAAAAGACGCCTTCCAAGCAACCACCAAGAAAATTTATTTTCGGGCGAACAGACGGAGAACACAGAGCTGGCGGGTGGACGGGTTCCAGGTCTCGCGCTTTTCGAGACCTGGGATGTTACGCACACTTTATAGGCAGCCGGAAATGCGGTAGCTTATCACCGTGGCTGGGAACCGTTTCGGGCGTGTTCAAGTATTTGCCTTTGACCGGACAACAGTGTTGACCATGGATGATTGGCTTGAAGCTGATCTCCCGAGAGGGACACTCGTTGCCTGACGCAACTGCCAATTTGTCCGCGGGAGATGTCGTCGGCAATTACAAGATCCTCGGCCTGGCTGGAGCTGGCGGCATGGGCGTGGTGTATCGCGCGCTCGATATTAAGCTGGAGCGCACAGTTGCGCTCAAGTTCCTTCCCGAGCACCTGACTTCAAGCACCGAAGATAAGGAGCGCTTCCTGCGCGAAGCGCGCACCGCGTCCTCGCTCGACCATCCCAACATTGGCGCGATCTACGGCATGGAGGAGGCGGGCCACCGCTCCTTCATCGTCATGGCTTTTTACGTGGGGGAAACGCTGTCGGCAAAGATTCGCGGCGGGCCTCTCCCGCTGGCCGAAGCTGTGGACATCGGCATCCAGATGGCCGAGGGCTTGGCAGCCGCGCATGCGGGCACGGTGGTCCATCGCGACATCAAGCCTTCGAATGTAATCCTCACCCAGAGTGGCATAGCGAAGATCGTGGACTTCGGGCTGGCGCGCCTGACCTCGACGACGGGCAGCACCCAGAGCGTAGGCACGGCGGGAACGATCGCCTACATGTCGCCGGAACAGGCGATGGGAAAGTTTGTGGATCAGCGAACGGATATATGGTCGCTGGGAATTGTGTTGGCGGAGATGCTGACCGGCAAGAATCCGTTTCAGCGGGAGACTGCGGCAGCTACGGTCTTTGCGATTCTGAACGAGCCGCCGTGGCCCGCAGACAAAATGCCGGACAAGATGTCGGAGAAAATGCCGGACAACCTTCCGCTCGATCTGCTGCGCGTGATCTATCGCGCGCTCTCCAAAGACCCGGCGACTCGCTATCAGAGTTGCCGCGAGATGGTGGCCGAACTGAAGGACTTCCGCAGCCAGCTCGACTCCGCGTCGACGCCCGCGCCCACCGGCAGCAAGCCATCCTCCCGGCCGTCCAGTCTGACCGCAGCGGAACTAAGGAAACAGATTGAGCAGGCTTCCCGTCCCGTGTGGGGCACCACGAAGCAGCCCGCGCACAAGTCGATCCGCTGGCTGGTCGGTGCAGCGTTGGCCGTGATGGCGCTGGCCGTGCTCTCCTTTCTGCCGCCCGTGCGCGACCGCTTGACCACTTGGTTTGCCCGCCCCGAAGACCATATCGCAGTCCTGCCCTTTGAGAATGTCGGCAACGATCCCGCAAACGAAGCCCTTTCCGCCGGACTCATGGACAGCCTGGCCAGCCGCCTCACCAACCTCGAAGTTGGCAAGCAGTCTCTGTGGGTCGTGCCCGCCAGCGAGATTCGCGCCCGCAAGATCGGCGACGCGTCCTCGGCCCTGCGCGAACTGGGAGCGACCGTCGCCATCGAAGGCAGCCTGCAGCGCGACGGCCAGACCATCCACCTGACCGTCAATCTGG
>Ga0075029_100000875_pt1 | contig 17269 bp, 17 predicted proteins | sample LitLauG_LLR_2013_FD_71391 | JGI IMG/M metagenome (GOLD analysis project Ga0075029, IMG submission 71391) | Freshwater sediment microbial communities from North America - Little Laurel Run_MetaG_LLR_2013 | ecosystem: Environmental > Aquatic > Freshwater > Creek > Sediment | place: USA...
GAAATCCCGCAAAGTACGCGGGATTCCCACTTTCCCACCGCCCCTGCTACGGCTGCTGTCTAACTGAAACCGGACATTTCATGTGCTACGAAAACCGGACATTTTAACTTGCTACCGACAATGAAATGTTGTGATTCGGGTGGCCGAGCCTTTGCATGCCCGTTCTTCGTTTCCCATAACGAAACGCGGGTGCCTCATCCTTGCGCGCGTAGGATGGGGCACCCGCTTTCCGGGGAATGAGTCGTAGCCAAGCTTGCAATACCCAGCCAGAAGCTCGCAGTTTACAATCGTGCTCAATTCGGGAGATTCTTGCCCTCGATCAGGCGCCCATGAAACTCTCCGTCGTGATGCCGGTGTACAACGAGCGCGCCACGCTGCGCGAGGTGGTCGAGAAGGTTCTTGCGGTCCACCTGGAAATCGAACTCATCTGCGTGGACGACGGCTCGCAAGATGGCTCGCGCGAGATCCTCGCCGAACTGCAGTCGGAGCATCCGCAAATCCGCGTCGTTTTGCAGCCGCACAATATGGGCAAAGGAGCGGCGTTGCGCCGGGGCATTCAGCAAGCCACGGGCGACTACGTCATTATTCAGGACGCCGATCTGGAATACGATCCGGCGGAGTATCCGCTGATGATCGAGCCATTGGTTCAGGGAAAAGCGGACGTCGTTTTTGGCTCGCGCTTTCTCGGCGGCGCGCCGCATCGCGTTTTGTATTTCTGGCATTCGGTCGGTAACCGGCTTCTGACACTGCTTTCCAATTGCCTCACCAACATCAATCTGTCCGATATGGAAACCTGCTACAAGGTGTTTCGGCGCGAAGTGATTCAGTCGATTCCGATCGAGGAGAACCGCTTTGGATTCGAGCCCGAGATCACGGTCAAAGTGGCGCGGCGGCGCCTGCGCATTTACGAGGTGGGGATCAGCTATTGGGGACGCACCTACGAGGAAGGCAAGAAGATCGGATGGAAAGACGGTGTGCGCGCTTTGTATTGCCTGTTGAAGTACTCCTTCAAGGAGCCCCGGGCAAGAGCCGTGGTTGAGGCAGCCGCGACCGCGGATCGCTCGACCGTTCCGCGATGAATCTCGCGTGCCGAGCCCTTGTGCCGTCTTCTATTGGCGAGAGTGTTTCTGCCGCAGCCGCCCGCGGTAAGGATTGGAAGACTGGGCGGCATTGGTTCCACGCGTTTTGCCTCCGCTCGCTCCGCTAAAGTTAATCGGCGGATTCGGCTTGTCTTTTACGGGCTTGAGCGCAGACGACTTGGCTGGCGCTTTAGCCGGCGTTTTCTTGGCGGCTGATCGCGCCGGCGCCGAGGTCTTGGCAGTTTGGCGTTCCAGGGTTTGCAAATCCTTCGCGTTGGCTGAGGAAGACGCGGCCGGCCCAGCGGTCTTGCCGATGGGCACGCTGCTCTTGGGGGTCTTTTCAGGAGGTGAATGCTTAACCTTAAAGGGCTTGTTTTGCTGCGCCAGACCGCTCACGCCGAGACTCACGACTACAACCGCAACCGCCAACGAAAATCTCATCTTGATTGATCCTTGTCTAATACGGTCCAATGAATCCTGCACCCGACCTTCGAATTACCTATTGTTAGATGCATGCCCCGTGCCATACAGGGTTCTCGTTCCTTTATGTTAAACCCACTACCACCAGAAAGCACTCGCCGGAACAGAAACAAAGGTAACGGGTTAATTGGGGCAAAGGGTGGATGGATTCAACGTGGTACTGTGCCCGCTTGGCAGCCGACATGCAAGACATTGCACACTGCGGTCCTAGCGAGAACGTTCTTTGTCCTATATCTGTTGGGCCGAACCTATGGCTGAGCCAGCGATCACGGCGGCGATCCGTTCGCCAGCATGACCGTCCCACAGCGGAGGGATGGTTCCCTTCTTCGCATGGCCAGCCAGGATGCGGGAGAGTTCGTACCGCAGTTTGACGCGATCGCGTCCGACGAGGATGTTGGTTCCCAGCGACACCGTAACTGGGCGCTCGGTGTTCTCTCGTAGCGTCAGGCACGGAATGCCGAGGTAGGTGGTCTCCTCCTGAATGCCGCCTGAGTCTGTGATCACGACGGTTGCGCGCGACTGCATGCCCAGGAATTCGAGATAAGGCAGCGGGTCGAGAAGCCGTAACTGCTCCGTGTGCAGTCCAAATTCCGCGATGCGTTGCCGGGTGCGTGGGTGCGCCGGGAATACGACCGCGAGATCCTGGCTGACCTCAAGTAACGATTGAAGTATTTGCTTTAAAACCCAGCCTTCGTCGACGTTGGCTGGACGATGCAAGGTGACCAAGGCATAGCGTTCCGGTAAGCCGTCCGGTTTCTGGCGCTGGGCAGCGGGCAGCAGCTTCACCAGGGAATCAATCATCACGTTGCCGACGCGGAAGATTTTTTCCGCGGGAATGCCCTCGCGCTGCAGATTGATGTCTCCGTCTTCGGAGGGAGTGAACAGCATATCGGCAAGCTGATCGGTGATGAGGCGGTTGACTTCCTCCGGCATGGTGCGGTCGAAAGAGCGCAGTCCCGCTTCGACGTGGCCGACGCGGACTCCGAGTTTGGAGGAGACCAGAGCCGCTGCCAGGGTTGAGTTGACGTCGCCATACACCAGCACCAGGTCGGGCTTGCGCTCCAGCAGCACGGGCTCGAAGCGGGTCATGATTTCGGCGGTTTGGCGAGCCTGCGTGCCGGACCCCACCGCCAGGTTCAAGTCCGGCACCGGGATGCCAAGCTGCTCAAAAAATACGTCCGACATATTGGCGTCGTAATGCTGTCCGGTATGAACCAGGGTCTGGACCACATGCTTACGAGTTTTGAGCGCGCCGATCACGGGCGCCACCTTCATGAAATTGGGGCGGGCGCCGACGATGTGAAGTACGTGCACCGATTCTCCGATTCGATAAGGTCCAGAGTGTAAGTTATCTGAGATTCCGTGATCCGGCGACAGGGCAAAGAGTTTGGAGCGGGTGGGACGGAGTCGGCACCGCCGCTGTGACCCTGGTCGGGCCCATCGCCTGCTTCACCCGCGTCTATTTAGCCTGCATCGAGGCTACACAAGAAGGACCATGACGACAATCGTTCGCTCCGCGCTCAAAACTGCATCAGATTGGTTTGCAGCTTGGTGTAGCCTTGCTTCTGCGCCCAGAGGTCGAGCGGGACCGCCGCCATCTCATCTACGATCGGTTCGCCCAGCCCGCTCTTCGTCAGGTCCACTGTCTTAATGTAAGTCCGGCAACTGTCGCAACCCTCCACGCGGACGTGTTTCAACTCCTCCGCCGTGTAAACGGGAAGCTTGGCGTGATTTTCTTCGCCGCATCCCGGACAAACGATGCGCCGGAACTCCCACTCCGCCAGACAAAACGAACACACGAGCGATCGCTGGCCGCCATCTCCAAGCGGGCGCAGAACGCCTAAACCCGGTTTCCGTTTGCAAAACGGGCACAGAAAGGGCGTTGGCCCGCTCCAGCGTAAGTTTGATTGTGAGCGAAGGGCCACCGCATAAGGCTGGAGAAACGCGCGCGCGAAAAAGTCGCTGGATCCAGATTGCAGCGCGCCGGTTTCGTTGCCATTCCAGAAAACCGCCAGCAGGTGGAAATGCGAATCGTTGCCGCCGTCCTGCAACTCACGCGCCGCTTCGCGGACCGGTTCCGGACCATTCGCTTCGACCACCGAAAGAAACGCCTTGAATCGTCCCGCCAGTTCCGGCGGGAGCGGCCTCGCGAATGCCTCCAAGTCGGGTGCGAAAGCGACAGCCCCAACCGTAGATCGACCAAGTTCCCCATAGAACACTTCCTGAAAACGCGCGATCGCCGTATAGAACCGCAGGATCTCTGCGGCAAAAGTGTACTGGGCGCCAAGATCCTCCGCCCGCGCGATCCGCCGCTGCCATTCGTTCTGAGCCATCGTCCGATTATCATTCCCCGTCTCCTGCGGCGCAATGCATCCATGGAGATTTAGATTCCTGCACGTCGTGCGCAAGCGTGTCCTCCCAGTTTCCCCCGATGGTTTTTCCCGATTGACGTTTGCGCACCACTGGAGGTATAGTTTTCCAGCATTCGCGCAGCACGAACTGGACGCTGTCGTGGCGTCCGAAATCTTCACCTCCGTAACCTTCTGGAAAGTGCAGTCCGGGGGCACAAAATGGAGTTCTCGCGCCGAACTTTTCTTAAAGGCACCGTCCTTGGCGGAGCCGCTTTCTCCTCCCTCGGCTTTGATCTCACCCCGGTTTACGCGCAGACAAATGCGCTCAAGATCTCCCGAGCCAGCGAAACCCGCAGCACCTGTCCGTACTGTTCGGTCAGTTGTGGCGTGATCATCTACACGTTGGGTGACAAAGCCAAAAACGCGATTCCGCAGGTGGTGCACGTCGAAGGCGATCCCGACCACCCCATCAACCGCGGCACGCTTTGTCCCAAGGGATCGTCGCTCCAGCAGGACATTCTCAACGACCGCCGACTGCTGAAGCCGCAGGTGCGGCGTCCTGGAGCGACCGACTGGGAAGACATTTCCTGGGACCAGGCGTATGCCGAGATCGCGCAGAAGGTGAAGAAGACGCGCGACGATACGTTCGTCGAAACCGACGCCAACGGAAAAACTGTCAACCGCTGCGAAGGCATGGCCTTCACCGGCGGCTGCACCGACACTAACGAATTTAATTACCTGGTCGTTAAAAGTATGCGCAGCCTGGGGGTCTGCTACCTGGAAAACCAGGCCCGCGTTTGACACGGCCCAACGGTCTCCAGTTTGGGGCCCACCTTCGGACGCGGCGCAATGACCAACGGTTGGATCGACATCAAGAACACCGACATGATGTTGATCATGGGCGGCAATCCCGCCGAGAACCATCCCTGTGGCTTCAAGTGGGCGATTGAAGCCAAGATTCATCGCAACGCTAAGACTATAGTTGTCGATCCGCGCCTGACGCGCACCGCCGCCAACGCGGACATGTACGTACAGATTCGGGCCGGAGCGGACATCGCGTTCCTCGGCGGCGTCATCAACTACGCCATCGCCAACAATCGGATCGCCAGGGACTATCTGGTCAACTACACCAACGCCGCCTTCATTATCAAAGACGGATTCAAGCTTCCCGACGACGGCCTTTACTCCGGATTCGACGCGGCGAAGAAAACCTACGACAAGAAAACCTGGAATTATGAAGAAGGTGGAGACCTGACCGGAAAACCGGTCGCGGGTACTCCTCCCGAGAAGCCCGCTCCGCCGCTGCCCGCGGGCGCAACGCCGCCTCCACCAGCGCTTCCGCCGAAGATCGCATTCGATCTCTCGTTGCAGCATCCGCGCTGCGTCTATCAATTGCTGAAGAAGCAATACGAGCGCTATACGCCGGAAATGGTGGAGCGCATCACCGGTATCCCGCAAGACCAATTCCTTAAAGCCGCCGACCTGTTCACCTCGGTCCGCAAAGACGGCGACATGAAAAAGGTCGCTACCATTATTTATGCGGTGGGATGGACGCAGCACAGCTTTGGCACGCAGATCATCCGCACTGCTGCCGTGCTGCAACTGCTGATGGGCAACATCGGCCGCGCCGGCGGCGGGGTCAACGCTCTACGTGGCCACTCTAATATTCAGGGCGCCACCGATATGGCTGGCATCTTCGACATTCTCCCAGGTTACCTGAAGATGCCGAATCCCACCGACGTCGACCTCGCCACCTATCTGAAGCGCACGACGCCGCTGCAAGCCAAGCCCGATCCGTGGGACTCGTTTAATTACTGGTCGAATACGCCAAAATTCGCGGTTTCGTTTCTCAAGTCGATGTACGGCGCGGCGGCCACTAAAGAAAACGACTGGGCCTTCAATTATCTGCCGAAGATCGACCGTAACTATTCCTGGGTGAACATCTGGAACGACATGTACGAGGGCAAGATCAAAGGCATTTTCGCCTTCGGCATGAATGGCGTGATGATCGGCCCCGATTCGAACAAGAATATCGAAGCGCTCAAAAAGGCCGACTGGCTGGTGGTTTGCGAGATTTATCCGGACGAGACCAGCGAATTCTGGAAGGCCCCGGGAATTACGGCCGAGGATCAGAAGAAGATCAACACGACGGTGTATCGTCTGCCGGGCGCAGGCTTTGCGGAGAAAGACGGCACCTTCGTGAACTCCGCGCGCTGGCTGCAGTGGAAGAACGTAGCCGTGCCTCCGCCCGGGCAGGCTCGTCTCGACCAGGAAATTCTCGCGACTATCTTTTTGAAGGTTCGCGACCTCTATAAAAAAGAAGGCGGCAAGTTCCCCGATCCAGTCTTGAACGCGGCCTTCGCCTACACGAATCCGTACAACCCGTCGCTCGCCGAGGTCGCGAAAGAGATCAACGGCAAAGCGCTCGCCGATATCACCGACCCCAAGACGAACGTGACCATCAAGGCGGGACAGCAACTCCCCGGATTTGCATGGCTCAAAGACGACGGCACGACCCTCGCCGGAAACTGGCTCTATTGCGGATCGTGGACCGAAGCGGGCGCCATGATTCAGCGCCGCGGAACCGAGGATCCGTCTGGCCTCGGCATTTATCCCAACTGGGCTTGGTCGTGGCCTGCGAATCGCCGCGTTCTCTACAACCGCGCCTCTTGCGATGCTGACGGCAAGCCCTGGGACCCTTCGCGCCGCCAAGTCTGGTGGGATGAGGCTAAGCAGAGTTGGGTGGGCGTCGATGTTCCGGACTTCAAAGCGGATTCCGCGCCCAAAGACCACATGGGGCCGTTTATCATGAATCCCGAAGGAATCGGACGTTTGTTCGTGCCCTTGGGCGGACTGCAAGACGGCCCCTTCCCCGAACACTACGAGCCCTTTGAGAGTCCGCTCATAAACCCGCTGCACCCGAACCAGTCCACTAATCCGATCTCGAAGTCTTACAAGACGGACATGGACAAGTACGCCAAGACTGGCGGGGAGTTCAACGTCATCTGCACCACCTACCGCCTGACCGAACACTATCACTACTGGACGAAGAACAATCCGATGAACGTGCAGCTTGTGCCGGAGCCGTTCATAGAAGTTCCAGCCGAACTGGCCGACCGCATGGGCATTCGTGGCGGCGAAAAAGTAAAGGTCACCAGCGCCCGCAGTCACTACATTGCGAAGGCCATGGTCACGCGCCGAATCCGACCGATGAAGATCGATGGCAAAGAGACGTTCCAGATCGGCATCCCCATTCACTGGGGTTTCCGCGGCATTGTGGAAGATGAAGTCCCGGCTAGGACCGCGAAGACGCTGGCGAATCAGTTGACGCCGACGGTGATCGATCCCAACGCATTTACGCCGGAGTTCAAAGGCTTTTTGGTGAAGATCGAGAAAGTGTAGCCGAGGGCCCGCCCAAGCGGAGCTTGGACGGGGCACCCTTGTGGGTGGGGTGAGGACGGGACATGCCAGACCGCAAGGCACTACAAGCCGAAATGATCTCGGGCCATTCCGGTCCCTCGCCTGGCCAAGGGATGCAGCGCGACCTCGAAGTCTGCAAACTGGTCGATACCACCACCTGCATCGGCTGCAAGGCGTGCGAAGTGGCGTGCGCCGAGTGGAACGACTTGCCGTTCTCCTTGACCACGTTCGACAACACTTACCAGACAATGCCGGAGACGCGCTGGAATTTCTGGAACCTCATCAAGTTCAACGAACACCAGAATCCGGATGGCACGATCCAGTGGCTGATGCGCAAGGACCAGTGCATGCACTGCGCCGACCCCGGCTGTCTGGCGGCTTGTCCCGCCGACGGCGCCATCGTCAAGTACGCCAACGGCATTGTCGACTTCAACCAGGAAAACTGCATTGGCTGCGAATTCTGCGTTTCCGGATGTCCGTTCAATATTCCGCGGTTCAACCCGGATACCAAAAAAGTCTACAAGTGCACGCTCTGCTCCGATCGCGTAGGTGAGGGTCTAGAACCAGCCTGCATCAAGGCGTGTCCGACAGGTTGTCTGAAGTTCGGCAGCAAAGAAGACATGAAGTTCATCGCCAAAGAGCGCGCCAAGCAACTGCGAGAAAACTTCGGATTTCAGAACGCGGGCGTTTACGATCCAGGGGCGCCAGATGCAACTGACGGAACAGCCGGTCGTTCCGTTGGCGGCACTCACGTCATCTACGTGCTGCACGACGCCACCGATCCTGAACGTTACGGCGGCCTGCCGAAAAATCCGACGATTCCGTGGAGCTATACGGTGTGGAAGTGGCTGTTCAAGCCCGTGCTCGGAACCTTTGCCCTGTTCGGTTTTCTTGGTGTGCTGGCGCACTACGTGACCTCCGGCCCGCGTTTGGCCCAACCGGAACCTCCCAAAAAGGAGGGGACCAATGGCTAGTGGCGCAGTGGAGCGTTTTGACAACAAGGCCCGTGAGAGTTTCGAACATATTGGCCAGACCAACGTCTATCGCGGAGAACTGCTGCGTCATCCCGTGTACACGCGCGTACTCCACTGGGCGGTCGCCCTGTTCTTCTTCCTGGCGCTCTTCACCGGCTTTGGCATTTATCTGCCGTGGCTGTTCCGCTGGTTCACTCCCTTCTTTGGTGGCGGGCCACTCAGCCGCGTCATGCATCCGTGGTTTGGTCTCGGCTTTGTCTTCTTTTTCGGACTACAAGCCCTGAACTGGCTCCAGCCCATGATCTGGACCGCAGCCGATTCCCGGTGGATGCAAAACATAAGGAAGATCGTCAGCGGCGAGGAGAAAATGGATCCGCCCGACACCGGCTTCTTCAACGCCGGACAGAAGCTTCAGTTCTGGGAGATTGTCGGCGGTTGCATCGTCTACTTGATCACCGGCATTGTACTGTGGGCAGGCGCTAGAAGTTTCGGCCGGATCGCCGTTGCCATAAGCTACGTAGTCCATGACCTTTCCGCCCTCATCATGCTAGGCGGAATTTTCATCCACATCTACCAGAGCACGTTCGGTGAACCCGGCACTTTTCAGGCAATGATTCGCGGCGCGGTCAGTGAAGCCTGGGCTTGGACCTTTCATCCTGCCTGGTACAAACAGGTCACCGGACGCGATCCGCAAGAAGCGTGCGAAGAGGCCCGCCGCCAGATGACTGGCGGCAGTAAACCGTAGTCGAAAACGTCCCAGCAAGAATCTTTCGCGTGATTCTACAATATCCTCATGGCTCCCATTCCCGCCGAAATCCACAACCAGCGTTACCTCAGCCTCGCCACTTTTCGAAAAAGTGGCCTCGCCGTTTACACGCCGATCTGGTTTGCCGAATATGACGACAAACTCTACTTCATGACCAACAGTAAATTGGGAAAGGTCAAGCGCATCCGCAACAACCCGCAGGTAAAGATCGCACCCTGCACCATGCGCGGGAAAATTACCGGCCCGGAATTCCCGGCCACAGTCCGCATCATGCGGCCGGAAGAGTACGCCCGCGTCCGCCAGGCGATTAATGCCAAATACTGGCTGGCTCGTCTCCCGTTCCTGTGGCGGAATACCGACACCTACATCGAGATCGCGTCCGCGTCGGCGTGACTGGATCTTGCCGTGTATTTCCGTTTATGACTATAATGACCATGATAACCTAAATGAGGTCTGAGGGAATTGTCTATGAGTTCTCAAACCTGGACCGTCGCCGAGGCCAAGGCGAAATTCAGCGAAATTATCGAGCGGGCAATGTCAGACGGTCCGCAGACAATTACGCGGAACGGGCACACGGCCGCGGTGGTAGTCGGTGCGGAGGAATGGCAGCGCAAGACAAGGCGCGTCGGCAACCTGGCAGAATTCCTGGCGGCGTCTCCGCTGCGAAGATCGGGTCTGAAGATCGGCCGGCTCAAGGAACGGCCCCGGAAGATTAATCTGTGAACTTTCTTCTGGATACAAACGTGGTTTCGGAGTGGGTCAAGCCGCGGCCCAATCCCGGTCTTGTCGGTTGGATGGAATCGGCCGATGAGGATCGAATTTTCATCAGTGTCGTCTCGTTAGCAGAGCTTCGCTACGGCGTGGAGCGCATGGCAGCCGGAAGCCGCCGAAACCGGCTTGAGCAGTGGCTGCAACATGAATTGCCGTTGAGATTTGAGAGCAGAGTCTTGCCCGTCGACGTCAATGTGGCGGAGGCTTGGGGTAGGATGGTGTCACGAAGCGAGGCAGCGGGGCGTCCGATTGGCGCCATGGATGCTTTCCTGGCGGCCACAGCTGAGACCCACGAACTGACGCTAGTGACGCGAAACATTGCGGATTTTCCGCTGCTTGAAACGATCCTCAATCCCTGGACGTAGAAACAGTCCCGAAAGCGCAACCGCATCCGGCTATTATCTTAATGTTCTTCAGAGTGACCCATGACATTTACGCTGGTCGCTCCGCCCTGTTACCATCGAGGGTTGTTTTATTGGGTAATTGATTTTTCTCTTAGGAGGCACTATGCCTGTAAAAGTTGGCATTAATGGATTTGGACGCATTGGACGCAACGTTCTTCGTACCGCGCTCGCCGATAAGAACCTCGACTTCGTCGCCGTCAACGATCTCACCGACCCTAAGACGCTGGCCCATCTGCTGAAGTACGACTCGATCCTCGGCAACCTGCCGAATACAATCACGGCCGGCGCTGACAGTATTTCGGTCGACGGCAAGGTTATCAAGGTTTTCAAGGAAAAAGATCCCGCTGCGCTGCCTTGGGACTCGGTCGGAGCCCAGGTCGTCATCGAATCCACCGGGAAGTTCACCGACGCCAACGAAGCGAAGAAACATCTGCGCGGGCCGGTGAAAAAAGTCATCATCTCCGCCCCCGCAAAGAACGAAGACCTTACGGTCGTGCTCGGGGTCAACGACGAGAAATATGATCCCGGCAAGCACCACATCGTGTCGAACGCATCGTGCACGACGAACTGTCTGGCCCCGGTCGCCAAGGTGGTCAACGACAACTTCAAGATCGTCAGCGGCACGATGACCACCATCCACTCTTACACAAACGATCAGGTGATCCTCGATTTCCCGCACAAGGATTTGCGGCGGGCCCGGGCCGCCGCGCTCAACATGATTCCGACGACGACGGGCGCGGCCAAGGCAGTTAAGCTGGTGATCCCCGACCTAGCCGGAAAACTCGACGGCTTCGCCATGCGCGTTCCCACGCCCAACGTCTCGGTGGTCGACCTGGTCGTCTGGGTGGAAAAGAAGACTAGCAAAGAAGAGGTCAACGCCGCCCTGAAAAAAGCCTCCGAAGCCGGGCCGCTGAAGGGCTACCTCGGCTTCGAGGAGAACGAACTGGTGTCGTGCGATTTCAAAGGCGACGCCCGCTCCTCCATCGTCGACGCGCACATGACGCTGGTGGTCGGCGGCAACTGCATCAAGGTGATCTCGTGGTATGACAACGAGTGGGGATACTCCTGCCGCGTCCACGATCTAATCAACCTGATGGCGGCCAAAGGCCTGTAGGATAATACTCGTCTTTAGTCGTTCGTCGCTGGTCGTTCGCGGTCACTATTCGCTGCAGCCAAAAATGCCGAACGACTAACGACCAACGACGGGGTTCCTATGTCGAAGCTTTCTATTCGCGATCTTTCTCTTAACGATCACCGCATCTTCATGCGGGTAGACTTCAACGTCCCGCTCGACGACGGCCGCGTCATGGATGACACGCGCATCCGCGAAACCCTCCCCACCATCGAGTACGCGTTGCGCCACGGCGCGCGGCTGATTCTCGCTTCCCATCTGGGAAGGCCCAAAGGCAAGCCGAATCCGAAGATGAGCCTCAAGCCGGTCGCCGAGCGTCTGCGCATGTTGTTGGACAAAGAGCTGTCGCGCGGAGAAAATGTCGGCTTCTGTCCCGAGTGCGTTGGCGAGGAAGCGGAAGAAATGGCGCTCAAGCTCGAAAAGGGCCAGGCGTTGCTGCTGGAGAACCTCCGCTTCCACGGCGAAGAAGAAAAGAACGACGAGAATTTTTCCAAGCAACTCGCCAAACTCGCCGAGTTCTACGTCAACGACGCCTTCGGCACGGCCCATCGCGCCCACGCTTCCACGGTGGGCATCACCAAGTTTGTGCAGAAGTCCGCGGCCGGCTTGCTCATGGAAAAGGAGTTGCAATATCTGGGCCGCGTGCTGCAGAACCCTGAGCACCCCTTCGTTGCCATCCTCGGCGGCGCCAAGGTGAGTGACAAAATCGGAGTCATCCAGAATCTTCTCACTAAAGTCGACACGCTCATTGTCGGCGGGGGCATGGCCTACACCTTTCTTAAGGCGCAAGGCCAATCTGTCGGCAAGAGTCTGGTGGAAGAAGACAAGGTCGAACTAGCTCGCGAGCTACTGCAGCAGGCAAAAGCTCATAAGGTCAAGTTCCTGTTGCCGACCGATCACGTCATCGCCGATCGCGTCGAAGCGAGCGCTTTGGTCAAATTCGTAGGCGAGGGCGAGGCCATCCCTGCCAACATGATGGCCCTCGACATCGGTCCGCAATCGATCGAGGCCTTCTCGGAAGAGGTGGCGCGCGCCCGCACCATCGTCTGGAATGGCCCCATGGGCGTTTTCGAAGTGCCGCCGTTCGCGAGAGGCACCTTCAAGATCGCCCAGGCCGTGGCCGAGAATGCCGGAGCCGTAACCATCGTAGGCGGGGGAGATTCCGTAGCCGCGGTCAAAGCCGCGGGAGTAGCCGACAAGATCACGCACATTTCCACTGGCGGCGGCGCTTCGCTGGAGTTTCTCGAAGGCAAAAAGCTGCCGGGAGTGGAAGCGCTAACGGAGAAGAAATAAATCTCCACGGCAAACGCACGTTCAGCAGTCACAGGCGTTCGATCGTCAAGCGATCGAATTTGCCTCCAAAATACTTCTTCAAGGCATCCTTGAAGATCTGATTCTCAGATGTCACCTGTGCAAATAGAGTCATGGAAGACCAAAACTTCAAATTGTCAGGATAGCCGAAAATATCCTCGATCGAGTGTCCCTCTACACGAATCACCAGCCGACTACACTCTCTCAGCCGAGGACCAAGAACTGAGTGCTTCAAATACGCCTCGGCCTCCTCTCGCGAAGAAATTGCGAACTCGGTTGCCATGTCACTATGGCCCAAACCTTTGATTTGCGGGAAAATGAACCACATCCAATGGCCTCTCTTTCGGCCTTGCTCCAATTCTGTGCGCACCCGCTCGAATACCGGATTCTGGGCACGGACAAAACGCTCTAGATTGTGAATGTCGTTCAGATCAGCTTGTAAGCTTTGGGAGTTCATCGACAGCCAGAAAAGCACGCGCGAATTATTGGTTAATCTTGTGATCCGACGAGGGCCAATCCGCGACGCACGACAACTCTATCGACCTCTGCGGGGCTCTCTTCGTTTCGCCTAAACAGCTACGCCAACCACGACAAGCAGAGAAGTGTTCGGGGGATGCGTGGTCCAATGGTAATCTTTGTCAACCGTAACACAGGGAAACACCACGAGCGCCACACCCAGAATGAGCGCTATGACCCAGTACGGTTGTTTAATTAGCGCCTTCAGCACGTCCATTGGGTTGCTCGTTGGTCAGCTGGCAGTTTTATACGAACGACGGCATGATACATCCGATTCAACCTATCACGTTTCCCCTTTGGAGGAGCCTGAAAACTTGTTGCTTGACTCGCTGTTTGCCGCAACCAAACACGCTACACTTGGACTGGCCTTAATAGAATGGTGACCAGTACGCTTCTGTTCGATAATATTTTCCATAAGGGCTCTTCACTAGCCACGATCGCGTTTGATATCCGTACCGTAACGCATCACTGAAGGAGGTTGCGCCATGCCCATGAAGAATCCACCGCACCCCGGAGGTTTCGTGCTGCGTCAGTGCATTGAGCCGCTAGGCTTGACCATCACCGAGGCAGCTGTTGCCCTCGGAGTAACGCGCACCACGCTATCGGAACTGGTGAACGAAAAACGGGGCATCTCTCCTGAAATGGCGGTACGGCTCTCCAAAGTGTTCGGCGGCAGCGCCGAAAGCTGGCTGGTGCAGCAGGCACAGTACGACCTGGCACACCTGGACACAGACCATCTCAAGCTCAAGCGATTGGAATTGGTTTAGGCAAAGCCCATCCCCGTATTATTTCGAGAAAGGTCTTTCATGAGAAAGAAACTCATCGCCGCCAACTGGAAGATGTACAAAACTCCCGACCAGACCCGGGACTTCTTCCGCGATTTCCTGCCTCTGGTCCACGGCCACGAGCGCGATGAAATTGTCGTGTGCCCCACGTACCTCGCGATCGATGCGGCGGTCACGGCGGCCAAAGGATCGACTGTCGCCATCGGAGCGCAAGATGTCTACTGGCAGACGGAAGGCGCCTTCACCGGCGAAATCTGCGCCAGCATGCTGGTGGCGGTCGGCACCACCCACGTCATCATCGGACACTCCGAACGCCGCCAGTACTTCGGCGAGACCGACGACACCGTCAACCTGAAACTGAAGTCGGCCATCGAAGCCGGGCTCATCCCCATCGTGTGCGTGGGAGAAGTGGCGGAAGAACGCGACGCCGGCCTTACCGATGACGTCCTGCGCCGCCAGTGTCTCCGCGCCTTCCACAAGGTTTCAGCCAAGAAAGCCGTCAACCTGGTGGTCGCCTACGAACCGGCCTGGGCCATCGGCACCGGAAAAACCGCGACCCCGCAACTGGCTGCCGACGCGCACGCCATCATCCGCGCCCAATCCGCCGATTCCTTCGGCCAGGATTTCGCCGACAAACTCCGCATCCTCTACGGCGGCTCCGTCAAACCCGAGAACGCCCAAACCCTGATGTCGGAAATAGAAATCGATGGCGCCCTGGTTGGCGGAGCATCGCTCGATCCCAACTCGTTCGCCGCCATCGTCAAGTATTAGGTTTGTGTGGGGACGGACTTTCGCCCGTCTTGCCCGTCGCAAGTCATGGGTGCCGGGATAAAATGTTTCGCATATGAAATCTGCCCTGGTCTTCCCCAACAGAACTCTGCGCTCGCTTGTCTTACTTCCACTTTTGCTCGCGCTGTCTGCCTTCGCCGCCGATCAACCTCCAGTGGTCAAAGGCGGCAACGGAATCGTCCTTCCACCTCCGCCTCCAACCGAAGTCAAGCCGGTCACCGAAAATCTTCACGGAACCACGCTTACCGATCCCTATCGCTGGCTGGAGGACGCAAAGAGCCCGGAGACCCGCGCCTGGATCGGCCAGCAGATGAAATACACCGAACAATACCTTTCGCAGGTCAAGATCCGGCCCGAGATCGTCCATGAACTCGCGCGGCTCGAGCGGGTAGAGAGCTACAGCATCCCGTTCGAGCGCGGTGGAAATTATTTTTTCAAGAAGCGGCTCGCGGATGAGAACCAGGGATCGATCTATATGCGGCGCGGATTGCACGGTACGGACGAGCGGCTGGTGGACGCGACGAAACTGAGCGCCGACCAGAACACGTCGGTGCAGATCAATGACGTTTCAAAGGATGGCACGCTTCTGGTTTACGGGATTCGTTCCGGCGGCGCCGATGAAGAGTCGGTCCACATTCTCGAGATCGACAAGAACGATGTCGCGAAGAATCGCGAACTCCCCGACTCTCTTCCCTCCGCGCGTTATTCCGGCATCCAGCTCAGCCCCGATAAACAAGGCCTGTACTACGCGCGCTTCGATCCTGCGGGAACGCTCGTCTTTTATCACAAGCTCGGATCGCCCGCCGGGAACGATGAACTTATCTTCGGCAAAAGCTTCGAAGGCGAGGCTTTCGGTCCCATGCAGCTCATCGGCGCCGAAATCACCGAGAACGAGCGCTACCTGATGATCAGCGTGGTGCACGGCGTTCCGCCCAAGCGCATCGATATTTATGTGAAGGATTTGCGGCAGCCGGGCTCGCCCATTCGTCCCGTCATCCATGGCATCGACAGCCGGTTCACGCCGGTAAACTACGGCGACGATCTCTACGTGCTCACCGACTATCAGGCGCCGAACTATCGCGTGGTCAAGATGGCGATCGCCAATCCGCAACCCGAGCACTGGACGAGCATCGTACCCGAGGGCAAGGACGTCATCTCAGGCATGACGATTGTCGGTGGGAAGCTATGCGTCACCGGACTGCACGATGTGGTAACCCAAACCCGCATCTTGACGCTCGACGGAAAGCCCGCGGGAAGCATCGCCTATCCGACCCTGGGTGCGGCCACCGAACTAAACGGCCGCGAAGATGCCAACGAAGGTTTCTATAGTTTTGAGTCGTTCGTCATCCCGCCGACCATCTATCGCTACGACGTCGCCACGGGAAAAACTGAAGTTTTTGCCAAGCCGACCGTACCATTCGCTTCCGATCAGTACGAAGTGAAACAGGTTTTTTACAAATCGAGGGACGGGACGACCATTCCAATGTTCATCTCGTCCAAGAAAGGCTTGAAGCGCGACGGCAACACGCCCGCACTGATTTGGGCCTACGGCGGATTCCTGGTCGACATCACCCCGGTGTGGAATCCCGAATATGCCTGGTGGATGGAGCAGGGTGGATTCTATGCTCAGCCCAATCTGCGGGGAGGTGGAGAATACGGCGAAAAATGGCACCAGGCCGGAATGTTCGAACACAAGCAGAACGTCTTCGACGACTTCTATGGCGCAGCGCAGTATCTGGTAGACGAGAAATATACTTCGCGGCAGCGGCTCGCCATTCGCGGACGCTCCAACGGCGGCCTGTTGATGGGCGCGGCCATGACGCAGCATCCGGAGCTGTTCGGCGCCATCTGGTGCGGCTATCCGCTGCTCGACATGATCCGCTTCCAAAACTTCCTGGTGGGCAAGTGGTGGACCGCGGAATACGGATCGTCCGATAACGCAGACCAGTTTCCTTACCTGCTGAAATATTCGCCTTACCACAATGTGAAACCGGGCGTGAAGCTTCCCGCCATCATGTTCAACACCGGCGATAGCGATACCCGGGTCGACCCTCTGCATGCGCGCAAGATGACCGCCCTTCTTCAAGCCAATCAGGTCCAGGCCGATAACGGCAGCGTTCGCCCCATCCTGTTGCATTATCAAACCATAAGCGGCCATAGCTCAGGCGTTTCGATCACCCAGGCAATCGATGACACCGCGGACGAACTGGCTTTCTTGTGGAACGAAGTGGGCGGCGGTGCGCCCTGACCTAGCAGGCTCGGAAAGCACCAACTTTGATTCTCGGTTGCGGGAACCCTTGATTTGATTTCGCATCCGCGCAACCCAGCGCCTGGCGGTAGAATCTTATTAATCAGGAGCGCGATGTCCTTGCCCAAAGGCCCCTCGCTTGAAGTAACAGCCTCGAACGGAGGTACGGATTATGAGCCGATTCGGTCTTCTCAGATTCCTAATCGCATTTGGCGTTTTCGCCGGCCTTACTCTCACTCCAAA
>Ga0075029_100000876_pt1 | contig 17268 bp, 14 predicted proteins | sample LitLauG_LLR_2013_FD_71391 | JGI IMG/M metagenome (GOLD analysis project Ga0075029, IMG submission 71391) | Freshwater sediment microbial communities from North America - Little Laurel Run_MetaG_LLR_2013 | ecosystem: Environmental > Aquatic > Freshwater > Creek > Sediment | place: USA...
TCGCCGAAGAAAAAGTCGAGGGCGACGCGGCCTCCGCCACCGGAGCTGCCACGGGCTGAGTTGCCTTCGGTCTTCGCGATGCAGCTTACATTCATGCGGGCCAGCGGTTGCGAATCCTCGGCGAAAGTTCCGTCGGAGGCGACGACCAGAATGTTGCGCAGTTCGTCGGCGTAGCTGGCGCGAACTTCTTTGATGCGCGGATCGAAAGAGCGGGCGGCCTTGTCGGCGCGCATGACGAGCTCGACCTTGGCGGTGATCTCGGCGTCGACGCTCGGCAGAGTGACCGGGTAAAGGCTGCGGGCCTGCGACTTCTGGAATCCGGCAACCGGCGTTTTGGCCGGGGCGCTGGCGATGAGAGCGGCGGTTCGCGCGGCGTGGAGAATGCGATCGGCGGAAAGGTCGTCGGTGTAGGCGTATCCGGTGCGCTCGCCGGAGACGACGCGGATGCCGCACCCGGCGGAGATGCCCTGGCTGGCCGATTTCACCATGGATTCGTCGACCATCAGCGAGGTCGAGGAAAGATATTCGAAATAGAGGTCGGCGTAGTCGCCTCCGGCGGAGAGGGCGGCGGCCAGGTAATGTTCGAGGTCGCGTTCGGTCAGGCCGTAGTGCTCGAAGAAAAAGCGGGCTTTGTCGTTGATTTTTTCCACGTAAATTAGATGCCCGCGAGGTTGGTGTGGACTCGCCGGCGGATTGCTCCTGTTCTTTGATTATCCCATAGGCGGTCCGCGGAAGCAGGGCAGGCTTCACCACAGAGTACACAGAGGAACACAGAGGTTTCCACATCCTTCGGCGCAATCAATGGTCATTCGTCACAGACTCCGGGGGCGGCGGACGTGGACAATTTCGGCATGACTCCAGAGGCGTTGATGCGGACGTTGCAGGAATTTCTGGCGGAGGCTTCGGGCGCGGTGGTGCTGGAAGATGGGGCCATCGCGTTTGATCTCGGGCGGGCGAAGTATTCGATTTCGGGGGAGCATAACAAGTGCCTGCTGCATCTGTGGTCGGCGGAGCGGAATGCGGTGCGACGCGTGCTGGATGCGGAAGTGAAGAACGGGGCACTGCGGCTGGCGGTGCAGCGGCTGGGGCAGGCGCGTCCGACGAAGCTGGAGATTTGCCGGGAGCGCGACCGGCGGTCGCCTACGGCGAAGAAGGCTTGCCGGATGGCGTATGAGGCGAAGCTGCGGCGGGCTTTGGAGCGGCATTTTCCGGGGTTCACAATTGACCGGCTGACGTCGGGCGTGGATCTGGAGAAATCGTTCGGGCCGATTTATGCGCGGGGGGTGATTCGGCGGGGGCAGTCGGCGTTTGCGGTTTTGGGTGTGAATGAGAAAGAAACTCAGGCTTCGATCGATGCTTCGCTTACGTTTGGGATTTTGTGGATGGATATTTGCCGCGAGAATTCCCAGGTCTCGCAAAAGAAGCGAGACCTGGGGCACCCCACAGTGAGCTTTGTCGAGGGTTTGCATCTGTTCGTGCCGGCGGGTTGTTCGGCTTTGGTGCGGGAGCGGATGGCGAATCTGAACCGGGCAACGGCGAAGTGGAGTTTGTTTGAGTTTGATGAGCGGCATGATGCCGTGGTGGAGATCGATTGCGGGGATCGCGGGAACATCGCTACGCGGCTGGTGCATGTGGCAAATGAAGCGTCGGCGCTGGAGCGGTTTGCGGAGTCGATTGCGCGGATCCATGCGATTTTGCCGAGTTGCGAAGTTGCAGTGCTTTCGGCGGCGGAGATTGCGTTTCGCTGGCGCGGGCTGGAGTTTGCGCGGGCCCGCATGGGGGCTGAGGCGGTGACGTTTCGTTCGAAGCAGGAAATTGTGTTTGGCGTGGGCGCGGAGGAGCGGGTGCTGGAGGATCGCAACTACGCTCTATTTGTGCAGTTGCTGAGTGCGTTGCGGGAGGCGCGGCATCCGTATGGGCCGCGCGGGGACCGGTTGTTCCGGCTGCATCCCGAGCGGTGGCTGGAGTCGCTGGTGGTGGGCGATGTGAGCGTGATCGATGAGCGGCTGGATGCGGAGTGGCGTTATTCGCAAGTGCCGGCGTTTTCAGCGGCGGACCGAGCGATGATCGATGTGTTGACCATGACGCGCCACGGGCGGCTGGCGGTGGTGGAGCTGAAGGCGGATGAGGACATTCATCTGCCGCTGCAGGGGCTGGATTACTGGTCGCGGGTGGAGTGGCATCATGCGCGCGGGGAGTTTTTGAAGTTTGGATACTTTGGCGGCGTGGAGTTGTCGGCGGAGACGCCGCTGCTGTATTTGGTGGCTCCGGCATTGCATGTGCATCCGGCTACGGATGTGTTGTTGCGGTATGTTTCGCCGGAAATTGAATGGGCGTTTGTGGGGATTGACGAGCGGTGGCGGGAGGGCGTGCGAGTGGTGTTTCGCAAGCGGGCGGGACAGCGGGCAGATTTTCAATTGCCGATTGCGACGTAGGGGTTGGCTGATTTTCTTTCGCCCCTTCGGGGCTCGTTGAGTGTCCACATTTACCCACCACCCACAGCTTGCGCCCCTTCGGCAGGCTCAGGGCAGGCTGTGGGCTGCATTCTTTCGCCGCTTCGCGGCTTGCCCTTTAGCTTCTTTCCTAGCCCTTCCAGGCTCCCAGTAACCTGCGTGCATCGACCAGCTGCGCTGTGTGGTAGGCGTTGTGATCGGCTACCAGCAGGGCTTCGCGGAGGATGGTTTGGCCGTCGCCCCACTTGATCGGAGCGAACAAGTCTGTTTTCGGATCTTCAACCAGCGCCTGCATCCCCTTCAGGTCTTGGCGGAATTGCTTCACGCTTTGGTCCCAGGCTTTCTCCGTCGGCGGGCCTTCAGTTTTCGGCCAGTAGTCTTCCGGCCATTTCATCGATTTGTATTTCGGGTTGCGGCTGAATTCGAGGATGTCCCATTGGGCGATGCGGAGATGTTCGAGGAGCATCCAGGGGGAGTGCGGGAAGTTCGCTGGCTTGGCACCGCGGAGATTGGGCGGCAGATCTTTGATCACGTCTTCGAATTTTGCGTGGGCGTTTCCTCCGGCTAGAAGTTCTACGAGATGTTCGCGGAGAGATTGGTTGGGCTCTTTTTTCGATTTCGGCATTACGTCCTCTGGCGATTGGATTCTGTCTGCGGACTTTAGGAGAAATAAAATTTGCGGGTCGCAGCGAATCGAATTTCGCTAGCATCCTGGAGTCGGCTTCTCCAATTCCCACTTCTCGCAAAAGAAGCGAGAAGTGGGGCACCCACGGCTTTGGTGATGCAAACGAAGTGCATTGGTCCTTCGCTTCGCTCAGGATGACAAAGCCTAAAATCTCAAGGGATGAAGGCGATTGAGCCTTTGGGTCCTACCGCCAGGGCTCCGCCTTCGGGGAATGCGGCGACTGCATTGAAGGTGATGTGCTGCTTTCTTTTGCCGTTGATGCGGCGGGGATTGTGGGGTGGGCGGAAGTCGAAGACAAAGTCCGGGCCGGCGATGAAGAGGCGCTCGGGTGCGGTTGGTGCGAAGCGCTGATTTTTCTTCAGCTCTGCGGCCTTCTGCTGGCGGAGGGCTTCTTCATTCACTCGGTTGTCGTAGGCCACGGCGGAAAAATAAGCTTGGGGATGGATGTTGGAAAGAGTCCACGTTTTGCCTCCATCTGCGGTGAAGGCCAGGTCGGGGCCGTCGTCATCGGGGTGTTTGTAGTTGCCTCCGGCGATGACGCCGTGGGTGGCGTCGCGGAAGGCAATGGAGAAAATTCCGGCGGAGTCGGGACCATGGAGGATCGGCGTGGGAAAGACCTCCCAGATTTTGCCGCGATCAGGGGAGTGGAAGACGCGGGCGACCTTGCCGCCCGTAGCAAACCAGATGTTGGGGTCGGGCGCTGAAGCGCCCTTCCACTCTGTCTTGCGCAGAATGGCGATGCAGGAGTTCGAGGCGGCGAAGGCGCCTTCTCCTTCCATGGCCGGCGGCAATTGCTGGGGAGGGACTTGCTGCCACGTTTTGCCGTCGTCCGTCATGAGCAGTTCGAATTTTAATTGGCCCTTCTCGTCGGGCACCGGGTCGCCCAGGACGATTCCGCGCTTTGAATCCCAGAAGACCATCGAGTCGAAAAATCCTTTGGGATTGGTGTTGGTGAACTGGAGGTCCCAGTGCTGGCCCGTGTCGGTGGTGTGGTAGATACGGGACTGGTCGCCGGGTCCGGCGGACATGAGGAAGGCTTCGTCGGCCGAGAAGGCGATTACGGCGCGGAAGTCGAGATTCGCGGCGTCGGGGACTTGAGCCGGAGTCCAGGTGCTACCGCCGTCCGTGGTGCGGAGATAGGTGCCATGAGTGCCGCTGGCCCAGGCGATCTGCCGCGAAACAGCACTTACGCCGCGAAGGCCTTCTTCGGTGTGGGAGATTTCGATTCGTGGGCCGGACTGAGCGGCCGCGAGCGATGTGAGCAGGAAAACCAGCAGGCGTTGCATGAGGAATTGTCGCAGAATTGAACCGAGATCGCAGGTCGGAGTTCGGCGCTCGGAGGCGCTTGCGCAGCGTGCCCCGGAGGCGCGAATCCGCTAGACTGGGTGCAACCATAATTGATTACCTAGCCTCATATTTGGAAGTCGGTTTGTTCGCCGTCTGAAGTTTCGTGGTCTCCACCCAATCTGCACCTTTTTACATGTGATCCGTGACTCGAACGCTTCCGTAACTTGAGGGGTTCGAGGCTGAAGCCGCCATAGGTCGTCGCAAAAAATAATGGGGAGAAGCAAATGTTCAGGAATTCTTGGATGCTGCTGGGCTGCGCGAGCTTGCTTTTAATGATGCAGGGATGGGTGGCGGGGCAAACGCTGAAGGTGCGTCCGCCTGCGGGGCAGGAGCAGAACGATGAGGCAAACGCGCAGCCCGCGATGCCGGCTCCGATCACCATGCCGATGAGCGTTCCGGCGGGGACTCCGATCAAAGTAGCGCTGGATTCGGAGGTGCGGCTGAAAAAAGTTGGGCAGCTGATTCACGGCAAGACGATGGAGCCGGTGTACGCTTTCGACAAGCTGCTGCTTCCGGTGGGAACAACCGTGAACGGGAGGATTTCTGCGATCGACGCCGTTCCGAAAAAGACGCGCACGTTGCAGGCGATGGACGGAAACTTCTCTCCCGTGCGGGCCGTGCATGTGCAGTTCGACGAACTGGTGATGACGGATGGGCGGCACCTTCCCATACAGACCGTGGCGACTCCGGCTCCGGATGGGGTGTTGAGCTTTGTCCCGGCCAACGCGAAGGCTGAGAAGGCCAGTAAGGTGCACGACGCAGCCTCGAAAAAAGTGAGCGAGGCCAGACAGCAGATCCGGCAGCAGTGGAGCGACCTGCAGAAGCAGGTTCACGAACCGGGAAAGCTGCACAAGCTGGAGCGGCTGGCGATCAAGCAGCTCCCAGTGCGGCCGCAGTACATCGAGGCGGGAACCAGCTTCAACGCCGAGTTGCAGCAGCCGCTGGATTTCGGCACCGAGATGGTGATGCCGGAGGCGATGGCGGAGATTGGCACGCCTCCGCCGACAGGCAGCGTAGTGCATGCGCGTCTGCTGACCCCGCTGAGTTCGGCAACTTCGAAAAAAGGTGAAGTGGTCGAGGCGGTGATTACGGAGCCGCTGGTGGCTTCCGACCATCTGATTCTGCCGGAGGGGAGCGTGATCCGGGGATCGGTGATGCAGGTGCAGCCGGCGCGGCGCCTGGCGCACAACGGGCAGTTGAGAATTCTGTTTCATGAAGTGGCTCCCCCGAATGGCCTCGAGCAAAAGGTGGAAACCAGTCTAGAGGGCGTCGCGGTTGCCAAGGGCGAGCACCTCAAGCTCGACACCGAAGGCGGCGCGCAGGTAACCACGCCAAAAACGCGGTACTTGACCACCGGAATTCAAGTGGCACTCGCGGCAGCCTCGGCCATGCCGGATGGCGACGCGCACCGGGGCGGCGGCGATTTGGGCGGAAGCGCGGCGAATGGCGCCTCGGGATTTCGCTTTTTGGGCGCGATAATTGGGATGGCTGCGCGATCGCGCGTGGTTGCGACGGGATTCGGAGCTTATGGTGCCGCGACTTCGATCTACTATCACTTCCTTGCTCGCGGGCGCGATGTGGTCTATCCGAAAGATATGGCGATGGTGATCGGACTCGGCACGCGCGATGCGAAGCCGAACGCTTCAATGGCCCCGCTGGCGGAAACGGCGGAAATCGCTGCCGCGAAGTAATTCTAGAAGTTTCCGTCAGATCCTTCGCGAACAGCGCTCAGGATGACCGCTGCGGGCTCCCCCTCCGCTGCGCTCAGGGTCACGCCCGCAAGGCGCGGTCATTTCGCCGTGAAGTCGGCGAACGACGCCGTTTTCCCGATATAGACGCGAAGCGTGCAGCGATTGCCCACGTGGGCGAACGCGACCTCGAGCGCATCGGAGGGCGTGGCGACCTGCGCCGTTTCCATCGGGGCGCGGGCAATGTCCTGCTTGTCGTCGTAGGCGGCGCCGGGCGTGACGTTCTTGTTGACTGCCAGCGTCCAGTGATCCCGGGCCGGAATCGGATAGACGGTGTAAGCGCCGATAGGGATCGTGGAGGTACCGAGCGTGAGCGGGGCTTCGGTGAACAGGGTCATGGGCGCGCCACCGGGTGTCCAGGGCTTGCCGTTGGAGATCTTCTCGTTCTTGGTAGAGACGGGGTTGTAGCGGACGTAGACCTGGCGTCCGTCGTCGAGATTGCAGCTGGTGGTGGAACTTGGGGCGCTGCCGGATTGCGCGGCGAGCCACGGGGTTATTAGTAAAGTTAACAGTACAGCTCTCCAAACGAATGGGGCGGACATTGTGGAAAGCCTCCGCGCAAAGTGTAGCGCTGAATTGGTTTTCCGCAAAGGGTTTGCGTGATTCGATGGCTCTTGCCTCTCCTCCCGGGAAAGAGAGCCAGTCGAGCTTCCGCTCGACCGGACAGCCGGGGCGGCTGTCCCTACATAGATTTTTTCTTCATGAGTGTGTCGTTCGTCATGGACCTTCGGTGACGTTTCCCGGCTCTTGGGCGGTTGCTACCGTGAAGCCGGGTTTCGCTGCGGGCAGCAAGCCGCAAACGAAAGTAACCAACCGAGGGTATTCATGGCAAAAACGAAGTTGCGGGTTCTCTATGGCGAAGGGGATGTGGAGATTTTGAGGGCGCATGCCGTGGAATTCGAAAAGGCCGGGCATACCGTGCTGCAGGCCGATACGCGCAAAGCTGCGGAAGACGCGCTGAAGAACAACACGTTCGATCTGGTCGTGCTCGGACCGACGTTGAGCCGGAATGACCGGCATCATCTGCCCTATATGGTGAAGAAGGCGAACGCCGACACCAGCGTGCTGGTGATGCATGCCGATGGAAGCCGGCATCCGTATGTGGACGCTTGCACCGACACTGGGGCGAGCCTGGAGTCGGTGCTGGTTCGGATCGAGGGGATGAAGATTGCCGGGATGATGCCTGGGGCGGCCAAGGGAGCTGGAGCGGGAAGATAGGGCAGTGGTCGGTGGTCAGTGGCTAGTGGTCAGTTTTTCGGGGGCGGCTATGGCCGCTCCTTCTGTTTTGCTGGAACGCTATGTACCCGTTTGGTTACGAATCAGGGTCGATAACCGGTGGGACAGCGTGGTCATTTTGTGACTTCGATTCTTGCGGGATCTAGTCAAAGGCCCGGGTTTATCTCTCCATTTCTACTGTTTTGCTAATGGTGACGGCGAGATTGGTGGGTTGGGGAATGGGCCTTCGGTCTTTACTAGCGATACTTCTTCGAACAGGAGCGGCGGGACTATGCAGGAGACTACCGGGACGTCGGAGGACGCCGAGAGGCCGAGCGAGAACAGCGCTCCAATGCGGGGGATGAATTCGTCGGTGAGGACTACCGGGGTGTCTCCGACGGCGACTATGTCGCGGAAGGCGGCTGGGGTGAGATCGGCGATTTCGATGCCTTGCACCAGTTCTTCACGGCCGTCGGGATAGAGCTTGTACACTTCGGCCAGCGAGTTTCCTCCCTGGTTCTGGCGGGACATGCGCATGGCCATTTTCATAAAAGATGCGGCGGCGCCCCCGCCTACGTGGCGGACGATGATGCCGTATTCGAGGCCACGGTCTTTAGCGCGCTTGAGCAATTCCTGGTGGAGTTGGTCACGCGTGAGCGATTTTTCCGACGTGACGAAAAGATTGCTGGGAGCCGGGCCCCATCCGCGGCGGCTTCCAGTGCTTTGCGGGACGGCTTTGACCGGGACGCGCGTGGCCAGCAAAGTTTTCAGCGTGCCGTGCTCGACGATCTTGGTTTCGCGAGTCTTCACCGCGTCATCGTCGATTTTGTTGGTCCCCAGCAGCTTCGCTCCCTTGTAATCCGCGGCCAGCGGGTTGTCGGTAATACTCAGAAAATCGGGCAGGACGCGTCCGCCGATTTTGTCGACGAATGACCCGCCGCCCAGTTGCGACATCATTTGGTTGAAGAATGCTTCGAAGCGGGAGTCGTCGCTGAGCGGCGTGCGCACTGCCATCAATCCAGTGGCGAATTGCTGGGCGAAGATTTCGGCAGCGGCATCGTCTTCAAAAAGCACCGGGCCGTTGTAGCGGTCGATGGAAGAAGCGGCGCGCATTTTGAGAATGCGATCGGCCAGGGCACGAGTGCGGGCGACAAGAACGTCCTGCGAAGGGAGGTCGGCGGCGGTGCGTCCGTAGAGTTCGATGGAATCTCCGACTGGCGTGCCGTTGGACGCCTCGGTGCGGGCGCTGATTTCGAGTTTGAAGACGGGCTGGGCGCGAGTGAACGACGAGCCTTCGCTGTTGACGTAGCGCGTATAGAAGTTGCGGAATTCGAGATCGATGGACGAGGTGTAAATCTCAGGAGTGCTGCGGAAGACCGCGGAAATCGCGCGCGCCAGGGTTTTCAGTTGTTCGAGGTTGGCCGCGGTTTTTTCGGGCGAATCGATTTCGGTCATGACCGGCGCTTTGCTGAAGTCGGGAATGTCGTCGGTGTGATTGCGACTTTCGAGCGCCGCGCGTTTGGCGGAGAGATCTTCGAGAGCTTTCTTGTATTGCGTGTCCGTAGCGAGCCAGAAGGTGCTGCGAATCTGGCCATAGCTATCGTCGAGCGGAGCTTGGCGGATGCTGCTGAACATGCCCGCGCCGCCACCAGAAAAGCTGCGCAGAGAGACGTAGTTGCTGTTGTCCAGGGCGTAGTCGCCGACGCGGACTTCAACTCCGACCAGGCGCAGGCGTGTGGGTTGCTCTTCCGTGATGCTGCCGAGCGTGGCCGAGACGCTGGTGCGATTCATATCGTCCATGCGGTAGGCGATGAAATAGGGCTTGTCCATCTTCTGGAGCTGGATCTGTGAAAGCGAGCGCGCGAGTTCGTCTTTCATCGCGCGCATGGGGATGTCATCCTGCGCGCCGGCGGTGGAGGCGAGGGTGGCGATCGCTAGCAGGACTTGGACATGAATTCGAATCTGGCTTCGTAACATTTCAGCTCCAATCAAAAATCATCAGCGGAACAATAAGCTTTGCGATCTTCGCGGCCGTTCCTTTGCGAACTTTGCGGTTAAAAGCTTTTGACCGCAAAGGTCGCGAAGTAACGCCGCAAAGGTCGCAGAGAAGGCCAAACATCGTAAGACTCATTTCTGCGGAGGAGGCGGGAGAAGCGGGGCGCGCTCCTGCGACTTTTCTTTGCGTTGCACTTCGATCTGCGAAACCAGAATGCCGGGCGAGGACGCGGAGACCGGAACCCATCCGGATTCGGCGCCGCAGACTCCGTTGAAGACGGCGACCTGATCGTCGGAGGCGACGATTTTGCTGAAGGCGATCAGCGGAGTGCCGATGAGATCGACGCCGCGCACCAGTTCTTCCTTGCCGTCGGGATAGACGCGATAGACGACGGTCGGCCTGACGTTGAATGCGTTGGGCAGCGTGCGCTGGGTGAAGGTGAATCCGCCTTCGATGTCGTCGAAGAACAGCCCGTAGGGTTTGTTGGCGGATTTGATCTGCTCGATCAGCAGCTTCTTCAGTTCGGCGCGTGAGACTTGTTTGGAGGACTCGACGACCAGGTTCGACTGGCGCGCCACCACCTTGAAACCTTGCTGGCGGCGGCCGTGGCCGTTGGAGCGATCGAAACCCTCGATGGGCGCGCGCGACATCAGAAAATTCTTCAGGACTCCTTTGTCGACCACGGTTACGCGGCGGGCACGCACCCCTTCGTCATCGTAGGGATAGTAGCCGACGAGTTCAGTGGTTCCGAGCGCCTTCAAGGTTGGATCGGAGTAGACGGAGAGAAAATCCGGGAGCACGGACTGATTGACTTTTTTCTTGAAGGTCTGCGCTTCGTCTTCATTCTTCTGGCGCTGGCCTTCGATGCGGTGGCCGAAAATCTCGTGGAAGAAAACCGCGCTCGACCGTCCGGAGAGAATTGCCGGGCCGGTGTAAGGCTCGGCCAGCGGGGCTTTCACGAGCGCCAGCAGAGTTTCGATCATGCGGTTCACGTCGCTTTGAATCGCGCCATCGTCGGGCAGTCCGTTGGGACGAAACGACATGTAGGTCTGGTGCAGCGGGAGCTCCATGCCGTCGTCGGCCTTGGCGGTGGCGGAAATGATTACGCGATAAAACGGCGACGAGATCCGAATCTGGCTGCCGTCGCTGTTGACGTAGCGGCGGGTTTCGACTTCGGCGCTGATCTGGGCTTCGTTCTCGATGATCTCCTTGTGCTGCGCGAAGGGCGCGGTGAAACGGCGGAGTTTTTCCTCCCACGCTTTCGTGTCGAATGAGTACGGCGCGTTGGGCTCGGAGTAGACTTCTGGCCCTTCGTGGGAGAAATCTCCGGAGCGGTCTTCGGCTTCAACTTTGACCTGGACGTTGGCCTTTACCTTCTGCAGGCGTTGCACGGCGCTGCGATATTTGCGTTCGGTCTCGCGCCAGAGGGTGACGCGCAGCGCGTCGGGGTCATCTTCGAGTGGAACCTTCTGGCGATCCATTTGTTCGCTGAGATCGCCGTAGGGATCGGCATCGCGGATGGGATGAGTATTGTCGAGGGCGTAATCGCCGACGCGGAGATCGAGGTCGAGCAGGCGCGTCTTCTGATCGCTGCTGCCGGTCAGCGCACCGAACGAGGCTGACACGTTGATGGCGTGGTTGTCGGTGAGCTGGTAGGAGAGAAAATACGGGGGCGTCGCGGTCTTTTTGAAATTCTGGAAGGAGCGGGTGAGCTCCTGCTGCATGGCGTTGAGGACGGGATCGGTGGTCTGCTGGGCGGCTACGTGCAAGGCAGGGATGAGCAGGAGTGCAAAGACGCAAGGCTTACGAAAACGGATCACGGGACCTCGCTTCGAAGTGCAAATATTAGGGGCGTCGCTGGGGCCGACTTGCTGGGACAGGAAACTTTAATCGGTCGGTCGAGCTTAGGGAAGTGATTTCCGACACACCTTAGTTTAGAGACTTGGGAAGTCAACGGCCCCACCCTCTTTCGCAGAAAACGCGAAAGAAAAGGTGGGGCACCCGTATGCTCGAAAAATTAGGGGAGGTGCTTACCGGCGGGCCTTCCAGCCGGCTTCTGATCTTTGGGATAGACCACCAGGCAGCGGCGCATGCCTTCGCCTTCGCTTTCGGTGTGCAGGTCGGCTTCGTCGCGCAGGGCGAGGTGGACGATGCGGCGCTCGCGCGACGACATTGGGCTGAAAGTGTACGGGGCTCCGGTACGGCGCACTTTTTCGGCGGCGACTGCGGCGGCGGTGCGCAGCTCCTGAATGCGCAGCGAGCGATGATTCTGGCAGTCGAAGCAAATTTTCTCGTGCTCGCCGGAGGGCAGGCGCAGCATCTCAAGGCCGAGGAGTTCCAGGGCGCGGAGAAGTTCTCCGCCGCGATCGAGCAGCAGGGTCGAGTCGGGGCCGGCGAAATCGACGAGGATTTCGGGCTTCTCCCAGTCGCGGTTCTCGGGCAGCGGCGGATCGACGGTGATGCGCCATTTGAGGCGGAGCCCGCCGTGGGTGACGACGGTCTGCAGGAATTCGTTGATCTTCTTGGCGGCGGCGATTTTGTCGGGTATAGGCATGGGTTGAGCTCTCAGCTCTCAGCTATTAGCTCTTGGGGCTATGCAGTCTTGTCATCCTGAGCGCAGCGAAGGATCTGTGTACTCGCATGCAGCTCATACGCTGCCGACAGATTGCATAGGTCCTTCGCTTCGCTCAGGATGACAAGCTTCACCAAGAGCTAACGACCAAAAAGCTTATTTCTCTTTCTTCCGGGCGCGCTTGGCCATCATTTCGCGCATCTCCTGGCCGAGGCTGGTGCGGTTCATGACCGCTTGCTGCGCCATCGAAACTATGTTGACGACCGTGTAGTACAGGTTCAGACCCGCGGCCAGGCGGAAGAAGATGAAGCCCATCATCAGGGGCATCATCACGTTCATCATTTTTTGCTGCTGCGGATCCATGCCTGCCTGCGGCGTCATGCGCTGCGTGATCAGACTCGTGATTACCAGCATGGCCGGCAAGATAAATATTGGGTCAGCCGCCGAGAGATCGTGCACCCAGAGCCAGTGCGCGTGGCGCAGATCGATCACGTTGCCCAACATGCGGTAGTAAGCCCAAATAAAAGGCAACTGGATGAGCATAGGCAGGCATCCGCCGGCGGGGTTGACGCCTTCTTTCTTGTAGAGCGCGCCAATCTCCTCGTTCATCGCAGCCTTGCGCGGATCCCGCAGGCTGTACTTTTTGTACTTCTCCTGAATCGATTTGATCTGCGGCTGGACGCGTTGCATCTTCAGCATCGACTTCATCTGCGTGATGCGCAGCGGCAACAGCGCGGCGGTGATGATCAACGTCTGGACGACGATCGCCCATCCCCAGTTCGGGACCATGTAATGGTAGGTCCAGCGCAGCCAGAGGAAGAGCACTTTGGCGATTACGCCAAAGAAACCGAAGTCGACCAGGCCGTTGAGATCGTTGTCGGAGACCCCGGGCACGGGAATTTTTTGCAGTACGGTCAACTCTTTGGGGCCGACGAAAATGCGCTCAAGCGTCGGACCGTACAGATTGCCGACGCCGGCGCCCAGCACGTTGACGTCGGTCACTTCTTTGGCGTCAGGTTTCTGAGGATCCCTCGCCACCGACATGGAATTGTTCAACGTGACCATGGTCGCGGCGGCGGGATCGTTGGGGATGAAAACGGCGGCGAAATATTGGTCCGTAGGACCAGCCCAGTGGAAGGGGCCGGGGACGGTGCCGCCACCGATGACCTGCGTGCATTTCGAGAACAGCGAAAATCCGCAGCGGGGAGGGACGCGCTCAACCTTTTGTGCGTACTGATAGTCGACGAAGGAGGCGGCGTAAAACGCGGGCGTCATCTGGTCGCCAAATCCGGCGGGCCAGGCGGGGAATGCGGCTACGGGCGCGCCTTTCGAGGTCACCGAGGTCTCGACGCTTACGACATAGCTTTCGTCGAAGCGGAAGGTTTTGTGGACCGCGACGTCTTGATCGGCGTATTCGAAGGTGATGGTGGCCGGAGTGGTTTGCGAGCCTTCCTTGGACGCGACGTACAGAGCAGAGCTGAGTTTGTTGCGCAGCGTTTCGTCGTAGGTCCACAGCGAGAGCGGGTATCCGAACTTGGGCGCGGCGGTCGGGTTGACCAGATCGAGCGGGCCGGTCTGAGCGTCGTTTTTGAATTTCTTCAGTATCCAGGATCTAACCTGCGCGCCCTTGTTGGTGAAGGTGATGCGGTAGAGATCGTTCTCGATGACGGTTTCGGTCTCGCTCGAAGCTTGCTTGGTGACTCCAAGGGGCGGAGTTGGGACGGCCGCAGCGGGTACGGCAGCAGTGGCCGGCGCAGATTGCGTCTGGCTCGATTGCGTCTGCTGCTGCGGTGGCGTCGGCTGCGGGAAATATTTCTTGTAGAGCGGCTGCAAGACCAGCATGAGGGCGAACGTCGCCAGAAAAATGACGAGCAGGCGGCGCTCACTGCCGGGTTCTTGCTGAGGATTTTGATATTCGGCCAAAGTTGATTTTTTTCCTTACTTCGAAAGCGCTGTCGGTCGTCTGCCTTCGGTCTTCAATGGTTGTGCTTCACTACCGGGTCGTAGCCTCCGTGGACGAAGGGGTGGCAGCGCAGAACCCGCAAAGCGGCCATCCAGCTTCCGCGCAAGACTCCGTAGCGTTCGACCGCTTCCATCGCGTACTCCGAACAAGTCGGAACATAGCGGCAGGCGGGCGGCAACATTGGCGAGATGGCCCACTTGTAGCCCCTCAGCATTTGCCGCACGACGAGTTTGGCGATCTCACGCATGGGACTTAGGCTTCCTGCTTCTTGCGGCCGGACTTCTCTTCCACCGGCGACTTGTCGGTCGATTTCGTCTTCAACTTCGTCTCAATTGTTTCAAAGGCGCGCCGGACTTCGTCCACGATCTTGACGAAGTCGGTTTTCAACAGCACCTTCTTCGGGTTGATGACCACGTCGGCATTCGCGCCATGCAGCGGACGGCAATGCCGCACCGCCTCGCGCAGACGCCGCTTCATGCGGTTCCGGTCAACGGCACCGCCGAGCGCGCGACCGACGGTGAAGCCGATGCGCAAGCCGGACGTTCCTGCGAGCGCGACCTTGTCCGTTGCATCCGGTCCCGGCGAATTCTGCCGCTGTAAATAGAATACGGTCATCGAGGGCGAAAAGTGCCGCCGCCCGAGCTTGTACACGCGGTCGAAGTCGGCGTGGCGCAAGAGCCGGGCACTGCGCGGAAAGTTGGCTCCCGCTGAGGTCCGCGTCATCGTTGCTCCCCGGCGCACAAATGCTGCGCTCGGCTCGAATTCCAGATCTTTTGTGTAACTCCGGGTATCGCGGGCGGACGCGCCCGCGCCACAAGGAACTACTCACGGAAACCAGGTTTTACCGAGACCCGCTTGCGCCCCTTGGCGCGGCGGCGTGACAGAACCTTCTGGCCGCCCTGGGTCTTCATGCGCGTGCGAAATCCGTGCTTCTTGCTTCGCTTGCGCCGATTGGGTTGGAATGTACGCTTGGGCATGAAAAGTAGCTGCTCCTGATTGATTCGACGGTGTTAGGGCAAACTGAAAGTATAAATCAGGGCGTGCTTATGCGCCAATGGCGGAATGAGGGTTGCTAGGCGGCCGTGGAAAGAGCGGCGCCCGAGCGCCGCGTTGTAGGGCCCCCCCTAACAAGAGGGCTTTCAGCCCTGGTGGTGGGTAACCGAACACGGTCCTGAGGCCAGTTCGTCTTCTTCCTCTTTAAGGCGACCCCTTGAAGGGCCGCTCTTCCCACGGGGCATCGGCAGCAAAACTCATCGAAGATGCCGCTCGTGATGGACAGGCCGTCGAGCTTCGATCGACCAGACCGCCGAGGCGGCTGTCCCCACAAGCGTGCGCGGCGCGGACGGTCCATCGCTGCCATCCCACAACACCAAACGTATTTTGGGAATCACGCGCGGACCATGTTGCACTGCGAGCGCGGCAGTTACCATCGCGGCACTTGACACCGTGATGCATTCAAGCGCTGAATAGGAACTCACGGAAAAATTTCATCTGAAGATTTCCACATTACAAAAAATTTTGTGCTAGTATGCCGGACTGGTTCAGCTTTCGGATTTCATTTTTTGTTTTGCAAAAAGCTCAGCAGATGGCGCTTTCCGCAGTAAAATAAACGGTTCCAGCTACTCATAACGGGCATTCTAGAAGTAGCGCCCTCAAACCAGCCGCCGGGGCGCTGCGCGGTGAAATATTTCATATATGTCAGCTTCCAGTACACTCTCCCCGAATCCGTGGGCGCGCATTCTCGATGCGCTGGAAAAGAAAATTAATCGGCATTCGTACGACACATGGCTCAAGCCGACTCGTTACAGCCATTCGAGCGGAGGCGTGCTGTTCGTTCGCGTTCCGACGGTCGAGTTCCGTCACGCGGGCGACAAGTACGCCGACCTGATCCAGGAAGCGATTGACAATCTGGGCCTGGGATTCAACGACGTCAAGTTCGTGACGCCCGAGGACGATCCGGCGGCCACGCCGGTTCGCCACGATGGCGGGCTTTCCGCGGCAACGGTTGCGGGGCCTTCGCAGTCGCGCTTCGACTGGGATGGAGCAGCGCAGCTCAATCCGCGCTACACCTTCGACGCCTTCGTCATCGGCAGCGGAAATCAGTTCGCGCATGCGGCATGCCAGGCGGTGGCCGAGCGTCCGTCGAAGGCCTACAACCCGCTGTTCCTGTATGGCGGCGTGGGCATGGGCAAGACGCACCTGATGCAGGCCATCGGGCACGAGGTCAAGCGGCGGCTGCCGCATGCGGCCATCTGCTACGTATCCAGCGAGAAGTTCACCAACGACATGATCAACTCGCTGCGCTACGAAAAGATGACCAGCTTCCGCGACAAGTTCCGCAATGTCGACGTGCTGCTGATTGACGACATTCAGTTCCTGACCGGCAAGGAACGCACGCAGGAGGAATTCTTCCACACCTTCAACGCGCTGCATGAGTCGATGAAGCAGATCGTGATCGCCAGCGACCGTTCGCCGAAAGAACTGGCCGAGATCGAGGACCGGCTGCGCAGCCGGTTTGAGTGGGGATTGATTGCCGACATTCAGCCGCCGGATCTGGAGACCAAGGTCGCGATCCTGCAGAAGAAGGCCGAGCAGGAGAAAGTCACCCTGCCGACCGACGTTGCTCTGTACGTTGCGTCAAACATTCGGTCGAACGTGCGGGAATTGGAAGGAGCGCTGATTCGCCTGGTGGCGCATTCGTCGCTGATTGGGGCGGAGATCACGCTGCCTTACGCGCAGCAGGTGCTGAAGAACTTCATCGACTCGCAGGCTCGCAAGGTCACCATCGAATCGATTCAGAAAATGGTCGCCGAGCAGTTCGGCCTGCGGTTGGTGGAAATCAAGGCCAAGAATAATTCGCGGGCGATCGTGTATCCGCGGCAGATTGCCATGTATCTGGCGAAGCACTTGACCGAGGCGTCACTGCCCGAGATCGGACGTCAATTCGGCGGCAAGCATCACACAACTGTGCTGCACTCGGTGGAGAAAATCGAGGAGCTTCGCAAGAACGATAAGGATTTGAACAGGCTGGTGAATAAACTGACCGAACAATTAGGTGGATGAATCGCGAGGTTTGCGAAGTTTTGCACGGAACGTCCGAGTCTTCCTGCAACGTGGCTGTGAATGAGATGTGGAAGCTGTGGAAGGCTTCGGCGCAATCCAAGTTCGGTCAAAGTTACAGTAGGGCGTCAGAAGAGTTCGGGACCAATTTCTCACATCAACGGTCTGGTTTGAAATGGGTGAGAATAAGCGAGTTGGTTGAGTTTTCCACTTCTGCGAAGCGCCTACT
>Ga0075029_100000877_pt1 | contig 17266 bp, 12 predicted proteins | sample LitLauG_LLR_2013_FD_71391 | JGI IMG/M metagenome (GOLD analysis project Ga0075029, IMG submission 71391) | Freshwater sediment microbial communities from North America - Little Laurel Run_MetaG_LLR_2013 | ecosystem: Environmental > Aquatic > Freshwater > Creek > Sediment | place: USA...
TGCATTTGCCGGCAGCATCGGTGCTGCAAGCGAGTACATAGGTCCTTCGCTTCGCTCAGGATGACAGTACTTCTTGCGCTACGTCCTTGCCGTCTCCACCGTCCCCGGCTCATACGGGCAAAACGGGTCTGTGCCCAGCAAGTCACCGGTATGCGCATAGGCGCGGGCACGCGATCCGCCGCAGATGTGGCTGTACTCGCAGACGCCACATTTGCCATGGAACATTTCCGGCGAATGCAGCGCGCGGAAAATTTCCGACTCGCGATAAATCTCGACCAGCGAGTTGCTGCGCACGTTGCCGCAAGGGAACGGCAGGAATCCCGAGGGATACACCTCTCCGAGATTTGACACGAACACAATGCCGTGGCCGTCGCGGATTTGGAATCCTTTGTAGACCGAGGTGGTCTTCATCTCCGGCGTAGCCATGCCCGCTGCCCGCATGGCCTCAATCGCGATGCGGCGATACGACGGCGCCTCCGTCGTTTTAATCGCAAACGGCGCGCGCGGAGAAAGGTTGAACACCCACTTCATAATGTCCTCGCCTTCCTCCGGTGACACTTCATTCAACGCCTTGCCGCGGCCCACCGAGATCAGGAAGAACAAACTCCAGCGCATGACCGGAAAGCTGGTGCGCAGCAGTTCATAAATCGCCGGCAGATCGTCGGCGGTTTCTTCGGCCACCAGCGTGTTGACCTGGATCGGAAGGCCCAGCCGTCCGCACTGCCGCGCCGCCTCCATGGTGCGCTCGAAGGTTCCAGGCACAGCGCGGATGTTGTCATGTTTCTCCGCGTTGGAACCGTCGAGGCTCAGTCCCAGGCTCTGAATTCCGTGCTCCCTCAAACTTGTAATCGCTTCGTTGGTCAGCTCCGGCGTCGCGCTCGGCGTGATCGACACTTCCAGACCCAGGCCGTTGGCATAGTCGATCAGCGAATAAATGTCCTTGCGGCTCAGTGGATCGCCGCCGGTGAGGATCAGGTGCGGCAGGGGATCGCCGAAGTCGACCAGTTGCTGCAGGAATTTTTTGCTCTGCTCGGTCGTGAGTTCGAGCGGGTTCGCGTTCGGCATGGCCTCGGCGCGGCAGTGTTTGCAGGCCAGGCCGCAAGCCTGGGTCATCTCCCAGTAGACCAGCATGGGATTTCTGGAAAAGTCATGAGCCTTGTGGCCCATGTTTGGAGTAGTGCCCGCGACGACCATAACGTTTCCCCTTCCGGCGAAAGCCTATAAAAGAACACCCCACAAGCAAACTCAGGTTACTTTTGGCCTTCGGAAAAGGCTGTGATTTCAATCACACTGGGGGGTGACCGATTTCGCAAATAGTCGCGTTTTTCGGCCTCCCGTGGCTTTCCTGCGGGCTGAAACACAGGGTTTGCGAGGCACCAGCGTCCATGAGGGACGAGCAGGCTATAATTACTCGGCTTTCATGGCTCTCGCCGCAGGTACGAAACTCGGTCCATATGAAATTCAGTCGCCGCTGGGTGCAGGCGGAATGGGCGAGGTGTATCGCGCCCGCGACACGCGCTTAAACCGTGATGTTGCCATCAAGATTCTCCCTGCATGCTTCTCTGCGGATCCCGAGCGCTTGCAGCGCTTTGCCCAGGAATCTCGCGCGGCTGCCGCGCTGAACCATCCCAACATTCTTTCCATTTACGACATTGGTGAGGATCGTGGCGCGCCCTACGTAGTTTCCGAACTGCTGGAGGGAGAGACGTTGCGAGACCGCCTGCGTAACGGCGCCCTGGCATCTCGGAAGGTGATTGATCACGCCCAGCAGATCGCCCGCGGCCTCGCCGCGGCGCACGAAAAAGGAATTGTTCACCGCGACCTGAAACCGGAGAATCTCTTCATCACCAATGATGGGCGAGTGAAAATCCTCGATTTCGGGCTTGCCAAGTTCACTCATCCAGAAGCCAATCTTTCTGACGACGCACCCACCGTGCAGATCGCCACGCAGGTGGGAACAATCCTGGGCACGGCGGGGTACATGTCACCCGAACAGGTGCGGGGCAAGGCCACCGATCCGCGCTCCGATATTTTTTCCTTCGGCGCCATCCTTTACGAAATGCTCTCCGGCAAGCGCGCCTTCCACGGCGACTCCGCCGCCGAGACCATGAGCGCGATCCTGAAAGAAGAGCCGCCCGATGCCAGCGAGACCCAGAGCAACATTTCGCCGGCGCTCGACCGCATCGTACGGCATTGCCTGGAGAAAAATCCGGCGGAGCGCTTTCAGTCGGCGCGCGATGTGGCCTTCAATCTGGAAGCGCTCACCGATGTTTCAAACTTCAGCCGGGGCGGCGCGAAGGCGCTGCCGGCGGAGATGACGCCGCGCCGCTGGATGGTGCCTTTGCTTGGGGCACTGTTGGTGCTGGCGTTGTGCGCAGTCTTCTATCAAATCAAGCGCGGCAAAGCGGCGTCCAACCCTACTTTCCACGAGATCACCTTCCGCAACGGCACCATCTGGGACGCCCGTTTCGCGCCCGACGGGCAGACCATTATTTATGGCGCTGCTTGGGAGGGCCAGCCGCAGGAGCTTTTCAGTTCTCGCTCGGACAGCTCCGACTCGCGCAGCATCGGCCTGCCGCCCGGGCAGATACTTGCCATCTCCTCGAAAGAGGAAATGGCCATCTGCCTCCACCCGACGCCCTACCTCGAGTTCATCCAGGCAGGCACGCTGGCGCGGGTTCCGCTGGCGGGCGGCGCGCCGCGCGAAGTCGCCGAGAATGTCGCTTGGGCTGACTGGGGGCCCGACGGCGAATCCCTCGCCATCATTCGCCGCGGCCAAAGCGACCTCAATTACGTTTCCTCCCTGGAATATCCCGTCGGCAACCTGATCTATCGACCCAATGGATGGGTCAGTCATGTCCGGTTCTCGCCCTCCGGGGAGTTCCTCGCCGTCGCCGACCACATCCCGCTCGGCGATGACGGCCGAGTCGTCATTCTGGATACTCACGGTAACCGCAAGGCCAGTTCGTCGTTCTACACGAGCGTCGAGGGTGTGGCTTGGAGTCCCAACGGAAAAGAAGTTTGGTTCTCGGCTATACCGGAGGGTTCGGCGCGATCCCTTTATGCCATGGACTTTTCCGGCAGGGAGCGTCTGGTCTATCGCGCACCCGGCGGCCTGACGCTCCACGACATCAACCGCAATGGCAGAGTTCTGCTCACCGCCGACAAAATTCGCCTCGGCATCTTTGCCCTTGCCCCTGGCGAGACCCATGAGCGCAGCTTATCGTGGTTTGACTGGTCCTTCGCCGCCGACATGTCGCCCGACGGGAAGACGATCCTCTTCAGCGAGACCGGCGAAGCCGTAGGCACCAACCTCAGCATCTATCTGCGCAAGACCGATGGCTCGTCCGCCGTGCGCCTGGGTGCTGGCCGCACGGGTGCACTGTCGCCCGATGGTAAATGGGTAGGGTCTCTTGTCGGCCAGCCCGCAAGAATCATGCTGCTGCCCACCGGCGTCGGCGAGGTGCGCCAACTGACTGACGACAAGGTCGATCATTTCGGTCTGTCGTGGCTTCCCGACAGCAAGTCCATCATTTATGGCGCTGCCGAGCCCGGCCACGGCCGCCGCAGTTACGTGATGGATCTGCAGACCGGCGCCTCCCGCCCCATCACTCGCGAGGACGTGGTCGGCTTCATGGTCATGCCTGACGGCAAATATCTGGTTGCGGTCGATCCGCAGCGCCAGCGCTGGCTCTACCCCATTGGCGGCGGCGAACCGCAGAAGTTCAGCCCCAACGTGGATTTCGAGGAGGGTCTCCGCCACATCATGCCTGACGGCAAGTCCGGGCTGTTCTCCACAAGAACTGTCCCCTTGAAGGTCACGCGCGTGGACTTTGCCACCGGCCGCCGCGAGCTCTGGAAGGAAATCACGCCGCCCGACCCCGCCGGCGTGCAAAGCATTCCCAACATCGTTTTCAGCGCCGACGGCAAGTCCTACGCTTACTCCGTCAGCCGCATCATCTCCGACCTCTACGTGGTCGATGGCCTCAAGTAAGTGGGGCTTTATTCTCGTAAACGCAAGACAAAAGGCCCGGGTCGGGGGGTGAGCACCGAGACCCGGGCCGGCTGTTCCTCTACGGCGTGAGGGGGGATACCGGCATGCCGGCTCGCAGCCCGAGCCTGCCGGTGAGCGGATCACTCACCCTCACGTGTGTGCCGCGCCTGCCTCTGCCAGCAGCGCGCGTTCGCCTGGGAACAGCGATAACGAACCTTGAACGATTTACTTCTTCTGTGCGTCGCGCAGGTACGAGACCACCATCTTGATCTGGTCCGGCGTCAGTCCTTTGTTGGCGAACGCATGCGTCGCCTTCTTGTCCTTGCCGCCATTGGCGATCACGTCGGTCAACTCTGCATCAGACAACTTCTTCGCGTCATCGGAAACCAGGCTGGGTAGTTTAGCCGCCGGCTTTCCCGCCAGGTCAGCGCCGTGGCAAGCCGCGCACTTCGTTTTATAAATCGCCGCGCCGTCATCAGCAGCCCACGACAGATTCGGCCAGATGAGGAATAGCGCCAGCGCGATCATTGCGATAAGAATTGCGAGCTTCATCATCTTCATGATTGCTTTTCCCTTTCAGAACCTAAGTTTCGGTTCGACTGCGCTGAAGCAAAATGTCGCAGGCGTACTCCGAAACGGAATGAGAATGTACGAATCGTGTTGCAGTTTCTATCAGTGGCCGAACCCAGGCAGTGATTGCGGTCACTGAGTTTCGTGATTGGGCTCCCGCCCGCAACCACTTCAAAAAGCGGCAGATCGCGCCAAAAGACTCGCGCCCCGCGCCATATCCCGCAGCCCCTCCAGCCCGCGCCCAAACGGGTTGATCGCAAGCATCTGAAAACGTGACAGTTCACCTCTTGCCGCCGCGACGGATTTTGGCAAGGCGCTTGCCCTTCCCATTCTGCAGCTTGCGCCCGAGGTGTCATTGTGGAACCTACGCTGATGGTCATTGGGTTGAACCACTGCACAGCTCCCCTGGCAGTGCGCGAGCGGTTTTGGATTGGCGATAACCGGCGTTACGAAGTTCTGCGCAAGTTGCAAAGCGCAGAAGGCATCGACGAAGTTATCCTGCTATCCACCTCCTGCCGCACGGAATTCTGGCTCTGGGCCGTCGAGCCCACTCTGGCCGCCAATTCGCTCCTGCAATTCCTAAGCGCCGAACACGGAGTCAAACTGACCGAGTGGGAGCACTTTTACCGCCTGCTCGATGAGGCCGCTCTGGCGCACATCTTCCGCGTGACCTCCGGCCTGGATTCGCTCGTTGTAGGCACAGCCCACATTACCTCCAGGGTCAAAGCCGCATGGGAGCAGGCGCAGACCATGGGCGTCGCCGGTCGCTTCCTGAGCAAAGTAGTCGAGCGCGCGCTCAGCGTTTGCCAGCGCGTCCATCAAGAGACTGCTCTGGGCGAGATCAGCGAATCGATTCCATCCCTGGCCCTCGACCTCGCCCGCCAGATTTTCGGATCCCTCCACGGGCGCAAAGTGCTGGTGCTGGGCACAGGAATTACCAGCGACCTTACCCCGGCCTGCATGGCAGATCACGCCATCGGTTCGGTAGTGGTGATCGATCAGTCCGACGCCCGCGCGAAAGAGCTGGCCGCGAAGCTGGGAGGCACCTCCGCATCGCTCGGCGATCGCTGGAATTGCATGCTTCGCGCCGACATTGTGATCAGCGCCACTGGATGCCCCCACGTCGTGCTCACCCGCGAAGAGGCCGAGCGTATCGCCGCCGAACGCAATCGCGTCGCGCTCATGATCGTGGACATCGGCATGCCCCGCGACGTCGACCCCGAAGTTCGGAAAGTCGACGGCATCCTGCTCTACGACTTGGATGGTCTGGAGCGCGCCACAAAGAGAGAGCCAACCCAGCACGCAGCCGCGATTGCGGATGCGGAAAAGATCATCGCCGCGGAGGCTCAAGCGCTCCGCAGCCAGCTACTGGCCGAGCGCGACGTGCCTACAAGCGTGGCTCTGCGCGCTCGCCTCGAAGAACTTTGCCGGCAGGAACTGGAGTCCTTTATCGCAGAACGCGGACCTTTCACCCGGGAGCAGGATCAGTCGCTGCACGCAATCACATCTCAGGTCATACAGAAGATTGCCAACTCCCTGGCCCGCGAACTCAAGGAATTTCCAGAGAAGGCGGAACAAGAACGGATGACAGCAGCCGTCACCCGCCTGTTCCACCTGGACGCGCCGCAAGCGGCGTCTGCCGGCGCCAAATCGCATAAAGGAAAGGGCGAGCGCGGTAAGCAGCGGGCAATCGCCATATAACGCTCCTGAATCAGACCATTAGGCGCCTCTCATAACTCTTCTTACTGAGCGCCACAGGGCTTCCGCAAGGGAGCCCTTCTTCCTTTTCAGACGCTCTAACTTAAGGGAGGAGACTTTCATCCGCCCGCTCCGCGCATTTTTTGACATTTCTCATTGAAGTTGCCGCTCCTCGTGCCGAGAGAGTCTCCTATGGAATCCCTCACAGCAGCCACCTCGGGCCGGAGACGCAGCGACCGCGTGTCGATTGCCTTCCCCCTCGAAATTGCCGGAATCGACTCGACGGGTCAACGTTTCTCCGAGAAAACCCGAACCACCACCGTCAGCCGCTATGGCTGCTGTGTCGCGCTGCCGCGTTTGCTGCGCTACGACCAGAGGGTTCTTCTGCGCCGCATGGGAGCGGACGAGAGTGCCGTTGGCCGGGTCGTCGCTCCCATGGGGGCGCACGCTGACGGACACCTTTACGGAATCGAGACCCTGAACCCCTGCGAGGCCTTGTGGGGAATCCGTTTCTCCTCGTCGTTTTATGAAAAGCTGCTCGACACCATGCACGAGGGTGTCTACTTCGTGAACCAGGAACGCAAGATCACCTTTTGGAACGAGAGCGCGGCGCGTATATCCGGTCACTCCGCGCGCGAAGCTATCGGCACGCGTTGCTTCGATAATCTTCTCGGGCATGTCGACGAAGCCGGTGCGCCCCTTTGCGCCAAAGGATGCCCGCTCAGTCAGGTGATGTTCGACGGCCAGCCCCGCCAGATGGAGATCTACTTACACCACAAGGAGGGCCACCGGGTTCCGGTCTCGGTGCGTGCCCTGCCGCTGCGCAACAGCGAGGGCAAAATCGTGGGAGCGGTCGAGGTCTTCAGCAACTCCACCGTGCGCAAAAACACTGAGAAGCGGGTGCGGGAGCTCGAGCACCTCGCCTTTCGTGACGCTCTCACCGGGCTGCCCAGCCGCCGCTTCCTTGAAATGAAACTCGAACAGTCGCTGCAGGAGCATCGCCGCTTCGCGCGGGTATGCGGTCTTCTGATGTTCGACCTCGACGGCTTCAAGCGCATCAACGACACTCACGGTCACGAACTCGGGGATACGATCCTGAAAGCGGTTGCTCATTCCTTGATGGAGGGCTTGAGGCCGGTGGATATCGTCGGACGCTGGGGAGGGGAAGAGTTTCTCGTCCTGATGCCCGATCTGAATGCCACCGAACTGGGCGACCTCTCCGAGCGCTGCCGCGTCCTGATCGCGCACTCCTCGGTCGCCGCCGGCTCGTCCCAGGTTGCGGTCACGGCCTCCATCGGCGCCACCGTGCTGGATCATTCCGACACGCCGGAGACGGCGCTTCGCCGCGTGGACGAATTGATGTACCAGAGCAAGCACTCCGGCGGAGACCGCACCACGGCCGGATGAGCGGAAGCAAAACTCACATCCCGGCGCTACTGATAGATCCTCATCCCCCGCGCCGCCGGGCTTTCGCAAGGAAGCTCAATTCGTTTTCCCTTACAATTCTCGACAAAATTAGAAGTTACTTGACCGTGACCCGAGTATGATTTTGTCGGGAACCTCATCGAGGTTCCTGATGGAAGATCGGCGAGCTGAAGTCTGGGGGAGCCCGCTGGCGCCACGTTTATAGTTCACGGTTTTTCGGCGTGCCGCCACCGCGCGCACGCTCGGAGGAGTCTATGAAACTGTCCCCTTCGTCTCCCCTTCCCCATTCAACCTCGTCATTGATTCTCACGCTTGCAGTAACCCTCATTGTCATGACAGGCTGCGGTTCCGGAGGTTCGTCTTCCGGCAGCGGGCAGCATCTCAGTGGCAACACCAATGTCACGCTGATGCTGTCGAGCACAGCGAACGACGAGTTGCAGGCATTTTTTGTTGGCTTATCGAGCATCACCCTGACCAGCCAGTCGGGCAAAACCGTCACTCTATTTTCTGCTCCGCCGGGAACCGAGGAATGGGCGGAATTCATTCACGTGAACGGAGGCGCCGAGCCGTTTGTAACCGTGAGCGCTCCGCAGGACATTTACACCGCGGCAACGGTCGCGATCGACCAGTCCGGTTTTACTTGTGTCACCCTCACCCCCGCAGGTGGTCTCGACACCAGCAGCTTTGCTTATGGAACGAACGCGAACAATGCTCCACCCACCACTGTGACCGTCAACATGTCTTCGCCCATCACGATCACAGGAGAGAGCATGGGACTGATGCTCGACCTGCAGGTTGCGCAGTCGGCGACGTATTCCAGTTGTTATTCGACGGGACTCCAGCAATGGTCGATCAGTCCGGTATTTAATCTGACGCCCGTCACATTTTCAGGGCAACCGACAAATGCGAAGAACGGTAAAGTATCGCAAGTCGACGGCCAGATCACCGCGGTCGGCAGCAACGGCGGCAGCTTCACCCTGACTCTGCCCGAAAGCTCGCGAACCCTCTCCATCACGGCAGGTTCCACCACAACCTATCAGGGCGTTGCCGGCTTCTCTGCTCTTGGGGTGGGGACGTTCGTCGACCTGGACGGAGCGATTCAGCCGGATGGATCTCTGACCGCAACAAGGATCGCAGTGGACGACCCGTCCGCAGTTGACGTTCAGATTGGCCCGGCGCTCATCGTTGGAGGAGACCCAGTGAATGCCGGGACCAGTGATTGGGCCTTCAATCGCCTATCACAGGGGCAGGACACAATCCCGAACAACTGGCCATACAACGTCACCGCGGCTGTTTTCCAAGTATCAGGTCAGTTCGACAACCTGGAGACCCTGCCATTCGCTGCCAGCGTCGGCGTGGCGAATATCGTGGCTGGGCAAAACTTCTACGTTTCGACGCAGAAGTTCTTGTCTCCCAACGATCCCTACACACCGGCAAGCACCGTCACTCTGAGGCCGCAGACCATCAACGCAACTGTCGCCGCGTCGTCGCAGATCGGCAGCTTTACCGACTATACGGTCACGCTAGCTCCTTACGACTTGTTCCCAACCCTGGCGGTGCAGCAAGGACAGACGACGCTGCTGACCAATCCCAGCCAGGTCGAAATCTACGTCGACAGCAACACGCAGTTGCTCAACATACAAGCGCTGGCGCCGGGCAGCACGCTGCGCTTCTATGGCCTCGTCTTCAATGACAACGGCACCCTGCGAATGGACTGCGCGCAAGTGAATGACGGGGTGACGCAAATGTCGCAATCGACCGCGGCCCGTTTACCGGCCGGCCTGGTCCAGAAGTCGGTGCACACTGAACCCGATGGGATGCAGCGAACGATCACTGCGCTTACGCGACAGTAGGGGAATCAGGCGGAGGAATTTTCCGAAGGCACCGAATCCGCAGCCTCTTCATCGCCTGCGGGGACCAGTTCGAATTTCTTTAGCTTATAGCGAAGCGCATCGCGGCTGATATCGAGCAGCCGCGCGGCGTGGGTCTGATTGCCGTTGGCCTGGCGCATAGCCAGTTCGACCATTGCGCGTTCCACCTCTTCGAGCGACGTACCTTCTTCTGGAATGTACAGCCGCGGCAGCACCCGGCCATTGGCCAGCTGCTTGCCGCCATCTCCTGACGAACTGCTGTGCTGGAAGGCGGTCAGCCCGCTGCGCGCGGCTTCTCCGACGGCGAATGGCATGTAGGCCGGACGCAGAATGAATTCGTCTTCCAGAATCATCGCGCGCTCAATCGAATTTTTCAGCTCGCGGACATTGCCCGGCCAGTTGTGGGCCAGCAGCAAACGCCGCGTTTCGGGGCTGATTCCGCGAATCGCCTTCTTAAACTTTCGGTTATACCAATCGATGAAGAAGTCGACCAGCGGCAGAATATCTTCCGGCCGCTCGCGCAGCGGCGGAATGAAAATCGCAATGATCGCCAGGCGATAATAGAGGTCCTGCCGGAATTGGCCTTCGCGCACGGCTTTTTCCAGGTCGCGATTCGAAGCCGCCACGACACGTACGTCTACTTGCAAATCGCGCACTCCGCCCACGCGCCGGATGACCTGGTCCTCGAGCACGCGCAGCAGCTTCGCTTGCAACAAGGGAGACAGTTCGCCAATCTCATCCAAAAACAGCGTGCCCCCATGCGCGGTCTCAAACAGCCCCTTCTTCATGGCCTTGGCGTCGGTGAAGGCGCCCCTCTCGTGGCCGAAGAGTTCGGCCTCCATCAACGTCTCCGGAATCGCCGAGCAGTTGATCGCTACAAACGGCCCATTCTCCCGCGAGCTTTCGTAGTGAATCGTCTTGGCGACCAGATCCTTGCCCGTGCCACTCTCGCCCTGAATCAGAATCGTCGTCGCCTCGCTCGCCGCAACTTTTTGCACGAAGCTCATCAGCTCCGCCATCTTCGACGAAACCGCGACCACATCGTGATAGCCGGTATGCCGCCGCACCTCGCCGCGCAGCGATTGCACCTCGCTGCGCAAGCGGCTGGCTTCCAGAGCGTTCTGAATGGTGACGTGGAGTTCTTCGAAATCCAGCGGCTTGCCCACAAAGTCATACGCTCCCAGCTTCAGCGCGTTCTTGATATCGTCCAGCTGCGGGTCGGCCGTGATCATGATGACCGCCGGCGCGTCAGGACTTTTCTTCAGCTGTTCGAGAACCTGAATGCCATTCAGGTCCGGCAGGCGCACATCGAGCAGAACCAGGTCCGGCGATTCGTGTTGCGCCATGCGCAGGCCGGGATCTCCGGCCGGAGCCTCCGACACGTGATAGCCCCACTCTTCGCACTTCTGGCGGAGCGACCAGCGCACCAGGCGCTCGTCGTCCACAATCAGGATTTTTTCCGCAGGCATCCAGCATTAGCTTACTACGGACGGGAAGGATTGTGGCCGTGGACGGGAAACGTCTCGGTTCGCTTCACCGCAACCAGTTCTCGTGACGCATGCCCTCGACGCGCCCGAACTCGGCTTCATTGTCGGTGACAACCGTATGACCAAGCGCCAGGGCTTGAGACGCAATGAGCAAGTCATTGCCGCCAATCGGTCTCCCCGCTTTCTCAAGGCGCGCCCGAATCATGCTGTATGTTCGGTCGGCGGGTGATTCGAAAGCCAAAACTTCAAGGGCGCCCAGCACCGCCTCGAGTTGTGCCGTGAGTCGCGGCGAGCCCTTCGTTGCAGCCCCAAAACGCAACTCTGCGGCGACAATGATGCTCGTGCAAACCTTGTCTTCGCCAACCTTGCGGATATGCTGAAAGACCCTCCCGTGTGGATTGTGAAGGAGGTCGGAAATAATATTTGTGTCGAGCAGATAGCGCATTAAAGGTCAATTGGTTCGGCGGGCGAATCAGGGATGGGCGGGAAATCTTCATTCAACGGCTTAAGCGATTTCAGTACGGCGAGCAGTGACTTTGGTGGGGCAGCCTCGATGACAAGCCTCTTTCCCTCTTTCCTCATGATGGCGTCCTCGCCAGGGAACTCAAACTCGCGGGGAATGCGCACAGCTCGATTGCGGCCATTCTTGAATATCTTCACGTGACGTTCGGAATTTGTCTTTGCCATGACCTATGCCATAGCATATGCCAACACTGGCTTTTTGTCCAGCCGGAACGGGTGGTGTCTTAACTAAGACAGCACCCGAATCTTAAGAGACCGAATCCGGGGCAGTCGGCCTTTGCAGTGGCAGAACGACGGTAAACGTCGTCCCATTGCCTACTGCGCTGGTGACGTCGATCCGGCCGTGGTGGTTCTCGATGATACGTCGCGCCAGCGAAAGCCCCAACCCAGTGCCGTCGCCTTTCGTGGTGTAGAACGGCCGGAAGATGTTAGGAAGGTGGTCGGCTGCAATGCCGCGGCCGTTGTCGGCAACTTCCACGATGGCGGTGGTCCCTTGCTGTTTTACGGTGACGCTGACCTTTCCCTCAACATCGATGGCCTGCAGAGCGTTCAGCAGCAAATTCAGCAGTAGTTGATGAATCTGATCGCTGTCGTGCTCCACGTCCGGCAGGGATGGATCCTTGTGCAGCTCAATCTCCACGGATTTGGCCAAAGCCTGCTGCCGGCCCAGCATCACCGCGTGTTCCACAGTCGTATTCAAGTCGCTCTTGCGTACGGTCGGCGGATGCGGCCGCGCCGTCTGCAGAAGGTCGGTCACGATGTGATTGATGCGCGCGATCTCCTGGCGAACATCTTTCACGACCGCTCTAGCCGGGCTGCTGGCCGGCAGGTCGCGGCCGATAATTTCGATCACGCCGGCAATTCCCGCCAAAGGATTGCGAATTTCGTGCGCCAATCCCGTGGCCAGCTCACCCAGGGTCGCCAAGTGCTCGGCGCGCGACATTTGCGTGCGATGCAGCCGTTCGATCTCTTCGCGGCTGTCGCGCAACTGCTCGACCATGTGATTGAAGTTGCGGCCGAGGTCTCCGATTTCGTCATTGCGCTGCGAGAAACTCACGGCCACGCGGAGATCACCTTTGCCCAGTTGAGCGATCTTCTGCTGCAACTCCACCATCGGCCGCTGCACCGTGTAGGTCAGCACAACCAGCAGCGCGCCGCAAATCGCCACTGCCCCTGCGCCCGCCACCAACAGCACGGTGTGCCGTTCCGGATCGCGCCACGATAGAGTAGCCAGCAAAAACAGCAGCATCCCGCCCAGCAACACACAGGCGATGGGCAACAGCGCCTTGATTTCCCAGGTAATGCGAAGCCAGGGCAGTTCCGGATCGCCTGGCTCCGCGCTCGACACAGGAGCATCTTTCAAGTCTTCATCGACCATCGGGTCTACCATCAGCGCCGCGCCAGAACTCTCGGTGCTGAAGAAGCTTCTGCGCACAGGGGCAAGGTCTGCTTCTTGCGCCGCCTCGTCAGACTGCCATGAATTCCGCAACTCCCGGGTGGTCTCAGGCATAGGCATGCAACCCAGGGAGCAAGTACGTTACGCCGAAGAAGGTGAACATCACCACCGCAAAGCCGAGGATGGCGAAGTAAGCCGCTCGCCGTCCGCGCCAGCCGCGGGTGATGCGCATATGCAGATAGCCGGCATACACCAGCCAAGTAATCGCCGCCCACGTCTCTTTGGGGTCCCAATTCCAGTAGGAGCCCCAGGCGCGATTCGCCCAGAAGGCGCCGGCGGCGATCATCAGGGTGAGCAGAGGGAAGGCAATGCAAATCGTTTTGTAGGTGATGCGGTCGAGCGCGTCCGCGTCGGGCAGCAGGCGCTCCAGATCGTCGCGCCGCCACAGTAGCAGCAGATATAGCAGGTTGGCGAAAATGCCTCCTACCAGCGCTGATAAAATGAACGGGCTCGCCGCCAGGTTCGTGGCGTACAGGCCATCCGCGTCGAGCGAGGGATAACGCCCATCTCGCGTGCGCAGCAGGAAGAATGCCAGCGCCAGCGTCTGCAGCAGAATGCTGATGAACACGGCGCGGTTCGCCAGGTTGAGGAAGCCGTCGTCCTTCCGGACACGAGCCAGAAGGAACAGAACCAGCGGCGCAGCCACGGCGCAGAAGACCAGCAGCATCAGCCAGCCCAAGTCCGGAATGGTCACGAACAGCCGCACGCCGCGCGAGAGGAACACTTCCGACTTGTTCTCGGCATCCCAGGCCACCACATTGAATCCGCCCCAGCGCTCGAATCGCGTCAGGATCGCGGCGTAGGTTCCAACGGTGAATATGCTCGTCGCCATTAGGAATAACTCGGTCTTCACCTTGTCCTGGATGAGGAACATCATCGCCAGCGCAAAACTCAGAGCGCACGCTGCATAAGCCAGCATGGCCAGCGTCACATGCACATGCAGCCACGTGGATTGCAGTGCCGGAACCAGCGGCCGCACCTCGCTGCGCAGCAGTTGCATCAGGATCACGCCCACGATCGCCACCGGCATGGTCACCGTGCCGATGACTTTCACTCCGTACTTCTTTTCGGCGATCAGCGTGAGCGCCGCCAGCGTCCAGACAAAACTCAGCAGCATTTCGTACAGACTTGCGAATGGAGGATGCCCCGCCTCGTACCAGCGATGCGCCACCGCTCCTGAGTTCGCGATCAAACCGGCCCACGTCGCCAGAGACGCAAACTTGATGTAAGACTCCGTGCCGGTCACGCCAAAACCCAGATAGAGCGCTCCTGCGCCGGCATAAAAAACCAGCGCTGCGTAGAGCAGGTTGGCTTCACTCAGCAGATTGCCACTCTTGACGACATTCAAAAAAGCGATGAACAGCAGGAACGCAATGCTCAATCCCACTCCTACCACCAGCGCTGCGCCGGTTGCGGGATGCTGTTCCACTTTTGCGCGTGCCATACGTGCTTCCTCCGTAGCCGGACTCACCTTCCGGCGATCGATGCTGTCCCCGCCACAGCCCTGGCCTGCCGCTCCATTGCGGCCGCCGCTGCCGGTTTCAGTTCTTTTTCAATCTCTGCCACAATCTGCCTGAACCGGATTTCGAACGCATCACGATTACGATTGGCGCTGCCGCCGACCCACAGCGTGCTGTGCCCGTGCCCATCGCTCACCGGAACCACCCAGATGCGAACGTGCGTGACGTAGAACACCAGCGTCAGCCCGAGCGCCATCAGAATCACTCCGCCCCACACCGACCACTGGCCGGGCTCGTGCGAAACCTGCAGCCCGGTGAAGATCCCGGTCTTCAGATCTTTCGCCTCGAATACGTAGGGGGAAGTCGCATTCTCGGCGATTCCCGGAATCTCCGGCAGCCACACGTTGACGGCGCTGTTGTTCTTCACCGAAGTCACAATCATGTGCACCGCGGGATTGACCACGTCGTTGCTGCGCGCGTACACCCGACCATCCTGCACAACGTAGTCAGGGATGAACTCCGCCAGTTGTACCTTGGTGTCGGGGTCGAGCGCCGCGATTTGATTCAGCCCAAGAGAAATGTCCTGCGCCGGACCTTTTCCGTTGGCCGGGGTCGCAGTCAGAGCCAGGCTGACGAGTTTGCCGGTCCGCCCGAAGGTGGCCTGATAAAAGCGCACGCCCTGGTAGGTCAGCGGATCGTTGACCACGATTTCTTTCTTGGAAACTTCGCGTCCGTCGTCCATGACTGCCAGCTTCGACCACCACTTCTTCGGCGAGCCGTCAGCGTAAGTTTCTTCGCCCGCGTCGTCGCAGCGAATGGCAAACTTCAAGGCCTTGCTGCTGCCGTTATTCATCTCCACCTGATTGCTGGCGGTCCCGGGAGTCAGCATCAGAAATCCGCGCCAGCCATAGAGCGCGTCCACGATGCCGCCGAGGAAAATCAGCAGCAGGGAAGCATGCACGATGTAAACCGCCATCTCGGAGATGCGGTTGCGCTCGCTGAACAGGGAGAAGCTGTTGGTGCGGACGATTCTCTCCGACCCCAGCCCCAACTTCTGCAACGCGCGCTCCGCTGCGCCCAGCCCTTTTTCTTCGTCCTCCACCGCAATGTGCGACTGGGTCGTCAGAGCACGGCGGAAAGTTTCGTCGGGGCTCTTATAGGGGCGGGCGAAGTAGCGCCATGAATTGGGGAAGCGCTCCACCGAGGCCGCGACGATGCTGAAGCTCACCAGGATCAGCAGCGCGACAAACCAGCGCGCATGAAAGACATCAGTGAGTCCGGTGGCATCCAGGAAGCGCAACATCGCCGGCGAATAGGCGCGCTGCATGTCTTCGGGATCGGTCATCGGGCGCTGCAGAATGACGGTGCCGGCAGCGGAAAAGATGACGCAGAGAATGATCAGAATCACGCCGGTCTTGATGGAACTCAGGGTCTGCCAGATTTTTCGGGATGATTTGCGGAATGACAGGTCCATGATCTTAACTCGTCTCCGCTTTCCACAAGTGCACGTCTGCCGCCAATCCGGAAAAATCCCTCTACGCACTTTGGAATGAGCATCTTAGCGCGACGTACGCTGCGACTCAGCGGCTTAACTTGTGCCATAACACTCATTTCAATCGAATTTGCGGTTGCGATTTCACCCACCGCGCTAACCCTGTGATTCCAATCACAAAACTCGCGAGCGCCGTGCGTTATTTCACCAATCGCGTTGCGGGAGAAAGCCCATTTTGGTTGCGCTCATCACCTGTGGAAATTTGCAACAGCATCCGCCCAATCCCAGATCTCAAAATATTGCAATCACTTACAGGCACGGCCACCAACTGAGTTGTTTCACCTCACGAAGGACACGAGCATGCACACGCACTTATGGCAATGGTCCCAGAATTCCCAACTCGCAAGTCCGAAACTCCGAAGCAGAGTTTCGCCACAGGTCTCCCCAAATTCCTTCAGTTGGTGGCTTGCGTTGCCGTGCTGGCAGTAGCTCCGGCGATGGCGAAAACCCATCCCGTCCCGCTCGACAAGAATGTCGATGCGGCGAAATGCCTCGAATGTCACGAAGACAAAAGCAAAGGGAAGGCGGTTCACTCCGCCATTGCGACAGGATGCCTCAGCTGCCACGAAGTTCGGGTCAATCGTGACGTCACTCGCGTGAAGCTGATCACCACCACCACCCAGGCTCTCTGCCTGAGCTGCCACGACGACAAGAAAGTTCAAGCCGGACTGACCATGCATCCTCCGGCAGTTCGGGACTGCGTGAAATGTCACGACCCGCATCAATCCGAAAACGCGAACCAGCTTCTGAAAGCGACCTCGGGCGCAACCCGCGACGAGAACCTCTGCCTCTCCTGCCACAAGATTGGCGTGGACGTCCCCAAGGAAGGCAGCCGCCACGCAGCTCTCGACATGGGCTGCGATACCTGCCACCTCACGCACAAAAACGGCGACCGCGGAAAGATCGAATTTCAGGCGCACCTGAAAAAAGCGATTCCGGCGCTGTGCGTCGACTGCCACGATCCGAAAGACGCAGCTCTGCAGAAGTCGCACGAAGGCCAGCCCTTCGGGTCGGCCAACTGCCTGCAATGCCACAACCCCCATCAGTCCGACAAGCCGAAGCTGATGCAGACGTTCCTGCACAATCCGTTCGAGAACAAGATGTGCGACTCCTGCCATCAGCCGGCCAAGGATGGAAAAGTTGTCCTGACCAACGCCGACAGCAAGGCGCTGTGCGTGACCTGCCACGACGAGCAGGCCAAGAAGATTGAGACCGCAAAAGTGCAGCATCC
>Ga0075029_100000879_pt1 | contig 17239 bp, 12 predicted proteins | sample LitLauG_LLR_2013_FD_71391 | JGI IMG/M metagenome (GOLD analysis project Ga0075029, IMG submission 71391) | Freshwater sediment microbial communities from North America - Little Laurel Run_MetaG_LLR_2013 | ecosystem: Environmental > Aquatic > Freshwater > Creek > Sediment | place: USA...
GACTTGGTCAGCATCTTTACCGCGCCCTTGGTCGCGCAATAGGCGGCCAGAATCGCCGAGCCGCGAAGACCCGCCACGGATGAAATGTTGATGATCGAGCCGCCATGGCCGGCTTGACGTGTTGGTGAACAATGCCGGGATTGGCCTCAGCTGTCCCTCGATTACCGAAATGTCGCTGGAGGATTTTCGCCGCCAGCAGGCGATCAACGTCGAGGGCGTGTTTCTCGGGATCAAGCACGGCCTGGCCTATATGCGAAAGGCCGGCCATGGCGGCTCGATCATCAACATTTCATCCGTGGCGGGTCTTCGCGGCTCGGCGATTCTGGCCGCCTATTGCGCGACCAAGGGCGCGGTAAAGATGCTGACCAAGTCCGTCGCCCTGGAGTGTGGGGCGGCCAAGGACGGCGTGCGGGTTAACTCCGTGCATCCTGGCATCATCGAGACGCCGATCTGGCTGGGCATCCGCGCCGGCCAGGGCGGCGCCAATACGCCGCCGGACCTCGACGCCATGAGCGCCGTCAGCGTGCCCTTGGGCGTAAAGGGCCTGCCTCAGGATATCGCCGACGGCGTGCTCTGGCTGGCCAGTGACGAATCCCGCTATGTCACTGGGGCGGAACTGGTCATCGACGGCGGCATCACGGCGCGCTAAGGAGCGCGGCTCTTGAAACCTTGGTGCAACATCCTTAGTTTCACCTGCCCCCGTGGACGGTTCCACGCCGGACAATCCCATCCCTAAAGGGCGTATCGAGCTTTACCTGATATGGAAAAAGTACCCATGACCGGCGGGGGCTTCCAAGCCCTCGACGAGGAACTAAGGCATTTGAAGCAGCGCGAGCGGCCAGCCATTACGGCCGCGATCGGCGAGGCGCGTCAACACGGCGACCTTTCCGAGAACGCTGAGTATCACGCGGCCAAGGAGCGCCAGGGCTGGATCGAAAGCCGCATCGCCGAGATCGAGGATCGGATGGCCCGCGCCCAGATCATCGACGTGTCCAAGCTCTCGGGCTCGCAGGTGAAATTCGGCGCGACGGTCAGCGTGATCGACGAGGACACCGAGGAGCAGGCGCGCTACCAGATCGTCGGCGAGCATGAAGCTGACGTTAAGTCGGGCAAGATCTCTATCGGCTCGCCTATCGCCCGCGCCATGATCGGCAAGGAAAGCGGCGAGGTCGTCGAGGTCAACACGCCCAACGGCGTCAAGGCCTACGAGATCGTCAAGGTCGAGTGGATCTAGCTCGGCCATGAGCGCGCCGCGTTCCGTCCGTTGCCTGATCGTAGGCGCCGGTCCCGCCGGCTATACCGCCGCGATCTATGCCGCCCGGGCTCTGCTGGCGCCGGTGATGATTCGCGGCCTGACGCCCGGCGGTCAGCTGACCATCACGGCCGACGTGGAAAACTATCCCGGCTTTGCCGACGTCATCCAGGGCCCCTGGCTGATGGATCAGATGGAAGCCCAGGCGCGGCATGTGGGGACCGAGCTTGTCGACGATATCGTGGTGTCGGCGGATCTGTCCGTGCGGCCCTTTCGCCTGGTTTGCGATTCGGGCGCGGAATGGCTGGCGGAGACCCTGATCATCGCCACCGGAGCCCAGGCCAAGTGGTTGGGCCTGGAGAGCGAGACGCGGTTTCAGGGCTTTGGTGTTTCGGCCTGCGCCACCTGCGACGGGTTCTTCTATCGCGGCAAGGACGTGGTCGTTGTCGGCGGCGGCAACACCGCGGTCGAAGAGGCGCTGTTCCTGACCAAGTTCGCCAATACGGTCACGGTGGTGCACCGCCGCGAGGGATTTCGCGCGGAGCGCATTCTCCAGGAGAGGCTGTTCGCTCACCCCAAGATCAAGGTCGTGTGGAATCACGCGGTCGATGAGGTTCTTGGCGAAACGGACCCCATGGGAGTGACCGGCGTTCGCTTGCGGCACGCCTCGACGGGCGCCTTGCAGGAGTTGGCCTGTGACGGCGTCTTCATCGCCATCGGCCACGCGCCAGCCTCGGAGGTCTTCGCAGGTCAACTGGAGACGCACGCGGGGGGGTACCTGTCCGTGCAGGCGGGCGGCGTATCGACCTCCATCAAGGGCGTGTTCGCCGCCGGCGATGTTACCGACGATGTCTATCGTCAGGCCGTTACCGCCGCCGGCATGGGCTGTATGGCCGCCCTCGAGGTCACTCGGCTGCTCGCCGAGGAAGACCACCATCGGGGCGCGGCCGCTTAGGCGCTCCCAATCGCCGCCAGCATCGGGGTGGGTATATGAAATGCGAGTTTAGGACTTTAGCGGCGCCTGGAAATCTCGCGCCAGATTACCAGCTTTCGTCGTGACGCCGAGGTTTGTGATTGACCGGCGGCGCGTGGCGTTGATCCTATCCGCCCGATTGGGTGATTTGATCGGCGATTCCGCCAAAAAGATTGGCAAACACGCCACCCATTTGCGACGCGACCGCGATAAACGCGACCGCGATTAAGGCGCCGACAAGACCGTTTTCCAAGGTCGTCAGCCCGGCGCGATCGTGGAAAAGTTCACGCCGGCCCGCGCGCGGCGAGCTTGGAGGCGCCGGACCGTCTCCAGGCGTCTCAATCGATCGCTCACCATGACGAGATCGCAAAGCCATCAGCGCCAATCCGCGGACAAGACCTACAAATGGTTAGGCGACTACACTAGCGCAAGCTCGGAAGGCGGCAATAGGGCTTGCGTCTAACGAGCGGCAAACGGGATCCCATTTGGCGCGGCCAGTCCACAACGGCCATCACCCTTTGCCACGAACCAGACTGCGTCTTACGGAGGTCAAGCGGCCAGGCGCCAACGAGAAGCGCCGCCGATTGGCAGATCGGCGGCGCCTGATCGTCAGGGCGTTAACTATCAGATGGTGGCGACCGCGGTCCGTCGACGCGATCGCAGCACGGCGCCCAGCCCACCCAGGCCGATCATCATCGTCGCCCAGAGGGCCGGCTCCGGTACGGCGGCGCCCAAGGTGAAGGTCAGGAAGTCCGTCCCGACCGTGCCCGCCGAGGCATTATCGACAATCGTAACCTTGGTGATCGGCAGAAGCGACGTGAAGCCGGCGAACGCCTGAGTACTGACCGTCGTGGGCAGGTTGCGGCTGAACGTGCTGCCGTCGTTTAGCGTGAAGATCAATGTGTCGTTCGTATTGATATAGGATCCATAGTCGATCCCAACGGCGGTCGTGCCCGGCAAGTTTAACGTGGTGGTGAGGGGACTCGTGCCGAAATATTGGCTGCTGATAAAGGCGACCCCGTAATTCGCGGAACTGCCCAGCGAACCCACCAGAGCGAGAAATCCATTCGACCCGACGGTGACAGGCCCATCGGTATAGCTCGTGCCGACGTTCGAGAACGTCAAATTGCTCACGGAACTGAAGTTATAGGTCGTATCGTTTATGCTGTGGGCGTTGAACGCGGCCTGCGACGTATAGAGGTAATCAACGGCATGGGCCGCCGACGCCGAGAGCGCGGCGACCGCCACCCCGATCGCCAAAACACGATTGAGCATCATTTCCAGTCTCCAGGGTTTCGGGGCCTTCGCCCGGCCGTCGGTTAAGAATCGCTTATTGAGATTAGTTAACGGCGGTCGCCCAAAGGCGTCAATACAGAATTCGGCCACAAAGTGACTAATTAGGACAAACATATGTTGTTAACTTCACGTTTACTAATTTATGAATACAATATAAAAGTCGATTCGAATGGCTATATATCTGCGGGCGGTCGCTTGCGATCGGGCGCATTCATCTCATCGCACGATTTGTGGTGCGTCGATTTTCAACACCACCGCCTCAATTTTCGTCGATGACACAATGGCGGTGAATTCGGCTTCCGTTCAGGAAAATTTCAGGCGCCGCTCAGGCTGCGTTCAGGCGTTGCTCAGGCACTCTCATCCGAAAAAAGGTTCCATGGGCGTCCACACCCCACCTGAGGAGCCCGCCACATGTCCATCACCCAAGGTCTCGCCTCGCCTGGCCATAAGCTCTACGCCGCATGGAAGGGCGAAACCGGCGACGATCGCCTGTTCTATTCCGCTTTCGACGGCGCAACCTGGACCGCCAGCCAGACCCTGCCCGGGAATAGCGGCGTAGGGCCCTCGCTGGCCGCGCTCAACGGCCAGACGCACGCCGCGTGGAAGGGCGAAGGCGGCGACAGCGATCAGCGCCTTTTTCATGCCGTCTTCGACGGTTTGTCTTGGGGACCGCAGGCGCAAATCCAGAACTTCGGCTCCAGCGTTGGGCCCTCGCTCGGCGCCCTGGGCGATTCAGTCTACGCGGCATGGAAAGGCGTCGAAGGTGACGATCATGTGTACTGGGCCCGGCTCCACAAGGGCGCGTAGTCAAATCAGCAGTCGATAGCGGGCGCCGGCAGTCTGATCGGACCTAGCCTGGCCGCCTTCGCCGGCAAACTCTGGGCGGCGTGGCGTGGCTCCTATGGCGACACCAGCGCCTATGTAGCGAGCTTCGATGGGACGGGCTGGTCTCTTGAAGCGCCGATCCCCAACGCCTTCAGTTCGGTCGGCCCGTCTCTCGCATCCTACGGGGCCGCGCTCTACGCCGCATGGCGGGGCGTGGACGATGAACGCATCTACTACGCCGTGAACTCTGGTCACGGCTGGTCCACGCCCACGCCCGTCCCGTTGGCCAATGCGGTGAGCAGCACCGGACCGGTGCTCGCCGCCTACGGAACCAAGCTCTACGGCATGTGGAAGGGCGCGGACGGCGACCAAAGTCTCTACTTCGCGGTTTTCGAGAATGGAACCTGGACCGCGCTGGCCAACCTGCCGGGCGACAGCGGCCAGGATACGGCGAGCCCGCCTAGTGGCGGCTTGATCGGCAATGCGACCTATTTCGTCCACGGGAACGGCGCTCCGCTGCTTGGCTTGACCGTCACCATCGATGTCACCGAGGATATCGTCAGCCGCACGCCGGCCGGCGCCCCGCAAGGATTCAGCTTCCAGCTCAACGCCTATGCGCCATCCTATGGCGCCCGCAGCGCGTGGCAGCAATATATCTTCTCGGTTGATGTTGACGGGCCTGACAACACGCCCCTGACCGGCTTTATCGAAGTCTGGCCAAACCACCTGGCCAACGGAAGCGACCTCTACCAAGGGCGCACCCCGCCGATCTGGGGCCTGACGACGACGACGATCCCGGCGAAGACTCGGATGGTGCTGACCCTCCAGAACGACGCCGAAAACCGAATTACCGGCGCGACGTTCTCGGTAACCAACAACACCGGCGGCGCAATTCCGCCTCAGGCGCTCACATTCACAAATCTCGTCCGCGACTCCAGCTTGAGCAACCCGCCGACGACTCCGGGCTATGGGCCGGGCCAGGTGGATTCCCGCGATGAGTCACCGATCGTCGCGTTTCAAATGAACCTCGTCGGACCCGCGTTCGCATCGGGCGCGGGAATGATCACCTATGCCGCGACCACGCCCTTATCGGTTCAGGCAAGCCAGCCCTCCGCCACCGCGGCCCAGAACGTCGTGACCGCGGAAAAAAGCAATGCGGTCTATAGCGGCATGGCGCCTGGACCGGCCCAAGCGCTCACCCAGACCTTTGTGGTGGCCAAGGACGCGGCGCCGATGTAGCGCCGCCTAGTCGGCCCGCGCCATTTCGAACCGGGTCGTATCCCGCACGGCGCAGCGCTGGGTGTACTCAACCATGGTGTGCGGCCATTGGGTGACGATGCGCCCCTCGGGGGTGCGATAGTAGTTGCTGCATGACGCCTGCCAGACGCCGACCTTGGCAAGGTCGCTTTGCAATTCGGCGTTGTAGCGGTCCATCACCTCGCGGCGGATATCCAGCGCCGCGACACTCTCGCGGTCCATCAGGGCGATATGATCGACGATGAAGTCGGCCTGCCGCTCCAGCATGAATAGGATCGAGCCGTTGTTGGTGTTGGGTCCGTACATCATGAAGAGGTTCGGGAACCCGGACGTCATCATGCCCAGATAGGCCTGTGCGCCGCCGCGCCAGGCCTCACCGAGGCTGACGCCGCCGACGCCTGTAACGTCAATCGCGGCCAGGTAGCGCTGCACGTGATAGCCCGTCGCGCAGATCAGGGTGTCGACCTCGCGCGTCGCGCCGTCGGCTGTGACAATCCCTTCCGGCGTGATCTTGGTGATCGCATCGGTGACCAGCTCGGCGTTGGGCCGGTTGAACACTGGATAGTAGTCATTGGTGATCAGCGGCCGCAGGCAGCCGAAAGGCACATGCGGCGTCAGCTTGGCGCGCACCATGGGATCCTTGACCACTTCCAGGTGCTTGAGCCCGGCCTGCGTCGCCGCGGCGAGCGCCTCTTGGTCGGAAAAGGTGATGAACGCGTCGAGGTCGCGGGCTATCGACTCGCGCACCGCCAGCAAGGCGGCCGGGTCCGCCGCGTAGCGCGCCTTGAGGTCCGGGCTGACCGGGCCGTCCTCCTTGGGCAGCACCCAGGGGGCCGAGCGCTGAAACACATGCAGGTGTCCGACCTTAGGGGCGATTTCCGGCAGGAACTGCACCACGGCCGCCGCGCTGCCGATCACCGCCACCCGGCGGCCGGTGAGATCGTGGTCCTCGTTCCAGCGCGAGGCGTGAAACGTCGTCCCGGAGAAAGTCTCAAGGCCCTCGATCTCGGGCCAGTGCAGATCGTTGAACATCCCCTGCGCGGCGATGAGAACGTCACAATCTTCGCTATTCCCGTCGCTGGTGGCGACGCGCCAGACACGCTCGGCCTCATCCCAGCGTGCGCCAGTCACCTTGGTGTTGAGTTTCAGATGCGGGCGCAGGCCATATTTATCGGCGACCCTTTCCATATAGGCGAGGATTTCCGGCTGCGCCGCGTAGTCGCGGCTCCAATACGGATTGGGTTCGAAACTGAAGCTGTAGAGGTGCGAGCGCACATCGCAGGCAAGGCCCGGATAGCGGGTGTTGTACCAGGTCCCGCCGACGCCGCCGGACTTCTCGATCAGGCTGAAATTCGTATAGCCCGCCTCGCGCAGCTTGATGGCGGCGCACATCCCGCCGGGACCCGCGCCGATAATGATAATGCGGCGGGCTTTGTCTGCCGATTGCGTCGTCATATTGAACGGTTCCAGTTGCTTTGATCAGTCATCCGGCGTCCACCAGGGATAACCCGCCGGCATGCCTTCCGAGATTTTGCCCGGAAAGTTCGGCGCCCGCTTTTCAAGGAAGGCGCCAACCCCTTCCTTGCAGTCGTCCATCGCGCCCATCGTCTGCACGAACGGTCCATCGACCTTCAGAAGATCGAACGGAAGCTCGGCGCCGGCGAACCGCCACAACATCTGACGCGTGATGGCCAGGGCGACGGGGGCGGTGTTCTGCGCCATCTCCATGGCGATCTCGCGGGCGCGCGGCAGCAGGTCCTCGGCGCTCACGGCCTCGCTGATAAGACCCCCCTTGAGGGCTTCCTGCGCGTCGAATAGACGCCCCGACAGACACCAGCGCAGGGCCTGTGGCAGGCCGACGATCTGCGGCAGGAACCAGGCGCTGCCGGCTTCCGGCACCAGCCCACGTCGCGCGAAGACAAAGCCGAAACGCGCTGTATCCACTGCAATTCTTACGTCCGTCGGCAACGCCATCGTCGCACCGACTCCGACCGCCGCGCCATTGTAAGCAGTGATTACCGGCTTCTTGCTGTTGAACAAGGCGTGAATGAAGCTCGCGCCGCCGGCCCGATCCTCCGGCCTGCGACCGCCAAAGTTCGTCGCCCCGGCGCCGCCGGCGCTCGTATCGAATCTGCCCGCGCCAGCGGAAAGATCGGCGCCGGCGCAGAATACCCGGCCGGACGCGGTCAGGATGATCGCGCGAATGGAATCGTCCTCGCTGGCCGCGTTCACCGCCCGCGCCAATTCCGCGCCCATCTGCGCTGTGTAGGCGTTCATCGCCTGCGGCCGATCCAAAGTCAGGGTCAGCACCGGACCATCGACCTCATGGCGCATGGTTTCGTAGGTCATGTCTCGTTTCCTCGTTCTAACCGCGACCGTCTCGGCGGCCGATTGCAGTGACTCGCCGTTTCACGGCCTGGCCGCCGCCACGACCCGCCTGAAATCCAAACTGCTTGGCCGCTCATCCCGGCGACCGCCGGGATCCAGCCGTGCCTCCGCTACTGCGACCATCCAAGAAACAACAATTACCAAGGTTGATAGACTTGAAATCTCCTGGATTCCGGCTTTCGCCGGGAGGAGCGGCTGGGGTGGAGTGAGCGGGGCGCAGGGCCCCCTACTCCGCCGCGGCGGGCGACTTGTTGAATCCCATAGCCTCGAGAATTTCCGGCGCGATATTGCCGGCTCCCTTCTTCTCCATGTGGCTAGCGATGCGGGCCCCCACGGCGGCCTGGGATTCGCCGATGAACGTCTCGCGATTGTCGCGCGCCCAGGCCAGGGAAGTCTCGCGATTGATGTTCGTCTGCTGGAATTTCGGAAAGACATAGCGCGCCAGCATTTCGTAGGACTTCTTTTTGCGGTCCCATGGCGCCCAGTTGTGGTCCAGGCTGAGGAAACAGCCGAACCCGCCGGATTGCTTCTCCAGACGCTCAAGCTGGGCGATGGCGTCATCCGGCGTGCCGATCACCGCCAGGCCCGAGGCGATGAGGTTGTCCACCGGATCGCCGCCTTCCATCGACAATGGCAGGGCCGCGACCTTGCTGAAGTAATACATCCAGTTTTCCAGGCCAAAGGCGACGTCGGCCCGCGCCTGTTCGCGGGTTTCGGCGATATGCATGGGCCCGACCAGGCGCCAGGCCGAACGGTCGACGTGGTTGCCATGGTCCTTTGCCGTATCTTCCGCGATCGCCCAGTTCGAGGCCAGGGCGTTGAAACCGCCCGCCGACGTGGCGCCGATCGAGAGCAGACCCAGGCCATGACGGCCAGCGGCGTTGGCGCCGGTGGGCGAGACCTGACTGGCCACCGCGATCTCCACCGACGGCCGCGAATAGGGCGTCATCTGCAGATGGGCGTTGTTGAGCTCGAACCAGTCGGACTTGTGGGTGACCGTCTCGCCGCGCAGCAGCTTGACGATACAGGCCAGGGCCTCATCCATGCGGTCGCGCTGAGCGGAGACCGGAATCCCCATCATGAAGGCGTCCGACGGCAGGGCGCCGGGACCGCAACCCAGCATCACCCGGCCGCGGGTGATGTGATCGAGCTGATTGATCCGGTCGGCCAGCATCAGCGGGTGATGGTAGGGCAGCGAAGAGACGCCGGTCCCCAGACGGATGTGCCGCGTGCGCTCGGCCACCGTGGCGATGAAGAGTTCCGGGCTGGCGATGATCTCGTAGCCCGCCGAGTGGTGCTCGCCAATCCACGCCTCGTCATAGCCCAGCGTGTCCATCCACTGGACGAGTTCGAGATCTCGCTCGAGCGCCAGGGTCGGGTTTTCGTCCAGCGGGTGAAACGGCGCGATGAAAGCGCCGAAACGCATCTTGGCATTCAGCATGGTGGGATCTCGCATTTGGGGTGTTGAAAATTCGAAGCGGGGACGAGGATCATCGAACTTCGATCCCCGGCAGGGATGGATCGGCGCGCCATTGGGCGAGCAGGTCGAAGAACTTGATCGGCCCGGCGCCGTACTGATCGGCGAAGAACCCGCCGCCGCTCGTGACCGAGCCTTCGTTGTTGTAGTAGCCGGGGGTGCACTCGCGATAGAAACGCGTGCCCGTCGGCGCCAGTCGCCTGACCTCGGCCACATAGGCCTGTTCGGCTTCCGGGGCCGGCTCAAGAACCGTACCGCCACGGGCCTTCGCAAGGCTCAGCATATGCACGACATGGCGCGCCTGCTCGTTCAGGGTCTGCGGCACGCTGGTCGTCACCGCGCCTTGGGTGAAGCCCAGGAAAAAGCAGTTAGGGAAGTTGCGCGCGGTCATGCCATGCAGGGTGCGCAGACCGTTCGCCCAATGGTCGGACAATGTCACGCCGCCACGGCCGACGATGTCGTAGCCGGCCCTGCGCGTATAGCTGGTGCCGACCTCGAAGCCGGTGGCGAAGATCAGGCAATCGACTTCGTAGGCCTGGCCATTGGCGATCACCGCGTTGCGCGTAAGGGCCTCGACCCCCTGCCCCTGGGTGTCAACAAGCGTGACGTTCGGCCGATTGTAGGTCGGTAGATATTCATCGTGGAAACAAGGCCGCTTGCAGAACTGACGGTACCAGGGTTTCAGCGCTTCGGCCGTCTTCGGGTCCTTGACGATGGCGTCGACCCGCGCGCGGATCGCGTTCATCTTGCGATAGTCGGCCAGCACCATCACCTGGCCCTTTTCCTGGCTGGTAAGGCGGCGGCCGAGCTTGCGGCTGATTTCCTTGGCGGCCACGCCGGTGACATTGCGGAAAATGTCGGTCCAGCCATCCATCACCAGGTCCTCGTCCTGGTGGCCGCCGCTGACGAGGATGTTGAAATTATCCATCCGTCGCTGTTGCCAGCCCGGCTCAAGGCTCGCCGCCCAGGCCGGATCGGTCGGGGCGTTGTTGCGGACATCGATCGAGGATGGCGTACGCTGGAAGACGTAGAGCTGCTTGGCCCATTCGCCCAGGTGCGGGATGCACTGGATCGCCGTGGCGCCGGTGCCGATGATGCCGACACGCTTGTCGGCCAGCCCGGTCAGACCGCCGGTGCTGTCGCCGCCGGTGTAGCCATAGTCCCAGCGGCTGGTGTGGAAGGTGTGGCCCTCGAAATCGTTGATCCCGGGAATGCCCGGCAGTTTCGGCCGGCTGAGCGGACCGTTGGCCATGGCCACGTAGCGGGTCTTGAACGCATCGCCTCGGTTGGTGCGGATCGTCCAGAGCGCCTCGTCTTCGTCCCAGGTGAGGCCAGTGATGGAGGTCTGCAGCAACGCGTTGTCATAGAGCCGATAGCGGCGAGCGATCGCTTTGCTGTGCGCGAGAATTTCCGGCGCGAAGCTGTATTTGTGCCTGGGCATGTAGCCCATCTCTTCCAAGAGAGGCAGGTAGCAGTAGGACTCCACGTCGCACATGGCGCCCGGATAGCGGTTCCAGTACCAGGTGCCGCCGAAGTCGCCGGCCGCCTCCACCACCCGCAGGCTCTCGACCCCGGCCTCGCGCAGCCGCGCGCCCATCAGGAGACCGCCGAACCCACCGCCGATGATGGTGAACTCCACCTGATCGGCCACGGCCGCGCGAGTGAACCCAGGCTCCACATAGGGATCGTCAACGTAGTGCGAGAACTCGGCCTTGACTTCGGTATACTGCCGCCCGTCCGGCCGGCTCAGCCGCTTGTCTCTTTCGGCCAGATATTTCTCGTGCAGGGCGTCCGGGTCGAAATCGAGTTCGCCGATCACGGCCGCAACTTCCGCGGAGATATCCATCGAACGCAATTCCTTCCCAAGGCGCTTCAGACGACTTTGAAAGGGTCGGACCCATTCGGCAAGGGTTGGCTATGATATTCGGGTGTTTCAGTCCCTCAATTCACGCCGCCGTCGCGTCACTCGGATGTGCGTCGCCCCCCTGGAGGTCGGCCCTTCGCAATAGCTCAATCACTTCGGCGGTCGACGTAATCGGCCGCGGCCCTCGCTTCGACCAGATATCCAGCAAGGTATGCTCCGCAACGATCTGGTATTTGTCCTCGCCCACGCCGACCTCGCGCAGGCTGCGCGGCATGCCCAGGCCCCGGATGAGGGTGTCGAGGGTCTGTCCCACCGGCGCTCCCGGCGCGTCCAGGGCGGCGGCGATCACCTCCTGCCGGCCAACCCCAGCCTCGGCGTTCCAGGCCTGCACGACCGGAGCCATCACGCAGGAGGTGTAGCCGTGCGGCACCTCGCAGGCGCCGCCCAGGACGTGGCCGATGGCGTGGCTCGCGCCCATGGGCGTGCCGCCGATGATCGGGATCATCGCCTGCCAGGCGCCGAACTGGCAGTCCAGGCGCGCGTCAACATCGTTTGGGTCGGCCTTGACCCGCGTCAGGCCGCTCTTCAGAAGCCGCAGCGCGCTGGCGGCCATGGCGTCGGTGAAAGGATTGGCGCGAGGCGAAGCCAGGGCCTCCACCGCATGATCGACGCCGCGCACGCCGGTGGAGAGCCAAAGCCACATCGGCGTGTGCCGGGTGAGCGCGGGATCAAGGATGATGCTCACCGGCGCCATGAGAGGGTGCTCATAGCCTTGCTTCTTTCGGCTGGCGTCGTCGGTGCTGCCCGATAGCGGATTGAACTCGCCGCCGGACAGCGTGGTGGGGATGCAGATCGTTCGAATGGTCGGCGGAATGATTTTCGGCGGCGCGCCGCCGCCAGGAGGCGCAAAGCCGAGGCGCAGGGGGTCGAAATCGTCGGTCGAGCGCGCATTGTTGGCGATCAGCAGCGGGATGATCTTGCCGGAGTCCACCACCGAGCCGCCGCCCACGGTGACGATCAGATCGGCGTTGCAGTCTCGCGCGGCGCTGGCCGCGGCCAGCACATTTGAGCGCGGCGCGTGCGGGGCGATTCCCGCCCAGGTCGCCGCATGCCGTGAGCCGAGCGCCGCCTCGATTTGACGGATTTCGTCGGTCTGGGAGTTCAGAGTCGACCCGACAAGCAGGAACACGCGGCGGGCGCCCAGGCGCGCAACTTCGTCTGCGAGGGCCGGCCCGGCGCGGCGGCCGAACAGCACGCGCTCGGTGGGCGGCATGGTGACCCAGCCTTCGGTTGTCATGGTGATGCGGGCTCCAGTATGGGTTCAATGCGTCTTGTGGTCTTCGTCCGACCTAAGGCCGGTTTGGGTCGGTGGCCTTTCGCGCCCCCGCCGTCTTCAGCGGTCCCCTCCTCCGCGCTCTTCGGTACGGCGGAGAGGTTACGCAGCCCGAAAACCTCCTTCCCGCGGGCGGGGGGGCGGCGAACCAGACGGCGGGCGCGCAAGGCCGCTCCGATCAAGCCGCCGGATCCACCTACGCCGCCAATCCATAGAGTTCGGCGACGTTGTCGTGACAGATGCGATTGCGTTCGATTTCAGACAGGTGGGCGGTCTGCTCGGTGATCACCGCCTGGGAATTGGGCCAGGTGGAATCTGAATGCGGGAAGTCGCTGGCCCACATCAGGCGGTTGACGTTGGTCAGGTGCGCGGTCTGGAACGCCACCCAGTCGTCCTGGAATGTCAGATAGATGTTTTCCTTGAAATAGTCGCTGGGCAGGCGATCCAGCGGCGGCGCCTTCATCCAATAGCGGTGACGCTTATAGGCGTGGTCCATGCGGTACATGTAGTGCGGCGCCCAGCCGGCGTCGGCCTCGACGCACACCACTTTCAGGTTCGGATGGCGGTCGAACACCCCGCCGAAAATCATCGTGCCGATGATGTCCTGATTGCCGCGGATGATGGAGAGGAAGGTGTTGATCCGCGGGCCGCGCGGCGATTGCGACAGGGGCCCTTGCTTGGTGGTCAGGATATGGAACGACAGGGGCAGGCCGAGTTCGACCGCCGTGGCCCAGACCTTATCGTAGATCTTGCTGTCGTAGTCCTCCACGGCAGGATCGCCGGGCATCATCACGCCCTTGAATCCCATGGCCTTGACCGCCTTGAGCTCGGCGACGCCATCCTCGGGGGTGCGCATAGAGACCTGCGCCATGCCGTGGAGACGGGTCGGAGCGACGCTGCAATAGTCCGCCAGCCAGCGGTTGTAGGCCTCGAAACACACCTTCTTGAAATCGAAGTCGGCCACGTTGCAGAGCAGCATGCCGATGGTCGGGTAGATGATCTCGGCGCCGACGCCATCGCGGTCCTGATCGGCCACCCGGTACTTGGCGTCCCAGCCGCTGCGCCACAGTTCGTCGAACCTGGCGTTGTCGGTTGAGATGTCCTTTGGGTCCTTGCCGGCGGCGGCCACCAGACCCAGCGAGATCGGCACGGGATGTCCCTCGATCACGAAGGCGTCGCCGACACCGGGCAGGGTCTTGATGTGCGGCGCGCGATCGCGCCAGGCCGGATCGATGTAGTCAATGTAGCAGTTGGGCGGTTCGGTGATGTGAGAATCCGCCGAGATGGGCGTCTTGATCATGGCCATTTCCTTCCCTTGGCCGCGTCGAGGCGTGGCCTTCATTTAAGGCTTACGCCCGAGCGGACCGGGCGCCAAGCCAACGGATGACACACATCACCTTCCCCTCTCCCCGACCAAGACAGGGCCCCAGAAAAAAGGCTGGCGCCGCTCTCGGCAAATGACAGACTGACCGCGAAATCCCTACCCCGTCCTTCGCCGCGATGAGCGGGATCTTGGGGGCGAAAGCACGTTGGTTTAGTTGGCCCTACGGCCGGAAGGCCAAGGCTCTCGGTCCGAGCCGCGACGCCTGGCCAACGATACGATAGGCATTGTCCAGCCACTCGCAGATCATCCGTCGGGTGTCGCGCGGGTCGATCATCTCTTCCATCTGGAATTTGTTGAGCGGGCCGAGCGGTCCTCGGGCGCTCTCGATGCGGGCGTTGATCTCCGCGCGCAGGGCTGCGGGATCGGCGGCTTCGGCCAGCTGACGCTTGTAGGCCGCCTCGATCCCGCCCTCGGGCGGAATGCCGCCGACGTCGGCGGCCGGCCAGGCCACCCGGGGGCTGATCTGTTCCTGCGGCGTGGCGTAGTTGTTGCCGGCGACGCCGAAGCTGCGGCGCATGATGACCGTAAACAGCGGCACGGCGATCTGGGCGAAGGCGATCATCCACTCGCCGCCCTTGCGGATCGTGCCGGCGATCTCGTGCTCCAGCCCCACGGCGAAGCCGGGGTTGTCGATCAGGTTGACGATCGGGATATGGAAAAGGTCGCAGAGGTCGGTGTGGCGCTTGAGCTTGTCGCAGCCCTTGGCCGTCAGAGCGCCGCCGTTGGCGTGGCGGCTGTCGGAGGCGAGGATGCCGACGGTGTAGCCGTTGAAGCGGGCGAAACCGACGACCTGATCCGTGCCCCAGAGCGAGCCGATCTCAAAGAACGAGCCCTTGTCGACCATCAGGCGGATGGCGCGGCGGATATCGAAGGTGGCTGTTCGTTTGCGCGGGATCAGGGTGAAAAGCTCGTCCTCGCGGCGATCGATGGGATCGTCCGCGGCGGGAGCGACGCGCGGGGCGATTTCGAAGACGCTGGGCGGCAGATAGGAAAGGAACCGCTTGGTCTGGGCGATCGCGTCGTGCTCATCCACCGCAAGATTATCCACAGAGCCGTTGACGCAGTGCACGCGCCAGTCTCCCAGGTCCTCCTTGGTGATGTCGTAGCCCATGGCGTGGCTGACCACCGGCGGGCCGGCGACAAACAGTTGGGCGATCTCCTTGGCCATGACCGAGAAGTGGCCCAGCACCGCCTTGGCCGCGCCGATGCCAACGACACTGCCGAGCAGGACATTGACCACCGGCACCTCGGACAGCTGGCGGGCGAACATCGAGCTGCCCAGGTGCCCGGGCAGGAACGATCCGCCGCCGCCGGCCACGCGCGGCCGACCGGCCTGAATGGCGCCGGCGCTTTCCTTGGCCGCGCTCTCCCCCGACTTCTGCTGCTGCGGCACCATCGCGGCCACACTGCCCCCACCGGACGACCCATCGAGCAGGCGCACGGACGGGCATCGCAGGTCCAGCGACAGGGCGTCGAAATGGCGTGATTTCGAGCCGATCGCCCCGTCGGCGTGACCGCCGCGTGAGGTGAAGTCGTCGGCGCAGACCACCCCGAGCCGATTTTCGATCTTGCCCCACCCGCCAACGTGACTGGCCGGCGTGAAGGCGGCGATGGAGCCGTCATCGTCGTGCGAGATGAATCCGGCGAGGCTGCCGACTTCGCGGAACGTGCCCGCATCGAAGAGCAAATCGATACGCTCGCGACAGGTGAACTTGCCACGCGCCCGCTGACGGACCACGCCAGGATCCTGGCTATCGGCCGCGAAACGGGCGTGAGCGATTTCCTGCAGGGTCTTCACGTCGGCGAGTGTCGGCGCCCAGGTGTCTTCGCCAAACGTGCGCGGACCGACCACGGCGGCGCCGCTGGCCTTGACCGTGGCGATCACCTGACCGGCGGCGACCTGGTCGCCCACCGCCAGCGCCGCCAGCTGGTGGATGACCCCGTCGCAAGGGGCGGTGACCGAGGTCTCCATCTTCATCGCGCTGATGATCGCGATCGCTTCGCCCGCGCGGACGTGGCCGCCGATCGCGGCCATCACCTCGACCACGGCGCCGGACATCGGCGCCTCAACGCCCTCTTCGCCTTCGGCCGGAACCAGCGACGGCGTCGTCGAAACCGCATGGCCGCTCGGCGCGCGTCCGCCGGTCAGGGCGCTGGCCTGGCTCTCCATCAGTCCAAGCGCGCCCACGATCGGCGCGCCCGGCGCCTGGGGCGTGGTCAGCTCCGGATTTTCGGCAAGCAGGGTCGTACGAGCATTGCCGGCGCGTACAGCGGAATGGGCCAGGATACGTCGCAGCTGCGGCAAGCTCGTCGGCGCGCCGGCGATATGGAATTCAGCCAGGGCGGCGGCGGTGCGATCCAGCGCCGAAGCAAACGAGCCCGATGAGTTGGATGCGCCGATCACCTTGGCGAACATCGGGTCGAACTGCGGCGGCGGCGCGTAGCCGAGATAAGCGTTGGCGTCGACGCGCACACCCGGTCCGGAGGGTTCGTGATAAGCGGTGAAGACGCCAGGCGCCTGGCTCACCACGCGGGCCTGCACGGCGTAGCCCTTGGGCGTCGGCACGGCCGCCTGATCAGGGAGACCCAGATCGGCCAGGCTTTGCCCGGCGGCGACGCGGAACTGCGCTTCGACGAGATCTATCCCAGTCACCAACTCGGTGACGGTGTGCTCGACCTGGATGCGCGGATTGCACTCGATGAACCAGTATTCGCGGCTCTCAGGCTGAACGAGGAACTCAACCGTCCCGGCGTTGCGATAGTCGGCCGCCCCGGCGAGCGTCACGGCGTCGTGCAGGATCTTGGCGCGCAGGGCCGGATCGAGATTGGGCGCCGGTGCGATCTCGACCACCTTTTGATTGCGCAGCTGCACAGAGCAGTCGCGCTCATGCAGGTGAACGACGTGGCCCTGTTCGTCGGCGAGGATCTGCACCTCAATATGCCGCGGACGCACGACCAGCTTCTCGATGAAGAGCGACCCGTCGCCGAACGCCGCCTGGGCCTCTCCGGACGCTCGGGCGAAGGCCTCGTCCATTTCATTCCTGGCGGCGACGACCCGCATCCCCCGCCCGCCGCCGCCGGCGGCGGCCTTGACCATCACGGGGTAGCCCAGGGCGTCCGCCAGTTTCGCCGCATCGGCGGCCGAGGCCAGCACCGCCTGCGCGCCGGCGATGACCGGAATCCCCAGCGA
>Ga0075029_100000881_pt1 | contig 17224 bp, 19 predicted proteins | sample LitLauG_LLR_2013_FD_71391 | JGI IMG/M metagenome (GOLD analysis project Ga0075029, IMG submission 71391) | Freshwater sediment microbial communities from North America - Little Laurel Run_MetaG_LLR_2013 | ecosystem: Environmental > Aquatic > Freshwater > Creek > Sediment | place: USA...
GCTGCCGGACCGCATCCGCGGCTACGGGCCGGTGAAGGAGAAAGCGGTGCAGGACGCCAAGGCGCGTTACGCACAGTTGGCAGCCGATCTGGCGAGCCCACCGCCGGCGCCGCGTCAGATCGCGGCGGAATGAGCGGTCCGCCCATCTACATGCGAGCAGGGGTTGGGTTGAGTCGCTTGGAGGGCTGGCCCGGAGCACCTCTCCCCGCCGGGGAGAGGTCGATGCACGAAGTGCGTCGGGTGAGGGGTTTCGTCACGAAACGCGCTCTTGAAATGCCCCTCACCCCAAAAATGCCCCTCACCCCAACCCTCTCCCCGCAAGCGGGGCGAGGGCGCTGCACGTTCATCCGTGGGACCTCAGTTCGTCGGACTTCTAGACAGCGTCCTTGGCGGCCTTGACCGGCCTTGCTCGCACGATCTTCCGTGCTGGCTTGGCCTTGAACATCATCTCCTCGCCCGTGAACGGATTGACGCCCTTCCTTGCCTTGGTCGCCGGCTTTTTCACCACGACGAACTTGGCGAAGCCCGGCAGCAGAAATACCCCGGCCTTCTTGAGTTCCTTGTGGCCGACGTCTGTCAGCGTATCCATGACGTTCTTCACATCGCGCTTCGACAATTCAGTTGAGGTCGCGATTTTCTCGACCAACTGCGACTTGGACATTTGGGTGGCCATTGTGTCTCCTTCTGATTCGGACCGCGGCAATATTAAACCGCCCAGCGCGCGGCGAGGGCTTTCTGCACAGACTTTTCTCGATTCCCTGTAAAAAAAGGCCTGCGGGGCCATTCTAGGCTACCTCAAGGCGGAGAATTGCCCAAGCCTTGCCTGGGCACGACCTCTGCGCGAGTGCCTTGCCAAGCGGTTGCGCGATCGGATCGTCGCGCATTCGGGCTCGATTTCACCTGATCGGACGGAGGCCAGGGGCATCGAAATCGGGCGGCGTCTGCGGACCATCGTCCCGCCGGGCCAAAAATTTCATCGCTTGCCAAGGCGGCCCCGGCAGTCCAAGAAAAAAGGCCCGGACAAGGAAAACGGCAGCGGAGAACGTCTTGAGCATCAAGGGCAAGGCCTACATCGCCGGGATTTTCGAGCATCCGACCCGGCACGCGCCGGACAAGTCCACGGCCCAGCTTCACGCCGAAGTGGCCCGAGGCGCGCTTGCCGATGCAGGCCTCTCCAAGGCCGATATCGACGGCTATTTTTGTGCCGGCGACGCCCCCGGCGGGGTGATGGCGATGGCCGATTATCTCGGGCTGAAGGTCCGCCACTTTGATTCCACCGACACCGGGGGATGTTCCTATATCGTCCATCTCGGCCATGCCGCCGAAGCGATCACAGCGGGAAAATGTTCGATTGCACTGATTACGCTGGCCGGCAAGCCGCGAACGGGCGTTATGCCGCCGCGCGCGACCGGCGCCGAGGCCGATTTCGAGGCTGCCTACGGCGCCACGACCCACAACGTTTACGGCATGTGCGCCATGCGTCACATGCATGAGTTCGGCACCACCAGCGAGCAACTGGCCTGGATCAAGGTCGCCGCATCCCACCACGCGCAATACAACCCTCATGCCATGCTTCCCGACGTCGTCACGGTAGAGGACGTGCTCAACTCGCCGATGATCTCCGATCCGCTGCACCGGATGGATTGCTGCGTCGTCACCGACGGCGGCGGCGCGCTGATCGTGACAAGCGAGACGATCGCGCGCGGCTTGAAGAAGCCGCTGGTGCGCATGATCGGCCATGGCGAGGCGCTCAAGGGCCCGCGCGGCGGCAAAAACCTCGACCTGACCTATTCCGCCGGCGTCTGGTCTGGACCGCGCGCATTCGAAGAAGCCGGGGTGACGCCGAAGGACATCAAATATGCCTCGATCTACGACAGCTTCACCATCACGGTCCTGATGCAGCTCGAAGATCTCGGCTTCTGCAGGAAGGGCGAGGGCGGCAAGTTCGTCGCCGATGGCAACCTGATTTCGGGCGTCGGCAAATTGCCGTTCAATACCGACGGCGGCGGACTGTGCAGCAATCATCCCGTCAACAGGGGTGGAATGACAAAAATCATCGAAGCGGTAAGGCAGCTGCGGGGAGAGGCTCACCCGAAGGTGCAAGTCCCAAATTGTGACCTTGCGATTGCCCACGGCACCGGCGGCCTGCTCGGTATCCGTCACGCCGCCTCAACCTGCATTCTGGAGCGTGCGTGATGGATAGCGCTGTGAAATACCCGACCCCGCAAGGCAATCCGGAGACCGCAAAATTCTGGCAGCAGACGGTCGAGGGCAAGCTCCTGATCAAGCGCTGCACGGCGTGCGGCGAGGTGCACTATTTTCCGCGCAGCATCTGTCCCTTCTGCTTCTCCGACAGGACGGTATGGGAAGAAAGCTCCGGCGAGGGCGAGATCTACAGCTTCAGCCTGATGCGCAAATCCGCAAGCGGACCATACGCGATCGGCTATGTCACGCTGAAGGAGGGACCATCGCTCTTGACCAACTTCGTCGACTGTGACCTGCAACGCTTGAGGATCGGCCAGAAGGTCAAGGTGGTGTTCAAGACGACTGACGGCGCGCCGCTGCCGTTCTTTACGCCGGTGTGAGCCTTGTCCTCGAGGAGCGCGCTCTTGCGCGCGTCTGGAAGGACGAGACCGAAAATGACAGTGCACGGCCTCATGGTTCGAGACGGCGCAAGTGCGCCCCTTATCATGAGGATCACCATTCGGGGAGAAGATACGGCGATGCCGATCAATTACGATGAGCTGATGGCGCTGAAGAATCTCGGCCAGAAATTCGCCTACGGCGATCGCGAGGTGATGCTGTACGCCTATGGCATCGGCATGGGCGCCGACCCCCTGGACGAGAGGGAGCTGGCTTTCGTCAATGAGGCGGCCGCGATCGCACGCCCGCTCAAGGTCGTCCCGACATTTGCTTCCGTGGCCGCGTGGGGTGCGGGCCCGGGCGAAATGAATCTGAATCGCATGATGGTGGTCGATGGCGAGCGTGACATCACCTTCCACCGGCCGCTGGCGGTAGCTGCAAATCTCCTTGTCGATTCGCGAGTGCTCGCCGTCTTCGACAAGGGCAAGGACAAGGGCGCGGTGATCCGTCACCAGACCGTCCTCAAGAACGATAACGGCGAGGAACTGGCAACGCTGGTCGCTTCCCGCTTTGCGCGCGGCGATGGCGGTTTCGGCGGACCGTCCGAAGGTCAGCCGGAACCGCACAACGTGCCGACGCGTGCGCCCGACCGTTCCGTTGATATTTCGACGCGCCAGGATCAGGCGCTGATCTATCGGCTGTGCGGCGACCGCAACCCGCTGCATTCCGATCCGGAATTCGCCAGGCGCGCCGGATTTCCGAAGCCCATCCTGCATGGCATGTGCACTTTCGGCATCACCTGCCGTGGCATCCTGCAGACCTATGCCGATTACGATCCTGCCGCCTTCAGGCAGCACGCCGCGCGATTTTCCTCACCGGTCTATCCGGGGGAAACCGTTACGCTGGACATGTGGAAGGACGGCAATGTGATCTCCTTCGAGGCGAAGGTGAAGGCGCGCGAGGCGGTCGTGATCAGGAACGGCAAGGCGGTGTTGGGGTGAGATGCGAGCGAGAGCGGGCGTAGTAATTGAAGTCGTCATGCCCGGGCTCGTCCCTGCATCCGCGTCTCGGCTCCGATGAGAAAGACGTGGATGGCCGTGACGAGCACGGCGATGACAGTCTAATCAAAAGAACGACCAGGGAGAACATCATGGGACTACTCGACGGCAAGGTGGCCCTGATCACGGGCGCGGGCGGAGGGCTTGGGGAAGCCTACGCCAAACTGTTCGCGCGCCAGGGCGCGGCCGTCGTCGTCAACGATCTCGGCGGACCACGCGACGGCAGCGGTTCCGACGTTTCGATGGCGCAGAAGGTGGTCGAGGCGATCAAGGCGGAAGGCGGCCGCGCGGTCGCCAACGCTGCCGATATTTCGACGATCGCCGGCGGTCAATCGGTGTTTGACGACGCCATCAAGCATTTCGGCCGCGCCGATATTCTGGTCAATAATGCGGGCATCCTGCTCGACCAGACATTTGCCAAGGCGACCGAAGCGGCTTGGGACAAGGTTTTGAAGGTGCATCTGAAGGGCACGTTCTGTTGCACCCAGCCGGTGTTCCGCTGGATGCGCGAGAACGGCGGCGGCGTCATCGTCAATACGTCTTCGACCTCCGGCCTGATCGGCAATTTCGGGCAATCCAATTACGGCGCCGCCAAAGGCGGCATCTGGGGTCTGTCGAACGTGCTCGCCATCGAGGGGCGCAAATACAACATTCGCGTCTGGACGCTGGCCCCGGGTGCGCTGACCCGCATGACCGCCGACTTGCCGCGCTACATCGAAAACCCCGGTGCAGCGCTCGGGGCGGACGGCATCGCGCCTGCCGTGCTATACATGGTCAGCGATCTCTCGGGCGAGCAGAGTGGAAAGATACTCGGCGTATCCGGCCCGCGCGGCGTGCGCGAAATGCGGATGATGGAAAAGCCAGGCTGGAAGCCGCCGCATGGCGGATGGAAGGCCGAGGACATTGTTGAACACGCATCCGAGATTTTCTTCTCGGACGAAGAGATCAAGATGGGTGCGCGACGGTTTTAGCTCAAGTGTCGTTCCGGGACAGGCGAAGCGTGAAACCGGAACCTTGAGATTACGGGTTCGATGCGGTGCCCGTCATCGGGCGCGCAATGCGCGGACCCGGTGGCATCGCCCCGGAATGACGAAGAGGAAATGCAGCAATGACCAAATTGACCCACAAGGCCGCCGGCACCTTCGCGATCGCGCCGACACCATTCCATGACGACGGGCGCATTGACGAAAAATCCATCGACCGGCTGACCGACTTCTACGCCGATATCGGCTGTGATGGCGTCACGGTGCTCGGTATCATGGGCGAAGCACCGAAGCTCGACGGTTCGGAGGCTGAGGAAGTCGCCCGGCGCTTCGTCAAGCGGGCGAAGAATATGCAGGTCATCGTCGGCGTTTCCGCACCTGGATTTGCCGCCATGCGCTCGCTTGCGCGCGCTTCCATGGATGCGGGTGCTGCGGGAGTGATGATCGCGCCAACGCCGACCTTGCGTACCGACGACCAGATCGTCACCTATTTCAGGCAGGCAGCGGAGGCAATCGGGCCCGACATTCCCTGGGTGCTGCAGGACTATCCGCTGACATTGTCGGTGATTTTCACGCCCGAGGTGATCCGCAGAATCGTGATGGATAGTCCATCCTGCGTCATGCTCAAGCACGAGGACTGGCCAGGCCTTGAGAAGATTTCGGCACTCCGCGGCTTCCAGAAGGAGGGCTCGCTCCGGCCGCTATCGATTCTGACCGGCAACGGCGCGCTGTTTCTGGACTTCGAGATGGAGCGTGGCGCCGACGGCGCGATGACCGGTTACGCATTCCCGGAAATGCTGATTGACGTCGTGCGCCTGTCAAAGGAGTTCCGCCGTGACGCCGCGCACGATCTATTCGACGCCCATCTGCCACTGATCCGCTACGAGCAGCAGCCGGGTATCGGCTTGGCGGTACGAAAATATGTGCTGCAGAAGCGCGGGATCATCGCTTCCAGCGCGCAACGCAAGCCGGGTTCGAGTCTCACGCCGACCGCCAGGGTGGAAGTGGATTACCTGCTGTCGCGCGTGGCGCGTGTCGACAGGCGCGCCGACTTGCGGCCGCAATCCAGCGCCGCCGGCTGATCCGATGGCCGCCGACAAAACCGTCGCGCCGCGTCCTGCGTCCACCATTTTGCTGCTGCGTGACAGCGTCGGGCAAGAAATCGAAGTCTTCATGATGGTGCGCCATCATGAGATCGAGTTCTCCTCCGGCGCGCTGGTGTTTCCCGGCGGCAGCGTGGAGAAGGGCGATCAGGAAATCATCGCAAGCCCCGCGCTCTATTACGGCGGCGCCGGCCTTGAGGCAGCCGAATTGAGTTTCAGGATCGCCGCGATCCGGGAAACCTTCGAGGAGAGCGGCATCCTGCTTGCGCGGCCGCAAGGGTCGAAAGCACTCATCGAGGCAAAGCGGGCTGCAGAGATCGAAGCCAAAAGCCGTGCCGCTTTGTCGGAAGGCAAAACCTCCTTCGCAGATGTGCTCGCCGGCAACGGCCTGGTGCTGGCGCTGGATGAACTGGTGCCCTATGCGCACTGGATCACCCCCGAGGGGATGCCGAAACGGTTCGATACCTGGTTCTTTCTTGCCGCCGCTCCCCCCGAACAGATTGGCGCGCATGACGGCAGGGAATCCACCGACTCGATCTGGCTGTCACCGCGCGAGGCGCTCGCGGGCGGCGAAAGCGGGCGTTTCAAACTGCCGTTCCCGACCACGCGCAACCTGATCAAGCTCGGCAAGCAACCGAATGTGAAAGCCGCGCTCGATGAAGCAAGGGGAAAACCGATCGTCACCGTCATGCCGGTGATAATTCGACTCGACGGTCGCCGCCAGCTTCGTATCCCGAAGGAAGCAGGCTATGACGGCGAGCTGTTTGAAGTCGGCGGGTCATGATCGGTTCGCGATGTTGAGACACAGCAGCAACAATCAGGGCAGGGCACGCAGGGTGAAGATGGGAGGCCTTGGTGCGGTGAGTGGAGGATGGCTGCTTGCGCTCATTATGTCCGGTGTCGGATCGGCACAGGAAAGTTTCCCCAATCACCCGGTGCGTGTCGTCAATCCCTATTCGGCCGGAAGCGTGGCCGATGTTTTCGGTCGCATCGTCACGCAGAACATGGCTGCGCAATGGAATGCGTCGATCATCCTGGAGTCCAAGTCGGGTGCAAACGGCTCGCTTGCGGCCGAAGATGTCGCTCGTTCCGCGCCCGACGGATACACCTGGCTTCTGGTGACGACATTCTTCACGACCAGTCCTTCGCTCAACATCACGCTGCGGTGGGACCCGGTGCGCGATTTCATTCCTGTCGGACAGATATGCGAGGCTCCAAATTTCTTCATCGTTCCGAGATCGCTTCCCGTTAACAACGTGGCCGAGTATGTGGCGCTCGCCAGGGCAAGGCCGGGTACACTGAATTACGGCCATCCCGGCAAAGGTTCGACCGGGCATCTTGGCTTCGAGTTGTTCAAGCGCCTGGCCGGAATAGACGTCACCCCGATCGGCTATCGCGGCTATCCGCAGATGGTTGCGGATATCGCCAGCGGTCTGATCAATTCGACCTTCCTTTCCGCCAATCAGGCGCTGGCGCAAGCGCAGAGCGGCACCATCAGGATCATTGCAGCGATCAACAACGGTCGTTCCAAATACTTTCCCGATGTGCCGACCATGGCGGAACAGGGCTTTGCCGAAGCCCAGGTGACGCCGTGGTTCGGCATTGTGGTACCGGCCGCAACACCGCAACCGATCGTCAATCGCATCAGCAAGGCGCTGGAAGCTGCGCTTGCCACTCAGGAAGTGCGCGAGAGGCTTGACCTTGCTGGATGCGCCGCAAAAAGCGCGCCGCCTGGGGAATTTACCGACATCATCAAATCCGACATTGCGCTCTGGGCGAAGGTGGTCAGGGAAGCCGGTATTCCACCCGATTGAACTCGCCCAAGGGCTTGCGTTAACCGTGTGCACGACGCCCTCGATCGCGAGCCGTCAAGTTCCCTCGACGGCCGATTCCATCGTATAAACGGGCAACTGCCCCGATCGGGTTCCGATACCTATGGCCTTTGCCACCATCGTTCAGCGCATACGGTCGTTCACGCCCTCGATCGGGCAGATGACCTTTGGCAGCTTCCTGCTTCTGCTGGCGATGATCGTGATGACCAGCGTCGCCAGCGTGGTCTCGATCCGCCACATCGGTGCAACCTTTGCCGAGCTGCAGCACCTGCAAAATCTCGGCGACGTCGTCGAGGAGATCGACCGCCGCACCAAGGAGCTGCGGCTGGCGGCTCGCGAGTACGTGACCGACCCGGCAGGGCCATCAAGCGAAGTCTGGGAGGCCGCAACTTCCCTGAGCGCGCTGTTGAAGAAGACGAGGCTTCAGCTCGCGCCCGAACAACAGGAGATGATCGACGGCGTCTCGCAGCGGCTGGCGAACTATCGCGTGGGGATCGAACGCGTTACCGCCTTGATCGGCCATCGCGCCGAACTGGTCGAAGCCCTGCCGCCGATCCGGGCGCGGTTCGAGCAGGCGATTGCCGAAATCCCCGACCGCTTGACCGCGAGAGCGCTGTTCCGGGCGCAAAACCAGGTGGCGGCAGCGCTGCTGGCACACAATTCGGCCTCCGCGGAACAATCCGCGCGGAAGATGAAGTCGCTTTCGATCGATGATCCCGCGCTCCGCGCCGCCACCGACGACTATGCCGATGCGATCATTTCGATTTCGGAGACCGAAGGCAGGATTGCCCAGCTCGACAAGGAGGTGCTGGGCACCGAGGGACAGATGATCAGCCGTGTGACCGATTTGCTGCGTGACCTCGGTGACCGCAGGGGGCAAGTACTGGCAGGCGATTTCGTCCGAACGCTGGCCCACGACAAATGGCAAAGCGTCCTCCTGGGGCTTTCCGGTGTACTGATCGGGTTGGCCGCCGCGCTGTTCGTGGTGCGCAGGACCGTTCGTCCGCTCAATGCGATTGCCGGGGCCATTCGCGCGCTTGCTGCCGGTCAGAAGAATGCCTCAATTCCGGCAACCGGCGTCGACAACGAGATCGGCGACATCGCGCGCGCCGCCGAGGTGTTCCGCCGCTCGCTCGTCGACGCAGACACGGCACGGGAGGCCGCGATCCGCGCCCTGGCTGAGCAACGCCTCGCCGAGGAAAGCTATCGCAAGCTGTTCGAAGGTTCCGTCGACGGGATCTATGTGACGACGCCGGCCGGCGAACTTCTCAACGCCAATCCCGCTCTGGCGCGGATGATGGGATACGACACGCCGGAAGATCTGATCCGGAGCATCGGCGACATCACACGCAACGTCTACGTTCATTCGGAAGCTCGCGATGAATACCAGCGCCTGATGCAGCGCGACGGCATGGTGCGCGAATTCGAATATCAGGTGCATCGGCAAGGAGGGGCGATCCTTTGGCTCTCCGACAGCGCGACGGCGGTGCGCGATGAGACCGGCCAGATCATCCGCTATGAGGGAACGGTGCGCGACATCACCGACCAGCGACGCGCCGAGGAGGCGATCGCCGAGGGCCGGCGCCTGTTGCAACAGGTGATCGACACCGTTCCTGCCGTCATCAACGTCAAGGACAATCAGTTCCGTTATGTCCTGATGAACAGGTATATGGCCGGCATTTTCGGCATCGAGCCGGCAGACGCGATCGGTCGCACCACCTCCGACCTGATGTCGGACATTGGTGCACAAAAGGTCGATGAAAGCGACCGGCGGGTGCTGGCATCGGGCAAGGAACTCGGGTTTTTCGAGGAGGAATACCGCGACCTCTCCGGCCATCTGCGGTATTGGCTCGTGAACAAGCTTCCGCTGCTCGATGCCGACGGCGAGGTTGAGCGTATCGTCACCGTTGGGCTTGACATCGGCGAGCGCAAGCGCGGCGAACAGGAGATGCGCAAGGCGAGGGACGCCGCCGAAGCCGCGTTGCGCAACTTGCGGGAAACCCAGAACTCGCTGATCGAGGCCGAGAAGCTTGCCGCGCTCGGGCGGCTGGTGGCGGGTGTCGCGCACGAGGTGAACAATCCAGTCGGCATCAGCCTGACGGTTGCCTCCTCGCTGGAGCGCAAGACGGCGCTGTTTGCCGGCGAAGTGGCACGCGGAGAGATCAGGCGATCCCGTCTCAATGATTTTCTTGAAACCAGCCGGGACGCGTCATCCCAGCTCGTGGCCAATCTCAATCGCGCGGCCGAGCTGATCGCTTCGTTCAAGCAGGTCGCCGCCGACCGCAACTACTCCGATCAACGCACCTTCGATCTCGGCGACCTGACCGAACAGGTGGTGATGAGCCTGCGCCCCGGCCTGCGCAAACACCGCTTGACCCTTGCTGTGGATTGCCAGCCCAATCTCGCGATGAACTCCTATCCCGGCCCATATGGACAGGTGCTCACCAATCTCTTCCTTAATGCGGTGGCGCACGCCTTTCCCGATGGCAGGCCGGGAACGCTGGACATCAAGGTGCGCGAAGCAGGAAAGGATCACGTCGAAATCATCTTCTCCGACGACGGTTGCGGAATGAGTCTCGATGTGCGGCGCCGCGCCTTCGACCCGTTCTTCACCACGCGCCGCGACCAGGGCGGCACCGGCCTCGGCCTTCACATCGTCTACAGCATCGTGACCAACCGCCTGGGTGGCCGGCTTGAGCTCGATTCCGAGCCGGGCAGGGGTACGCGAATTCAGATCATCCTGCCGCGCGTGGCGCCGCTGGAACAGGCCGCGGAGTAAGCGGCGACAGGCCGCCAAGCGTGCGGTACAGATCAGTTGGCCTCGGAGAGCTTGCGCAGCGTTGCCTTGAAGATCTGACTGGCTTTGCCGACCAGCGCGGTGCCGCTCATCTCGGCGGCGGTGTCGTTAAACGTGCCGGAGACGCCGATGCCGACCGGACTCGGTCCTCCGAACAGCGGGTTGGCGTCAGGACTGGTCGTGTGGCGCTGAACCAGGACCTCTCCTTTGAAAGTATTTCCTTTTACCGTGTAGGTGCCTGTGTAGAACAAGTAGGCATCGCCGCCGAGGATCTTGCCGTCGCGGAACAAGACCACGCCGCTGCCCTTCCCGGAACGGCCGTCCTGGAGACTGACATGGATCGAATAAAGACCATTCTTCATGATATGGCTGCTCGGCAGACCCCTCACTCGGGACCCGGCAATCTTTATGCCAAAGCGGGCCGTGCAGCGTCAACGCAGCATCGGCGTTGCCGCCGTTGGGCAGCCGCTGGCATGATGTATTTCGTATCTGCTCGCGCTAAAGGTATTTCCTGTCGCGCTCGAGGAGTTCGATCGAGATACCCTGCGGCCCGCGAATAAAGCAGATGCGAACGCCCGGCCGAATGGTTACAGGCTCCTTGGTGAACTCAACGCCCTTGGCCTTGATCTCGGCTGCGACCGAGTCGATGTCCTTTACCGTGAGACCGAAATGGTCGAGGCCCTGATAGGGGGTCACCGGAGGCGGGTTGATGCCTTCGCCTGCGGTAACGGGAGCGATGAAGACCATTGCGCCGCCGAGCTTGACGTCGATGCGGCCCGGGCTGCGAACAATCTCACCCCCAAGTATGTCCTCGAGCCAGCTGGCTGTCGCCTCGGGATCGGGACTGCGCAGATGAACGTGGTCCCAGGTTACTGCCGGCATTTCCTGTCTCCAATCGGGTTGTCATGCCCTGCCTGGCACGACGAGGGGTTACGTTGGGTCATCGCATCGCCGTTTTTAGCGGCGAGGTGCGGGCGTGGCCATAGCTTCGTTGACCCGTTGAAGGATTTCTCTGGGTTTGGATGCAACCATTTTCGAATTCGTGAATTCTCGTATTGGCGACGGAACCGCGCAATCGGCATTCGTCAAAAACCGCGCGGCCAAACCCGCGCGGTTTTTAGTGCGGTGCGATGGCGGTGCGGTTGCCGCAGGGATGGCAACGCCATGACGCACGGCTTCGTCGATATTGACCATCTGAATTCGGCCGAAGGAACGGCTGCCGGCTATCTCAGGTTGGCGCTTGGCTGGCTGCCGATCGCCGTGATCCTGGCGGCGGCTGTGGGGTTGCTGACCTCCGATTTCGTGCGCAGGCGGCCTGCGAGCGGTCCCGTACATGCGGCGGCCGCAACGGCAACGAATGTTGCGCCGCCGGTCACGGTCGGACTTGCCAGACATCCATCATTCGACCCATCGATCTCCGAAGCGATTGCGCCCGAACAGCCGGCACCGGCCGATGGCGTGAAAATCTCGTCGCAATCCTGGCGCAGGGGCGGGCTCGGTTCCAATGCGTTCGTCACGATGACACTACGAAATGCCAACGACTTTGCGGTTGGGGATATCGAGATCTCATGTGCATTTGCTCGTTCAGACGGCGTCCATCTGACAGACCGCACCCGACTGATTCATGGCCCCATCAATGGCAAGAGCCGGAAGACTCTTGCCCGGCTGCATGTCGGCTTCGTCAACCCTAACGCAGCCAAGGCCAGCTGTTCGGTGGTAGCGGCGAGCCTTATCTAGGGCAGGTCATTCTCTCGGCCAAGTCATCTCTACCAAGTCATCCTCGAAACCAGGCGGTAGCGTCAACTTATTGGCTTGCCGCCTTGTGTCGCGTGGAACAAACCGCGCCATCCTCCGTTGAGCAGGCGATCCGCGTTTCCAGCGCGGGCGGAGCGATTTGAAATGCCGTTCCTGCGATATTTTTTCTTTGTCGGCGGAGCGCTATTGGCTCTGCTGTTCGCAGCCGATGCATATTTGCCCAGATCGCCGGCAATCGAGCGTGCGACGGCCACGGCCGATCTTTCCATGATACGGATTCGTTCCGATCGGAAATGGCCGGAGCGGATCGTGTTCGATACTACCCAGCCCACCATTATCCCGCCAAAGACCTCGATCGCCGAGCTACGAATTCAGCAGCCTGCACACCCCTCCGCTGCAGCTTTGAAGGTGCCTATGCGTGAGGCCTTCGCGCAATTGCCATCGAATGCAAATCAGCTTCAGCCGGCCGATCCAAGAAAGGCGGAGCCGAGGCGAAAGCGTAAGTCGGTGGCGAGAGCCTACATGGGCCAGCCGCTGCTGGTCGCGCAACAACCGCGCTTTGGCCTCTTCGGCAACGGCATTTGGTGAGTTAAATCGCCAGCGGGGCAATTAAAATCTCGCGAAGTGCGCTGGCCCGTTGTGGTCTCGACCGATCCGCAGCTGCGCCAGGCGGAAGCCTTGGGTAAGCCGAAGTCGCTAAGTGCAGACATTTCCAGTTAGGCGCAGTCGGTTCGACCCGTTATAGTCGGTTCACCCTTAACCGACCAGGGATAGCCATGCCCGTTGCCTCCGCAGCACAATCCAGTCGACAACAACGCGAGTCCAGGCCCCAGGCCGAGGTGCTTGCGGAGGAGATCCGTTTCCATCGCAAGCAGATCGGCCTATCTCTGGAAGCTCTGGCCGAATTGTCTGGCGTGAGCAAATCGATGATCTCGAAGGTCGAGAGGGCGGAAGCTGTGCCGTCCACCGCGGTTCTGTCCCGACTTGCGGAAGCTCTCAACGTGACATTTTCAAGGCTGATGTCGCCGGAGACCGGACGGGAGATTCTTCATATACCGCGCTCCCGACAACCCGTGCTGCGAGACGAGGCCTCCGGTTTCCAGCGCCGCTGCTTGTCTCCTGTTTTACCCGGACGGGGCATCGACTGGGTGCTCAACACCCTGCCTCCCAAGGCGACGACCGGAGAATTCGTGGCGCATCGACGCGGCGTTTCCGAGTATATCTATGTTCTCAAGGGCAAGTTGAGCACCTCTATCGGTCAGCGCACTATTGTCGTGGCTGAAGGCGATAGTCTCTATTTCGAAGCCGACGCGGGTCATTCCTTCACAAACGTTGGCCCCGGCCCGTGCGAATACTTTCTGGTGATCGATTCGTCGGGGCTTCGTTATTGATCCCAGAGACGGCCCAAATGTCCGAAATCATCGGACTACTCTGAGTTGATCGACCATTGCTCTCCTCCTTGTGATTGACGGATAGCGAAGATTCATTGACAGAGCCGAATCTTCCTAGATGGTGGAATTTTGTCCACTAAACGGGATGGGGGCTCCTCCAATGTCAATGGCTCAAACGATTGAACAATTGTCCGCGGATGCAGAGGACACGGCCCTTGCTCCCATTGTATGGGCGAGCGTTCTTGGAACGGTCATTGAGTGGTATGACTTCCTGATCTATGGCACTGCCGCTGCCCTGATTTTCAACAAGCTGTTCTTTCCGACGCTGGATCCGCTGGCGGGTACCTTGGCCGCCTTCGGTTCGTACGCCGTCGGGTTTGTGGCGCGACCGCTGGGTGGCGCAATCTTCGGCCATTTCGGCGACAAGCTCGGCCGAAAGGCCATGCTCACGGTCACCATGATAGTGATGGGCGTCGGAACATTCCTCATCGGATGCCTTCCGACCTATTCGCAAATCGGGATCCTTGCCCCAGTGCTTCTGGTCGTTCTTCGGCTGCTGCAGGGCATTGGCGTTGGCGGCGAGTGGGGTGGCGCTGTACTCATGGTGATCGAGCATGCACCGAAAGACAAGCGCGGCCTTTACGGCAGCCTTGTTCAGGTGGGATTCCCGGCAGGCGTTGCCGGATCGACTGCCACGTTCCTGCTTCTCTCGCTTCTGCCCGAGGCTGACTTTATCTCCTGGGGCTGGCGTCTGCCATTTCTACTCAGTGCGATCCTCGTCGCCGTTGGACTCTTTGTGAGGCTGAAACTGGCGGAAACTCCGGTCTTTTCGCGAATGAAGGCACACGAAACGGTCGCCCGGTTGCCGCTTGCGGAGCTTTTTGCAAAGCAGCGCAAACCGCTCCTGATATCGATTGGCCTGAAAATCTCGGAAGTGGCCTGGGTGTACGTGATGACCGTATTTGCGATCGTCTATGCGACGGGGCAGCTCGGTCTGTCGAAGACGCTGATTCTGGATGCGATCCTGGCAGCGGCACTGCTTGAACTTGTGACCATACCGCTGTTTGGATGGATGTCCGACAAGATCGGCCGGCGGACGATGTATATCGGCGGGGCCATCCTGAGCGCGATTTGCGCTTTCGCGATATTCGCGCTGCTCGAAACCAAAAACCCGGTGATCATCATCATCTCGATGGCAGTCGTGGTGAGCCTTACCCATGCGGTGATGTTCGCGCCGCAGGCTGCGTTCCTGCCCGAACTGTTCGGCACCAGAACGCGCTACAGCGGCGCCTCCCTGGGTTGCCAGGTCTCTGCGGCCATATCGGGCGGAATGGCGCCGATCATCGCAACTGGCCTTTTGGGATGGAGCGGCCGGACGTGGCCGATCTCGCTTTACCTGGTCGGCCTTGCTCTCATCACGCTTGGATCTGCCCTGGCTTCGACGGAAACCAACAAGCTCGATCTTTGAGGCTTGAGCGTGGACATCCTTCCACTATAGTGGAAATCTGTTCTATCAAGCAGGAAGCCGAAATGTCACGGAAGGAAATCGTCAGCACGAACGAGGCTGCCCCCGCAGTGGGGCCCTACTCGCAAGGTACGAGATCGGAAAGCCTCGTATTTGCGTCGGGGCAGCTTCCGATCGATCCATCGAGCGGAAACATGCCCGAGGGGATCGAGGCTCAGACCCGACAATCCCTCGCCAACCTCGCCGCGGTTCTTGACGCGGGCGGCGCCTCGCTTGCGTCAGTCATGAAGACGACGGTCTTCCTGAAGGACATGAACGATTTCGCCGCGATGAACGGCATTTATGCGAACGCATTCCCGACATTGCCCCCGGCGCGTTCGACGATCCAGGTCGCGCGGCTGCCGCGCGACGCGCTCGTCGAAATCGAAGCGATCGCATTGCGGCAAGACCAGAGATAGGAATCGTGCATTCCACCACCAAATCGCTTCCGCGGATGGTCGAGGCATTCGACCATCCGTCCGGATCGCTTGCAGCGAAATCCGCGGGCGGCGCGATGCTGTGGCAGGGAAAGCTGCTGCATATCCACGTTGCGCCCAGTGCCAGCTATGAGATGGAAGAATTGCACGAGGCTCATTGCGTTGCCGGACGGGGCATCGTTGGCGATCGATACTTCGAGGGTACCGGCACATATTCGCCCAAGCCTGACGTGCGCGAGGTTACGCTGATCGAACAGGAAGCGCTCGACGCGTTGTGGCGTAACGATCCACCGATGCAGGATGGTCGGATCAAGCTGGAACCGGGAGATCACCGCCGCAACCTCACCGTCATCGGCGTGCCGCTCAATCATCTCGTCGGCCGCAGATTCAGGATCGGCGAGGTGATCCTTCGCGGCGGCCGGCTCAACTTTCCCTGCAAGTACCTGGAAGAACTTCTGGGCCAACCGGTGTTTCTTCCGCTCTACAACCGCTCGGGTCTGAACTGCGGCATCGAGGTGGGCGGCATCATTCGTCCGGGTGATCCGGTCGAATTGGTCGCATAATGACCGCGCGACTCATCATGAAATTGCGGGTCGAGAAGGCCCATTTGACCTCGCCGGATGTCCTGCATGTGCAGCTTGTTCATCCGCTGCGGCCTGAACTTCCGCACTGGACGGCCGGAGCCCACGTCGATCTCCGCCTCAGCGACGGGCGTGTGCGCCAGTATTCGCTTTGCGGCGATCCGCTCGACCGCTCCCGGTACGAGATCGCCATCAAGCGTGAGCCTAGCGGCAGGGGAGGATCGATTTGGGCGCATGAGAATTTGCGGGCAGGGACGATTGCCCACGTCTCGGCGCCGCGCAACAACCTTCCTCTGGCGGAAAATGCGAAGCGTCATGTCCTGATAGCCGGCGGCATCGGCATCACGCCGTTTGCCTCAATGGCACGTTCGCTCTCTGCCGGGAACAAGGACTACGTGCTTCACTATTGTGCCCGCTCCGCGGAGGATGCGCCTTTGTTGGCCGAATTGCAGGCGATTTGCGCCGACCGCCTCATTCCCTGGTTCTCGCAGCAGGGACGGCGCTTCGACACGAACGTATTGCCGCGCCGCGATCAGGGTACGCATGTTTACGTCTGCGGACCCTCGCGTCTTGTCGAGTCGGTTCGGACCGCCTTGAAGGAATGGCCCGAGCAGCAGATTCACAACGAGGTCTTTCAGCCGACGATCGACGAGAATTTCAAGGCCGAACCCTTCGAGGCGGTGGTCGCTTCGACCGGTCAAAGGCTATTGGTGCCCGCCAACCAGTCGCTGCTCGATGTGCTTCGCGACAGCGGATTCATCGTGCCGTCGTCGTGCGAATTGGGAGTCTGCGGCTCCTGCGAATGCGGCTACCGGGACGGAATCGTCATCCACCGCGACCATATCCTGCCGCTGGCCAAGCGGCAGGATCGGATGCTGCCCTGCGTTTCGCGCGCGCGGGTCGGCGTCACCCTGGATCTATAGGACGTGATCCGGAAAAGTCGGTACCGGTCTTTCCGAAAAGATCATGCTCAAACAATCAACCAGGGCGCAGATGCGATCCGATGTCAGATCATCGCGCCTAAGGGGAACTTCGTCTGCGCGAAGCGAGGCCGCGGCTGCTGGTCGGGCTGGCTCAAGTCTGCTAATCGAGTGGGCCAAGCGCTCGTAGCTCAGCTGGATAGAGCATCGGACTTCGAATCCGAGGGCCGGGAGTTCGAATCTCTCCGAGCGCGCCAGTAAAATTAATGACTTAAATGAT